>Ga0172367_10007957_pt1 | contig 11965 bp, 13 predicted proteins | sample Lak10m_FD_114542 | JGI IMG/M metagenome (GOLD analysis project Ga0172367, IMG submission 114542) | Freshwater microbial communities from Kabuno Bay, South-Kivu, Congo - kab_022012_10m | ecosystem: Environmental > Aquatic > Freshwater > Lake | place: Democratic Republic of the Congo: South-Kivu...
TTCGCGCCCCTTCGTATTTTCCCTAGTTCGAAGCTTCTTCGCTTATATTTACAGGCACTCACTCAAATCTCTCTGCGACTACTGTAAGGCTGCATCGTTAAACAAACAAGCAGAACTAAAACTGTAATCAAAGCTATCTGCAAAATATTCACGATCACCGCCAGTAGCTATAGTTAGAGCATTAGTAGTCATGTCTCTAGCTTTAGTTAACCATGAGTCAATTAGAGCCTCATAAGCAAGCATAGTACCGTGTAATATCGCTTCATCAGTGCTACGCGCCAAGTCATTGCAAGGAGCGTCGCGACGAAGCAATCCATTACTAGTGCTGGATTGCTTCGCCCTTCGGGCTCGCAATGACGTAGCCAAATCCGGCAACTCTGAGCAAGCAGCAAGCGCTTTAAGACTAGAACTCAAACCAAGACTAATAAAACCACCAAGCAACTCAGCCTGAGCTGAGCAAACGGTCATAGTAATAGCAGTACCAAAATCAAAAAGAATAATATCGCGCTTAGGGTAGTGACTACGCGCAGCATCAAGCTTAGCTATGCGATCAGCACCTATACCATTGTAGAGATTAGTAAGTCCGCTCATACTAGGGTCATAAATAGTCACAGAGGGCTGAGAGACGCCCTGCTGCTGCGCCCAGATAATAAAGTTATCCTGTTCTATATTATTCTTGGCTGGCACTGTACTGATGATTAAAGCTTCAGTAGGGGGATTGCTTCGCCCTCCGGGCTCGCAATGACGAGTTTGAGCCGCGTCATCGCGAGACGGCTTTGCCGCCATGGCAATCCCTCGATCGCAGGCAAGTTCATCTAGCGACGAGAACTCGCGCCCAGCATAATAGTACTTAACAGATGAGTTACCTATATCTATAATTAATTGCATGGGCTTTATCCAAAGTATCTATGGGGTTTTGTTTCGACCTACTACAGCTATGCAAGAGCTTAGCTATGAGTATAACTCAGGCCTATTAACCAAGGCTGCAGCTGTGTTTATAATCACTGAAATCATCGCTAGCCAGATGTCACTGGCACTAATGTTCGACTCGCTACTCTATACCATTATGGTTGCAGGTTTAATTAGCTTAGTAGTTTTGGTTTTTAGAAAACGCGAGGAAGTGAAATTCTGGAAATTACTTGCTTTATTAGTTTTTGCAAATCTACCATATATGTTCCTAGGTCCGATTAATGTTCTTGCTATGACTTCAGCTAATCTGGCTAGTGCTCTAGAGATGCTACTAATGATCTGGTCATTTAGTCTTGGCGTAACTGCCGTATCTATAGCCTGCGAAATTAGACGCAGCAAAGTCATATTACTCTACTCTATTCCGCTTATAGCTATTGTTGCGTTCATAGCCAGTACCTTAGTGCAATTATTTACTTTGTTATAGAGCTCTTGTAAAAGCGTAGCCGTTATTGGCGGTTTTACAAGAGCTAGAGATAGTTGCGTCCGCGCAACTCTGCCGGCATATACTCTTGATCTACTTGAGCATTTGGGTAATCATGCGGATACTTATACTTAGTCACAGGATCTTCGCCATAGTTACTATTAGCGCCTTCACGCTTAGCTGGGCATGAAGCGATGCTAATACCACGAAGGTGCTCAGGCACAGCAAAAGGTGGGTTGTTACTACAATCGTTCATCGCTTTAGCGATAGCCATATATGAAGCGTTAGATTTAGGCGCACGCGCTATGTAGGCTACCGCCTGAGCTAATGGTATGCGCGCTTCTGGCATACCGAGCTTAAGAGCCGCTTCATAAGCCGCATTGGCGATCACTAGTGCCTGAGGATCAGCGAGTCCCACGTCTTCACTCGCTGTAACCAAAATCCTACGCGCTACCATCTCAAGCTCAGCACCGCCATGCAATAACCTCGCCAGCCAATATAATGAAGCGTTAGCATCAGAGCCGCGCATGGATTTTTGCAGAGCAGAGACACAATCGTAGTAAGTATTAGCATCACCAGCAAAATGTTTGCGGTCGACTAGGGATTTGACGTCGTCTAGAGTAATTTCGTCGCGAAGCTCTGGACTTTGCACTCGTGATTGACAGCGCGAAATCGACCCGTCGGGGTCGATTTCGCTATCATTGCGAGGAGCCGTAGGCGACGAAGCAATCCACTCAATAGCGCTGTCATTGCGAGACTGCGTAGCAGTCGAAGCAATCCCCATGCTGCTGCTAACCATCTCAAGATTAGTCAGCATATTACGCGCATCACCATAACTAGATTTAATTAAATAATCCCGCGCCTCATCACTAAGCTTAGTGTTAAGCTCAGCTTCACCGCGACTCAGCAGCAGCTCAAGATCCGCTCGCTGATGAGCTTTTAGCTCGAACTTAAGCATACGACTTAATAACGCACGGTTAATGGAGACCGCTGGATTCTCTGTCGTAGCACCAATGAAGGTCAGTGACCCAGTCTCAATAGCATCCAGTAAAATATCCTGCTGCGTTTTATTAAAGCTATGCACCTCATCAACAAAAAGAACTATAGAACCGGGGAAAGCTTTAGCACGCTTAGTAATCTCGCGCAGATCTTTCACTCCAGAATCAAAAGCATGTAACTTAACGAAGTCACGCTCAAGCACTGAACCTCGCGAGTCCATTAATTCAGCAGCTAACTGCGCGATAGATGTCTTACCCGTGCCCGGCGGACCCCAGAATATCACCGACTGCCTAGCTCCTGCTCTAAGCCAACTCATAAATGCTGGGTTCTTAGTAATAGGCCCGACTAAATCCTCTATGCGGCGCGGACGCAGGCGGTGAGCCAAAGGCTCAGTATTAACTGTGCTTGCGGTAAATAAGCTAGCTTGGGGTTGGGCCATGTTTAGTAATTCTAGCGTAATAAATTATTTCGCCCTACGGAGCTTGCAATAATGGCATTAATCTAGTTTAAGCACCGCCATAAACGCTTCCTGCGGCAGCTCCACCGAGCCGACATTACGCATGCGCTTCTTGCCTTTCTTCTGCTTCTCTAATAGTTTTTTCTTACGGGTAATATCACCGCCATAGCATTTCGCTAGTACGTCCTTGCGCATGGCACGCACAGTCTGGCGCGCGACTATCTTACCACCGATAGCAGCTTGTATTGGTATCTCAAACATATGCGGTGGGATTACTTCTTTAAGTTTAGTAGCAAGCTTATCACCGAGCGTGTGTGCTGTAGGTCTATGCACTATTACAGACAGCGCATCTACCTTCTCGTTATTCAGAAGTATATCCATCTTCACTAGATCACCGCGCTGATAATCACTGAACTCATAATCCATAGTGGCATAACCTTTGGAGCGAGATTTGAGTTGATCGAAGAAATCTGTAACTATCTCAGAGAGCGGGATCTGGTAATGCAGAGTCACGCGGGTAACATCCATATGCACCATGTCTTTGAAGATCCCACGGCGCTCTTGGGCTAATTCCATAATCGCACCGACATAATCACGCGGCAATATCACACTGAGCTTAACGTAAGGCTCTTCGATGAAGTCACGGAAGGTCGGATCTGGCATATTACTAGGGTTATCCACCATGACTATATCGCCATTAGTCATATGCACTTTATAGATCACGCTCGGTGCAGTAGTGATGAGATTAAGATCATACTCACGCTCAAGACGCTCTTGAATAACTTCCATATGCAGTAAGCCTAGGAAACCACATCTAAATCCATGCCCTAATGCTTGAGAAGTTTCTGGCTCATAAGTGACAGAAGAATCATTGAGTTTCAGTTTCGCCAATGCTTCTTTAAGATCCTCATACTGATTAGGATCTACAGGGAAGAGCCCGCAGAACACCATCGGCATCGCTGGTTTATAACCTGCTATCGGCTCAGCTGTTGGGTTAGCTACAGTGGTGATAGTATCACCGACCAACTTCTGAATTTCTTTAATCGAACAGGCGATATAACCGACATCACCAGCTTTAAGTTCATCAACCTGTTCTTTAGCTGGACGCATAACACCAAGCTCCATCACTGGATAGCTCTTGTCTGCTTGCATATAACGTATCTGTTCATGCCTGCGCACTCTGCCCTCTACTATGCGCACTAGAGCAACTATCCCGAGGTAAGAATCATAATAACTATCGAAAACCAAAGCCTTAAGTGGTTTATTGATTTCGTGCGGCGCTGGCGGCACGTATTTAATAATCGCTTCAAGCACACCCTCTATATTAAGACCAGTCTTAGCGCTGATCTCGACAGCGTTTGAGCAGTCTAGCCCGATAATCTCTTCGATTTCTTTTTTGACTCGCGGTACATCAGCGCTAGGTAGATCTACTTTATTCAGTACAGGGATAATCTCTAAATTATTATCGAGTGCTAGATAGACATTCGCCAGTGTCTGCGCTTCTACACCTTGACTCGCGTCCACCACCAATATCGCGCCTTCGCAAGCAGCAAGCGAACGCGAGACTTCATAAGTAAAATCCACATGCCCGGGGGTGTCGATAAGGTTAAGCGTGTAGCCCTTATAGTCCATGCGCGCAGTGTTGAGCTTGATGGTGATGCCGCGCTCGCGCTCTATATCCATACTGTCGAGTAATTGTGCTTTCATCTCACGCGACGAAACAGTATTAGTTGCCTCCAAAAGGCGATCCGCCAAGGTAGATTTACCGTGGTCGATGTGGGCTATTATCGAGAAGACTCGGATTTTGGAATCAGCGGTCACTAAGGCTTATATTATCCTAGGGGACGGGGTTTTGCGGGGGAATGTTATTATATTATTATAATAACCCTGAAGAAATCAATAATTTATTGAAACTCACTTCAATAAAATCCAGAAAACGATAGTTTCCAGAAATCCATTTCAAACAATTGAAGATCTTAATAGCATAAAGCAACTCAGCAAATCTACTTACTATATTATGTAATAATCTAACTAGATGTACCTCCTTCACGGCTACCTCGGATATGGTAATTACGGTGATGAACTCCTAGCATCGCTAGTAGAAAAACAAATACTCAAAATAGACCCCGGGGCTGAAATAGCAAGACTATCTTCACGCAATTCACTACTAGAACATCTGAGCCTAATTAATCGCAGCAAAGAGCTAATCTGCATCGGCGGACTATTCCAAGACAAAAGCAGCGATCGCAGTCCTATATATTATTGCGCTACAGTCTTGCTGGCTAAGCTACTAGGCAAGAAAGTCAAAATCCTCGCTCAGGGCATAGGACCGCTATCAAGAACCAAATCCAAATTCTGTACTTGGCTAGCCTATAGGCTCGCTGATAAAGTTAGCGTGCGCGACCAAAACAGCAAAATGCTACTCGATCAGTGGGGTATCAAACATTATTACGGCTCAGATCTTGCGTGGCTGCTTGTTGATACTGAAGCCAAACCTAGTTCTGAAGCCTTAAAGCGCATAGAGAATATATTTTTTAACACCAAAGATAAAATGCTAGTGATCTCACTAAGAAGCGAAGCTGGGGATTTTAGTGGTAAACTCTCTGAGCGCATCATCGACAAAATCGCGCGCGAATTTCTTATTGGCACTGATACGCCGGTGATGATATTACAGATGCAAGATCAGGACCGTAAAGTGCATGATCTTTTCTACAATTACACCAAAAAAATATATCTAGTCGAGGCTAAACAATTCAAACCAGAAGAAATAATCTATATACTTAAGAACTACGGCCAAGAACTAATCGGCATGCGCTTCCACGCTCTAGTCTTCGCGAAGATAGCTGGCATAGAAATCACGGCTATCGCTTCTGACCCCAAGATACGTGAGTTCACGCAACAGATAGAATCTTACGACTGCCCTACCCTAAAAAACAGGGCGACGGCGCATTATACGCAGGTTTTGCATAGTTAGGCACTTCGTCATTGCGAGCCGAAGGCGAAGCAATCCACTGGGCAAAGTTAGAAATTGTGCACTCGTGGTTGAAAGCGCAAAAACAAGCCGTCGGGCTTGTTTTTGCTATCCTCGCAATGACAATGTCGTGGCTCGCAATAACGTGCTACGAAAATTGCTTACCTTGGGTCTTATAAACGAACAACAGAACTTCCGCCACCGACTTATATAATTCAGGCGGTATCTCTTGATTAACCCGCACCAGCCTGAACAAAGCACGAGCTAGAGGTATATTCTCTACCACGGGAATATTATGCGCTTCAGCTATGGCTATAATCTGCTCAGCAAGCAGCTCTGAGCCCTTAGCGAGAACCTTAGGTGCTTTATCCATATTCTCGTCGTACTTAACTGCCATCGCAATATGCTCTGGGTTTTTGACTACGAAGTCAGCTTCCGGCACTTTCGCCATACCACCACCACCGCCACCTTGAGCGATCTCACGCTGCTTCTGACGGCGCTTAGATTTGATCAGCGGGTCACCCTCAGTGTTCTTGTATTCATCCTTAAGTTCTTTGAAACTCATACGCTGATCTTTCATATATTTCCAGCGCTGAAACAAGAAATCTATAATCGCAACAGCGAAGAGTAGCAGGCTAGACTTCCAAAAGAACTCCCAAAATATCGCTGAAACCGCAACAAAACCAGCAAGTTTATTAGCCGCTTGAATATTACCGAGCAGCTCTGGCATATGGGCAGCGACTACTTTCCATGCGATATAACCGACTGCTACAACTTTAACTATGCCTTTAGCTACCTCGAATAGTGATTTAACACTAAACATGTTCTTGAGACCCTTCATCGGATCTAACTTCTCGAGCTTGAACTGCAAGGGCTCAGTGGTGAACATCACTCCACCTAATTGCAGAACTTCAATAATAATCGCTATTGCAGCAAGCGAAATCATAGTCGGCGCGATAATCAGAATAATAGTGCGCCAAGTATGATAAGCAATAAAGCCCGAGCTAATCTTATCGAAGTGAGCGATATTACCCCACATCAACTGACACAGCTCATACAAGAGACGATAAACTTCTTTGCCAAAAGTAAACAAAAGCGTAAAACCCAAGATCATCACCACGAGCTGGGTTAGGTCTTTAGATTTAAAGACATTACCTTTTTTCTTGGCTTCTTTCAGTTTGTGCTGGGTGGCATCGAACTGTTTGTCGCCGCTATCTTCATCGCCTGCCATGTTTAGAGCTTTGTCTAGCGCCCGCTAGCTGCGTTACGTTCGTTCTTGGGCTTTATCCAAGGCTCTTCAAATATTGTATTGTGCTTTGGTTAAAATTAGGTTATAAAGTCGAAATTGGCAATTTGTTCCATATGCTAGGCGACCAAGCCCGAGCGACCGGAGTTGACTGAGCGTGTCAATGAGGATCGCGAGGGCGCAGGGCAACAACGCAGACGGACAAATGTGCCAATTTCGCTAATGCGAGAAGTATTGTTTCAGCTCAGGGTCTCTAATATCCTTGCAAACCTTGTCTTCAATAGCCGCCTGCTTCACCGCCGCCGCCACTGCTGGCGCCACATTAGGGTTAAACGCGCTAGGTACTATAAAATCTACGCTGAGTTCTTCATCACTTACACAAGCGGCAATAGCCTTAGCTGCTGCCATCTTCATATTCTCAGTCACAGTAAACGCATAAGCATCGAGCAGCCCACGGAAGAAACCCGGGAAACACAGAACATTATTAATCTGATTTGGGTAATCAGATCTACCAGTAGCTACTATCTTGCAATGCTTGAAAGCTAGTTCAGGTTTAACTTCTGGAGTTGGATTAGACATCGCAAAAACCATAGAATCCTTAGCCATAGACTTAAGCTCATCTTCACCGATAAGATTAGGACCAGATAGTCCGAGGAATAAATCTGCACCACGCAGAACTTCAGAAAGTGATCCACGCTCTTTAGCAGGATTAGTATAAGCAGCGTATTCTTCTTTAGAAGCGTTCATGTTAGCTGGACGCCCAGCATAAATCGCACCGGCTCTATCGCAGCCTATAACATTACGAACGCCAGCAGCAATAAGCATCTTAGTGCAAGCCACACCAGCAGCACCAACACCGCTAACTACGACTTTGATATCCTCGATGCGTTTAGTATGCAAGCGCATCGCATTAAGAAGAGCAGCTGTAGTTACAACAGCAGTACCATGCTGATCATCGTGAAACACAGGTATATCAATGCGACTCTGCAGCTTAGTCTCTATATCAAAACAACGCGGCGCTGAAATATCCTCTAGATTAATACCACCAAAACCAGCACTAATCATGCGAATACACTCGACTAGCTCATCTACACTTTTGTTCTTCGGATCTATAGCGATAGGAAACGCATCAACACCAGCAAGCTGCTTGAATAGCATCGCCTTACCTTCCATCACTGGCATCGCCGCGCTAGGACCTATATCACCAAGTCCAAGCACAGCAGTACCATCAGTAATAACTGCAACAGTATTGCGCTTAATAGTTAGAAAATGATCCGTCTCGGGTTTCTCTGCTATCTGCAAGCAAACCTGTGCCACTCCAGGAGTATAAACCACCGCAAGATCATCCATATCTCGCACTTCTTGTTTAAGCGTGACTTCGATTTTGCCACCGAGATGGGCTTTACATACGTTTTCGTCCATATTGAGAATTTTATTGTCTTTAGGGCTCTGCGTTGAGGGTGACATAATTAGGTATGACTTAAATCTTAGCACCGGCCTAAGTCTATGCTTTAATTATTCGGATAATATCCATTTTCGCCCAGAAATTGCTATACATTTTTATAATTTTATTATATTTCCGGCTTTTATGGTCTTAACTTTGTCATACATGATTAAGGTTTTTATTGAGGGCTGATATAAAGCGAGTTTTTTGGGTATATAATATATATACGGATTATACAATCAGGGGGACAAAAATGGACGCACCAGCAGGTATCAGGGGCTTAGAACTTGGCGGAGTAGATGAGGTTTTAACTAAGGAAGAATTCCTAAAAAGGCTTAATTACGGCATGGATCCAGCTGAAGTCGAGGCTATGACCAAAGCAGCTGAAGCCAAAAAACAGGCTGCAACAGATAAGGTAGAGCTAGGCACTAAAGCAGCAACAAGCCCTATTTACAAGCCAGCGAAAATAGCGATTAAAGTTGCTAAATAGTTCTAAATATAGATTTACAAATAGCCAGAGTATTGCTAGAATAATTAATAATATTAAGAAATTGTTTAGATGACTGGATCAATAGCAGATCTATACACTGAGGCATCACAGCAAGCTGCAGAGGATGCAAGAATTTGGCGCGCACAATGCAGGCAAGCAAATGACTGTCTTAGCCAAGCTTTAACAAAACCAACCCCAGAACAGAGATTGGCTGCAACTGAAATATGCCTAGCTATGCCCGGAGCACTGCAGGCGTTAGCTAAAGCAGAACTCTCTGGTAAGCTTGACGCGGTCAAACCACGACAAACAAGAATCAAGCCGCTGCAACTAAATGCTCATAATCACCGACTAAGCCCGAGAGCACCTGCTGCCACGAACGGTTCTGCACTTCACCATGAGCTGCATTTCCCAATGTAGTTCTTAAATTAGCATCGCCAATCAATCGCTCAAGCTCAGCGCGCATCGAATGACCGCGCACCACGTAACCAGTTTGACCATCTCGTATTAAATCACGCACACCCGGTGCATCGAAGACTATCACCGGCAACGCCGTCGCCATCGCTTCTTGCACTACTTGCCCGAAAGTTTCGGTGCGACTCGGAAAAGCAAAAATATCAGCCAGTTGCAACATGCGCGCATAATCATCACCCTGTCTAAAACCAGCAAAAACAGCCGGGTAGCGCCTAAGCTCCTGCTCAAGCTCACTGCGCACCGGACCATCACCCACTAGTAATAGCTGCACTGGGTGTCCAGCATCACTAAGATCTTTGAAATCGCGCACAAGCACCGGTATAGACTTCTCGCCAGCAAGACGACCAGCATAAAGAATAGTAATGCAATCTGGATCTAAACCTAGTTCTAGCTGCAAAGCACGGCGCTGACTAGCATCAAGATTATCGCGATGCTTGAATAAAACCGTATCAACCCCTCGACTAAAAATCCTGACATCATTAAGCTTGCAATCTCGCTCTAGCTGTAGCTTAGAGCTAGGACTAGGCGCTAGCACTCGCTGTGCCCGGCGATAAACCACTGATGTAAATAAATCTATAACCGTCTTAAGAAAAGGTACACGATACTTATGAGTGTAGCCAGCTATATCAGTATGATAAGTAGCAAGACAAGGCACGCGCTCTGAGCGCACATAATCATAAGCCATCGCACATAATGTCGCCGGCGAAACCATATGCACTAGATCTGGTTTGAAATCACGCAGCGCTTTATCAACAGCTTGATTATGCGTCACCAATACTGACATCAATATACTCGCCAGCACCTGAATCGGCGGCAGGCAGACCAGCTGTCTTAATAACCAATTCTCAGGTAAAGCAAGATAGAGCTCAGGATAAAGAACAAAACGCTCACCAGGAATGCGCACTACTGTGCTGCGCGAGTAATGGGTCGGACCACCACCCATCGCTATAACTAGAACCTCATGCCCAGCATCTTCCAGATGCCTAATCAGGCGCTCAAGCGTCCTTACTATACCGTTGATTTGCGGCAAGAAAGTCTCAGTTACTAGAGCGATTTTCAAAACATAAGTATTGTAGCGCGCCTTAGCGTCATTGCCAGCATCGAGACCGTCATCGCGAGACGGCGAAACCGTCGTGGCGATCCCTTAGGCGCCAGCAAAGGGATCCTTCGCATCGCTCAGGATGACGCTTTGCGTCGATTGCTTTATCGCTACGCTCCTCGCAATGACGATATTGTTGACATAATATTGTTGATAAAACTCAAAAACTTAGGCGGCTTAGGTGCACCGAGAATAATATTAGTGCGCATATCATTGAAGCTAGCTTCCATCTCAGCAAAAGCCCTGCGCAAGTCGCCAGAACGAATAATAAGAAACCAAATAACTACAAGCGCCTTGAGAATTGCTAGCAGCAAAACTATTTTGCCAATGATATAAGCGATATTAACTAACTCTGTCGACATGGGTGACAGCAACCTCAGTTGGAGTAGATCTTCCGAAGACAACGACATTCACTTTAACGGTCATCTTCTCTTCATTGATCTCAGCCACTTCGCCAATAAAATCTTCAAATGGACCAGCTTGTATCTTAACAGTGTCACCAATCTTAAAGTCTATCTGCTTCTTCTCTGCAAGCTTAGGATCATTGAGCAGAGTGTTCTTGCGCAGTATGCGGCGCACTTCAGCCTCGCTAAGCGTAGTCGGGCGATTACGATCACCGACGAAAGCTAGCACTCCCGGCGCTTCGCGCACTGTCTTCCAGCTCGCTTCATCAAGCACCATATCTACTAGAACATAACCGGGATATTCTTTTTCTTTTTTCTCTTGGCGCTTGCCGCCTTTGACTTTAACCACGGTGCGCTCAGGTATCGCCACTTCGAATATGCGATCCCATGTCTCCATGGTCTGGATACGCTTCTCGATGTGACCCTTAACTTTAGCTTCGTGGCCGCTAGCAGTCTGAACTACGTACCAGCCTCTTTTACCTGATTTGTTTTGTACGCTCATGTGATTAATTCGGCCCGAATCCGCCTCTCAATACTGTTTATCTAACAGTTAGAGGCTTTATCAAGCTGTCAAGACCTAAGTCTATCACAAAGATCGCTGCTGTTATTATCGCGACAATGACTATAACTGTAAAAAATTCCTTATAAACCTGCTGGCGACTTGGCCATTCAATATGTTGAAACTCAGACTTAACGCCGCTTATATATTCAGGCAAAGACTCTTTGGTGGCAATACCTATTTCAGGGCTATCATCCTCAGTGAGCCACTGCCAGAAGGTCTTCTTCGGGGCATCAGTATTAGGCGGGGTTTGGGTTGCGTTAGACATGATTTTATACTTGGTTAATTCTAACAGATTGTTAGACTCTAAACTCTTTGCCCTCAATTACAGCTAGCAGGGCTTGTTTCAGCACTTCACTAAATCTATGATTAATACCATTAAAATGGGACTTACCTCCATCAACCCAAGAGTTAATCACAGAGCCTATATCAAAA
>Ga0172367_10007958_pt1 | contig 11965 bp, 14 predicted proteins | sample Lak10m_FD_114542 | JGI IMG/M metagenome (GOLD analysis project Ga0172367, IMG submission 114542) | Freshwater microbial communities from Kabuno Bay, South-Kivu, Congo - kab_022012_10m | ecosystem: Environmental > Aquatic > Freshwater > Lake | place: Democratic Republic of the Congo: South-Kivu...
CATTAGATACTTATGATTATTATTATAAAAATATAATAGATAATTTTGATATTAAAATAACAGCCCCTAATGATTTAGTAAATAATTATAAAATAAATAAACATCATATTACAAGTTTAAATTATTTTAATAATCCAAATTTTTTTAATTCAATATTGATAGAAGAAAGCTTTAGTTCTTTTGATTTATATAGAAATAAGATATTAATGATATATTATGATAATAGTATATTATTAGATGATATTAATTATAAAAAATTATTAACTATTGATGATTATAATAATTATAAAATTATAAAAACATTGTTTGAAACTTATTTAAATAACAAACCATCATATACGATGTATAGTATATATAGAATAAATATATTAAAAATAATTAATATATTATTTATATTATTAAAAGAAAATGATATTAATAAAAAAGTAAGTAATTATAATAATTATATAAAGGAAGAGGATAAATTTGATATTAATTATAATAAAGATAAGTATATATATTATTTAAAAAAATCAAAAGATAAAATAAAAAAAATAGAAGAATCACGTATAATATATTATACTTACAAACAAACAATGAATTATTTTTATAAAGGATTTATAGTTGATGAAAATTTTAATTATAAAGAAAAAATATCGGATATAATAACTGAATTAAATTTAAAGTAAAAATAATATTTATTTTTATAATAATTATTTATAAATAATGTTTATAAATAATAATTTAAATGAAATAAATAATGCGAATAGAATAATAATAATAGGAGACGTACACGGAGATATAAAAAGATTTAAATCAATATTAATAGATAGTGAAATAATAAATAATAATTTAGAATGGATAGCAGATCCACCAAATACAATAATAATACAATTAGGAGATCAGATAGATAGTTTAAATAGAAATACAAAAGAGAATTGGGAGGTATTAAGTGATTATGAAATGATATATTTTACAGAACATTTAAATAATATAGCAAGAGTTAAAGGTGGATATTGTATATCATTAATAGGAAATCATGAATTAATGAATGTAATAGGAGATTTTTCATATGTATCAAAAATGAGTTTAGGAGATAATAATAATGAGATATTAAGAAGGAATTTATTTAGACCACAGGGATCAATAGGATTAATATTAGCAAAAAGACCATTAATAATAAAAATAAAGGATTTATTATTTTGTCATGCGAAATTAGAATTAGAACATTTAGAGCTATTAAGGAGATATAATAAGGATATATTTTATATAAATTATATATGGAATAATTATTTAGAGAATAATAAAATAAATATAGAAGATAAAGAAATATTAGATAAAATAATAATAGGTTCAAATGGAATATTATGGAATAGAAATTTAAATAATATAGTTGAAACAGGGAAATTATATAAAGAATTGGATATAACATATATGTTTGTAGGTCATACAGCATTAGATAAGATAACATTATTAGATAATCAGATATGGTATTGTGATACAGGATTATCTAGATCATTTGGAACATATAAATATCAATATATAGATATAAATAAAAAAAATATAAATGTGAAAACAATAAGAAGTAGTTTTATTTAAGTAAATAATTAACATTTACATCAACGAAAGGGAGAGGTCCAGAAGAACATTTTGGATCAGGATTAAATCCAATTTGAGAATTAGTAATATTCATTTTAGTATAATCAATTTCTTGAAATTGATTAATATAAGACCCTTCTTTTAAATCATCATAATTATATATTAATTCATTTTGATAACCTTTATTTAAATCAACATCAAAATCAAGGTCAATATTATTATTATTATTAATTTTAAAATTGGAATTAATATCAAGATTATAATTAGAATTTTGATTAAAATTAGAATTAATATTATTGTAATTAAGATGTGGTAATTTATAAGATGAAGAAGAATAATAATTTTTATTATAATTATAGTTAATAAGTATAAGATAAAGGATTATAAAAAAAAGAATAAGTAAAATAAAAAAGATAAATTTATTCATCATCTATAAAATAAGTAATATTTATTTCTTGATTATCTTTTTTTTTATTAGTGGGAGAGGAGGATGAAGAAGAAGATTCAAAATCTTCAATAAATAAATTTTCAGTATAAAATTTAATTAAATATTTATTATTTTTGTAATATTTAAGTCTTTTATAACCTTTAGATTTAAAAATAGATAATTCATCAAAAATATCAATACATAAAGGGGTATAAATTCTATCTTCTTTTTTTTCTCTTAATATTCTTCCAATAGATTGTTGAATATCACTAATAGGACTAGCTAAAATAAGAGTATTTAAAGTTGGTATATTTAAACCTTCACTACTCATTTGGTATGTAGCAAGAATAATTTGTTTAGTAGCGGATATATCTAAATCAGTCATTTTCATACCACCAATATAATAACCATAAGATGCGATATTTTTATCTTTAATAAAGAATTCTAAATCTTTTAATTGATTTTTTCTTTCAGATAAAATAAGAATTTTTCTATTAGGTTCATTAATAATAATATTTTGTAAAATTTCAATAATTAAGAGAGTTCTAGGTTTAAAATTACAAATATTATTAATAGAAGCGATAATATTAGGTTGTCCATTATAAAATGTTTTAATAGAACTATAATTAAAATCTGGAGAGAAATATTTATGAATTTGAATAATCATATCATTAGAATTTTTATCAGATTTATGTGTATAAACAGATTTACCTAAATACCATTCAAAAACTTTTCTTAATCCATCTTTTCTATTTAAAGTAGCAGATAAACCTAATGTTAATTTTATATTCATTTTTCTAAATGCTCTTGAAAATATTTCAGAAGCGATATGATGACATTCATCTATAATAACTAGACCGAAATCATTAAAAATAGTTGAATCATAATCTTTAATAGCTAAGGATTGTAAAGTAGCAATAACAATATCTTTATCTATAATATCAATAATTTTACCTTGAATTTTACCAATTTTAGCGGAAGGAACGAAGTCTTTAATACTAGAAATAAATTGTGAATTTAAAAAATCTTTATGAGAAATAAATAAAGTTTTTTTTTTAAAATAACAAGCAATATAAATACTCATAATAGTTTTACCAAAACCACAAGGTACACTAATAATACCACCTAATTTAGTGGGATTATTAGCAGCTTCAATAAAATTTTGAATAGGTTTTATTTGATTTTCTCTAATATTACCATTAAAAATAAGATTAGGACAATTAAGACCATCATTAAGATTATTATGAAGAGGTAAACCAAATTTATTTAAGCCAAAACATTTAGGCATATAAATTTTACTATCACTTTCAAGATAAATAGGATATTCTTTATTATTATTAAAGGAAGAATTATGATTAGAAATAGGGGAAACAGTTAATTCTTTTTTAATTTCTTTAATTATTTTTTTATTATTTTCAGTTTTAAGTAATGCATATCCTCTTGAAGATAAATAGGTATTCATAATATATATAACAATAATAAACAATTAATTATAAGAAATTAATTTTATATATATTTAAATAAGAATGATATTAGAAATTATAAGATTTTTTTTAGTATTATCATTGATAATAATTATATTTATAGAGATTAAAATACCACAAATATTTTTAGAACAAGTAAATCAATTATTAATAGCAATAATAATTATATTTATAATAGTTGCATTTGATGAAATAATAGGTTTTTTATTAGGTTTAATATTTTTAATTATATATTTTAAACATTATCAAAAAGTAATAAATAATTCTACATCAAATAATATAAATAATGAATTAAATGAACCTTTAATGAAAGCATATAATCCTTTAAATATGAATAATATAGATAAATTTAGTGATGATATAAAACCATTACCAAATAATAAAACAGAACCAATTCCTGAAAAATCATCATTAAATGAAAAAAATAATTGTATAGTTATGGAATATATATCAAAAGATTTATTAGAAAAAGCACAAAATAATATATATGATACTAATAATTATTATTCTGAAATTAGAAATGGAGAAAATATATATGGTATACAAGGATTAAATTCAGATTTATTACATTATAATGCTTTTGATAAAACAAGCGTCATTAATAATTATTGAATAAATCCTTAAATAAAATTATATAAAAAAATAAATTCTAATTTATTATATTATAATGCTTTTGATAAAACAAGCATCATTAATAATTATTCAATAAATCCTTAAATAAAATTATATAAAAAAAGGATATAAATAGAAATAAATAATAAAATAGATTTAATATAAATTTCATAATTTTCAAATAGTAATGATAATGAATTAGGTAATTTATTAATAATTAATTCTATAAATATTGGTGAAAATATAAAAAAAGCAATTATTACAATTATTAATGATTTCTTTAAATATTCTTGATTATAATATGTAATATTATTTTTATTATTTCTATGATTATTATGATTATTATTATGATTATTATTATGATTATTATTATGATTATTATTATGATTATTCATATGATTATTCATATGATTATTCATATGATTATTATTATGATTATTATTATGATTATTATTATGATTATTATTATGATTATTCATAAGATTATTTTGAGTATCATAATTAATATTATAATTATTTTTATTAGTATTTATAGGATTATTTTGTGTATTTATTTCTAATTCTTGTTGAAATTCATTTAATATATCTTTAACTGTTTGATCTTCACTATCATCAATAATTAGTTCATTATTTTTATTAGAAGTTTTTAAAGGGATACTATCTATATTTGTTGTCATATTCATTTTTATAATAATATAAATAAAAATAATTAATTTTATTTACGCAAATAATTTTGAAAAAAAGTTTGGTTCTGATAATTTATTTTCAGCTGTTTCATTACCATTATAATTTTCAACTGGTTTATCATTACATTTTACATTTATTTTTGAATATTTATAACATCCATCTTCAAATTTAAATATTTTTCCATCAATTTCATCTTTATTTGGAGCTATATATAATACACAATTATCTTTACAAACTCTTTTAAAAATAAGAGCTAATGATAAACCAAATAATGCACTAACAAATGCTTGTCCTGTTTCAGTATAAAATAAACGATTCATAATATCTTTAAGTTTCATTTTTATTAATTCTATAATAATTATAAAAAAAAATTAAACTATTGGTTGTTCTATTGCTTTATCTACACATTTAACTTCTTTTGCTTTATATTTATAACATATATCATTATCACCTCTATATACTACTTTATCTGAATTATATGGATTTGGATATTTAATTATTATTTTTTGTTTTGGTGCAGATAAATATACAAATAAAATACCAATTGCAAAAGCTATAATAAATGCTATTATATTAAATTTAAATGTTTGTTCTTTCATATATATCTAATCTATAAATAAATAATAGAATAATATAAAAATGAGTGAAGTTTTTACAGCTTTTATTCAAATTTTTATAAATTTTTATGAAATTATTAAAACATTATGGACTATTATTACAACTATTTTTGAACAACTTAAACCTATTATTGATTTATTTATATTAATGTTAAAAGGTTTAAGTTATATAATTACTATTTTTTTAACGAGTTTTACATATATGATTAAAATAATATCAGACTCATTTACTTATTTATTTAATTCTATAAATGGATTTTTAATTAAATCAATGGAATTAATTAGTCTTCCACTTTATTATATTAATAAAATTATTAAATTTATTTTTGCATTATTAGCTTATATTACTTTTTCTATTGGTTATTTAATTAATTTAACAGATGCAGGTAATAATGAAGAACAATTTTTATTTTAATTTTGATATTTTTATATCATATGTATAAATATTAGGGATATTTTCAATATTTTCAAATCTATATGCAACAAGATTTTTTAAATCAGCAATAGAACCAGTTTCTTTCCATTTATCTAATAAAATTTTTCTATTTGCTAAATATACATCATAAGACATTCTTAATTCTTCTCGTTTATTTTCATAATTTGTTAAATAAAATTCTTGTTTTTTATTTATATTTTCTTTATTTTTTATTAAATTTCTTCTATGTTTATCACTTATTAATATTAATTCTCTTTTTATATTAGTATTTTCATCTATATTATTAATTGCTGATGTTAATAATAATCCAAAATCATTTAATTTCATTTTATTCTTATATATATATCTATTTATTCTTTATTTATTTTTTTATATCTATATTTGGATTATACATATTTGGCAATGTATCTTCAAACATTCCTTTATAAAATTCATTTAATTTTTCCTTATCTGATAATTGTTCCTCATAATAACTTCTAGGAACATATTTAATTATTACTTTAGGTTGTGCTAATTTCTTATATTTCTTACTATAATATCCTTTAATTATTAATATCATTCCTAAAAATAATAAAAATATAGCTATCGTTTTCATATTATTATATTTATCTATTTAAAAAGATTAAAATTATATAAAGATAATTTCTTATTATAATATTTATTTTAATTTTTGAATTAGTTTTTTATCATAACTTTTATTAGAAATTAAATTAGAAATTAAATTAGAAATTAAATTAGAAATTAAATTAGAAATTAAATTAGAAATTAAATTAGAAATTAAATTAGAAATTAAATTAGAAAAATAAATTAGAAAAATAAATTAAAAATTAAATTAGAATTTAAATTAGAAAAATAAATTAGAAAAATAAATTAGAAAAATAAATTAGAAAAATAAATTAGAAAAATAAATTAGAATTTAACTAGAATTACTATCAGAACTTCTACTTGTTCTTAAAGCAGCATTACCTTCAGAAGTTCTAGTAGTTCTAGTAGTTCTTAAACCAGCATTACCTTCAGAAGTTCTAGTAGTTCTTATTCCACGATTACCATTAGAAGTTCTATTAGGTCTTAAAATATCAATATTATCAGAAGTTCTATTAGGTCTTAAACTATCAATAGTATCGGAAGTTCTAATTGTTCTTGGAATAGGATTAGAATCAATATCTTCATCATTATATATTTTAATCATTTTAATCATATCTTTAATAGTTATAATTTTTTTATTATAAAGTAATAGAATATTAGTAACATATAAATCATTAATATCTTGATTAAGAAAAGTGGCATTTTCTATTTGTTGAGGTGTTATTCTAGCAAAATAATTTCTTCTTTCAATTGTATTAGGTAAATTTACTTGACTTTTATTTAATGGAAAAACTAATAAATCAAATAAAACATATGGTAATGTATTACAATTTTCAGATAGATATTCAATTTTGGTATTAGATAATGGATTATCTAAACTATATTTAAAAAGATATATAATAGAATCTACAATTAAATTTATTTTATCTATGTATGTAGAAGATAACATAATTTTAGAACTAAATTTTATATATTCATATAAATGATAAATAATATAATAAAAAATTAAATGAATATTATTTGTATTTAAACGTATATGATTTAGATTTAAAAAAGTAAGATATCTAGTATATATATAATATTTTGATAAATATTTTGTATCTTGTGTTGTATTAAATATAGTTTCTTTATATAAACGAATATCTTTAAATAAAATATTAAAAATAGTATCAAAAATTATAGAATTATTAGAATTAATTAAAGTTAAATATATAATATAATTATATTTAGATAAATTATTAATATTATATAAATAATAGACATATTCTGGTATATATTTATTTATAAATTGATTAATATATAATTCAATAATAACATTTATCATAATATTATTATCAATATTTGGAATATCATACATATTAATAATATCAACAGAATTAAAAGTATTAATATTATCTTTAAGATTAGTATATAATTCAATAATTAAATCATCATCTTTATTAATAAAATAAGGATGATTAGATAATATATAACAATAAGTATTAATAGCAAAATTTTTAGAAATATTTACTGTAATTAAATCTGAATTATCTTTAAAAATAATTCTATTGCTAATAATTAAATAAATATTATTTATAGATAAATGAAAATCTTCTTTTTGTTTAGAATTTAAAGAATTATATAATTCTTTAATTTTTGTTTTTATAATTTCTCTATCTTGATTATTAATATATTCAACAAAAGTTAGTTTATCTAAATCTAATAATTCAAATAAAATAGAAAGACATAATAACATATAATTATATGGATTATATCCAATAGTTTTAATATCAAATTTATGTATTTTTCTAATTTGACTTACATGTGGTTTACTTAATGTATTTTCAGATAATTCTAATAAATTATCTGTTAATTTCATATTAATATGATAAATTACATTATAATAACTGTTATTAGTAAGTGAAATTAGTAATAATTTAAGATTTTCATCATCTAATAGTAATACTTTTTCTGCATATAATTTAGCATTAATATCATAATTTCTATCATTAATTTCTTTTAAAAATTGTAAATCTTCTTTTTTTTCTACTAATTGTAAATCAAATAATGGTTTTTTTTGAAGATTAGCTTTTTTAATTAATTCATTTTCAATAATATTTTTAATAAATAATTTAATATTTAATGTAAATGTATTTATATTTGCTATTAGAAGTATTGTATCAAATTTTATATAATTTATTTTATTTAAAGTTAAAAATTTTAAATTGTTTGTTTCACTTGATGAAGAAGATGTATATTTATCAATATTTTTAGCTTTAAGAAAATTAGCAATACATCTAATAGTTTTTTTTAAAATATTAATATCTTTTTTATCAATATAATTTTCATAATTAAGATATTGAATAATTTTATTAATTATATGTTTATCAAATTTATTTAATGAATTATCAGCATTAATTTCATAATTATAAGGAGTATCATTAGGTGGTTGTAAATATTGATTTAATTCTTTAATTTTATTAAAATAAATAATAAAAAGAATTTTAATATAACTATAATCATTAGAATTTTTAATAATGAATTTAATCATATCAGGAATAATTTCTTCTTTATATTTTTTAATAGTAATTTCATAATATAAAATAAGTAAATAGTAATAATCATTAATATAATTTAAAATATATTTATGTAAATAACTAATAATTTCATTTTGTGGTAATTTAGTATAATTAATAAGATTAGAATAAAAAAGATTAATAGTAATATCTAAAGAATTATTTTTATGTAATATCCATAAGAATATATTATATAATTCATTTAAATTATTAAAAAAAGATAAATTATTATCATTATATTTAATATTTATTTTTTCAATATTTTTTTTTATTTTAATTTTATTATAATTACTTGCTTTATCATAATAATTTTTAATTTCTTTTAATATTTTATCATTATTTAAATTTTTAAGTAAATTAAATAAATCATTAATAAATTTATTATATTTATTTTTAAATACTACTTTATATATAGTTAATAATATAAGTAATAAATAATAATTATTAAAAGATATAAAAGTAATATCTTTTAAAAATAACATATTCTATTTATAATAATTATTTTACTTCTTCTTTTACTTCTGTTAATTCAGCTTTTTTTCTTAATAACCATGGATCTTCTTGTGATAAATCATCGGCAATATCTTTTTTATTTTTTGAGATTCCTTCATTTTTTCTTTTATCAAAAACTTCATCACGATCATCCATATTTTTCTTATATTGTTTCATAAGTGTATTTAATTGTGTTTCTGAATATTCTTGATTTTGTAAATCATTAGGATTTGGAGACCAAGGACACCAACATCCAACTTGACCGATAAAAATATCAAATTTATTATCAACTTTTTTTAAAAATTCACATCTATTTTTAGCTTCTTCAACTGTATCAAAAACACCTCTAACTTTAATACCACGAATAGAAGTAGTAAAATTATTTTCTCTATGGAAATCTTTTTCAATATCATCAGAATAAACAGATTTAAAAAATTTATATTGTTCATCCATTTCTTTAGTATCAAAAATATAATTATGATTATTTTTAATAGTATCAATTAAATCTTTTGAATCTGTATATTTAAGTGAAAGATTATCAAGAAGACTTTGCATATCTTTAGAAAATTTATTAGTAAATCTTGAAAAATAATAAACTTCTTTATTTTTTAAAACATCTTCTGGACTTAAAAAAGATAGACAACAATAATTTTGATTTCTAATAGGTTTATCTTCATCTAAAAAATCACATTCTTTTGTAGATACAATAGTTTCTTCTGTAGTCATATATTAATACTATTTATATATTATAAATAAAAATCTTATATATTTTTATTTTCTTGTTATTTAATATAAAGAAGTATTAAAATTATGGAAGGAGGAGCAAATTATACTTTTGATATCTGGGAAGCCCTTATACGATTATTAAAATATTCAATAGAAGCTATATTTGTTGCATTAGCTGCATATGCTTTACCACAACAAAAATTAAAAATAAGTGAAATATGGATGATTGCATTAACTGCAGCAGCTGTATTTTCTATATTTGATTTATTATCACCATCAATATCAGCAGGTGCACGTCAAGGTGTTGGACTTGGAGCAGGTTTCCGCTTAGTAGGTTTCCCAGCAACTTAAAGAGATGGAATAATTTTATAATCTAATTCTTCGCATATTTTTTTCCATATTTGGTCTTGAGCGTATAATTTTTCTCTGCTTTTAAGTAATGGAAAAAATTTAAGATATTCATTAAGACCTAATATTTGAAAAAATTTATATAAAACATAACTATAAGAAAGGAAATTTTTTCTATCTTTAGGACAATGTTTTAAAAAGGGTGCTTGAATATCCCTAAACATACTACATAATTTTTCTTCAAGTTCAGCAGAGAATTGTGGTGTAGGAATACCATTAATTCTATTAATAATATAATTGATATGTTCATAATATTTATTAATTCTTAATCTTTTTAAAATTTCACGCATTTTATTATAAGTTATATTTCTGGTATCATTAATTTTTTCTTTTTTAATTTCATTTAATATTTTTTCAAAAACTTCATTAGGAATATCAGTACTTTCTTTACCTTGAACTTGATTACACCATTCTCTAAAATGATTAATTCTTTTATAACTAAAATGAGAAGTTTCTTTTGTATTTTGTTTTAATATTGGTCTATTTTGTTCTACTAATAAAGGTTCTTGATAACCACAAATATTACATATCATAATAGCATCTTGTTGAAGACAAGTAAGTGTATTAAGACATTTTTTACAAATTTCCCGTGAATCATATTCTATTTTTTTAATATGATTATTATTAGTAAGTGCTAAATATTCATCAACTAATGAACTTTTTTCAACTATTTTTTCATTTTTAATATCAATATCTTCTAATAATTCTATATTTTCATCATTTTTATTAATATTTAAATTAAAAGAATCAATAATAGATTTATTTTTATATTTAATATTATTTATAGATGATACTAATGAATTATTATGATTTGACTGTTTATCAATCATATCATAATAATTAAAAAGTATATAACTGGTATTTTCATAATATTCAATTTCATTAGTATTATTTATTAATTTTATTTGGTCTTTTATTTTTATTATTTCTTCCCTTATTTTTATATTACTAGTCCATAAATCATTATAATATTTATCATCATTATTATTATGTAAATTATATTTAATAATTTTTAGATTAATATTACTATTAATATCTTCTAATTCTCTAATTTTTTCTTTTGAAGTATGTTCCTCTATTATTTTAGAGGAATAATTATTAATAATTTTATTATGCATAGCATCTAATGTAGCTATTTCTTTATTAGAATATACTCTTTTTTTATTAGTTTTATCTTTAAACATTATTTTAATGTTAATCTACTTTAAATGTTTATAAATATGCTTATATAATTAAAAAATAATTGTTCTTTTTTTTTCTCCTATTATAGTATAAAGAATATAGCATAAATGGGTGGTGGTCTTCTTCAACTTGTTGCTTATGGTGCTCAAGATGTTTATTTAACTGGTAATCCTCAA
>Ga0172367_10007959_pt1 | contig 11965 bp, 8 predicted proteins | sample Lak10m_FD_114542 | JGI IMG/M metagenome (GOLD analysis project Ga0172367, IMG submission 114542) | Freshwater microbial communities from Kabuno Bay, South-Kivu, Congo - kab_022012_10m | ecosystem: Environmental > Aquatic > Freshwater > Lake | place: Democratic Republic of the Congo: South-Kivu...
TCCCGCCATCTGGTTCCGCCTTCCGGCGGGCGCGATGAGTTGCTTTTGTTTGCCGCACGTTAGCCAGATTGTATGCGTTTCTGCAAACAGAAGCAACTACTGCGAGCCCCTTTGCGCCAGGCACCGACTCTTGCCGCAGCTGGCGCGTGAGACGCCGCCGCGAGGGCCGTGGCGACAGCGCGACACGAGCATGGCACGCGGAGATGGCAAGCCGACACAACCTACGGAGCTCGCGACGCTACCTACAGAGCTCTGCCGTGTACCTACGGAGCTCAAGCGCCCTAACCTACGAAGCGGGCGGTGCACCCGCGGCTGCGGAAGCGTTCGCTCGGGTCCAACGAGGTCGCGCACCCGCCCGTCCAAAGCGACGCAAAAAGCGACGCACTTCGCCCCAAAGCGGCGCCCAAAACTGAGACCTTGAGCGTCACAGCACCCGACCGCCTCGGTTCGCAACGCCTCGTTCGACCTTCAAGCAACCCCAAAAGCAAAGGTACGTTGGGCTGCTCCATGCGAGCGAGCACAACCGCGTGCGTTCATTTCTCAACGGGAGATACTGGATTCCAAGACCCTCAGGAAACCCCGACGAAACCGCTAGCTCGCAAAACCCAGCCCCCCATGGAAGGTAGGGTTGGTCGCAATGGTCGTCCTAGTGAGCATCTTCGGGAACCTTATGGCGATACGCGGGCTCACTCGCCGAGACTCTGCGCAATAGCCACCGGGCGATCGCTCCGGCATGCTGGTGGCAGCCGCCATGGGTGCTTTGGTGCGCTTCAGAGAATGGCGGCACCGTCGGCGCGGTTGACAGTGGTGCTCTCGCTAAAGTGCGCGTATGCGGCGATTCCTCTCGCATCTCGTGGCCCTGACGCAGCGCAAGTGGGAGGCACGGTGCCTGACGTGCAACGAGGTGTTCCCCTACCCGGGGATTCGGCTCGGGGCAACTGGGCGCCCGATTCGATTGATGTCGTGCCCTCGCTGCGCACGCCTCCGTTTGTGCAGGGCCGAACCGATCACGCAGTCAACGACGCGCAACCCCTGATGCCAGAGAGAGAGGCCGCCTCCTGCGGCCTTGCCGGCCATGCCGCAGCGACACCGCACCCTCCGGCAATGCGCCGGAGTGGAAAGCGCAGTGCCGCTGATGCGGGGTCGGAGTTTCAGTTGTTGGGAAGACTCGGAACTACAGCGGGCTACTTGGATGCAAGCAGTCGGGCGACGAGGCCAGCAAGCGCTTCGAGAAACCGAAATGTCGCCGCTAGCGTGAGTCGCAGTGCACGCAGCAGCACGGCGCAGGCCGAATTGAGGTCACTTTGGCTGCGCACTTGGGGCCCCCGCCACGATGCCGACGGCAGCGCTGCACCAAGTCTCATTACGGGTGGACCTATGAGAGCGACCCTGTCACATTCGTAAAGGACATCACATGGACAGCGCTCGCACCCCGCACAACCCGTCTCGTCGCTCGTTCCTCCGCCTTCTCGCCCCTGCTGCAGGACATCGTCCGCACGCAGGTGAATGCGTCGTCGGTCGACGAGGCCACCGTCGCCGTGTCGCTCATGACGGCGCTGTTCGGGGTTGTACGCAACGCTGCCGTGGTTGAAGTTTGGCCGGAGTGGATCGAGGCGATGGTCGCCTGAACGGCGCTCGTCGCTCCCTCGGGGACGATGAAGTCGGCGACCGTCGGCCTCGCCGAGAAGGCCCTCGAGATTCTTGAAGCGGGGTTCCCGCCCCGCAGGCCCCAACGCGACGGACGGCGCCCCGCGAGGGGCGCCGTCCGGGAGGGTTCACCGAGGAAGTGGCCAGGAGCCGTCAGCGGCGGCGACGTACGCCGACCAGCCCAGCCACGCCGAGGAGCGCGATCGCGCCGGGCGCCGGAATCACGGCCGTCGTGATCGAAGCACCCGCGGTGGTCTCAACGGCGAAGCCCATCATGGACCGTTGCGTGATGGTGGCGCCCATGCGCATCACGCCGTAGCCATAGAACGTGGAGCCGCCCGCCGTGAAGCGGAACCCGAAGTAGTTGTCCGCGTTCAGGCTGAAGTCGCCAAGAAGGCCGTCAGCCCAGCTGCTTCCACCCGAGGTGTTAAACCGCGGCGTGCCAGCGGCGCCCGAGCTCGGGATGCTGCTGCCGACCACGAAGCCCAAGCCGAGGTTGCTCACTTCGTTGTTATAATTACCGATGTTCACGCCACTCCACGAACCGCCGGCAGACGTCGCATACCAGGTCATGTAGGCTGTGCTGGACCCATACGGGTTCATCCAGGGACCACCGCCCACCGCGGTCGGGGACGTGCCCGTCGCGCCCGTGTTCAGATTGAAATAGATGCCAGTAGAGTTTGCCGGCACCTGAATGCCCGTCGGGCCGTAGGTGAAGGTCTGAATGGCCGCGTCAGCCGAGCCAGCCACCGCAGTGGCGACCGCGACCGCGCAGGCGGCAAAGTGCGAATCCAGGCGCTTGGAAAGAGTCTTCATTTGTGAGGTCTCCGAAAAAAGGGAGTAGAGGGAGTCAGGAATCTTCGATCCGAGCGAGGGCCTGGTGTAGAGAAACCGGAAACCGCTCGGACTGGCAGGACCGCCCTGCACATCCCTAAACGCAATCCACACCCGAAGCCGATCACGAAGTTGGCGACAATCGAACAATTTTGCCCCCCCCACCCCTCCATGGGCACGATCGCCCCCCGCGAACCGCCCCGACTCTCGGATGCCCCGCTCGGCGAGGGCCCGGGCGTGGGCCGCCCGCCCGCACCGCAGGTAGCTCGTGATGAGCGCCTGGTTGCACGCCACCAGGTCCTCGGCCGCCATGCGCACAACCTCCGCACCCGCTTCAAGAAGATCGGGCACCCGGCCAGCCTTCAGCCCTGGCCCCGTCTGTTCCACAACCTTCGTGCCAGCTGCGCCACAGACTTCGCCCAGCGGCTGCCGAACCACGAGGCTGCGCGCTACCTCGGCCACAGTCCGCTCATCGCGGCGTCGCACTACCTGCAGCCGTCGGACCACAACTTCCGTTCCGTGGCCGGCGAGGGCCCGTGCTTCTGTCCTCAATGGGCGATACTGGATTCGAACCAGTGACCCCACGCGTGTGATGCGTGTGCTCTAGCCAGCTGAGCTAATCGCCCGACCGGCGAGATGATAGCAGCGGCGCTCAAAATGCTCGTCGAACGGGCTTGGGATGCGTTTTTTTGCTCCCAGCGCAGCAGCGATTGTGGGATTTCCGCACGTTTGGTTTGACTCGCGAAGGCCGCTCCCGATACTAGGTTTGCGTATTCATCTGCCATCGCTTCTGACATGCCCGCTCGCACCACAACGAGTTTCAGTTGCCTGCTGTTGACCGCTGCCGCCTACGCAGACGGGCAGCTTCTGTTGTCGCCATCTCCCGCTCAGGACGACCTGTTCGGTGTGACGATGTCGGGCGACAATCTCCGAGTTGCCATCAGCGCCATTTGGTGTGACACATCCGCTGGCACGGACCGCGGATTGGTGTTCATGTACAACCGAACTCTCGGCGGTCCGTGGATGCTCACGCAGACCATCGAGGCGCCAGTATCGGCCGACTACGACTACTTCGGCAGCACGCTAGACCTCGTGGGCACAAGCCTGCTCGCCACCTCCTACCGAGCGGATGTGAATGGGCAGGTGGATCGCGGTGCAGCTGACATCTTTGAGTGGAATGGGGAAGTATGGCAGCATGCGCAGCGTTTGCTCGCTGCCGATGGCGAGGCTGGCGACTACTTCGGATCGAGTGGCGCGATCGATGGGGACACTTTGGTCGTGACGGCTCGATACGACGATGTCGCTGGGCGACAGGATCAGGGATCTGCATATGTCTTTCGGCGGAACACCTCTGGGGTCTGGCAGCAAGTGCAGCAACTGGTTGATCCAGGCGGTGCTGCGTCCGATGTCTTTGGCTTCGATGTGGCGCTGCGCGGAGACACGATCTTTGTCGGCGCGCTGTGGGACGATGTTGGCACACATGTCAATCAGGGATCCGTTTCCGTCTTTCGGCGCCAATCGGATGGAACATTCTCATTCTTGCAGCGACTTGTGGCGCCCGATGGCACCGCTCACAATGAGTTTGGAACGCGCGTTCATGCGGTCGGCAACTATGTGTTCTGCGGCTCACCAAACGCCGTTGTCGATGGCCAGTTTGGACGAGGAGCGGTGTACGCATATCGCCGCGTCGCCGATGGAACCTTCGTGAGTGCGGGGAAACTCGCAAGCATGGCTGCCTTGGGGAGTGAGGGCTTTGGCGCGAGCATCGATGATGAGGCTGGACTGATCGCTGTCGGTGCGTTCAACGCAACGATCGGCGGCGTCTCGGGCGCGGGTGCCGTTCATCTGTTCCGCCGCAACTTGGCGGGCGAGTGGCTCGATGTTGCCACGGTGGCCGGAAGTGCGGCTGCGGGCAGCGGTGTATCGATCACAAGCTTTGGCAGTTCCGTGTGCCTCGCAGCGGATGAGCTGGTTGTGGGGGCATACACATCCACAGTGAATGGGCAGCCCAATGCGGGCTGCGCGCAGGCGCTCAGCGTTGGATCGGCAACCGATCTGACGCTCGATGGAATCGTCAACGGGCTTGACCTCGCCGCGCTGCTCGGACTCATGGGTTCAACGGAACCGACCGCCGCTGACATCGACTTCAGCGGCACCGTTGATAGCGCCGATCTGACGATGCTGCTCGCTGCGTGGGGAAGCTGAGCGTCGAAGCGCCGCTCGCGCAAACGCTGTGTTGCTCAGGCGCGCTGCGACACGGCCGATGGATCTACGCACGATTCGAGAAGCGCACGGAACTCTGACGGAATCGCGGCGGCGTGCAGCGTTCCACTCGCCATTTCACAGCACGCGACGGTGACCGTGCCTCGCGCCGCCACCATGCCGCCAACGGCGAAGTCGACGGCGTACTCGACAGATCGGTCACCAACGCGAAGGACGCGCAGCGACAGATCCACCGAATCACCGAAGCGCAGCGGCCTCACGAAGTCACAGGTGCACTTCACACGCGGCCAACCGATCGTTGACTTTCCGACTGTGGTCAGCGGCTGCAATCCTCGCCCGCGCAGGAACGCATGCTCTGCGTCCTCCATCCAGCGGAAGTAGTTCGAGAAGTGCATCACGCCCGCGAGATCCGTCTCGCTGAACTGCACGGTGCGGCTTGACTGAAACACGGTCGCGGTCATTGCGCATCAAGGCTATGCGGTAGACGGGCGAAGAGGCACATCAGCCGCCGCACGGACCCCACGCGCTGAGCAGTTGTGCCAGATCGTCCCCTGCCACGCTGCCATCGCCGTTGATATCGCCCGTGCCCGATTGCCCCCAGTTTGCCAGCATCATGGCAACATCCGCCGCATCGACGGCACCGGAACTGTTGATGTCTGCCGAGCAATCATTCGGAACGCTGTTTGCATCGGCAGGGTCACTCCCTGCATCGCGCTCATCCTGATCCAAGAAGGAGTCGAGATCGCGGTCGATTCCGATCCGAGTTGTCGTTCCCAATGCCACAAGGGTGTACACCAGCGGGGACTGCGCTCCACTGGACTGCAGGAGTTCGCTCGGTGAAAGCGGCGCCTCGGATTGGCGATCGCTGCGGAACGAGCCGCCCTGGAGCATCCAGCCGCGCATCACGCCGTCCCGGATGCCCTTCACGACCAGCCCGGCTGTCCCCCCGTTGGCGATCGAGACCAGTTGGTTGATGCGCGCGACATCGTCGCCTGCTCCACCGCCGTTCATGGCCATGGCTTGCTGACCGACGCCCGCATGCGTGTCGTTTCCGAACGAGAGCATGAACGCCTCCATGTCGCGCCGGCGTGTGGTGGCCGTGGTGCCCGTACCCCAAACGAACCCAACCTGCAGGACATCCTGCATCGTGGGGAACTCGGAGTCCGCATTGAAGCCGAACCCACGCAGTGCCGTGGTGGACTGCAGATCCGCTCCAACCTTTCTGTAGACCTCCCGAAGGTGCGGCACCTTGCGGTTCTGCCGGACGGGGCCGAGCGGAATGCCGATCTCATTGCCCGTGCCGACGGAGCCGGGGTGACAATCCACGCAGCGCGTGTTCCCGCCCGGCGCATTCGGCAGAACTTGGAGCGTGTTGAAGAGGTTCTGCCCCGCCTGTGGATTGCCCGTGCCGCCGTATCCCGTCACCACGCCACCGAAGATCGGCAGGCTGGTGCGCAGCGTGTTGTCGATGTTCTTGTTGGGCTGCGGACCAAAGGCGAGTGTCGCGATGAACGCCTTCAGCTGCGCCATCTGCTCGTCGGAAATCTCCGACTCGCGCCCCTGCAGGTGCGTGTACGCCACATTGAAGTCCTCGATCCCCGACTTCTCGCCGCGCCAGTGCATGGGTTCCTGCCCAATGATGCCCTGCAGGGTCTGCGTCACCATCGGACCCTTCATCGGGTGCCAGTCGATGCACTCACCCGGTTCCACGCAGGTCGCGTTGAAGGTGATCATCGCGCCGGCCGGATCGCCCAGATCCCATGCGATGCGGTCGCTCCTGGCATCCACATGGCAGGACGCGCACGACACATGGCCGAGTCCGCTCGTGAGGTGCGTGTCGTACAGGAATGGGCGGCCCGTGCGGACTGCTGGAGGGGTCGGATCGTGGAACTCGACTTGCCCAAGTTCAGTGTTGCTCGTTGTATCGATGGTGGAGATGCTCGCACCAAAGCGATTGAGGACATAGAGACGGGTTCCGTTCGCGGAGAGCGCGAGTCCCGTCGGACCCTCACCGACCGTGATCGCGGACAGGCGCGCGCCCGCTGGCGAAATCGCGATCACGCTGTTGGATCCAAGCCCCGCGACGAAGGCACGAGTGCCGGTTGGATGCCACACGACATCACGCGGGTCACCGATCGACTGCATGCGCGTCATGACATCGGTGGATGCAGCCGTGTAGGTGAGATGCGGGTTGAGATCGAAGATCGTCGCGGCTCCAGTACCGCCCGCAGGGAGCAGTGCCGCATTGCATCGAAGGAAGATCCCATTCAGGTTCGATTCGAAGCGGATCTCGTTGCGTGCCTCGGTGCCCACGACAAGCAGCTGCCCATTGGGTGCCGTCGCCATGCCCGCGACCGTGGTCATCAGGCCGCGTGCATAAGTGATCGTGTTGGTCGATGTCTGGATGATGGCCACATCGTTGTCGGCGACATCCCAGGTGATCGAACTGGTCCAATTCCTGTTGTTGCCATCCCGCCACTGGTTCTGCGCGTTCTTTCGGGCAATGTGCGCCACACGCGGCGCTGGCGGATTGGAAGTATTCACTGCAGGCGAGAACGCCGTGCCCGAGTTCGGCGGCGGATTCTGCCCGCCGTAGGGACCGCTCAAGGCCGTGACCGTGGCGCGCGGGACGATCACGGATCGGTTACCTGACTCGAAGACCGCAACATAGACCTGCGCGCCATCGGGGCTCGCCGCGAGCGCGCGCGGCTGGCAACCCGCGATCGTCAAGGTCGACAAGGTTGGCACCGTCACCGTGGGATCGAACACGACCACCTGCCGCGGCTGTGCCAGCGAGACGTAGGCGCGCTGTGGCGTGCCCGCGAAGACGATGTCTGCCGGCTCATCACCCACGCGGACGGTGCGCTCGACTCGCATCGTGATCAGGTTCACCATGCTCACCGAGTCGCTGAGCTGGTTCACGACCCATGCTTCATTGTCCCCACGCATCCGCACGGAGATGGGCTCGAGTCCCGTAAAGACCGAGCCGCGGCGAATGGGCAGACCGCTCTTGATGTCGAAGACTTCAAGGTGGTTGTCTGCGGTGTTGACTGCGACGAGCACTTGACCAGACTGGCTCAAGGCGATCGGATGAACCTGTGGTGTCTCGAAGTTGACGAATGTCTGGGTTTGAGCCTGCGCAGGCGCTGTGATTTGCACCAACCCTGCCATGAGGATCATGGTCGCGAACACGGCGCCGCCGCCACATGGAGTCACGCACCTGCTCATACGGAGTCATTTTGCCACAGAATCCGCGCAGAGGACGGGCAAACCCCAATAAATCTCCCCCAGTTCCTTTCTGTATTTGCGGGTTCAACCGCCCACCGAGGGCGCGTGTGGTGCTGCGCCATACCGTGCGCGATAGGCAGCGATTCGCGCACGATCCGCATCGGTCAGCCGCGCCCCAAGGTGCGACACAACCTCATCGATAGTCACGATCGCCGCGGTTGGCATGCCGAACTCCGCTCCGACCTCCTCGAGCGCTGTGCGCGTGGAGCGTTCGCTCGCCCGCTCCTGCCGATCCACCGAGACGATGAGCCCCGCAAGCGAGATGCATGCCGCCGCGCGCAGCACGGGTACGGTTTCGCGGATCGATGTGCCCGCGGTCGTGACATCTTCGATGATGAGCACGCGGTCACCATCTTTCAGCGTGCGACCGACGAGCAGCCCGCCTTCGCCATGATCCTTTGCTTCCTTGCGGTTGAAGCAGAACTCGACCTCGCGCCCACGCTCTGCGAATGCCATCGCCACCGCAACGACAAGCGGAATGCCCTTGTAGGCGGGACCGAACAGGCAATCGAATCCCTGCGGGAAGGATCGCTCGATCGCATCCGCATACGCGCGCCCGAGTTCCACCAGATGCACACCTGAGCGGTAACGCCCCGTGTTCACGAAGTAGGGAGTCTGTCGTCCGCTCTTGGTCGTAAAGTCGCCGAAGGTAAGCACCCCCGCGTTCACCATGAAGTCGATGAATCGCCGCTGGCTTGGATTCATGGCGCAATCGTAACGAGCGTCTCTGATGGAGTTGCACCGCGAAGGCATTGCCGCGGACTTACCATCCGAGAATGACCCGCCGCGCAGCCGTCATCGCAGCCGTCCGCACACCTGTCGGGCGTTACGGCGGAACGCTGTCGTCTGTGCGCCCCGATGACCTCGCTGCGCATGTGATCCGCACCGTGCTTGAGCGCGCAAAGGTCGATCCCACGCTGGTGGACGATGTGTATTTCGGTGCCGCGAATCAGGCGGGCGAAGACAACCGCAATGTGGCGCGCATGGCCGCGCTGCTTGCAGGGCTTCCCGTGCGCGTTCCTGGCGCAACCGTGAACCGCCTCTGCGCATCGGGGCTTGAGGCGGTGCATATCGCTGCGCGCATGATCGAGTCCGCATCAGCCGATGTGATCATTGCGGGCGGGGTCGAGTCGATGAGTCGCGCACCGCTCGTGTTGTCGAAGGCGGACCAGCCCTTCGCGCGTGGTCAGGAGATGCACGACACCACCATCGGGTGGCGCTTCGTGAACCCGCGGCTGAGTGCGCTGCACCATCCATTCTCGATGGGCGAGACGGCGGAGAATGTCGCGCGTGCGTTTCATGTGAGCCGCAGCGACCAAGATCGATTCGCGCTCGAGAGTCAGCAGCGTTGGGCCGCTGCCCATGCGGCGGGACGGTTCCGTGATGAGATCGTGCCCGTGGAGATTCCGCAGGGCAAGCGCCCGCCGCTGGTGTTCGACACCGACGAGCATCCGCGCGCCGACACCACGCTCGAGAAACTGGCGGCGCTGAAGCCCGCGTTCACAAAGGCGGAGGACGGCACCGTCACCGCAGGCAACTCATCGGGCGTCAACGATGGCGCTGCAGCGCTGCTGCTGATGGATGCGGCGAAGGCTGCGGAGTTGGGATTGACGCCACTTGGATTCATCGGGCGTGGTTGCGCGATCGGTGTGGATCCTGCGCAGATGGGCATCGGTCCCGTGCCTGCGATCCGAACGCTGCTCGATCGTGCAGGCGTTGCTGCAGCTTCGGTCGATCTCTTTGAAATCAATGAGGCGTTCGCTGCGCAGGCGGTGGCGTGCGTACGCGAACTTGCTCTTGACCCAGCGCGCGTGAATGTGAACGGCGGCGCGATCGCGATCGGGCATCCCCTCGGCGCGAGTGGCGCGCGGCTTGCAACGACGCTGCTGCACGAGATGCGGCGGCGCGGTGCGGAGCGCGGCATCGCGGCACTGTGCGTGGGTGTTGGGCAGGGACTCGCGCTGCTGTTTGAGCGAAAGTGATCCCGCCACCTCCGGGTGCGCTGCCGAGCTTCCCGCGCTTCAGTGCATCGACGCGATGCGCCGTAGTCCGCCCTCGACTGCATCAACGAGCGCATCGATCTCCACCTCGGTCATCGGCGTGGACAGCGTCGCTGAGCAGGTGTTGATCATCAGGAATCCCTCTTGGAAGAGGTGCTCAAGCAGCACCTTCAGCCGCTTCGACTCGTCCGCGCTGAGGAACTGCTGTCGATAGTCGAGCGGCGGCGTGCGCTTCATGTGCACACGGAACATCGATCCCGTGCCAGTGACGCATGCCTGAGCGTTGGTGCGACCGATCGCCTCGCGAAGGCCGTGCATCGCGCGCTCGGCAAGCGCGTTCAATCGCGTGACTGCTGCGGCGTCGTAGTGCTGCATCGCGGCGAGTCCTGCGGTCATCGTCACGGGATTCGCGGAGAATGTTCCTGAAAGCGGGTAGAGCAGCTTGCTTGCCTGCGGGTTCATCACATCCATCACATCCGCGCGCCCTGCAAGCGCGCCGACGGGGAATCCGCCGCCGATGATCTTGCCAAGCGCTGTGAGATCAGCCTGCAGCCCGTACCGCTGCTGCATGCCGCCGACCTCCGTGCGGAAGGTGATCACTTCATCGAGCACCAGCAGCGCGCCGTGCCGCGCAGTCCATTCGCGAATCGCCGAAATGAACGCAGGATCTGCGGGGCGCAAACCCGCGCGGTGCGGCATCAGATCGAGCAGCACACACGCGACCTCGCTGCGGTGTGCATCGAGAATCGCAATCGCTCGATCGACATCGTTTGCGGGCATGATGAGCACATCCTGCAGCGCCGACTGCGGCGACCCGTGCGTCAACGGCACGCTGTTCGGATGATCGATGCTGCCCCAATTCTCCGGCTTGGGCTCCTGACTGACCTCGGCATAGTCGTAGCCGCCGTGATAGGCCCCCTCCACCTTCGCGACCTTGGAACGGTTCGTGAACGCGCGCGCCGCCTTCAGCGCAGCCATCAGCGCCTCGGTGCCGGAGTTCACGAAGCGAAGTCGCTCGAATGCGGCGTTGCGGCCTGCGAGATGTTCTGCGTAGCGGACTTCCGCCTCAGTCGCCATCATGAACGCCGAACCCCGCTGCAACTGGGCCGTCACCGCTTCAATGATCGGCGGGAACGCATGACCATGGATCAGCGATGCCATGTTGTTGGAGAAATCGACGCGCGAAATCCCGTCGAGATCCGTGATACGGCAGCCGCGTCCATAGTCGGCGTATGGCGGATGCGGCCCGCGAAGCACCGTGTTACGGCTGACACCACCTGCGAGCACCTTCCTCGCGCGCGCAAACAGAGTCTCGCTTCGGTTCGTGGCTTGGTCGGTGGTCATGGTGTGCACTCCATCGGATGTCCGCTTGAACGCGCCTCAGTCAAACAGCGGCGGTGCGCTGGATCGGCGGCAGAAGCGTCGCGCCCGTGCGCTCCTGCACGAAATCAAACCCGACACCTGGCGCGAGCTCCACAACGCGGAAGCCATCGGCTGTGATGTCGACCACCGCAAGATCGGTGTAGACGCGGTCCACAACGGCGCGGCCAGTCAAAGGGTAGGTGCACTCCCCCACCAGTTTCATCTCACCTTCTTTTGTGCAATGCTGCGTGATAACAAACACGCGCCGCACGCCAGCCACGAGGTCCATGGCGCCACCCACCGCAGGAATCGCATCTGCCTCGCCTGTGGACCAGTTCGCCAAGTCGCCTGTCTGCGAAACTTGCAGCGCACCGAGCACACTGAGGTCAAGGTGTCCGCCGCGGATCATCGCGAAACTGGTGGACTGATCAAAGAATGCCGCGCCTGGCATCATGGTCACCTGACGCTTGCCTGCATTGATGAGTTCGGGATCGCCAGCGCCCGCCGCAGGCGACGGCCCCATGCCAAGGAGTCCGTTCTCCGTGTGATAGATGAGCGTGCGCCCCTCAGGAACGAACCGCGCCACGAGTTCGGGAATGCCGATGCCAAGA
>Ga0172367_10007961_pt1 | contig 11964 bp, 7 predicted proteins | sample Lak10m_FD_114542 | JGI IMG/M metagenome (GOLD analysis project Ga0172367, IMG submission 114542) | Freshwater microbial communities from Kabuno Bay, South-Kivu, Congo - kab_022012_10m | ecosystem: Environmental > Aquatic > Freshwater > Lake | place: Democratic Republic of the Congo: South-Kivu...
CTGCGCCTGGGCCATTGGTCAACTCTGTAAAGAGTTACCTTCTAATATTATTTACGCTACAGCTATAGACGCCTTAATTCAAGCTTTTGCTGAAGACCAGGACTTAGGAGTTAAAGAAGATGCCAAAGCTTCACTATTAGGAGTGGGAGATCCCCGTGGGTTACAACTCATTGAAACCCTAGAACAGGAAGGTTGGTTTTAGAGATTCCCCACCCTGAGGTGGGGATGAATCCAGAACTATTGGGCAATTACAGGGGTATTTACGGAAACATGTTGTATTTCTTTTTCCGCAGTTAAGGTGGGGACTGAGTCCCGCAATCTTTGAGTTAATTGTACTGTGGTTGCATCATAAATTTGGGTGAGCAACTTAGGGTAAAAACCAATACCAATAATGGGGACTAACAAACAGGCAATAATGAATACTTCCCTTGGTTCAGCATCAATTAATGCTTGGTGAGAAACTAACTCGTCGTTTTCTTGACCATAGAATATTTCCCGCAACATTGACAGCAAATAAATGGGCGTTAAAATCACACCGACTGCCATCAATAATACTACAATCACCTTAAAAGTGGGGTTATAAGCATCGCTAGTAGCAAAGCCCACAAACACCATTAATTCCGCTACAAAGCCACTCATTCCCGGTAAAGCTAAAGAAGCCATAGAACAGGTGGTAAACATAGCGAAAATTTTCTTCATCCGCTTACCAACCCCACCCATTTCATCCAGCATCAGGGTGTGAGTCCGGTCATAAGTAGCACCCACTAGGAAAAACAAACTCGCACCGATTAAACCATGGGAGACCATTTGTAAAACCGCACCACTTAAACCCAGGTCAGTAAACGAGGCAATACCTATAGTGACAAAACCCATGTGGGATATGGAAGAATAGGCGATTTTCCGTTTCAGGTTGCGCTGAGCAAAAGAGGTTAAAGCCGCATAAATGATGTTTACCACACCCAAAATGACTAATACGGGAGCAAAATAGGCATGGGCATCAGGTAACATTTGGGCATTCATGCGAATTAGAGCATACCCGCCCATTTTGAGCAAAATACCTGCCAACAACATGTGTACTGGTGCGGTAGCTTCTCCGTGAGCATCTGGTAACCAGGTATGGAGGGGAATAATAGGCAATTTAACCGCATAGGCAATTAAAAAGCCGGCATATAGTAGCAGTTGTAAGTTCAGAGCATAGTCTTTTAAGGCTAGGGATGACATATCAAAAGTAATATTATCACCATAGAACGCCATAGTTAGAGATCCCAGCAGAATAAACAGGGAAGCACCAGCAGTATACAAAATAAACTTAGTTGCTGCGTAATGGCGTTTTTTACCACCCCAGATAGCCAGTAAAAGGTAGACAGGAATCAATTCCAACTCCCACACCAGGAAAAACAACAACATGTCCTGAACTGCAAATACGGCAATTTGGCCACCGTACATAGCTAAAAGTAAAAAGTAAAATAGCCTTGGTTTAAAGGTTACAGGCCATGCAGCTAAAGCAGCCAGAGTTGTAATAAAACCCGTCAAAATAATTAAAGGCATGGATAAGCCATCCACACCCACAGACCACCTCAAATCTATTTGTGGGATCCAGGAATAACTTTCTACCAATTGAAGGTCGGGATTGGAGAAATCATAACCAGTGTAGAAAGCAGCGACAATCAAGGCAAAATCAATCAGACCCACAATCAAGGCAAACCAACGGACTGTTTTACCCTCCTTATCGGGGATGATAGGAATGAGTAGTGACGCAGCTATTGGAAAAAGAATAATCGTCGTCAACCAGGGAAAATTAGGCATATTCATGACAATTTATCTGTAATTAACATGAAGTTGGTACGGGAGCCCCTAACTAGTGACCTTATCCACTCCACGACATTTATATTTTCAGCTTTTAATTCTCTAATAAATGCTCAAAATTATCTTAAAGTTGCCTTAATGGACAATTGGAAACATTTAAAGAGAACAAAAGAAGTGAGGAATTTAGACCAACACCCACATTATTATCATCCATTCCCCCATAAGGACAGGATTTGGATAACAAAGATATAAGATTTTCCTCACTTTTTCCTAATTAAGCCGTAAAATACTTAGCTGTCGGATGATAAGCAATAATTGCAGTTGTAGACTGTTCAGGATACAACTGTTCACTTTCATCCATATACATACCCATCCTATTAGCATCTAATAATTGTAGCTGCTTGTGTTGATCGGGAATGTTGGGACAAGCTGGGTAGCCAAAACTATATCGAGAACCCTGGTAACGTTGAGCTAAAATATCCCGAATATTATCCGGTTCAACATCGCCAAATCCCAGCTCCTGGCGTATTTTAGCGTGAGTCCATTCCGCTAATGCCTCAGCAACCTGTACTGCTATCCCGTGAAAGTAGAGATAGTCAGTGTATTTATTCTCAGCAAATAAATTTTGGGCAAACTTTGTTGCTACCTCTCCCACAGTTACCGCTTGCATGGGGAATACATCAATCAATCCTGACTCTTTGGGAGCAAAGAAATCAGCAATACAATATCTTCTCCCAGAGCGTTGGCGAGGAAATTCAAAAGTTGTGGTAACTACAGGATCTTTACTATTAATGTGGGTAGTTTCGTAAATCAATAAACTATTACCTACTGCTTGACAGGGGAAATATCCATAAATCACCTGGGGATGCAATAATTTCTCCTGGATTACACGTTGCTTCCAGTTTTCTAAAAGGGGGTAGACCGTATCAATTAAAAACTCCTGGTGTTCCGCTTGAGACTTTTCTTTGGGTTTGCGAAATTGCCATTGTCCCACTATCAAAGCCTGTAAATCTAAATAGTACAATACTTCCTCTAGAGGAATATCCTGGGGTTGTAAAAATCTACTTCCCCAAAAAGGTGGTTGAGGACGTTCAATATTGGCATTCACAGCTTGAGAACGTTGGGTATCTACCTCCGTGGGTTGCTGTTTTACTTCCTCCTTAATCCGCTCTTTAATTTGGGGATTAATCTCTGGGATATCTCCCTTAACCTCATCCAAAAACCCTTGTAAATCATCCCATTTACCCGCTGCTTTTGCTGGCATTAATTTATCCATAAAATTCAAGTCATCAAAAGCATCTTTACCATAGATCACCTTGCCGTGATAAGTGTTTTGACAATCCTGGTTGACAAACTTAGGAGTTAATGCTGCACCTCCCAAAATTACAGGAACCGTAATGCCTTTTTCATTAAAAACCTCTAAATTCTCCTTCATAAATGCGGTGGATTTAACTAATAAACCACTCATGGCAATACAATCAGGTTGGTGCTTTTCATAAGCCTGAATGATATTTTCCACCGGTTGCTTAATCCCCAAATTAATCACCTTATAACCATTATTGGATAAGATGATATCTACCAGATTTTTACCAATATCATGAACATCGCCCTTAACCGTGGCAATCACAAAAATCCCTTTCCCATTACTACCAGCTCCCGACTTTTCCATAAATGGTTCCAAATAGGCCACCGCTGCTTTCATGGTTTCTGCTGATTGCAAAACAAAGGGTAGCTGCATTTGGCCAGCACCAAATAATTCACCTACAACCTTCATCCCATCCAACAAGAAAGTGTTGATAATATCTAAGGGGGGATACTGCTCCAAGGCCTTGGCTAATTGCGCCTCCAAACCTATTCTCTCACCATCAATAATATGTAGTTTCAACCGCTCTTCAATGGGCAAACTTTCATCAATTCCCCGATTCTGTTTAGCCTTAACTCCCGCAAATAATCTCGTTAACTCAGCTAAGGGATCATATATACATACATCCCCATTAAACCTGCGCTGATCATATATTAGTTGTTTACACACTTCCTGATGTTGTGGGTCAATTTTCGCCAAGGGCAAAATTTTGCTTGCACTAACAATAGCTGCATCCATCCCAGCTTCCATTGCCTCATGTAAAAACATAGAGTTTAGTACAATCCGCGCTGCTGGATTTAAACCAAAGGATATATTAGACACACCCAAAATTACATGACACTCGGGCAATTCTTCCCTGATCCGGCGAATAGACTCTATGGTCGTACTGCCATTTTTCCGATCCTCCTCTATACCAGTAGAAATCGGTAAAGCTAAAGTGTCAAAAAATATTTCTGATGCAGGTATGCCATACTCAACCGCTTGACGATAAGCGCGCTGGGCAATTTCAAACTTCTTCTGTGCTGTTCTGGCCATTCCCTCCTCATCAATAGTACCAATCACCACACCAGCACCATACTTTTTCCCTAATTCCAACACCTTTAAAAAACGTGGTTCTCCATCTTCATAGTTAGTGGAATTGAGTAAACACTTACCCCCAGCCACTTTTAAACCCGCTTCCATTTTTTCCCATTCGGTGGAATCCAGCATTAGGGGGAGAGTTACATTATTCACAACCCGGGAAACTAACTCGTGCATATCATGCACCCCGTCTCTCCCCACATAATCAACATTCACATCTAAAATGTGAGCCCCCTCCTTAAGTTGACTGCGAGCTATGGAAACTAAACCATCCCAGTCCTCAGCATTGAGCAAATCGCGGCATTTTTTGGAACCACTAGCATTGAGACGCTCACCAACTATTAAAAACGAATTATCCTGTGTGTAATTTTGTGTGGAATAAATTGATGCAGCAGCAGGTTCCAAACTTGGCTGTCTCACCTTTGGTTTTAAATCCTTAGCAATTTCCGCCAGTTGTTGAATGTGATCCGGTCGTGTCCCACAGCAACCCCCAATCACTTGGACACCGAGATCTTCAACAAAATGCATCAACGCCATGCGCAGTTCTAAGGGAGTCAGTTTATAGTGAGCTTGACCACCTATATTTTCCGGTAACCCCGCATTGGGAATGCATGATACAACAAAAGGTGAATGTTCTGATAAATACTTAATGTGTGGTTTCATTAAGTCCGGACCAGTGGCACAGTTTAAACCTAGAATATCAATGGAATATGGTGCTAAAATGGTTAAAACGGCGGCAATTTCTGTGCCAACCAGCATGGTGCCCATACTTTCCATGGTGACGGAAACCATAACCGGTCTTCTTTCACCTTTTTGGCTGAAAACTTCCTCTATGCCATTTAATGCAGCTTTAATCTGTAATACATCTTGGCAAGTTTCTACAATAAATAGGTCTACCCCACCATCAAATAGGGCTGTTACCTGTTCAGCAAAAGCTGATTTCATGGTGTCAAAGTCTATGTGTCCTAAAGTTGGCAACTTGGTGGTTGGACCTATGGAACCAGCAACAAATCTGGGTTTTTCTGGAGTGGAAAACTCCGCAGCTACACGTTTAGCCAGCTCGGCAGCGGTCTTACTTAGATAATAAGCTTGGTCCGCTAAGTCATACTCTGCTAAAACTATGGAGGTGCCACCAAAGGTATCAGTTTCAATTACATCTGCGCCAGCTAGTAAAAAGTCCCGGTGAACTTTGGCCACCGCCTCTGGTTTGGTGTGTATTAGGTATTCATTACACCCCTCGTATTCGGGACCTCCAAAATCCTCAGCGGTTAGGTTCTGAATTTGTAGGTTTGTCCCCATTGCACCATCAAACACTATAACTGGATGTTCAGGACTATGTAAACGTTCAAGAAAGGAATGGGTCATATTTTTAAACGCAGCTCAAGATTTATAGGTTAACTTTTAGTAACACTTTAGTAACATTGGCTAGGAATATGAAGTGGAAATATTTTAGTTCACTTGTTAGCTCATTTGTTAGTTCATTTATGCAAAGGTTAATTTGCCACGAACTGATAGTTAGAGGAGCAAAGGATTGGACAACAAGGGTGGGCATTATTTTTCTGATGTTGACAACCCTCATTATAGTAATTTTTACCGGTGTAGCAAGGGAACAGTATAAACAAAACGCCTTGACCAGTTCTGAAACATCTCCAGCAATAGTTGTGAATCCATACCCAAAACAATTGTTACAGGCACAAGCAAAAACAATAAAACCACAATCAGTACAAATACAAAATTTTTCTCAGTCACTTATCGAAAGAATTAAACAAAAAAAGGTTGTGAAAAAATACGTCACAACTGATAAATTTAGTAAGTACCAACCTAAGTTAGCAGCAGCACAAGTACATCCTAGTAACTATGGAGAAAGATTCAGTCGGGATACCAAGGGTATGGCAGTTAGTAACCAACCAATTATTGTTTTACATGAAACAACATATTCTGCTAGGAGTGCAATCAATTACTTTCAGAACCATAATGTGGATGAAGATATTCAAGCTAGTTATCATGCCATCATTGCCCGGGATGGAACCGTAATTTATTTAGTACCACCCGATAAAAGAGCATTTGGCGCTGGCAATTCAGTTTTTAAAAATACAGATGGCACAATAGAGACAGTTCAAACTAATCCTAAATTGGCTCCTTCCGTTAATAATTTTGCCTATCATGTTTCTTTAGAAACACCTCCTGACGGTTGGGGAAAAAGAGATATTAGAGAACATAGTGGTTATACACAGGAGCAATACAATTCCCTAGCTTGGTTGATTGCCCAAAGTCAAGTTCCCGACGAAAGAATCACTACTCATCGAGCTGTAGATGTGGCTAATGGTAAAGTTGACCCTTTGAGCTTTGATTTTGACAGATTCTTTAAAAAATTGCATTCTTTTCGAAAACTTCACAGTATTGCCCAATCACAATCCTAAATCTTTATGGGTAAACCCTTTCCTGCGATCGCCTGTGTAGGTCTTCACAACGTGTCCATCTCCAATTAGGTGATATTTATAGGTTACCAACCCTTCTAAACCCACAGGTCCCCGAGGTGGCATTTGTTGGGTACTAATTCCCACTTCTGCACCAAAACCATAACGAAAACCATCAGCAAATCTAGTGGAACAATTGTGATATACTCCTGCTGCATTGACTAACGCTTTAAAGGTATTAGCTGCTATCAAATCTTCCGTGATAATTGCTTCGGTGTGCCGTGAACCATATTCACTGATGTGAGCGATAGCGTCTTCTAAAGAATCAACTATTTTAATGGACAAAATCAAATCACTATATTCTGTTTGCCAATCTTTTTCTGTGGCCAATTCAATTTTTGGTAATATATCCAAGGTTTGGTTATCTCCCCTTAGTTCTACATTTTCAGATTCTAAAGCTGATGCAACTTGGGGCAAAAATTCCTGGGCAATACTACTGTGTACTAGTAAGGTTTCAATAGCATTACATGCAGCTGCATATTGGGTTTTGGCATCTACAGTAATATCAATTGCCTTATGAATATCTGCTGCTTTATCCACATACAGATGACAAATTCCATCCGCGTGACCCAATACTGGAATTCGAGTATTTTCTTGCACAAATCTCACAAAAGAATTTGAACCCCTAGGAATGATTAAATCCACATATTTATCTAAATTTAAAAGTTCTAATATTTCTTCTCGGGTGGTTAATAATTGCACCACATCTGGGTTAACATCAGTCTTAGATAAACCTTGTTTAATCGCCCTCACTATAGCTTCACAAGAACCTATTGCTTCTTTCCCTCCTTTAAGAATCACCCCATTCCCCGATTTAATTGCCAGGGAAACAATTTGAATAGCAGCTTCTGGTCTAGCTTCAAAAATAACCCCCAGCACACCCAAGGGACAGGTTATACGCTTGAGAATTAATCCCCTGTCAATTTCTCGATGGATTTGAACTTGACCCACTGGATCCTTTAGTTTGACTAGATCTCTTACACCAGCGATCGCTTCTTGTAGTTTATTAGAATCTAAATACAATCGTTTATATAATGATTTACTGATACCCTGAGACATTGCAGTTTGACAGTCAGCTATATTTGCCTGAAGTATTTCTTCTTGAGCAGACTCTAAAGCCAAAGCAACTGTATTAAGAGCATAGTCTTTCTGTTTACTGGTTAATAGAGACAAATTAAGAGCAGCTAAACGGGTTTTTTGGGCAATCTCTTTTAGGGTAGAGGTATGTTGCAAACTAATTTCTAAACTCATAATCACAAAAACCAACTGGTGGTAGTAACTAATAATTTTGGGGGGAGATACATATTGTATACATTTGGGACATGCTTCCAACAACGGATATACAAAAACCTGAGGAGGACGGATCAATGCTAAATTTAATCAGCACTGACATCATAGTACAATTTATTGGTATATTGGGCAAAGATTAAATACAAATAATTTACTTCACATACTTTTACATAGGAGATACTTATGAGTGGCGAAAAGAGAAGATATGTTAGCGTAGAGGACCAAGAACTACGTCGCTTGCGTGAGCAAGAAAGTCGCTTACGCACCCTCCAACAAGACCTACCCGAGCGTCTTAACCGAGTCCGAGAAGAAGCAAAACAAGAGTTTCAACAAAGACTTACACCCCTAGAAGCTAGAACTAAAAAACAAGAACAAGAATCAAAACAGCTACGCAGTAACCTTGCTAGTCTGGAGCAAAATACTCAGCAACGTTTAAAACAACAACGAGAGGAATTTCAAAATGCTCTTAATTCCTCCCAACAACGACAACAACAATCCCTCGTCCAAGAAACTCAACGATTAGAATCAGCAATGAAAAAAGGGTTTGAAGAGCAAAGGTCTGAATATTTACGAATTACTAGTCATCAACGTCAAGAATATCTACAACTAAACGAACAACTAGATCTTAAATTTTCCCAGCTTATCATCCAAGAGAGACAAGCAAGAGAAGCAGAACAAAAAGCCTTACAGCAGCAAATAGACCAGGTTTTTGCCAGTATAGAAGAAGAAAAACAACATAAAACATCCCTGTCCACTAACCTCCTCGCTGATGTAGAACAAATCTGGCACAGCATTAACCAAAATTATCAACATCACCGATTCGCACCCGGTAAACTCGCTGACCTACAACGAAATCTAGAACTAGCACGTAACAACCTTGGTAATGGCTTAAATGAAGCCGCTATTGCTACCTCCCAAGAAGCCTATCTCCAATTGGCAGATCTACGCATTGAACTAGAACAAAAAGAACAAGAATGGCAATTGCTTTATAGTGCAGCGCTAGAAGACTTATACGCTCTGGTTACCGAAGTTCAAGCCAACCGCCAAATCCAACTAGATTTTGGAGAAGGTGATGAAATCGAACATTTTCACGTAGAAGTTGATTATTGGACACAGGGAACACTCACCAATTATGAACAACAAATATTAGCACTTCAAAAACAACTTCAAGAAGGTGAAAACACACTAACGAGCGATCGCCTGAAAGAAATTGGGGATGAAATCACTCAACTCATCCCCCAACTGTCTCAAATAGTTGACCAAGCTGCTAAAGAAATTCTCAGTTCCCAAATGCGAGCAGAAATAGCAGACAAAGTAATTGGAGTTCTCCAGGGGATGGGATATCAACTACTAAATCCCGAAGCTGATTCTATTTACGAAGGTTCAGACCAGCGCCAGTCCTACATAGTCAAAGTTAAAAACATAGCTGGTGATGAAGTGGTAACCGTAATTGCACCAGAGAGGGAATTTGGTACAAACTCGGTCTCAGTTAATACTTTTAGTCAAATAATAAGAGACGAAAATTTAACTCAACAGCAAGCACAAGCTATATTTGAAGTTCTCGAAGCTGAAGGAATCAATAGTCAGGGACAAACTATCTGTAACGACAGTCCTCAGCAACAATATCGTGACCTAACACAAGTAGCACAACCTAAAAATAATCAGCAATCAGTAAATAATAATACTCAATCTACCCGGTTCTAGGGAATTTGTGCCATATACCCTATATACAAAATAAATACAAAATCAACAGAGAACCAGAAATGTCAATTGCTAGAATCCGCCAAATACTAGAAACCTGGGAACAGATTACTCCCCAAGATACCAACCAACCCTTGGAACTGGTATCACTCACAATTAGGCTTTTGCAGACTCTTTATCCTCGCGATGTACTCATAAGATTATCAAATGACGATGACAAACTTATAGGATGGGTCATTACTCTTAATGAAATCATTCAAACACAAATGGAAGTATTAAATACATGGGAACCCACCCTAAGAGAGTTGTTTCTACAATTAGCTCCCAAACTGGCTGAAAAAAACCGAAGACTCAACCTTGAACTTAATCAGAGCAATCTCAACATCACACCTGGAGAATCTATAATTTCATTACTTCACCAAAGGGACGAAATTCGAGATTTGCAAACCCAAGAAAGAAGACTACATGAACTACAAGCAGAAATTTCTGCAACCAACATCCCAGAATTAAGACAAAGAGTGACCATACTCCAACAAGCCATTCAATCCCAATCAACCACCCTACAAGAAATACGAGAAAAAAACGCTCTCCTCTCAACCCTACAGCAACAACAACAGGCGATCGCATCTGAAACAGAAAATCTAACATCGCAAAACAGGCACATATCTTCCCAACTCATACAAAATATCAATCAATTTAACCTTCTCATCAAAGAACAAGGCGAAAATCTAGAAAAAACCTTACAGTCAGCAAATCTGGAACTAGAGCAAGAAAGGCAAAATTACCAACAAAAGCAGCAAGAACTGGAACAGGTAATTGAACGTTCAAATGATTATCAATTAACAGTGGAGAAAATAATGAGAAATTTAAATAGTCAGCATAATACTGACAACAAACTAGGAGAAATCATTCTTCAAAACAACACTAGCATAGAAGCAAAAATACAAGCCATTGGTAACAGCTTATCAGAACTAGAAAAAGAATTAGAAGAAGGTCGTCAAACCATTGAAAAAACTTCTCAATCCCAGAAGATTTTCTTTTAAAATAAACCACCCCATCTATAATTTTTAAAAACTCCCCCATGACACTCATCAACATTGCCGAAATCTGTCCTTCCACCCATACCCTTGGACCAGGTAACCGTTTTGTCCTCTGGGTACAAGGATGTTGCTTTTCCTGTCCAGGATGTGTTTCTCCCGACTGGATTCCCCAAAAAACTGCCACCTTAATAGAAACCCATCAACTTGTCCAAACCATCCTACAAACACCAAACCTAGATGGATTAACCATATCCGGGGGTGAACCCATGCTTCAGGCCCAACCCCTCAGTGAATTATTTAGTCAAATACGTCAGCATTTAGACCTATCCATTATGTGTTTTACCGGATTCACCCTAGCTCAACTACTAGCGAAAAACGATCCTCATATCAAAAATGCCCTATCTTATATAGACGTGCTCATAGATGGACTCTATGTAGAATCGCTCAACGACAATCAGGGTTGGCGAGGTTCCAGCAACCAAGTGGTACACTTCTTGACCAACCGCCATATTAACGAAACCAACGTATTTACAGATAGAAATCGCCATATTGAACTATACCTCAGAAATGATAACGCGCTCATGGTTGGAGTTCCCCCCAAAGGTTTTACCCACGACTTTAAAAACTTAATCTCCTGATTTTTACTCACCTTCAATCAGAACAAATCCCGGAAACATCTCAGCTAACACATTTCCTAATTCATACTCTGCTTTTAAACTGACGTTGGTTTCTTCCTTAACTACCAAATACAGAACCTGGGAGCGGTCTACCCTTATCCCCACCCGCCACTTATGATTCTGTGCCCATACACCAGGCATTTTAACGCTATCTGGCAAAGTATTTTTTATCCTCCTTCCACTTCCTAAAGGATCCACCCATAAAGTTAGATTCAAATGTTGATTAAAAGTAACCACACTATCTTCCGCAAAACAAGGACTAATTAAATCATCAATAGGACTATTTGGATTTATAATAGTTAGATACCGTTCATTTCTAATACCATCAATACCCAATGTACTTATTACCAGACCCAACCCATGGGGATATCTTTCAATAGGGTCAATATTACCATTAGCAATTAAGCAAGCACCATAGGAAATAGCAAAAGTGCTATCCGTAATATTAAATCTATTTTCAACACGAAAATCTTCCTGCGTAATACCCAGAACCTTAAAAATAGTCTCCCGCACCAAAAGGAATTGGCTAA
>Ga0172367_10007963_pt1 | contig 11962 bp, 17 predicted proteins | sample Lak10m_FD_114542 | JGI IMG/M metagenome (GOLD analysis project Ga0172367, IMG submission 114542) | Freshwater microbial communities from Kabuno Bay, South-Kivu, Congo - kab_022012_10m | ecosystem: Environmental > Aquatic > Freshwater > Lake | place: Democratic Republic of the Congo: South-Kivu...
CCCCAACAGATTAAACTTGCTACCGGATGGGAAAGAGGAGCAGATGGAAAGTGGAGGTATGAAGTACCGGACGGGAAAATTAATGACGAACATTACTCAAAACTACTTGACCGTAAATTTAGCGATGATATTAAATCAGGATTTATTAATGCAACTACTTTAGGCGAATTATACGAAGATGAAAATTTATATAACGCTTATCCGCAACTTGAATCAATGCAGGTGATATTCTACGAAGATTCAAATAATACTGCATCTGCATCATATAGTTCAACCGAGAACGCAATTTATATTTACAATCCACTTTCGTTAAATACGATTGAAAACAGGAACTCAATTCTTGTCCACGAAATCCAACACGCCATACAAGAAATAGAAGGATTTGCTAAAGGCGGAAATACGTTTACAGGAGGTTTATCACCTAAAGAAATATTTTTATCAAAAACTCAAAAAGAAAGAATTGCTGAAATTGACAGACTTGTGGATGTGTTGAAAAATTCAGATTTGCCAGATAAAGATTTTAATGAGTTTGCCAAACAGCGTTCAGAATTATATGGTGAAAAAAGTTCCATATATTCAAGTGTCAATAAATCACCAGAAGAAGCACAATACGAATATTATCGTCGTCTTGCCGGGGAAGTAGAATCCCGTAATGTTCAGACCAGAATGAACATGACACCCGAAGAAAGGCTGAACACTTTACTTTCAGAAACCGAAGATGTAAGCCGGGAAGATCAGATTATTATTATGGAGAGTTTGGATAATTCACTCACCCAGGAACAGCCAAAAACAAAAAATACAGCATGGAAAGACCTCAGCAAAGCCGAAAAAGAAGCCGAGCTAAAACTTGTAGATGACCTTTTGGGAGAGAACTTTAAGGTAGTTGAAGATAGCACGATAAAAGAACCGACAGGCGAACCGGTAAAAGCGTTAATTCAAGGCAACACTATAAAAGTGAACCCCGATTTTGCAGATTTAACGTCTATTCCTCACGAAATTGCTCATGGAGCGTTAAAACTGCCTCAGATCAAACGAAAAGCTAAAGCACTCTTAAGAAAAAATGGTTGGGACGGCAGGGGCGATATTCTTGATTTCAATAATGAAACTCTTGTGCAGGCACACGAAAATCTTGCAGAGAAATACGAAGATTGGTTTAATGATTATGCCCGGTTTGCAGAGAAAGAAGGTAGCCGATGGGGAATAATATACGATGATGTTTTTACATTTCTCAGAAACTTATGGGAGAAAATCAGTAATTATTTCAAAGGTCACGGTATTGCAAGTGAATCTGAATTTTTCCGTGATTTAAGCAAAGGGAAATTTCGGCAGAACGAACAAAATAAATCCCAAAATATGGCTGTATCCTTAGCCCAAAACGCAGTTGAAATTGAAAAACATATACAATTCCAGAGAAAACCGAAAAGTAACGATTTAGCTTTAATACAGCCCGGCAATTCGCAGGACGCAGGCAAAGACTTAAACGACAAATCATTTAAGGACGTTATCAGGCTAAAAGATATTAGCCAGAAATTGCTTGGTTCACTCGGAATAAAAGGCGGTGCCGGATTTAGACCGGGAAGTAAAAACATTAAAAGATTTAGCCGAAAAGCAAGTGGGCTATATTTCCCTGATTCCGGCATAATTAGAGCATATAATATTAACGAAATACCAACAATCGCACACGAATTTGCTCATAAACTTGACGCAGAAATATTTAACGATGTATCTGATAACTTAAAACTAAAAGGAAAAGATGAAGGTGCTGTAATCCGTGCAGCCGGGATAAAAGACCTAAAACGAAAAGATAAAGTACTGAACAGCCTACGGACTAAATACGGAAATGATTTTGTTGATAACGTGCTATTCAAGCGGGCATTAAGAGAAGAATCCAGAAATATTTCAGGCTATGCTAAAAGCAAAGCAAAACAGAATGATTGGAGTGAACCCTATGCGGAATTTTTTAGGGAATACCTAACAAACAATGAGAGCATACGGCAAAAGGCTCCTGAATTTACAAAGTGGTTTGAATCCATGCTTAAACAGAATCCAGAACTAAAAGCAGTTGTGAATGAAGTTCTTGATATGGTTAAAAAAGCAAAAGCACAAGATGAAAGATATATGGTCGAAAGTGCGATACATAGGGTACAGACCTCATGGCTTGACGGAATAAAAGCGATAGCGGATAATCCGGCGGAGTTTTTAGAAAAGATCAAGTTTGAATTAGTTGATGCCACAGCCCCCTTTGAAGCACTTAGCAATGCGCTGAAAGATGCGGGAAAATATTCCGGAAATGCAAAAGACGCTTATGTTAGAGTTCTTTCATTACTCGGTGTTGACGGCAAAGTTAAACAGTTTTTAGAAAACAGTCCTTTTCAAGAAGTAAACGGAAAACTTAAAGTTGAAGATAATATCCCGGGATTATTTCATATAATCAAGCGGGGTGTTACGACAAGGCAGTTTAAGCAACATGATGGTATGCTTGCGGCACAGAGAACAATCGAATTAGCAAAAAGGGGGATGCAGGGCTTAGGGCTGATTGGCGGAAAGGACACTGCTGAAAAAGCTATAGTAAAATATAGGCGGCAATTCGGGGACGAATATGTAAATAATTTTCTGGAAGAAATAAACAAATACAATGATGCCGTACTAAGATATTATCGTGATAGCGGTATGCTCAGTAAAGAACAATATGACCAGATAAAGGAATTAAATCCGTTTTATGTTCCGATGCAAAGATATTTTGAAGAATACGAAAAACAAGGAGGCAATTACACAGCCGGGAAATATCTAAAAGACTATACAGCGAATGTCGTGAAAACTATTGAGGGAAGTAGCAGAGAAACACTATCGCCTATTGAAACAATGATTAAAAATACTTACGACATGATCGCCTCGGCAGACAGAAACAGAACACTTTCAACACTCGTGAAGAATCTGAGAGAACTTGATAAAAGTTATGTGCAGGAAATTCCCGCAAAGATATGGAAAAAAGCACTTGTATTACAGCCGAGTATGGAAGTTGACCCGATAACTGGAATGATAAGTCTTGGTGAATCAAAGATTAAAGAAGCGATACAGCTTGCAATGGAAAAGCCGGTCCAAGGTAACATCATTACAGTAGTTGAAAACGGAGAACGCCATTACTACGATATACCAAAAGACTTTTACGATTCGTTTTTCTCGACTACAGGGACGGTATCAAAGCTGATAAGTGCATTGTCTTTGCCTACAAGAATACTGAGAGCCGGTGCAGTCGGTATTAACCCGTCTTTTGGATTCGGGAACATATTCATAGATCAGGGAAGTGCCCTTATGTATAGCAAGCACGGATATGTCCCATTTTACCATTTTGCTAAAGGTATTGTTTCGGCTGTAAAACGAGATGAATCATACCAAAAATTTTTAGCATCAGGCGCGGATATGTCTTTTCTTACGGCGATGGATAAAATGCTTTCAAAATCACATTTGGCAGAGAGGACGGGCAAAAGGTATGGTACAAGGTTAATGAAATACCTGAAAAACCCAATACAGCTATTGTACGATTTTAATAGAGCAACGGAAATAGGCACAAGAGCAGGAGAATATAGCAATGTTTACAAAATGACTGGTGATCCCTGGGATGCTATGAAAGCTGCAAGGCAAATATCAGGCGACTATGGGGTAAGCGGAAAAAGTACAAGAGAAGTTTCATCACTTATTGCTTTTCTAAACGCACGCGCACAGCACATGAAATTAATTACTCAGGTGGCGGAAGGCAAGCGGGTGCCATATAAAAAGATGTGGTATATGACAATGCTCGGTTATGTAGTGCCATCCATGCTTATTTATCTATTAAACCATGAAGATGATGAAATTGGTGAGATCTACGATGATCTGCCTAACTGGAGAAAAATAGGCTTCTGGAATATCCACATTCCCGGGACAAACAGATTTTTTCCTGTCCCTAAAGGCTTTTTTGGCATAATGTATGGGACTTCGACAGAATATCTAATGGACTACCTGAATAAAAAAGAAAACGTAAAACCTGTTGATATGGGGATAGGCTTATTTAATGAATACTCACCTATAACTGATATAGGGAGTGTAATGCCACAATTCCTTAAAATCCCGGCTGAGCAGTTAATAAATAAAAACTTTTTTACCGGTAGGGAAATAGTTTCTCAACAAATGCAAAATCTTGAAGCCATTGAACAATATGACGATAGAACACCAGAAATAATCAAGAAGTTATGCAGTGAAACAGGACTATCACCAAAAAGAGTTGAAAGCTTGATCGCTGGTATTTTTGCGGGAGCCGGAAAAACCGGGGTCAATATGGCAGATTTAATGTTGCAAGAAGCAGGCGTATTGAATAAATCAGAGAGTTACAAGTGGAATACCATAAGCAAGCTGCCAATATTTGAACGATTCTACAAAATGCCTGATATTGGGACAAAAGGAAAACAGGTACAAAAGTTTTATGAGATTATCGGCGAGTATGAAGATATTTACGATAGGATCAATAATTACATAGCTAAAGGCAATGATGGTAAGGCTACAGAGTTAATAGAAAAACAAAAAACCGATTTAGATTTCAGATGGTATCTTGATAATAAAAAAATGCTCGATGCGTTCAAGAATATTGTTTATGTGGTGAATAACGGCAAGGATGAATTTATGTTAAATATGGATGAAAAATCTTATATTAACATTCAGAAATTAGTATCTAAAACGGCACGTAATATTTTTATATTGCACTCTAAAAAAGAAAGCCTTATGGACGCTAAAAAATTTCCGGTTGATGATGCTCTTGCTGATATTTATCTCAGAAACAGAATTAAAGAATATGATATTAATATTAACAGAAAAAATTACCGTGGCGGTATTAGCATCGGTGTAAAATAGAGGGCAAAAATATGAAAGTATTGAATAACAAAAGCAGCAGAGAACTTGATTTAATAAGTTTAGGGCAGGCGGGGTTTCACGAACTTACTTATTCACTTGTTACAGGAAAATCAGTATCATCACCTGCAGATCGGAATGTGACAGTAACGTCCACATCACACGGATTAACTTCCGGTGATTATCTTGTATGCGATTTTAGTACAGTATTAACGGATGGGACGTATGAAATTGAGGTGATTGACGCAAACAGTTTTAAGATACTTGAAGCCTATACCGGAGAGGCGCCAGATGTCGAAGGCGTTACTGTCAGCTATTATAGGAAATTTGTTTGCGGGACAGGACATTTAACTGCGGTCACAAGGTTTGCAGCTCTTATGGTAGATGCCGCGACCACAACATTTTCAGCTACAAAAACTACAAATGCAGGGGGAGGAAATCTTACAAGTGCTACCCGTATAGAGGGCAGAGTGATTTATGGCGATTTTACTTCCGTAACAGTCACCGCCGGAACAGTCTTAGGATATATAGGATGAAATTAGGACTTGGAAATAGTCTCGTAAGGGATAGTGGACAATCTATCAATTACGCTCTTAACCTAAATGGTACTAACCAATACTTAAGTAAAAGTTCTCCATCAAAGTTGGATTTGAATGGTGTTTCGATGTTGGATAATGCAACTGATGGCACTATGGAGGCTGAAACAACTACATGGACACAGCCAGGCGGTGAAACTCCAACAGGGAATCATGTTGTGTTGGGAACTTCAACCGAACAATACAAGTACGGCTCTAAATCTCTCAAAACACAGTCAACTGGTGCGGGGGATAATTCAGCGAATTATTTCGGATTGCCTGCGGATTCATGGGGTACAGTCGTGGCAGGGAATAAATATACAGTTGAATTCTGGATACGAGCAAATACAGCAGGGACAACCGTTACTTGTTATATCGGGACTGGTCAATACAAAACTTCAGCTGCTTTGGTGGCAGAAACGTGGACTAAGTTCACATTCAATTTCCTTGCGACCTCGAATGAGGTTGGAAAAGCTGTCAGACTTTACTACAACCAGGCTGATATTGCTTATATCGATGGTTTTGAAATTGCACAAAAATATGATCTGGTGATTTGTGCAACAGTAAAACCGACAAATCCAATGGTTAACGATTACCCTTATATCCTGACAACAGGATTTGAAAGCCAAACAAATGGCTATGCGGTTACATACAATAAATCATCTGGTAAATTGCAAGTAGGACTTTCGACAAAAACGGCAGCAGCGGATGGTGATTATCTGTCTTTACCATCTACAAGTGCGATTGCACAACGATACAATAAGCATACAGTAATGAGTATAATAAATGCAACAGGAACGATGAGGGGTTATGTTGATAATGTTGCTGTAACAGCGGATACAGATATTTCAACATATGGAATTTGCCGTAATAGTTCGGATTTGTTTATTGGTCAGAAACATTCAGGAACTCAGAAATGGAGCGGGTTAATTGCACTTATGCAGATAATTCGGTTTGATAATATTTTATTGAGTAATTTTGTTGCAACGACACATAAAAATGGCACTACGCCGACAGGTGGCGGTGCAGAAGTGGTTGCATCATATGATTGGAAAGGTGATAGTACAACTTTTGATGATGATAAAACTGGTACTGGTAATAATTTAACAGGTACAAATATAACAATAGCAGACAGGGTAAGGATATGATTACTTACAATTGGAATGAAGGCACAAAAATGCTGACAATAGAGGGATTAATTCCCGAAGGAAATTACATTATTGAAATTGATTATATCCAGGAAAGTATGGAATTCAGAATACAAGCTCAGAGTTCTGGGATTGTAACATTTAGTTCAATCATGGAGAAACCCGAATCCGTTCATTATGCTTATATCGGATTCGAAGAAATTGAGGAAGCAGAAAGTGAATGATATAATCGGAATCTTTTTATTAGCTTTATCAGGGTTCTGGTTCGGTGAATCCGAAAACATTCTGATGTATCAGGAAAACCCCCGATGGCTTATGATGCCAATGTTTACTTTCAAGTGGTACACAGAAAGGAATTATCTCAGAAACAGAATAAATAATAAATTTCTTAATTGGTTACTGAAATATCCTTTTAGCTTTCTGAATGACGGATTCCATTCAACAAAATCACTTGCGATAGTGTTACTGGTCGCAGGAGTTAGTTTAATGTCGTTTGGAATAGTCTTAAATGTCGTAATTGCTTATATAATAATCGGAATTATGTTCAATATAGGTTATCATTATTAAAATACAGGCGGCTTCTGATGCAATTAGTACACTATGTGTTTTTTGGTCTCATAACGATTCTGTTCGGGTGGCTATTTATCAGAGGCAACAGGCAGGAAGATGAAACGAGAAGAATTGAAAAGGAACAGCAACAGATAAAACTAAATTATCTTGACAGATTCGCTAAAGCAAGCGAAGAAAGGCATGTGCTCAGAGAAACTTTGAGTGCTGAGATTGGCTCATTGAAAGTTGATGTCCTTGATGCTATTTCAGGATTAAGAACCGATGTAAGTCTGACAGTCCAAACAGTGCAGGAACTTAAAAAAGAACATGACAGGAATACACATCATGGAAATTAAACTTGTATTCACAGACTTGGCAATTACAGTTATCTTAACTGTTGTCGCACTTGAAGCCATCAAATGGGCTTTAAATTTAGAGAAGGAAATAATTGTTAAAGTATTAACGCTTGTATTCAGTCTTGTAATGGCTTTACTTGTCGCTTGGAACAAAGGGCAGGTAATAAGCAAAGAGACAGCAATTTATTTTGTGGCAAATATTTCTGGTTCAGTTTTTGTTTATTCGTTTATGGGAAAATACATTACAACTCAAATTAAAAAACGGGTTAAAAAATTGGTATCAGACAAGGTATCAGAAAAATGAAACTCGGAGAAATACTTGCAATCCTATTTATAGCCGTTCTATTTTTCGCCTTCGGATACTATTTACAACCAAGATTAAATCCGGTCGAAATTGGGCAAGGAAGAACTGATACCTTATACTTTCCACAGGACACAGTTTACATTCAGGGACAAATTATCTACAAAACCAAAAAGGGAGAAGAAATGAAAGGCAAGGATTCAGTTATTGGCACTTTACAGCCTGATAGCAGCCATTTCACACTTAGAGCCGATACGAACTATTCTGTATCAGGACAAGTCAAATATGAGCCATTTCAGTTCATTTTCAGCGATCTAAAATTTGAGTTACCGGATGTTAAAGAAATATGGAGAACTGATACTTTAACGCAAACGCAAATTGAATATAAACCTAAATATTTTGGTTGGTGGAGTGTCCTATTTTTTTCAATCGGTTTAATTTTGGGTGTTGCTTTATGAGTAGTGTTTTTCTGGAAGTCAAAATCAAACTGGATGCGCTTTTACTACAAAATGGAATCAAAAATTTTACAGCGCAAGAAATCTTAAATCCTATCCTGAACAGTCTTAATAATACATTGCCCCCTGAAAGTTTATTTGATAACATAATCCCGACATTATTAATTTGCGATTCTTGCAGAAACGAAATCGGAATACCTTTAACGTTTAATTCTGTTTACCGGAGCACTTCTTATAACATATTGATTAAAGGCTCTCAGAACTCTTTACATTGTGAATTTAACGCTTGTGATATTAGACCATTCAGGAATTCATACGAAAACCTTAACACAATGAAAGAGTTTTTCATAGCGGAAAGATTTTCAGTCAAATACAAAGGAAATATTATCACTCCCAAAGATTGTGGCATAGGTATTTACCGAACTTTTGTCCACATAGATACAAGAGGTTTATTAGGTAGGCAATCACCTGCAAGGTGGCAAGTTTAATCTTTTCTTACTCTCCTTACTCTCCGTCGAAGCCCCTAATAATAGGGGCTTTTTTATTGCCTTTTACTCATATCAAAAATAATTATTAAAAATATTTTGCAAAATACTTGACAAAGTTTCTAAAAAGTATTAGATTTGAATCCGGAATTAATTTTACAAAAACAAAAGGAGAAAAAATGGAAGTTGAACGTATTTGGCAAACGTGGACAACGACCGAAAAAAGATTGCGGGTATTCAGAGAGAATAACCCAGAAATAATAATAAAGGATGAGAAGCACCTCAACCAATTCCCTTACTATGACAAGGTCAGGGTTACCCTGGGTATCCCTAAAAAAGGTGAGTGGGAATACTCGCCTGATAGAGAAATGTATTACAGGAATCAAGTAATTGAAGAAACGAAAGAAGTCCACTCGACGAAAGGAGTAGAGGATTTCGGAGACTATAAGGTCTCTCACCGAGTAATTTCCCAACAAATAAACAAAGTCTTCGAGGATGGGAGCACCCAAGAAGGCAGAAAATATTATTTTTAATTAAAACGGAGTAAAGATGTTCAATACCAAAAGAAAAAAAAAGCACATTTTGAAAACTATTGAAAACAAAGATCACCGGATTGTCATTTATGTAACGCCGGAGGAAAGAATGTTCTTAAAAGAATCGGCGAAGAAAGAGGGCTTTTTATTTGCTCCTTTCATCAGCAATATCGTGAAGAAATTCATTCAGGAAAGGCAAAATGGAAGTAACTAACGGCTTATTGGTTTTGTCTTTTATTTTCGCAATCCTGATACTCTTAGTTGCCTTTGGTTGGAAGGACATTAAAGAGATTATCGAGATCATCAAAGAACAAAATGGAAAATTTAAGGGAGAATGAAGATGAACTATCATAATCAACTTGACCCCGACGGAGTAGAAGAAATTGAGGAAGTCTGTAAAGCCGGTAAAATAGCGATGTGGCTTATAACTTTTGCAGTGGTTGTATTTCTGCTATACGGATTACTTGTTGTTGGTAAGATTTTAGGCGAATTATTTCTTTCCGTGGGACAATAACTAACAATTAAGGAGAGTGAACGATGCTGTATTTTTTAGCGATAATTATAGGATTTGTAGTCAGTTTTATAATCGGCTATTATTTGCCGCCCCTAATGATTAATCTGCAATTCAAGATAATGTATAAGGCGGTAAGTTATGAAAATAAGTTATTGAGAGACGCTAATAGACGGCTTGAAAAACAAATTAAGGAAATGTAAAGTGGAGAAAAAACTTGATTTTTTGTTAATGGATATATTAACAATAGTAGAAAAACAGGGACAAAAAAGCTTAAGCCCAGAGAAATTTGAAAACTTAGTAGAATCATTAAACTGGATTAGAATAAATAAAGACCCTAAATTAAAAGAAGTAATAGAGTGGCTTAATAAGTTAATTGATTATGCAACTGGTAAAAAAGACTGGAATACCGATGAAGATTGGGTATGTGAAGCTCACCCGCTAATGCCTTGCGGTATGGGTTATTCTTTTGATTGCGATTGTGGGGCACCGTCTATGCCTCCATTTAGACCAAATGCTAATGCTAAATCTATATAACAAAGTATGACTTAACTTACAAAAAATGGAAAACGAATTAAAAAATTAATAAAATAAAAAAAAGCCGGCTACGAGGGAGTGGCGCAACCGGCTCAAAAGGAGAATAACTATGCAAAACAAACTTAACATATTGTTGGATAATAACCAAATCAGCACAAAGGCGGAAAGTCTATCTAAATTAAAGCCATTAGGCAAAAGGACTAAAAAGTTGAATATCCTTCTTTATATCGCAATTAACTCTCGCCCCGGTAAGTCCGCCAGAGAACTGTCCTTTCTTACGGCAATCCCGATCAATGTAGTAACTCCAAGAATTAATGAAATGATTAAATCTGGTTTAATCACGTCACCAGGCATTAAATATGACCTTGAGACTGAACGATGGGTAAAATACTATCAGGTCACTGAAATCGGTGACAAATTAATTAATGTAAGTTTCGGTACGGGGAAGATACGATGAGCACAACAAGTATTTATTACGATAGTAAACGTTGTTCTTATTGCATTCATAGAAAGTGCAAACCAGAGACTAAACACAAACATGAAATTAACAAATGCCAAATAAGCGGGCATTATATTACTGATGTAGAAAATTATAGTTGCGAACATTTTATACCGCTTCCTATGGTCTGCCTAACATCTTTGCAAGATGAAAAAGTTTCCAAAAGTGACGCTGAGGAGAATAAAAATGGGAACAATAAATACGAAGACTTAGAAATCGAATTCTACAAAGAAAATCCTATTGAAAATATTGAAATGATTTGTAATGCAGATTCCGGAGCAGACCCAATATGTGTTTGGGATATTGGTCAACCAGAAGATTGTTTCTTTGCAAATAGAGATATAAAAAAGACCGATTGTCCTCATTGGGTAAAGAAAACCATAATCAATGATTATACAGCCAAAGATGTTTTTAATTGGCTTAAAAATAGAGAGAAATGAAATGAACAAAATTTATGAATTCATAGAAAAATGGTCAAATTGGTTCTGGTTTAGACCTGAGAGAGAAGAACTCAAAACAGCCATGAAAGCAGAAATACTGGGAATATTAGAATCAAACTGGGTAGAATTAAAATCTGATTATCCAGATGAAAATGAAGCTGTATGGGCTTACAACATCAATACTGGTTATGTTGCATTAGCTGTTTATGTTTACGATCATGCCTGGTTCTGGGCTGTTAGTAACGGGATTATCTATAATGAAAATGGAAGAATCGTTACCGAAGCTGAGCTTGACGATGATTATGAGTTCACTCATTTTTGCAGATTACCAGGCTTACCAGATAAAAGAGAGAAGGAAGAAAAATTATGAAAAACGAATTTTCATGGAAAATTTTATTTTGAATGTATTAGGAAGGAAAACAAATGAAAGTATTAGTAAATATCAGTAACCATCCTTCAACAGGTTGGTCAAAGGAACAGAAAGCCGATTTCACAAACATTTATGACATTCCATTCCCAAATATTGATCCAGGATGGGATTCTGAGACAGTTTTTCAATTGGCAATCGAAATTAAACACAAAATGATAAAAACGCTTGACAGATCAGGAATAGAACTTTACGAAGACATTTCGATCATGTTACAAGGCGAATTTTCATTTTGTTACATACTGAAAGAATTATTGGAAGAAGA
>Ga0172367_10007966_pt1 | contig 11961 bp, 13 predicted proteins | sample Lak10m_FD_114542 | JGI IMG/M metagenome (GOLD analysis project Ga0172367, IMG submission 114542) | Freshwater microbial communities from Kabuno Bay, South-Kivu, Congo - kab_022012_10m | ecosystem: Environmental > Aquatic > Freshwater > Lake | place: Democratic Republic of the Congo: South-Kivu...
ACCCCCGGTATTTCTAGTGGATATTGGAACGATAAGAACACACCTTCATTGGCTCTTTCATTGGGTTCTAGCTCAGCTAGGTCTTTGCCTCTGAATGTAATTTTGCCGCTATTTATTTTATAGCCGGGGTGCCCTGCTAGGACCTTGGATAGAGTGCTTTTCCCTGAGCCATTGGGACCCATGATCGCGTGCACTTCGCCAGGCTTGATATCGAGGTTTAGCCCTTTGATTATTTCGGCGCTATCCTCGGTGTTGAGGCTTGCATGCAGGTTCTCTATTGTTAGTATGTTTTTATCCAACGCTATTCTCCAGTTTAAGTGATATTAATTGATTAGCTTCAGCCGCGAACTCGCCGGGAAGCTCAGCGAATACTTCTTTGCAAAAGCCGCCGATGATAGTGCTTAGAGCATCTTCAGCAGAGATGCCGCGCTGCTGAAGATAGAATAATTGTTCTTCTGAAATTTTAGAAGTACTGGCTTCATGTTCAACGACAGCAGAGTTGTTGTTGATTTCTATATAGGGAGTTGTGTTAGCCTGCGAATGACTGCCGATAAGCATGGAGTCACATTGAGTGTAGTTGCGTGCGCCTTCAGCTTTAGCGCCGATCCGTACTAATCCCCGGTAGCAGTTTTTAGATTTACCAGCTGAAATGCCCTTGCTGATTATGGTTGAGCGCGTGTTGCGTCCTAGATGTATCATCTTGGTGCCGGTGTCGGCTTGCTGGTAGTTATTGGTTAGAGCTACAGAGTAGAACTCACCGACACTGTTGTCGCCTTGTAATATACAGCTAGGATATTTCCATGTTATAGCAGAGCCTGTCTCGACTTGAGTCCAAGAGATTTTAGAGTTCACTCCAGCGCATTTGCCGCGCTTAGTGACGAAGTTATATATGCCACCTTTGCCGTTCTCGTCGCCTGCGTACCAGTTTTGTACTGTTGAGTATTTGATTTCAGCATTGTCTAGGGCTATAAGTTCTACTACAGCGGCATGCAACTGATTAGTGTCAAACGCTGGTGCTGTGCAACCTTCTAGGTATGAGACATAGCTGTTCTCTGAGCAGATGATTAGTGTGCGCTCGAATTGACCTGAGCCTTCGGTGTTAATTCTGAAATTAGTCGAGAGTTCAAGCGGGCATTTAGTGTTGGGTGGAATATAGACGAAGGTGCCATCGCTGAACACCGCAGCGTTGAGAGCCGCGTAGTAATTATCGGAGCTTGGTACTACAGTACCTAGATATTTGCGTACTAGCTCTGGGTGTTCTTGCAGCGCTTCAGAGATAGAGCAGAAGATGATACCGATTTCAGCTAGAGCTTTTTTGTGAGTGTTACCGACTGAGACGCTATCGAAGATTGCATCGACGGCTATACCTTCTAGTCGCTGCTGCTCAGCTAGAGGTATGCCTAGCTTCTCGTAGGTGCGTAGTATCTCTGGATCTACTTCATCGAGGCTTTCTTTTTTGGTTTTTTGTTTAGGTGCTGAGTAGTAGCTTATGTCTTGAAAATTTATCTCTGGGTAATTCAAGTGTGCCCACTTGGGTTCTTGCATCTCGGTGAATTGCTGGTAGGCTTTTAGTCTGAGATCTAGTACGTATGAGGGTTCTTGCTTGATAGCTGATATGCGCTTGACTATGTCTTCAGATAGTCCTTTGGGGAAGATGTCTGACTCTAGATCGGTCTTAAAACCATATTTATATTCTTGGTTACTTAGTTTTTCAAGATTAAGTTCCATTAGTTAAGACTAAGCTCCTTTAGACTATCGCCAAGGCTACTTTCACTATTAAGTAACTGATCGAGAGTGATTGATTTGAAATAGTTATTGACCATACTCGATATGGTTGCCCACACTGGTCTTATGGTGCATTCGCTACTGTGAGCGCAGCTTAATCCGTGTCCAGCGTGGTTGGCACAAAAATCTTCAGCGAATGCTTCATCGCTTAATGCTTGCATCACCTCAAAAAGAGTTATTTCCTTGGCTGCTTTTTGTAAATGATAGCCGCCTTTTTTGCCGCGCACGCTTTCGACTAAATTGCCGCGACGCAGCTTAAGTAAGAGCTGGGCTACATAGTCACTGCTAATTTGTTCGGCTTGGGCGATTTCGTTTAGTGTTGCTAGTGTGCCAGTGGCTATCCCCTTGCTTTTGGCATTAGTAATTTTATAGAGCTGTAGTATTACTCTTAATCCGTATTCTTCGTTGGCTGTTATCTTCATCTGCTGTTTATGGATTGCTTGGTCGCTGAGCTCACCTTGCAATTACGGTTTTATCGCCTGTAATAAGCTTTGCTTGCCAGTGCTATATTATGAATGTCCCTCAACTAACAATTATACCCTAATCTTGATAAGATTTTCAAGTTTAACAAGCAAAATTAAGCTTTTAGCCTCAATGATCAAAATTGAGCATACGCTGTTTTCTTTACCTTTTGTGCTGGCTGCTGCTGCTTTGGCTTATGATTTTCAGCCTTTAGCAATAGCCGTTTTAATTCAGCGCTTATTTTTGATTATTATTGCACTTACTAGTGCTAGATCGGCTGGCATGGCGCTCAACCGTATTATCGATAAAGATATAGATGCCGCTAACCCACGCACTACTGAGCGTGAGCTTGCCTCGGGCAAACTTAGTCTTGCAGCGGCATGGCTTTTAGTTGTGTTTTCACTACTTATATATATAGTTGTGGTGTTCTATTTGCCTAGGCTTTGCCAGTATCTATCACCCATTCCTGTTATATGGATTTTTGTTTATCCCTACCTCAAACGCCTTACTTATTTTTCGCATTTATTTCTTGGCACCACTCTTGGCGGCGCCACTCTCGGGGCTTGGATAGCTATTACTGGTGCTGTGGATAATTTAGCTCCTGTTTATTTAGCTCTTGCTGTAGTGTTTTGGGTAACTGGTTTTGATATTATTTATGCGACCCAAGATATAGAGTTTGATAGAGCTAGAGCTTTGCATTCTGTGCCTAGTCGTTTTGGCTTAACTGCTGCGATTAGAATTACTAGAGTCTTGCATTTTCTTACGCCTCTGTTCCTTTATTTATGTGGCTTAGAGCTGGGTTTGGGTACAGTCTATAAGCTGGGGGTGCTTGCAGTCATAATAGTATTATTCTACGAGCAGCAGCTGGTTAAAGAGTCTAAGATTGAAGCTGCGTTTTTTACGGTTAATACTTGGATTTCGTTTCTAATTCTTGCTGCAGTTATGTTTGAGATTTTGCTGCGATGATAGTTTTTCGCTATATTAGCCGCTATTACTCAAGTTATCTCTTGGGGCTGCTGGTACTTATAATAGTTAATTTACTTTCAGCTTATATCCCGCAGCTAATTCGCCGCGCGGTTAATCTAATTGGTGAATCGCGCGGGCTTATAGATAAGGGGCTAAGTCTTAGTATTAATGAGATCGTGATTACGGTTCTTGCTCTTGCTTTGGTGATGGCGCTTTTGCGCACTATTTCGCGCTGGATTATTTTTGGCTTGGGCAGGCAGATAGAGTTTGATCTTAAGTCTGATATTTTTAAACATCTTTTGCGTTTTGAGCCTAAGTTTTTTACTAAGTATAAAGCTGGTGATTTAATCTCGATTATGACTAATGATGTGCAGTCGATTAGAGGCATGGCTGGTTTTGCTGTGCTTAATTTGCTCAATACTATTATTGCTTTTATTATCATTGTGCCTTTGATGTATAAGCTTAATGCCACTCTGACACTGTGTTTTCTCTTGCTGGTGCCTTTGGTTCTTTTGTCGGTAACAGTAGTCTCGAAGCAAATTAAACATTACCAAGAGCTAGTACAAGAGAAGCTTGCTGAAATAAGTAGGTTTATCGAAGAGAACCTCTCGGCTATTCACATTATTAAAAGCTATGGTCAAGAAAGTTCTGAGATGAAGCGTTTTGGAGTGCAGAATCAAGGTCTGCTCGCTTACTACCTCAAGCTAGTTAGAGCTAGGACTTATATGGGACCTTTGATGAAAGTTATTGCTAGTGCTGGTTTTATACTGCTACTGTATTTCGGTGCTACTGCGGTTTACGCTAAGAGTTTTAACATAGGTGATTTTGCTGCTTATAGCTTGTATATAGAGCGTTTGATTTGGCCGGTGGCTACTTTGGGTTGGATGGTAACTGTAATTTATAGAGCCAAAGTAAGCGGAGCTAGAATTGCTGAGTTGTTTGCTTTTGTGCCGCAGGTATCCGATAAGCCTGATGCTATTAAAATCACTACTCTTAATTCTAGTATTAAGCTGCCGTATCTCCTTCGTCGTCGTGAGGGGCGTAGCGACGAAGCAATCCATGAACTGGTGAGTAGTGGATTGCTTCGCTCCGCTCGCAATGACGAGTATGAAATTAAAGCCAATGAAATGCTCGCTATAGTGGGCGCTATCGGCTCCGGCAAATCCACTCTGGCGCGCAAGCTGCTGAGGCTTGAAGATAGCCAGCGCGGTGAAATATTAGTAGATGGTATTGATATCACCGATATTAGCTTAGAGTCTCTGCGCTCGGTTATATCTCTGGTGCCGCAAGATAGCCTTCTCTTCTCAGCGACTATTCTTGAGAATATACTTTATGCTTGCGATGAGACTGATCCTGAGCATGCCCGCAGTCTAGCTAGCCTAGTAGCGATAGATAGAGAGATCGATAACATGCCTCAAGGTTACGATACTCTTGTCGGTGAGCGCGGGATTACGCTCTCCGGCGGGCAGCGTCAACGTATCACTATAGCTAGAGCACTTGCGCGCAAGCCTAAAGTGCTAATTCTTGATGATGCTTTAAGTAGTGTTGATGATGCAACAGCAGCAACTATAGTCTCTAATATCAAAACCTTACGCAAAGGTCTCTGTACTATATTTATCACTCATAAACTTAGCTTAGCTGAGCAGATGGATAGAATTCTGGTTCTAGAAGGAGCGTCTCGTGAAAGAAACTAGATCTAATCTAAGTATGCTTAAGCTGTTGGCTCCCTTTATCGGCCCTTATTATAAGCAAGCGATATTAATTCTCTTGTTGCTGCCTCTGGGCTCACTGGCTTATTCTATTCAGCCGACTATTATGCAGCGCGCTATAGATGGACCTATTAGTGCTTATGCTAGTTACAGTTCGCTTAGTGTCTTTCTGGTTGCCCTTGCTCCTTATATAGGCATCTTGCTGCTTGCGATCACTGTTAATTTTTTTATTCAGATTAATATGCTCTATACGATTAATTATTTAGGGCAGCATATGGTCGCTGATATTAGAGCTAAGCTTTTCGATCATCTTGAGCATTTGCCGATGAAGTTCTTCGATAAAACTCCAGTTGGGCGCAATGTTACTCGCATCACTAATGATATGGAGCAGCTTGCTGATAGTTTTGCTGGCGGTCTAATACTTACCATAGTCGATATCGTAAATGCCTTAGGGATTATAGCTTTTATGTGCTATCTCAATCTGCGTTTGAGTTTTGCGGTGATATTTCTATTAATCCCCATGTATTTTATTGCTAAATATTTTCAGGAGCAATTTAGAGTAGCTAACATTAGGGCACGCGCAGAACTCTCGCATCTAAATTCTTTTCTGCAGCAATGTGTAGTTGGCATAGATGTGGTGCAGGCACTTGACGCTTCTAAGCAAAGCATGCGAAAGTTCGGTGAAATTAATAAGAGATATTTTAAAGCTAACGACGATAGTATTAAAGCCGACTCGGCTTTTTCTGCTGCTATTGAACTTGTTGCGATAGCTACCATCGCTCTGCTTATATATCTCTCTAAAGAAATTTTATTAGGCGGCTCTCTAATTAGTATCGGGGTGATTATTGCTTTTCTGCAGTATGCTCAGACCCTTTTCGATCCTATTCGCAACTTAAGCGATAGATTTAGTATTATTCAAGCCGGTTTTACTGCTGCTGAGCGGATCTCAGAACTGCTTGAAGAACCTATCTCTATTGTTGATGTAGAACCAGATCAAGCTGTTAAGCTTGATGATTTAGCTAGAGAGTGTGGTGCCGAGTTTCCAACTATAGAATTTAGGCATGTCTATTTTAGTTACGGCAGTTCGCCCGTGCTTGAGGATTTTAATTTGGTGATTAATCCTCGCGAGAGTTTAGCTCTAGTCGGTAAAACTGGCTCAGGTAAAAGTAGCATAGTTAAATTACTCACTAGGCTCTACGAGCCGCAGCAAGGTGAGATTCTTATTAATGGAGTGAATATCAAGCGCATAGCTCTTGAAGATTTGCGTAATTTTATTAGTGTGGTGCATCAAGACTCTTATATTTTTTCTGGCGATCTTAATTCCAATATTAGTCTTGGGCGCAGTAACGCCGACCTGACTATGGCTGACACTTGCCTGGCGGTTCTCGATAAAAGTGGCATCGGGCTTAACACTGTGCTCGAGCAGCGCGCTACTAACATTTCAGCCGGCGAAGAGCAGGTGATTAATTTTGCTAGAGCTTTAGTAACTAAGCCGCGCATCCTGATACTCGATGAAGCTAGCGCTAATATCGATGTAGTTACTGAGACCAAGTTACTTGAGTCACTCAGGGACTATCGCCGCCAGCACCCATTTACGCTAATAGCTATTGCGCATAGGCTTGAGACTGTGGCTGATTTTGATAGGGTGGTGGATATTTCGGCGGGGTAATTTGCTATGATTATCTTCCTCATGCAAAAATTCAAAGCCTATTTATATTTTGCTCTTGCTTTTGTTTTTTTCGCTTTAAGTTTCGTTATAATGCTTATCCCGACTGAGGATAGCTCGAAAATGATTCAGCGTGATAGTCACTATGCTGTAGCTTTTCGTAACCTTCTTATTAATAGGATGGGGACAGGGGCGATGCGTAATTTGAATATTTAAGCAGCGTGAATTTTTAGAAGACCTTTTCTTACAGCTTCAACATCAATTGCTAGATAATTTATAGTTTGTCTTTCATTTTGTTTTTTAATTTCTAGAGATGCTAGATGGGTCTTGGCTGCTTCGATCCTGTCTAGTGGTTGATATAAAAGAGCGTGATTTGGCACTAATGATCTTGCTTCATTTATGCCCCCTTTCAAATTCCAAGCCGTAACGTTTGCATGTCTTCTGGAAAAGCTTTCAAGCACAGCTTTATCTTCTAGTCTCAATAAGTGAAAATTCTGACGTTCTAGTATTGCTGCTACTTCTTTAATTCGATCGTTAATACCATGTAGTCTCAAGACTTGAGTCACCGTAAAAGCTAATGTCTTTTCAGTATATTGAGCAGTAGCTGCCGTTAATGCTGGAGCGGGTTTAATTGGAGTACTGTTTAGCAGTATATGTTTGTTCGCTCCGATCACCAAAGCGCAAAAGCTTATAAACCTCCTACGATCCATAAGGTCTCAACTCACAGATAATAATACTATTACTTCGTTCTAGATCCAAAATACTTCTTCAAAAAAGTCTCATCCAAACTATACCTGCCAGCCCCCTGACTGAGTAGCACCCCGAGCATAACAAAATAATACAAGGCTATCTCAAAGCCACCATCTTTAGTAGCGAAGACTTGGGTGCCGTGCACCAGGAAGATCGCAACTAACATAACTATCATTAGTGGAAACGCTATAAATCTAGTACCTAAACCTAAGACTAGTAATACCACTCCAAGAGCTTCACTAGTAGTAGCTAGAAATGCCATCAGCTCTGGCATTGGCAGATGCAGACCATCACGGAACCAAGTGATAATACGCTCAAAATGATTTATTTTTTTGATAGCTGGCTCGAAAAAGCCATAGGCTAGAACCAAGCGAAGCAAGAGAATAAATAAATCTTTTGTTCCCTTAAAAATCTTAGTAATTCCTTGAATTAGTTTTTCCATAATCTTGATGATAATCTTAACTAATAATCTTAACTAATAATGCCGTAAAGCCTTGTAGACAAGCCCTATTTTATTGTTTATGATGTTTAATGTTATAGTTATCTTTATTTATCATGGTTCAAAAATTTTTTAGTAGCGAAGAGAACAGTTCAGCAAAATACTTTATGTTCTCAGCGGTAGTTTGGCTTGTCGTCGGCATGGGACTTGGACTGCTTGGTGCGCTAGAGTTTACGGCCCCAGATTTAACTAAGGGTATAGCCCAGCTTTCTTTTACTCGTATTCGTCCTGCTCATATTAATATCGTGGCTTTTGGTTGGCTTTCTATGGCTAATATCGGCTCAGCGCTATATATTATCCCTGCGCTGTGCAAGACTAAGCTCTATTCTGAGAAGCTTGCTAATTTTGTTTGCCATGTCTGGAATTTGGTAGTGGGTTTGGGTGCTTGGTCTATTATGAATGGCTACACCGAGGGTCGTGAGTATGCTGAACTTAGAGAGCCTTTTGATGTGCTTGTAGTTGTTGGTTTAGTTTTACTTTCTTACAACCTGTTTCGCACAGTTCTTAATAGAGAAGTGAAGAAGCTTTATGTCTCAGTTTGGTATATTATGGGTGCGTTTTTCTGGATGCCACTTATATATATAGTTGGTAATCGTACTTTCGTTGCCATGGATGGTCTTAACGACGGTATTATGAACTGGTTCTACGGTCACAATATTCTCGGTATGTGGTTTACCGTGCTTGGTGTTGGTATTGCTTACTATATGCTACCTAAGATGAGCGGCAAACCAGTATGGAGTCACTCGCTCTCTATGCTTGGCTTCTGGACTATTGCGTTTTTCTACGCTCCAACTGGCACTCACCACTTATTGCAGTCACCCGTGCCTGAGTGGCTCAAGGCACTTGCGGTAATATTCTCTGCTGCTCTTGTTATCCCTGTTATCTCTGTTCTCACTAATTTCTATATGACTATGAAAGGCAGTTGGTGGATGCTAAGCACTAATATGCCTCTTCGTTTTGTGATGACTGGAGCTTTATTCTATTTCTTCACTTGTATCCAAGGACCTTTTCAAGCAACCCGTGGTATCAACTGGTACATTCACTTTACCCAGTGGGTTGTAGGTCACGCCCATGCTGCTCTTTTGGGTACTTTTACTTTCTTTGTTATTGCATCTGTGTACTACGCCGTTCAGCGTTTTACCGGCAGACGTATATATAGCGTGCGTTTAGTTAAGTGGCATTACTGGCTACTTTTCGTTGGCTTCTCTATATTTTATTTAGCGCTTACTATAGGTGGTCTGCAGCAGTCTGTAGGTTGGGCACTAGGTTACCCTGTAGCACAGTGGTCATTAATGCTACCTCCGATGTGGTTCACCAGAGCCATCGGTGGCGTCATGATGTTCCTATCTAGCTGTTTATTTGCTTATAACATCTATATGACTATGAATAACCCATCACTAGCTGATGAGACTGAGTTGCAGCTAGCTGTACCTGTGGAGGAGAAATAATTATAATGGCTGACGATAAAAAAATTGGTGCAAAAGGTTACGTACTCCCTTCACTCGTGGTGGTGGTGTCATTCCTTACTATCTATACTGTTACTGTTCTTATACCTGACATGGCTGTATTTAAGGTTGAGCCAAGTAGTTATGCTACAGAGTACTTGCTTACTGACGATCAGGGCAATATAGTCCGTGACGCTAAAGGCAAGCCGGTTAAGAATAAAGCTGGTCTTGGTAGAGATATTTATGTTCGTGAGGGTTGTGTATATTGTCACTCACAATTCGTAAGACCTCAAGATAGAGATTTTGGATCTAAGGTTGCAGCTGGTGACTATGCTAATGAGACACCTAACGTATTAGGTACTTCTCGTACAGGTCCAGACCTAAGTAACGAAGGTGGCAAGCTGCCTGATGCTTGGCATAAAGGTCACTTAAAATCTCCGCGTAACTACACCCCGGGTTCTATCATGCCTTCGTTTAGTTATTTAAGTGATGAAGATTTAGATTTATTGGTTGCTTACTTGCAGACTTTAGGTGTTAAGCGTATGCAAGACCCAGCAAACCGTCATATCTACGAAGCTTATTACCCTGAAGCTGATACAGCATTCTGGGAAGCTTCTAAGAAACATAAACCTAACGTAGATAGCGCAGCAGCAGCTAACTCTGGTGCTGGTATCTTTAGACAGAACTGCGCTGTCTGTCACGGTCTCAATGGACTAGGTAACGGACCTAACGCTCTTGCGATGAACAAGAAGCCAGCGAACTTCTCAAATCCTTACTTCAAGAAGTATAGTAATGAGACTTGGTATTATAAAGTCGCTGAAGGTGTGCCGGGTACACGTATGCCGCGCTGGAAGCTCAAGCTAGAGCCGCAACAAATGTGGTACCTGGTCGCTTACCTCAAGACCTTACCTCGTGATAATGGACCTATTATCGAGCCATTCCAAACTATAGATGATGCAGCCTGGAACGAACAGTCCGCTATAGACCCAAGAATACTTGAGAACTATAAGAAGATTGAAGCTGCCAAAGCTAATGCTCCAGCTAGTTCTGCCCCAGCAGGAGGAGGACACTAGATGATAGATAAAGCATTATTGCATCAGTGGATTTTGGCTAGCTTCAACAAAGAAGGAATAGCTATATTCTCTGTGCTGTGCTTATCGTTTTTCGCGCTAGCTGCTATTTTTGCCAAATGGGCTTTTGACCATGGTCAGTTCACTAATATAGAAGAAGCTAAGTTTGAGATGATGGAGTTATAGGAAGAATTATTATGGATGAAATGTCACCAGTAGATTTAGATACAGGCAGAGGAGTTCCGAAGGAATTTATAAGAGGAGCTCTTCCTACTTCTGAGTATAAAGTCGGACATCAGAAGCCGCCTCTTGTGCTTGTGGTCTTGTACTGTTTGGTTATAGTCTGGGCGGCTATTAGCTGGATCCCTTTTTATGGTTATTAAAATGAAAATGCAAACACCTAAATTAACAATATCTCTAGCGGTTCTATCTCTACTGCTTATGCTTGTTGCTTGCGGTAACTATAACCCTAACAAATCTGGTAACACCTCTAAGTTGCAGCAAGTATTGCTAACTGAAGATGCTAGTGCTGATGATATGGAATATCCATCTCACGATCCTTCTATCCTTAAAGGCAAAGATATTTATAAAGCTAACTGCGCATCTTGCCACGCAAATGCTGCTGGAGGTCCAGACAGACTACTAACTAAAGAATATTTGCGTAGCAGATCACCGCAAGAGCAATATCAGACTATAGTCCATGGTAATGAAGCTGGCATGCCTAGTTTTAGAGATAGTCTTACTCGCGAGCAACGCTGGGATGTGCTGATGTATATTCGCTCTGCAGTACTTGGTTATTTTCCCTTGAATTCAGAAGAGCTATCTAACATGGAAAAGATATTCGGTGCTAACTGTGCTGTCTGCCATGGTACTAGAGGTGATGGCGATGGTCCTCTGCATAAGTCTTTGCAACCACCTCCTGCTGATTTCAATATGTTCTCTCGTTTATATACTCGCTCAGACAATAAAATATTTGACGAGATCTCTAACGGTATTCCTTGGACAGCAATGCCTGCTTGGAAAGATCGTTACGACTATGATCTTCACTATGCTTTTGATGATGAGCTTAGATGGAAACTCGTTAATTATGTCCGTCAGTTCGGCTTCTCTCAAGAAGTATTCAGACTAGATGAAGGGCGCCAGCGCATAGCTGAGTATAAAGCTAAACTCCAGAAGGAGGCTAAATAATTATGTCAGGTGAATTGGATAGAAGAAGTTTTATCAAGGGATTACTAGCACTGCCTATTATTGGTTCTTTTGCTGCGTTTTTGATGTCGCCATTCGTGCGCTACCTCAAGCCTAGCTCTGGTCCTCTAGCTACAGCTGAAGTCTTCAAGCGCCCAGATAAGCCAGCTCCAGTTGAAGTAGTTAAGTTCTCTCTTAGTGATTTCCCTGAGCCTTGGTCATTTAAGTATTTTATGTTCCAAGAGTCTAACCGCGAGTATACAGCTGTAGGTCAGCAGATCAAAACCATACCCGGTGCGGTTGTAAGACTTACATCTAGCACTAATGGTATGCCAGACTTCGTTGTCTTCAGTAGAGTTTGCCCGCACCTTGGTTGTGTGTTTAATTTCGTGCCAGTTGAGGCAGAAGTGGCTGCTGGTTATAA
>Ga0172367_10007971_pt1 | contig 11957 bp, 22 predicted proteins | sample Lak10m_FD_114542 | JGI IMG/M metagenome (GOLD analysis project Ga0172367, IMG submission 114542) | Freshwater microbial communities from Kabuno Bay, South-Kivu, Congo - kab_022012_10m | ecosystem: Environmental > Aquatic > Freshwater > Lake | place: Democratic Republic of the Congo: South-Kivu...
AAGTCAAGCAAGCCCAAGCGGTGCTGGCTATGTGGCAGGCGACCGCCGAAGCGCAGAACAAGGAGTTAACACAACTTCGCAATGAGGTAGTAGCTTTGCGTCAGCGGATAGAGTGCATGGAGAATACAATCCAAATGCTTGAAGCCGAGAACGCAACCCTACGCAATGGCTGATGCTGCTTCCACTAACCAAGCATTCCCGCAACATCCACGAAGTTACCTGCAACACAGGGCAGGAGTTTCTTCTTATCTCCGACCTGCATTGGGACAACCCCCATTGCGTTCGGGACTTACTCACGAACCACCTCAAGGAAGCCCAACGGCGCAACGCAGGAGTCATCGTTAACGGTGACTTTTTTTGTTTAATGCAAGGCAAAGGCGACCCACGCCGAAGCAAGGAGGACATCAGGGAAGAACATAACAACGCCCGCTATTTGGATAGCGTAGTCAACACGGCGGTGGAATGGTTTGCCCCCTACGCCAAGAACATGTTGCTACTTGGATACGGCAACCACGAAACGTCCATCATCCAGCATCAGGAAACCGACATCCTGCAACGGTTCGTCAGCACCTTGAACTACGCAACGGGGTCAGCCGTTGAGGTCGGTGGCTACGGCGGCACGCTTGACATCCGAGTGCTGCACGACCATATCCGAAGCGTGAACTTTGTGATGCATTACTATCACGGCGCAGGAGGTGGCGGCCCAGTTACCAAGGGCGTTATCCAAGACCAACGCCTCCTTGCGGCAACCGAAGGCTACGACCTCACATGGATGGGCCATGTGCATGAACTGTACTACCACCAAAATATCATCCACCGTTATGACCGCCAAAGCAAAACGCTCGTTCAAAAACCTGTTCACCAAGTTAGGACTGCGACTTACAAGGAGGAATGGGACGGCGGGTACATGGGCTTTCACGTTGAGCGAGGACGAGGCCCGAAGCCTTTGGGTGGATATTGGATGAAGTTGGAAACCTCTCGGTATAGTGGCAAGGAGAACCGAGGCACGGAGTTGCAACTGCACGCCACCTTCACCCCTGCGGATAGGTTGTACTAAAGTCCCTTATAAGGCACAAAAGCGGCGGGTTGAGTCCTTTTTATGGGATATTGTGCGTCTAATTGCACTTTCCACTAACCCCCTCGAATTCGATGGGATTGGCGTGATTTTGCATTACAAATCATGCATTAACGCCATTAATCGTTATTAATGGTGGGCTTGTCATTCTTTGGTCCTGCCGTTAGGTAGAGGTAACCGTACTCCTTCTCGGCATTGAATCGGGGACAATCCTTGTTGACGTTTGGAAAATCCCTGTGTCCGCAGATGCGGGCCTTGGGGTACTTTTGCAACCAGTTGAGCAGCACCCCTGCAATCGCTTGGCGTTGTTGGATGGAGCGGTCATCCGTATCCTTCCCGCCAATGTAACTAACATGCAGGCTTGTGGAGTTGTGGCCTGCAACGCCGTTGGTGACTTTGCTATCCTCGGCAAGGGTCACGATGTTGCCGTTGGCCTCAATAATCTTGTGGTAGCCCACGGACTTCCAACCTAAGCCTTCCTTCCAATGTCTGCGAATGGATGCGATGGTGGTGTTCTTCGGCGTTGCCGTGCAATGGACAACGAGGTGGGTTATTTGGCGCATAGGTCAGTCAATAAAGCCGTGGCCTTGGAACAAGTGCCACAAGCGGTGGGATAAGATCGCCCAACCAAGGGCAAGAAAACTGTCGGACTCGTAGGATCCAGCAGGGCAATCCATTCGGTACTTTGTCATTCTTCAGGGTTTAATAGTGGATAGTAGTCAACGGTATAGGGTTCGTCATTCGGCAGACCTGACGCATGGACTTCTTTAATGCCGGCCCATTGGGCCATCTTGGGGTCGTAGCCCAACAACTCGCAGGCCCGGCGGTACTCGCACAGGGCCACGTTGTTCTGCTCCAGTTCGGTATTGGAAACGGCTATCATAAGCCTCTCAAGGGCGTTTGTCAGGGCTTCGGCGGGTCGGAGGGAGTAATATGCCATGCCCCAAAACTAATGCTATTTATGCCGAAAAATGGGTGTATTTGGAATTTGGAGGGTAAGCCCAAAAAAAAAATAAAAAAAATTTGACCCAAGAGGTCGCAAATAGAAAAACCGCCGTATCTTTGACCTACAAACCAACAGCAAACCACTAACCCTTTAACCCTTTAATTTTTTTCTTATGAGTCAGTTTATTTCAGTTTCCGAGGATTTGGTTGTTTCAGGCCCATCTTCTTATATGGCCGATGGTTTTCCAAAATGGAAAGCAGATTTTGAGCGGAATGGTTCGGCAGTAGTTTCTTATGGTGTGAACTATAAGGGATTGACTATTCGGGCTGCGCTTGAAGTTGCAATCCAAACGGATTTTGCAGCATGGATAGGTCATCAGCAATTGATGGCTCGCCGATAATTAACCGAGGGGTGCGGCTCGCCAACGCACATTTTATTCCACCCACTAAACCCAAAACCATGAACAACAACACCCCCCGCCGTGAAGGTACCTACGTTGAGGCTTGGGCCATTTGGCTCGCTGGCTTCGGATTGTTTACCTTCTTCCTCCGTTTCTTAATCGTCCTTTTGCAGGACTTCATCCGCTAACCCACTAAACCCAAAAACCATGCACAAGTTCACCCTCATCAACTGGTCGCAATTCAGCAAAGCCAGTCAGCAATTCCCGCCATGCGATTCTCTGCAAGAGGCCATGGCCGATGCCAATCACGAAACTCCTTATGGCGCAGAAGCCCAAGGCTGGGAAGAGTACTCGGAAGTTACCGAACTTGACCCGCACGGCAACCATGTTGAATCCCACTACTTTGTAAGTATCTAAACCCTAAACCATGCACAAGTTCAAAACAACCAACATCAAAGGCAAGGACTATGTGGAGGTCAACCAACGCCTCCTTTATTTCCGCAACGAACCAGCATACGCAGGCTGGAGCATTGAGTCCGAACTCGTTGACTTGCAACCCGACCGCTGCTGCATCCGTGCGGTAATCCGTGACCAAGAAGGTCGCCTCCGGGCAACGGGCCATGCACATGAGGACAGGACTTCCAGTATGATTAACAAAACGTCCTACGTTGAGAACTGCGAAACCTCTGCCTTTGGTCGTGCCTTGGCTGCCTTGGGTATCGGTATTGAAACATCTATTGCATCAGCCAACGAGGTGTCCATGGCAATCGCCCAGCAAGGGTTGGGCGACTTGACCGACAAACTCGGCTTGGTTCCGACCTACGATGAACTGACCGCCGCAACCTTGAAGAGCGACTTCTTGACCCTATTGAAAAAACTCCCCGCCGAGCAGCAGGAGCGGTTCATGAAGGACATTGACACCATGACCCCTGCCCGGTTTGAAAAAGGCATTCAGTTCATCCAAAACCAACTCTCTAAAAAGTAAGCCATGACCCTACTTGAAAAATGCAACGCCGATGTGTTCAAAGCCATCCTTGACATCAAAGCCGAACACCCCGACATGGGACAAGTACTTATCAATCTACTGCAAAAGCACGAGTATTGGTGGCAGATGACTGGAAGCGAAATCCTCTCCTGTGCTATGCCTATGCGTGATATTTGGGATAGAAAAATCTTCACCTTCCACCTTCTCTTTGAATCTAAACAAACCACCGTAATGCCATGAACCACCTTGTAAGCATTCCCAAGAGCGACATCAGCAAGGCTGAAATCGCCGACATCGCCGCCAGCCTCACCCTCCGAATTTTGGAAGGGGAGGTCAACCCAGTTGCCGCTCACGTTCGCCTCAAGGCCGTAATCAAAGCCCTTGAGCAGGTGCTAAAATCCACCGAGGACGCCGTGCGGGACGAAGCCGAGAAACATGGCAAGACCTTCTCCGCCTTCGGTGCTGACATCCAAATCAAGGAGGGGTCGCTGACCCCCGATTACTCCTGCGACAAGGAATGGGCAAACCTTAACTCCATGATGAAGGGCCGAGAGGAACAACTGAAGATGGCTTTCCGCAATGCGGGCAAGATGACCGTTATAGACGAGGCCACGGGCGAGGTCGTGCCTATCTGCCCAGCAAAGGGAACCAAGCCAAGCATTGCCGTAACCTTTAAATAAGCAGACCATGAAAGACGGACAAACAATTGCCGAATTGCTGAATTGGAATTTTGAAATCTATGGTGACTTGGAAATTAATGACAAGAATGGTAAATTAATCTATTGGGAGAGGTCAGATGGATATTGGGCAAAGTGGGAACGTGATTCTCAAGGCAACCAAATCTATTATGAAAATTCAGATGGCGAAATCAAAGACCACAGCATTCCTGCAATAATTGAACACAACGGTCATAAATATCAACTAATTCCATGACCCCTCCCACCCCAACCGCTGGCTCCCAACTGCAAGGTCGCATCACAATGCTCAAAGCCGTCCACCGCCTGATGTCCGAACCCATACGGGTGGAACGGTTGGCCTTGCACCTCCAAGTCCAGCACCGCCCCCTGTATCGTACCTTGGCCCGCCTCCGAGAAACGGGCCTCCTGCACTCCGCCAAATCGTACTACTGGCTTGACCTCAACCAAACCCCAAACCCCCAACCCATGCCCAAAGCAAAAGGCAAAGAAATCCAGCGAAGAGTGGCGACCATCTATGCGGTCAGTTACCTCGCTTCACGGCCATACAAGGCCGTAGAACTCGCCAAAGTCCTTGGCGTTAATATCCGCACCACCTACCGAATTTTAAAGGATTTAAAGGCCTCAAATTGGCTCGTACAGGAAGGCACAACTTACTCAATTCAACCCAACCAAATCCAAACCCAAAACCCATGAGCGATTATCAACCTCAACCCAACACCTTCTCCCTGTTCGCTAACGACAAGGGCGACAACCCGAAACGCCCGGACTACAAGGGCGACATAATCATGCCCGATGGAACCAAGATGCGGCTATCTGCATGGATCCGAGAATCAAAAAACGGCGGCAGGAAGTTCTTATCCGGCAAGGTTGAGCCGATGCAGGAACGCCAAGGCAGCGGCGAGAGTTTTGCACCGCAGGATGGTGATATGCCTTTTTAGTGTAAATTTGTGACTTAATTACATTTACAAAAGACACCTCATGTTTCCGGCCATGCGGTGTTCACAAAGGGTTCCGAACCGAGTGCTGCTTGCAGACCACCGCCCATCGGAATTTAACCCCTCGCCCCAACTGCCGGAACAGTTGGGGCGTTTTTATCTTACCCTATGGCAACAATTTCAGTATTCAAATCAGGCAAAGGATCTAGCACTCGCAACACTATTCCTGACGAACACCTTGACTTTACCGAATACATCAACAACATTCGTGATGGCTACTGGTACAATGAAGTCATGGCCTATCGTCAGGCAAAGACCGATGAAACCAAGCGAAGGCTTACCGCCGTGACCCCCAGCGGTAAGTTTAAGAAGCAGGGAAGGGATGGCCTTGACCAGCATTCCGGCATTCTCTGCATGGACATTGATGCCAAGGACAACGATGGCGTAAACGTAAAGATCCTGCTGAATGATGAGTACCTGCTGGCCATGCACAAGTCCACAGGTGGCGAAGGCTATGCTGCCTACTACCGCATTGAACCCGATCGGCATCTTGATGCGTTCTACGCATTGGAGAAACGCCTTGCGGACAAGTACCACATCATCGTTGACCCGGCGTGCAAGGATGTGTCCCGCCTGCGATTTGTCAGCCACGATCCCGAAGGCTATCACGCCGAACGCAAGGTCGCCATTTTTAAGGCATATCTTCCTAAGTCCAAGGCTACTCCAGCACCAAAGTTCTACCCACACGGAGAGCATGACGTTGAACATATCCTCCAACAAATTGAAGCCAAGCGCATTGACTTAACCGATTCGTATGCCGATTGGGTCAAGATTGGCTTTGCCATTGCCGCCAAGTATCAACACGCTGGCGCAGACCTGTTTCATCGGGTTTCTGCAATTTCTCCCAAGTACAACGCCGAAGCCTGCGATCGGAAGTATAAAGCCTTGTGCCAAACCCGTGGGAATACGGTATCATTCGCATCCTTCATGTGGCTGGCCAAGAATGCAGGCGTAGAAATCCAAACCCCCGAAACCAAGCACATCGTGTCCACGGCCAAGTCCCACCGCATGAGGGTGGGAACCAATGGCGGCCCAAAGGATATAGCCTCTGCAACCGAATCGGCGGTTCGCATCCTTCGGGAGATTGACCAAATAAAGGTGGAGCAGTTGGAAGAAATTGTTGCCCATACGATGAAACTGGATGGCGATGAACTCAAATCCGCTGCCACCGAAGATTCGCCCATCAAGCAAATCAAAGCGTACCTGCGATCCTATGATCTGCGCCGGAATGCCGTTACGAGAAACATTGAACTGAACGGTCAACCGATTAATGATACCGACCTTAACAACATCTATGTGGCCTGCCTTGAGAATTTTGGCAAGAAGGAGGTGTCTATGCAGTTGGTCAACGCTATCGTTGATTCCGATTTTGTGCAGACCTACAACCCATTCTTGGAGTTCTTTGCCAAGAACGCACACCGCCAACCCACTGGATGCATTGAAACCCTGACCAATACCATTGTCAGCCATACCCAAGAACACGCATTCGTGCAGATGTGCATCTACAAGTGGCTTTGCTCCGTGGTCGCAAGTATGCAGGGCGATTACTCGCTGGCCATCTTGGTGCTATGTGGCGAACAAGGCATTGGCAAGACCAACTTCTTCCGCAACCTGCTCCCCTCGGAACTGCGTACCTACTACGGGGAATCCAAACTGGATGCCGGCAAGGATGACGAGATCCTGATGTGCAAGAAGATTATCCTCTGCGATGACGAGTTTGGCGGCAAGTCCAAGCAGGAAGCCAAGAAACTCAAGGAATTATCCTCCAAGCAGACCTTTAGCATCCGTAAGCCTTATGGCCGTGTCCATGAAGATCTCAACCGCTACGCAGTCCTATGCGGCACGTCCAATGATGAGGAAGTCATCAATGACCCTACCGGGAACCGAAGAATCCTTCCCGTAGTGGTTGCAAGTATTGACTGGGATGCATACGATGCCATTGACAAGACCGACTTGTTCATTGAGTGCTACCACGCCATCCAAACCCATGGAAGCGATGCTTGGCAGTTAAGCCGGGCAGAGATTGCTATCCTAAATGAACGCACCCAGTTGAATGTTCAGCCAGCGGTAGAAAAAGAGATTTTTCTAAAACTCTTTACCATCCCCACGAAAGCCGATGACCCCGAAGGCAAGTGGCTGACCAACTCCGAGATCAAGGATGTCATTGAAACTTGCACCCGCCAGCACGTTTCGGCACACAAACTGGGAGCCATCCTCAAGTCCCTTGGATGCCCAAAAGTTTGCCGAAGGGAGAGAAATTTCCTCGGATGCTACTTTGTAGTCAGAAATCACGAAAGAAGTGACTACGCCCAAACGCTTAATAATAAGGGCGTTCCGTTTTAAGTAGTCAGTGTAGTCACTTTTGACCCCTGTTTTGCATTGGCAATATATACGAGCGTGTGCGTGTGTGCGTGTGTGATATATATATACTCATAAGAAAAAAAGTAACTACAAGTGACTACACTGACTACAACCACCTCCACGCTATCAAAAAGGGCGTTTTTTGTAGTCACTTCTCAAAAATCAAAGTGACTACAAGTGACTACGCTTAGACCCTACCAAACAAGAGCCATTGACCTGATGCGGACAAGTATCGCCGAGGGCAAGAAACGAATCGTCCTCTGCGCCCCAACGGGGAGCGGTAAGACCGTTATGTTCACCTACATGGTTGCAAGGGCCTTGGAGAGAGGTAAGCGGTGCATGATTTTCACCGATCGGGCCGAATTGCTGAAACAATCCAACGGTGCGCTTGACCAGTTCGGGATCGTGCCAACCTTGATTGAGGCAGGCAAGACCCGGATTGATGTGTCGGGATCCTGCTTTATAGCCATGGCGCAGACCTATTCCCGCCGCAAGAACAATGCCGACTATGCTGACCTCATGGCGGGGATGGACTTGGTCATAATTGACGAAGCCCACAAGCAGACGTTCAACCCGTTGCTGCCCTACATCAATCCCAACGCCGTAGTCATCGGGGCCACGGCAACGCCCCTGCGCCGTGGGAACCAAGAGTGCCTCTCCAAGTTCTACCAAGCCCTCCACAACCCGGTGCAGGTTCAGGAACTGATTGACCAAGGGTTCTTGGCAAGTCCCCTATCCTACGGCATGACCATGGACTTGTCCGGCATCCGCATGAAGGGCAACGACTACGATACCCAGCAGATGGCTTCGGTGTATTCCAAGCGCAAGGTGTTTGATGGCGTAGTCCAAAACTATGGCCGCCATTGCCGAGGGAAGAAAGCAATCCTGTTTGCCAGCAACATCGCATCCAGCCAAGAGGTCTGCGCCGCTTTGCAGATTGCGGGCCACAACGCCCGGCACGTTGATGGCGACATGGGCAAGCAAGAGCGGGCCGATGTATTGGAATGGTTTAAGCACACGCCCGATGCTATCCTGTGCAACTGCGACCTCATGACCACAGGCTTTGACGAGCCAACCATTGAGGTCGTCATCCTATACCGGGCAACGGCAAGCCTGCCCCTGTTCATGCAGATGGTGGGCCGTGGTTCCCGTGTCACCCCGAATAAGCAAAAGTTTACCATTCTTGACTTTGGCAACAACGTGAACCATCACGGGTTTTGGGAAGCCCGCCGTGATTGGTCGCTGAAGAAGAAACGCAAGCGGCAATCTGCCGGGGTTGGCGGTGCGAAGAACTGCAAGGCTTGCGATGCCCTCATTCCTGTTGCCGTGATGGTCTGCCCGCATTGCAAGTACGAGTACGAGCGCAAACCCCAAGAGCGTGCCGAAACCGTTACCCTGCACCTGATGACCAAGGCCCAAGGCATGGAGATGGCCAAGACCAGCACGATGTACCAAAAGGCACAACTGGCGAAGGCCAAAGTAATTTCGCCTCTTTGGGTGCTGCACAACCAATGCACGACCAAAGCCGAAGCCTTGGAGTTTATCGCCTACATGGGATACAAGCCGGGATGGGTGCATTACAATAAAAGCCGATTCAAAATCTTACAATAATGAGCGAGTTCAAGATTCAAGCCGAATGCTTCCAATGGCATTGGAACAACTTTCCCGACCAGCGTGGTCGCTTGTTTACAGTAAACAACAACGCACCGTCTGCCTATGCCGGCAGCGTGATGAAAGCCATGGGCGTGGTCGCCGGGGTCAGCGACATGATTTACTTGTCCAATGGTGGAGCCGTAATGTTGGAGTTCAAAGACGAGCGTGGCCGGCAATCCCTCTCGCAGAAGTGGTGGCAAGGTGTAGTTCAAGAGGCGGGGTATCGTTACGAAGTCATCCGAAGCGTGGAGGACTTTCAAAGGGTGTTGGCTGAATGTTCTTAACTTGTTTATATCTTTGAATCACTAAACCCTAACCCATGAAACCAACCCCCACCGATTTCCGCCGCTGGCAACTCCACATCCGCAAGGAGTGCGTGAACTGCCCCAAGCCCGACCACGCCGAAACCATTTCGCCTTGGCGAGTCAACTGGACACTCCTTGGCCGTATTCTCCAAGCCAAAAACGCATGACCATGGAATGGATTAAATGCTCAGACCAAATGCCCCAAGAGGGCAAAGTTGTCCTGCTCTGCGACCACGGCGGCTACATGACTGCAGGATGGCTGACCAATGGCCGATTCTACTTTGAGTCCATGGTGTGGTTCCAGCACGAATTCACCCATTGGATGCCACTACCTCAACCCCCTACCCCATGAACCCCGACATCATCACCTTCTTGATACAGGAATGCGCCACGCTATTCCAAACGACCCCCGAAGGCATCTGCTCGCCCAATCGCAGGCGGGGCAACGTCCTTGCTCGCAATGTAGTCACGGACATCGCCTACAACGAGTTCAAGTTCAAATACCACGAAATCGGGGTAGTTCTTAATCGTGACCACTCAACGCTCGTCCAAAACAAACACTCCTACGAGCAGGACATGGTGACCATCCCCCAGTTGAAGTACATCCGCAGACAAGTTTTCCACAAAGCGCAAGATTACCTGTTACAAATCTACGGGGGCTATATTTGTGATTAAGTGCGACTTGTGTCGTCGGTGAGCCTACGATAATCGGCAATCCGTGAGAATCGGACGGGGGGGGTGCTTAACTGCATCCCCCTTTTTTTTGCAATATCTTTGCGTATGGTTTCAGCGGACACCGTTATCCTTGACCTTTACCGAACGGGCGAAATCCGAAAAGCCTGCCTGACCATCACGGGAGGCGACCCGCTTTGGCGTGACTTGGAGCAGGAATGCGTGCTGATTCTATTGGAGAAAGACCCCGACAAAATCCTGCAAATCTATTCCCAAGGCTACTTCAAGTTCTACGTTGTACGCCTCCTGCTGAACCTGTACCGAGGCAAGAACAACCAGTTCGCTCAAAAGTATCGCCACCACGACCTGCTGGAGCAACTTGACCCTGACGCCGAAATCCCGCAGGCCGAGTACGATTCCCTGATGGATGACCTGTGGACAATAGCCGAAGCGGAGATGGACACTTGGGCCAAGGATGGCGCATTCCCGTACGATAAGGAACTGCTGCGCCTGCACCTGCGGACTGGGAACATGAAGAAACTATCCCGTGACACGGGCATCCCGTATCGCTCCATCATCTACTCAATAGACCAAGCCAAGGCCAAAATCAAGGCCGCAATCCAAAGCCATGGACACGCTGATATTTCCCCTGCTGATTAGTTCGCTGACCGCCCTTGCAATCGCCGAGTACCACATCCTCCCGCAGGTTTGGTATAGGACTTGGTTAGCCAAGCACAAGCCGTTCAGTTGTGTCACCTGCCTATCGTTTTGGGTCGGGGCTTTCCTTACCCTGATGACTTGCGATTATATGCTCGCTCCCGTGTATGGCCTCGCATCTGCTGGGCTTACGGTTGTAATCCTCCAAGTCACCAACCGATGAACCAAAACGAGTTTCTATTGGCTCAAAAGCACCGCCATTACTGGGAGCAATATCAGGCATCGCTCTTCATGCGGCTATCCCCCGAAGCGGTTGGCGACCTGCAAACAATCTTGGTGGCCCACGGCAGACCCAACACAAATTGGTGGTGTGCCGACTGCGTAAAATCTGCCCTCTCCTACATTTACCAAGAGGCAGACCAATTTGCCCAAGACAACCAGCAGACCGTTACCCATGCCCTTACCAACCCCAAAACCCCAAGAGCCGAAGGATGAGTTCCTGCAACGCTGCATGGGTGACCAGTCCACCAATTCCGAGTTCCCCGACCCAAGCCAACGCATGGCCGTCTGCGCTCACCTGTATGCTAACGAGCAACGTCAGCAATTTGAATCCTATTCCGATTATGGCGAAGGTGTACGCAATAACGCCAAGCGAGGAATTGAACTCAACGAGAGGAACGGCAACAAGTGTGCTACAACCATTGGCCGCCGCCGTGCTGCCGATATTAGTGACGGCAGGCCGCTATCGGTGGAAACCATCAAGCGGATGCACTCCTACCTCAGCCGGGCAGAAACGTACTACGACAACGCAGACAGCACCAGCGACTGCGGCTACATATCCTACCTCCTTTGGGGTGGAAAGGCAGCCCTTGGCTGGTCACGCAATAAACTTCGGGAACTTGGCGAACTCAACGAAGGCTGACCCCGAAGCCCAAAAGCAAGCCCGCATGGATTCGCTTATGATGGTAATATCCACCCTCTGCGACTGCATTGCTGCGATTGACGAGTCCAACGCTCCGAATGGCTATGCCGTGAGGATTAAAATCGTGGACAAGATTGACCAACTAATTGACAAAATCGAATACTAATGGGAACCAGCGCAGGCAATGGCAAATACATCGAAACCCCCGAAAGGATGTGGGAGTTGTTCGAGCAGTACCGGGCAAAGACCAAGACCAACCACCGCAAGAAGATGGTTTTTGTTGGGAGG
>Ga0172367_10007972_pt1 | contig 11956 bp, 11 predicted proteins | sample Lak10m_FD_114542 | JGI IMG/M metagenome (GOLD analysis project Ga0172367, IMG submission 114542) | Freshwater microbial communities from Kabuno Bay, South-Kivu, Congo - kab_022012_10m | ecosystem: Environmental > Aquatic > Freshwater > Lake | place: Democratic Republic of the Congo: South-Kivu...
AGGATTGAGACAGCGTTCCAGCAGGCTACGAAGGATGCAAGCACACGGCATTTTCTGGATAAATTTTTCTAACATGGAAGTATACGCGTTGCGTTATATTAAATGGTTTAAATGAGAATAAGACGGCAGTATACACTGATTTTAATTAAAGGTAAATAGAAACCACCTTGAGAGGGCTGGGCTTGGGATATAGGTTATATATAGATCACTATACGATTCATGGGGGGGAAACTGTATTGTATGCCCAAGCACCTTAAGCTTGGCTGTTTCTGGTTATCGCGTTATCGTCTGGCTCTTTTTTGTACTTTAAGAAGTTGAAAAAATGAAAATATCAATATCAGTACCAACTTACAATGCAATTGATCGGCTCAAGTTTCTGATAAATAATGTAATGTCCCTCAATAGTTGTCCAGGACTTCATATAAGCTTGTCAATTTCAAATCTTGACTCTACAGATGGCACTTACGAATTTTTGCAAGAACTTGAAACTAAACCCACAAAGTATCCTGTCCACATTTACAATAAGCCAATTTTTGATAATGGACAGATTGTTCGGCAGAATCCATTCAGCAACTTCAAGGCAGCAATTGATGTAGTGCCAGGTGATGTGGATTGGATATGGGTTATGGGAGATGACGATAATTTTATTGAGCCAAATGCCTTAATCTATCTGAAAAACCTAATAGAGCAGCATGTCGCAAATGATATTAACTATATTCACCCATGCCAGTCAAATAGAAGTAAGAGAACAAACAATATATTAAAAGGAAGCATTATGTCTTTAGCCAATACCTATGGTTGGCACGAGATTTTTGGGTGGATGTCTGCACGAGTAATAAGAACATCAAAAGCGAAAGAATTTTTTTATATACCTTACGCCGAAAATCATTTAAAATCACCTTTTGGTGATGTCTTTTGCTTATTTGAGTTATGTCATAAGGAATCCATGATATATGTGGATTCGCAGTGGCAAAGCACGCAAGAGCAAACGCAATCAAAGGAATCACTCGTTCGTTGGTCTGAGACTAATACAGGAGAACGATATGTTCTAATGCCTGAAGTATTTTATCACATGCATGAGAGGGGGGTGTTGGGGGGGGGCGTGAAGAAAATGTTTTTTAGGTATCATCAATATCATTTATGGGATAGATTGGCTGTTAATGTATTAGCGGCGGTTTTAAGTTCTGGGAGTTATGATCAGAGATTAAAGCAAAATATAGCAAGGATTTCATTATTTGGCGAAATGTTGGCTGATGCAGAGGAAAAAAAGGCTTTTAGGATTTGGTTGAACCAAATACTCTATCAAATAGAGGATTACACCTCTCTTTTAGAGGTGGCGTCCACTAAACGTGAAAAGCTTATAGCCTTTGCCAATCAGGTGAATATGCCTGTTTATCCATGGACAGAGATTATTTAGTTGTTAAAAAGCGTAATTTTGGTGAATGCCAATGCCGGAGTAAGTGTGAATAAAAGTAAACCCATTTACGTCACCCAACCTTTCCTCCCGCCTTTGGAGGATTTCATTCCCTATCTGGAAAAGATATGGGAAAGCAAATGGTTGACGAACGGCGGGCCGTTTCATCAGGAACTGGAAGAAGCCTTATGCCAATACCTCGGGGTAGAGCATATCTCCCTCTTTGCCAATGGCACCCTGGCTCTGGTAACCGCCCTGCAAGCCCTGAGAATCACCGGTGAAGTCATCACGACCCCTTATTCCTTTGTGGCGACCGCCCATGCCTTGTTATGGAATGGCATTAAACCGGTGTTTGTGGATATAGACCCCAATACCCTTAATCTTGATCCAGGTAAAATAGAAGCCGCCATCACCCCGCAAACAACGGCCATTTTGCCGGTACATTGTTATGGTAATCCCTGCGATGTCGAGGCTATACAGCACATAGCAGATACCTATAACCTGAAAGTCATTTACGATGCCGCCCACGCTTTTGGCGTACAGGATGAAGGGGGCAGTATCCTGCGACATGGTGATTTATCCGTCCTGAGCTTTCATGCCACCAAAGTATTCAATACCTTTGAAGGTGGCGCGATTGTTTGTCCGGATGCCAAAACCAAGAAGCGAATCGATTACCTCAAGAATTTCGGCTTTGCAGATGAAACAACCGTAGTGGCGCCGGGTATCAATGGCAAGATGAACGAAGTCCAGGCGGCTTTTGGGCTGTTGCAATTACAGAGCATTGATACCGTCCTGGCCAGACGTAAAACCATAGATAACTGGTATCGCTCAGGCTTGCATAATATCAAGGGTATTCGTTGCATGAATTGGCAGTCAACGGTTAAAAATTATGCCTACTTCCCTATCTTGGTAGAACCAGGCTATCCGCTTGGTCGGGATGATTTGTGCGATAAATTGAAAGCTAATGGTATTGTTACTCGGCGATATTTCTATCCACTGATCAGCGAGTTTCCCATGTATCGTGGATTATCCTCCGCTAGTCAAGCCAATCTTCCCGTGGCCTTTGAAAAGGCCAGCCAAGTGATTTGTTTGCCGATGTATTCTGAACTGGAAAGAAAGTGGATTGACTTTATTGTTGACTTGGCTGCAAGCCAGTAAATTTTGTTAACTTAAAACTATTTATTTGAAGCGATTTCATATAATTATTTTTTAGATCAGTACTCCCGTTGCATCCTAAAACTCGACAGTCCACTATTAAGCAATGATGGGAGCAGGTTTGTCGGCTAAAAAATATATGTTTATCAAGGCCACACAATTGGGTGGTTGCCATTACGCCAAGCTTACTGGAGCCTATCTCGACAAGAATTAGCGATGCATCGTATACCCCAATCCTCCCATTGTATTGCTAATGCCAGATAAAGATATATGAATATTCAAGAAGCTCTCCCTAATTTTGTAAAATTGCTAGAAGAACGTATTTCACTGGCTAGAGTTTCTTCTGAAGAGGACTTGCGATTTACCTTTCTCCATTTCCTCACGACAACTGGCTCATGCAAACACTGGGAGATTGAATGCGAGGCGCCTCTTCCGAGTTACCAAGGACGGCATCTTGATGCCTTGGTATTTGGCGCATCAGGACGGGAATTAGCCATGGAATTCAAATTTCACAGGGAAAAATGGTCAACTCCTCCTAAGCCCAAGCTTGCCGGAGAAGTTTTTTCTGATCTTTTCCGTCTCGGAGAAGTGCATGCCAGATTTAAATGTGCTTGCTGCTTTGTCTATTTGTCAGATAGAACAATGTGTGACTATTTGAAAACGAAAAAATCGGGTTGCTCGAATCTCTTTTCTTTGCAAGAAGGAGCAAAATTGGAGCTTGGAGCAAGTTCATTGAATGGGAAGTCGTTAACATTTCTTCGATCTCTTAAGACATTTTTCAATCCAATAGAAGTAACAGTTTTGCTAAAAGTGAAAATAGAAGAGATGGAGCTTATAGTGATTTCCGTCGAACACATTCCAGACAGCGTATATGACTTGGACTAAAGGACACCTCGAAAAACTATAGTCGCCCCGAAATATGAACGAAGGTAGATCTGGGAGCGTTGAGTGAAAAACGGTTCCTGATGTTGTTCAGCCACCATTTAACCGTAACGAATATTTTTTGTTTTGAATCCTTGGTTTCAAAAGTCAAAAACTCTAAATTTTTTAAAAGGTAAAATAGAAATGAGTAATAAAGAAAAGTACGATAATGTATTCCTGGAAAGTTTTTCAGTTTCCTCGGATATGCTTAATGAGTCATTGGTATATCAAAGTGTTCCTGCATGGGATTCTGTTGGGCACATGGGGATGATTGCTGGTTTGGAAGAGGCATTTGATATCATGATGGAGACTGACGACATAATTGAGTTCAGTTCATACACTGTTGGAATTGAGAAACTAAAAAAGTATGGCATTGAGATATGACGACAGGCATCGTTGGTGATTTAGGTGCTGATAGGTCATCGATCATTGTCGATGGTCTATCAACGCTTTCCTATCATCAACTTGAGGAGCAAGTCGAGAGTCTAGCAGGGAAGCTTCCTCAACGGGAATTATTGTTTCTGATTGGTAGCAATGATATTCCGTTTCTTACGTGCTATCTGGCTTCATTGAAATGTGGTGCTGTCCCCCTTCTTTTGGGGCAGGGTCTGGCCAGCGAACATCTGGATCGGCTGATTCAGACTTACGATCCACGTTTTGTTTTCTTAAGCGATGGAGCCAGTTGGAATCGCGATGGCTCCAAAGAAGAATGGAGATTAGGCGAGTACGCCTGCTATCGCCGTGAGAGAGCCGCTCCAAAGGTCTTGCACGAAGATCTGGCTTTATTGTTAGCAACGTCTGGCTCAACTGGCTCCCCAAAACTTGTTAGATTGTCTTTGCGCAATATTATTAGCAACGCCGAATCAATTATTCAGTATCTTGGCATCACGGCTGACGAGCGTGCTATTACGTCACTGCCGTTCAACTATTCCTATGGACTTTCAGTAATCAATAGTCATCTGCGTGCAGGCGCTTCTTTAATCTTGAGTAATAGCACATTAATGGAAAAGGACTTTTGGCAGCAAATAGGCAATCACCGAATAACCAGTTTTTCCGGTGTCCCCTATAGCTACGATATATTGCTGAAGTTGCGTTTTGGACAGATTGATATGCCGTCTGTCAAAACCTTGACCCAGGCTGGTGGTCGCTTGGATCAGAACAAAATGAAACAAATTCATGCAATATGTCGGGAGAAAAAAATCCGATTTTTCCCGATGTATGGTCAAACAGAAGCGACGGCACGCATTGCATTTCTAGCCCCTCAAGATATCGAAGCCAAGCTAGGAAGCATCGGAAAGGCGATCCCCGGTGGTCAATTGTGGATTGAGGATCAAAATGGTCAGCGGATCGAAACTCCGAATATAACCGGTGAACTCGTATATGCCGGTTCCAATGTTTCCCTGGGCTATGCGGAGTGTTCAGCCGATTTGGCGCTCGGCGACGTAAATCATGGAGTATTGCATACCGGTGACCTCGCTCGCATGGACGCAGAAGGCTATTTCTTTCTCGAAGGGCGTCGCCACAGATTCCTCAAAATATTTGGGGTTCGAGTTTCATTAGATGCTGTTGAGGAAATCGCAGAAAGCAAAGGATGGAAATGTGCGGCACATGGTGTCGACGATATGTTGGTTTTGTTCGTAGCTGAATCGCAAAATCGACATCCCAACACATTGAAAGCCGACTTGGCAGAGTCGTTGAGCGTACACCCTTCTGCAATTAAAGTTCGTTTGATGTCTGAATTGCCTCGTTTAAAAACAGGAAAGGTAGATTACCAGTGTCTAAGTCGGATGCTTTGAACGAGATCCAGCAATGGCCAGTATATGAATGGCCACAGTCCACCAAGAAAGGTCGGCTCCTGAACGAGTTAAATCGGCTTACGGATCTGCATTACCGTGCTTGTCAGCAGTACGCTACCCTTCTGGACAAAGTACTCGGTCACAACATCGCAAGCGAACTTGAAGAGCTACCTTACTTGCCGGTGCGTTTGTTCAAGCATGAACGCTTGCTAAGTGTACCGACAGCGGATGTGGTCAAGACAATGACGTCATCTGGAACCAGTGGTCAGAACGTATCGCAGATATTTCTGGACAAGCAGACAGCGGCTTTGCAGGTCAAGGTATTGTCACGAATTATGGGAGAGTTCTTTGGGCGGCAGCGTTTGCCGATGCTGGTTATTGATTGTCGTGCAACGATCGCCGACCGTTACCGCTTTTCAGCACGAACGGCCGGTATTCTGGGTTTCTCCATGTTCGGCAGAGAGATCGAATATGCACTCGACGACGATATGTCCTTCAACGAAGAACGTGTTCGCCGGTTTATAGAAAAAAATTCAGATCAGAATATATTGATATTTGGATTTACATTCATTGTTTGGCGGCACTTTATTCAGGTTATTGAGGTGGAGAAAAAAGTACTGCCTCTTGATCGGGGAATCCTAATCCATGGAGGAGGTTGGAAGCAATTACAATCGCAAGCAGTTGGTGCAAATGAATTTAGGCGTAGATTGCAAAGCGTGACCCATATTCAGCGCGTGCATAACTATTACGGTATGGTCGAGCAAACCGGGTCAATCTTCATGGAATGCGAAGCCGGGTATTTGCATACGTCAGCGTGGTCGGACGTCATCATTCGTGACCCATTGGATTTTGATTCTCTCCCTCCTCGCCACCGTGGACTAATCCAGTTGTTATCAGTGATCCCGCGCAGTTATCCTGGTCATTCGCTGTTGAGTGAAGACGAGGGAGAAATTATCGGCGTCGACGATTGCGTCTGTGGACGAAAAGGCACCTACTTCAAGGTATATGGTCGTCTCCAAAACGCCGAAACAAGAGGGTGTAGTGATACCTATATCCAGTAACATTTCGCGCTTGATGCAGATACTCATTGGCGACCCCAACCAGATATCGAATTCGCCAACTACGGTATTCAATGCAGATCGGGTTGCCTTTTTGGCGGATCTTTCACGGAAATTGCTAGCACATAAAGTAGCCCGTGCTTTGCCAGATGTTGTCAGTTTTGCCTACTGGTCAAGGCGTGCCAATTTGATGAGATTGGCAGACAAGTATACCGAAGACGAAGTATTACGAATGGGACTCGGGTTATCGTTTCATATCTGCCCGGCAAATGTTCCCATTAATTTTGCCTTTTCCATGGCATTTGGACTCTTATCGGGGAATACGTGCGTACTTCGCTTGCCGTCAAAATCTACTCCTACTCTGGAGGTGATGGTCGACGTAATCGGTAGCCTATTGAAGGAAAGCGAATATTCAACGCTGGCGAGTGAATTGATGCTTGTGCGTTACGACCGTAACGATGAGGTAAACCGGTTTTGGATGTCTGTCGCTGACGGACGCATCGTTTGGGGTGGCGATACGACTGTTGACTATATGCGGAGTATGCCCTGTCGCCCCCGTTCCCGAGAGGTAGCTTTTCCGGATCGCTATTCGATCGCTGCGGTTAATCCTTCTGCTGTACTGGCCTTGGACAAGACCGAACTCCAGGCGCTTTGTCTTCGATTCTTCAATGACATGTATCTCATGGACCAGGCGGCGTGCTCATCACCGCAATTGCTGGTTTGGGTGGGTGATCTTGTAGAGGCAGAAGAAGCTAAGGCTCGCTTTTGGCCTGAAATTGAGCGCTTGGCGAAATCGCGCTACATGCCTCAAGCGGTTCAGATCATGGACAAGTATGTTCAGGCGTGCAGGAACGCTGTGAGCAACGATCAAGTGATCAGTATCAAACGAGACAGCAACCAACTTTACCGAGTCCAACTGTCGGGCGTTTCCGAACGGCAGGATGAGTGCCGGGGATATTACGGGACGATACACGAGGTAACGTTCAATACGCTTGAGCCTTTGGTGCCAATGATCACCGAGAAATACCAGACCTTGACATATTTTGGTCTGGACATTACGCAAATCAGAGCATTCATTGTCAAAAACAGACTGCGTGGCATTGATCGGGTCGTTCCGATCGGGAAAGCATTGGACATGGATATTGTTTGGGATGGCTATGAAATCATTTCAACCCTGTCCAGATATGTTGCGTTAGATTTTTCACATATTTAATGTTTGGCGTACTATTTTTAAAATCAAATTTTTTTCAGGACTTTTCAATGATATTAGGTATATACGGTTCGGGTGGATTAGGACGAGAGATTTACGAAATAGCACTCAGGCGCAATGCTGTATCCTCACTCTGGAGTCAGATTTTTTTCATTGATGATTTCAATAATGAGGGTGATTATTTTGGAACGAAGAGAATCCGGTTTGATGCTTTATTAAAGGTTAAAAGTGAATGTGAATGTGTCATTGCCGTCGGTGAACCCACGGCAAGGGAAACTCTGTTTCAAAAGTTATCGTATTCTGACATAAAACTGACTTGCTTGATAGATCCAACAGCAATTATTTCACCAAGCGCTGAAATTAATACTGGAGCAGTAATTTGCGAATATGTCACAGTTCATGCAGGTGTAACTCTTGGGTACAATACGCTAATACAACCATTTTGCTGCATAGGTCATGATATAAAAGTTGGGAATCATGCGGTGCTATCTGCATATTGTGCCCCAGGTGGCGGCTCTGTCTTTGGTGACCGGATATTTGTGGGCATGCACTCAGTTATCAAAGAATCGCTAAATATTGGCAATGATGCTATTATTGGAATGGGGTCTGTAGTATTTCGAGATATACCTGTTGGCGCCACTGTAGTAGGAAATCCCGCAAGAATAACAAAGGGTAACGATGAGCATATGGTATTTATGCTTGGCAAAAATTAATATATCAGTAAATAATAGGGCGAATATTGTGTTATTGGAATCAGAGAACGCCTTCGGTTATCACATCAGCCGAACTCGAATGACGCACTATTACCATCCCAGTGTAAAACGTGCTACTCCAAAATCACTGAAACCCGCTTGAAATCAGCGTCTCGTGCTTTTTGAGTTACACATTATTGGAGTGAGATGGGAGTAAGTTAAAGTGGTATTTTGTTTTTTGTAAAAAATGAGTGACTTTGTGAGCGCTAATTCGACGTCCATATCAATTGATATTAATGGAATTATTCGATACCAGAGAAACCGGTATCCCGTGTTACTGGTTGACAAAATTATAGACATCATTCCAGGAGAACGGGCAACAGGGGTCAAATGTTTCACTTATAACGAATGGTTCTTTCCGGGGCATTTTGATGATGAGCCAAATGTACCGGGATTTGTTCAAATAGAAAGTCTCGTGCAAACTTTTATTCTCACTTTTTTGTGCAACCCAGAATTCAGTGGGATGAAAACCAACTTTGTTTCCATAAATAGTATTCGATTTAAAAGAAAGATTGTCCCAGGCGACGTTTTGCAAATTGACGCCACATTGAAATCATTCAAGCGAGGTATTGCTATTGGATCTGCTGAAAGCTTTGTTGATGGCGAACCGGCTTGTAGCGCAGAATTTGTAGTTGCAGTTCCAGATATTCTGGATAAATTCAAGCCTAAATAATGATTGGTTACTAACAATGATGCGCGTAGCAGACTACATCATGCAGCGTCTCTCACAGGCAGGCGTCAAGCATGTATTTCAGGTTACTGGACGGGGGACATTGTTCCTAAGTGATGCGCTCGCGAAGCAGAGTGAACTACATGCAGTCTCGCTACATCATGAACAATCCTGCGCCTTTGCTGCGGTGAGTTATGCCGAGCAAACGTCCGGTTTAGGTGCATGTTTGGTTTCTACGGGGTGTGCGGCAACAAATACGCTGACAGGCGTTCTTTCGGCTTGGCAAGACGGTGTGCCTTGTATCTTTATCTCAGGGCAAAACACTTTGCGCGAAACCAGTCGCTACACCGGCATCCCTTTGCGAACCTTCGGCCAACAGGAGGCAGATATTGTGGGGTTGGTTACGCCCATCACAAAATTTGCACACATGATCACCAAGCCGGGTGAGATTGTAGAGGCAATGGATCTCGCCTTACATGCAGCGCTGTCGGAGAGAAAAGGCCCTGTCTGGCTGGATATTCCTCTTGATTTGCAGAGCGCATTGATTGAGCCTGAGCAGATTCCTCATGCACCCGATGCCTTGTTTAGTCAAGCTGAAGCGGAACCGAGTGATGCTGAAGTGTCACAGATCGTTAGCGCATTGCGTATGGCCGAACGCCCCGTTGTTCTCATTGGGCACGGGGTGCGTTCGGCTGGCGCTGATGAAAAGCTGAAAGCATTCATTGAACGCTGGCAGATTCCGCTCACCTTTACGGCATCGGTGCCTGACACCTATGGTTCTGCAAACGAGCTATCGATCGGCTCAGTCGGAGCGATGGGTTGTTCCCGAGCAGGAAACTTTGCCGTCGCGAACGCCGATCTCGTGCTGGTATTAGGATCAAGATTAACCCCACTCGCAACAGGCTCTGATTTCTGCAAGTTTGCGCGTTCAGCGCGTATCGTCGTGGTGGATATCGACCCGGTCGAACATAGTAAGGCATCAATCCGTATCGATCAGTTTGTCGAAAGCGACATTGCCTGTTTCTTGAACAAAATTGCTCAGCATGAGAGGGGTAGCGTAAGGGCCGTCTGGTTAGAGAAATGCAAGCATTGGAAGCAGATATTTAAGGATGTTGAGTCTGACTTCAAATCCGCAGACGTGATTGATCTCTATCAATTGGCGGATCGATTGAGTGACCTCTTGCCAAAACCATCCACTTTAGTAACGGATTCTGGCTTAGCCGAGGTTATTCTCCCTTCCAATATCCGCTTTGCAGACGGCATGAGCTGCATTCACCCGGCTTCACAAGGCGCCATGGGTTTTGCACTGCCCGCAGCGATTGGTGCGCAGCATGCCACAAGACATCTCGTATTGGCTGTTATCGGCGACGGTTCAATCATGATGAACCTTCAAGAGTTGGAGAGTATTCGTTACCAGCAGTTGCCGATCAAGATCATTGTAATTAATAACAACGTCTATTCGATCATTCGGCGCCGACAGCGAGACTTGTTCCGAAAACGAACAATCGGCACAGACCCGGAAAATGGCGTTAGTTGTCCTGATTTTGCCAAAGTAGCGGAGTGCTTCCAATTGAAGTATCTCCGCATCGCCGATGTCAATCAACTTGATGAGGGCTTGAGAACGCTGTTCTCAACTGAAGGCCCAGTGTTATGTGAAGTCATGGGACGAATCGACCAGGGTTATATCGAAATTGGACAAGCACGAAGTTCAATCGACCGAAGGCTCATTCGTCGGCCACTGGAAGATCAAGTACCGTTCTTGTCTCGAGAAATGTTTTTACGCGAGATGATTATTGAACCCATCGATCAATAGGATAACTTATGTCGTTTATTAAATTGCGCAATGGTCGTTGTGTTGGGGATTATTTGAAGCCCTATATTGTGGCTGAACTCAATACCAGTCATTTTGGTAACATGGAAATTGCCAAAGACATGATAGATCAAGCCAAAGTAGCGGGGTGTGATTGCGTCAAATTCCAATCATGGAGTGCTGAAACGCTATACTGCGATAGCTATTACAAAGAAAATGCAATCACCAAGCGAATAGTGGAGAAATTTTCCTTGGATGATGTGCAGCTTAGTATGTTGTCAAAATATGCAGAGGAAATGCAGATTGATTTTTCATCAACACCCTACTCAATTGAAGAGGCTGAATTTTTAGTTGCAGAGTGCAGAGTGCCGTTTATAAAAATTGCCTCAATGGAACTCAACAATGTTCCATATCTAACTCAATTAGGTCGATTGGGGATGCCTCTTGTCCTTTCTACGGGGATGGGAACATTAGAAGAAATCATTGAAGCAGTAAAAATTATTCATGCTACTGGCAATGAGCAATTGATTATTTTGCACTGTACATCAGTATACCCAGCACCGCCAAGCAGTATTCGTTTACAGAATATCATTGGATTGAGAAGCGAGTTTCCTTGTTTTCCTATCGGGTATTCGGATCATAGTCTGGGAATAGAAATACCAGCAGCATCAATTGCTTTAGGAGCTTGCCTTATAGAAAAACACTTCACTTTAGATAGTAAGCGAATTGGCATGGATAACCAAATGGCCGCTCAACCCGAAGAAATGCAGGCCATGGTGCGTGCATGTCATCGTGTTTATGAGTCCATGGGCGGAAATGGTCGTATACTTGGAGAAGAAGAGCAAAAGCAAATTACAAAAATGAGGCGCAGTATGGTTGCTAAAAGAAGACTGGAGCCTGGCTCATTACTGAGCGAAGAGTGTGTTGAATTCAAGCGACCTGGCACCGGAATTCCACCCTCCAAGGAACATTATTCTTTCATTGGCCGCACGGTCACTAAACATATTGAGGTTGGTTGTATCATTCAAGCCGATGATCTTTTATAATTATAAACAAAAGGACACCCATTTTGTTGTACCCATAACCCCGTTCGCCCTGAGCTTGTGGTTCGACAGACTCACCATGATCGGAGGAGCAGCAGCCCGCGCCAACCTTAATCGTGAGGCTCCC
>Ga0172367_10007973_pt1 | contig 11955 bp, 9 predicted proteins | sample Lak10m_FD_114542 | JGI IMG/M metagenome (GOLD analysis project Ga0172367, IMG submission 114542) | Freshwater microbial communities from Kabuno Bay, South-Kivu, Congo - kab_022012_10m | ecosystem: Environmental > Aquatic > Freshwater > Lake | place: Democratic Republic of the Congo: South-Kivu...
CCGCGCAGTTGGAGAAACGATCGCAGTTTTGATGGTTGTGGGAAATGTACCCAAGACACCTCATTCCATCTTTGATGCGGCTTATCCCCTGCCTGCGCTGATAGCGAATAATTATGGCGATATGATGTCGATCCCACTTTACGACTCAGCCTTGTTATGCGCCGCCCTGGTATTGTTGGTTGTCATCTTGATTTTCAATATACTTTCCACGGTTGTACTTCAGCGCGTTTTGGAGAGGAGACAGGTATGAAAAAACGCTGGCACCGGCGTCGTTTGGTTGAATATTTTATGAAAGGCTTGATGCTGATCTCTTTTGTGATCGTGGCGGCTTGCCTGGGGCTGATCCTTTGGGTGGTGATTAGCAAGGGCCTGCCAGCCCTAAATTGGGATATGGTCAGCAAGATACCCAAAGGTGGTTTTTACATGGGCAAAGAGGGTGGCGTTTTGAATGCAATTATTGGTTCCGCTTACCTGGCCAGCGGCGGTACCTTGTTGGCTTTGCTGCTCAGCCTGCCAATTGCTCTGTACTTAAAAACATACTTGGGAAAATCCAATTGGGGCAGGTACGTGCGCCTGTCGTTGGATGTTTTATGGGGAATCCCGTCTATCGTATATGGCGCTTTTGGTTTTATTGTCATGCTGGCGCTTGGGATGCGGGCATCTATGTTGGCGGGTATCATCGTGCTTGGGTTGATTGAATTACCTATCATGGTGCGCGCCATGGATGAAGTGATTCAGCGCATGCCGGTCGATTTGGAGCAGGCTGCCCTTGCGCTGGGTTCCACCAGGTTGGAAGTCGCCTTGCATGTTGTCAGCCGCCAGATGCTGCCCGGGATCATCACTGCCGTCCTGCTGGCCTTTGGGCGCGGGGTCGGAGATGCCGCCTCGGTTCTCTTTACGGCAGGTTATACAGATCGCATTCCGACTTCATTTTTTAAGCCAACTGCTTCGCTGCCCCTGGCGGTTTTCTTTCAACTTAGCTCGCCTTTTCCCCAGGTTCAGCAACGTGGATATGCCTCTGCCGTAATCCTGACCATCATTGTACTGGTGATCAGCCTCAGCTCGCGCTGGATTTCGGGGCGACTGAACAAGTACACCGTGAAATAATATCCTTGCGCAGGTCACGATCTGGCCTGAACGAGGTTGTTTGGAGAAATTTATGGAATCACATATTAAGGTACGCAACCTAAACGCGTTCTACGGTAAAACTCAGGCGCTTAAGAATATCAATATCGAAATCCCCCGCCAGCAGGTGACGGTGATCATGGGTCCTTCCGGCTGCGGAAAAACCACCCTTTTAAAAACTTTCAATCGTTTTTTTGAGTTGAATGACGGTGCTTCCATCACCGGCGAAGTATTGGTGGATGATCAGAATATTTACGATCGGGACGTGGATGTAACCGAGGTGCGTAAACGGGTCGGGCTGCTTGCCCAACGTCCGGCGCCGCTGCCGATGTCAATTTATGAGAATGTTGCTTATGGGTTGCATATTCACCAGATGCGGAATGGGAAGCTGGAGTACAAAGAAGCCGTCAAGCATTATCTGGAATTAGCTGGGTTATGGGACGAGGTCAAGAAACGCTTGCACGAACCCGCAACCAGTTTGTCAATAGGACAGCAGCAGCGATTGTGCCTGGCGCGTGGTTTGGCAATTGAGCCGGAGGTCATCCTGGGTGACGAACCTACCTCAGCGCTTGACCCGATATCGTCCCAGCACATTGAGAAGAAATTACTGGAATTAAAAAGCCAGTATACAACCGTGGTAGTGACTCATACCCTTCGCCAGGCCAAACGCCTGGGAGACTTTGCCATATTTATGTATCTTGGCGAGGTGGTTGAAGCCGGACCAGCCCGCGATGTTTTTACAAACCCTCAACAGGAACGGACAAAAGCATATCTCGAAGGTCTTTTCTAAATCTGCGCTAGAGAACGTGAATTCTAGTGTAAGGATCTATGCTATGTTAGCCATTGATTCCGTCGCTCGCAAATGTAAAAATATGTAGTTTGCTCAGAAAGTGTAATTTTCGTGGATGCCTATCCACAAAAATTACACAAAAAAACTTATTCACCGAAGGTACGTTATCCTTATTGAGGTTAAATAGATCATTGGGCAGCAGACCTTGATCGGAGCGCCGGACGTTGCCAGGAGGGAAATTGATCTGTGCGGTCAGGTTCAAATAAAGAGTGAATTATTGAGCGCTGAATTGGCTGATGCCGCAGGCGCAATAAGATCCGGTGAGAAAGTGATTATCGTTGTGGTTGAAGGCTTACGTCTTAAAGTGGACAGGGAATCCAAACTAAAGCCCCAGCAAGGCGCATAAGGGAATAATCCAGGTTTAATAGCAATTCAGGTGGTTATTATCAGAAGAATAAGAACATTAATATTATTCAAAGAAATCTGCGTTAAAATGATTGAACTTACTGTTAAAAGGAAAACAAATGGCTTCTACTCCAACTCGTGCCCGGGTTTCTCCCGAAAACCTCAATACCAATCCTTTGCGCCGCCCCGATTGGATCAGGGTGCGCGCTCCATCGGGTGAAACGTACGAAAATCTTCACACCTTGATGCGTTCGAAATCGCTCCACACAGTCTGCGAAGAGGCAATGTGTCCCAACATGGGCGAATGTTGGGGCTCAGGTACAGCTACTTTTTTGATGTTGGGTGATGTCTGCACCCGTTCGTGTGTTTTTTGTGATATCAAGCATGGCAAGCCGAATCCAATGGATTGGGTCGAGCCAGAACGAGTGGCACAGGCTGTCAAATCGATGAACTTAAAACATGCGGTCATTACCTCTGTCAACCGGGATGAACGCAAGGATGGTGGCGCACCGATTTTTGCCATGGTCATTCGCCGGATTCGCCAACTGCGGCCGGGTTGTTCCATTGAAGTGTTGATACCCGATTTCAAAGGTTCAATTGAGGCGTTGAAAATGGTTATGGATTCTCGCCCGGAGATATTGAATCATAATGTGGAGACTGTTCCGCGTTTATTCAAGCAAATTCAGCCCCAGGATAATTATGAATGGGCGGCTGCCACGCTTTCCAACGCAAAAAAGCTTGACCCGGATGTGCTGACGAAATCTGGCATCATGGTTGGCTTGGGCGAAGAAATGGATGAAGTGAAGGCAGTCATGCGAGATCAACGCAGTTGGGGTGCTGATATTCTAACCATAGGTCAATACCTGCAGCCAAGCAAAAAACACTATCCAATCACCCGTTATTATTCTTTGGAAGAATTTACTGAGCTGCGCGAATACGGTTACAGCCTGGGTTTCAAATGGGTTGAATCAAATCCGTTGGTACGGTCTTCCTACCATGCTTATGAACAGGTACGCGCTTTGAGCATTGTCCATCGCAAACTTTACGGTGATCCAGGCATACAGGAAAAACCTGTTGCTTTTCAGCCAGAGTCTAATTCATAAAAGAAATAATTCGGTACGATATCCTAAGATAACAGGCACTTCGCCGCTAAGGAAAGGAACCTCATGCGCAAGAATATAGTTCTCAGTTTATACGGTACTGATCGGGTTGGTATTGTTGATTTAGTCACCGAAGTATTGACAAAATATGACGGCAACGTGGGAACCAGCCGTATGGCTCGTCTCGGTGGTGAATTTGCCATGTTAATGCTAGTATCCGTGCCGGAAGAACAGCTCGAAAATTTCAAGGGTGGTGTGGAAAGCCTGCAGAAGCAGGGTTTCCAGGTAACCACAAAACTGACAGAACAAAGCTATGAGCAAAAATATGCGGGTTGGCTACCCTACCAAATTGAGGTCCATGGCGCAGATCATGAAGGTATTGTCCATAAAGTGGCGCATTATCTGACCGAACGTGGAATTAATATCGAATCCATGGATACGGGTGTGACCCCCGCACCCATGAGCGGCACACTCTTCTTTACATTGGATGCGGTGGTTCTGGTTCCACCCCATATGCCACTGAAGAGTTGGCAAGCAGACCTGGAAGATGTTTCCGACAGTTTGAATGTAGATATCAAAATATCAGCATACCAGGGAAAGTAAGCCTCAATAGAACTCAAGACCCCATTCATCAAAACAGAATGGGGTCTTTATTAAAAGAGCTTTGGCTACCAGCTTATATCGCCAAGAAGCTATGTACTCTTGGAACGATAGTTGCGTAAAACATTGAAACCAACTAACATTTTCTGTTCTTCATCCCACAGGCGATAACCAAGTGATTTCAGGCTCCTTGGGATTGTGAGTGGTTGAATCTGAAATAAGGAATTCTCTTTATAGACTTTCGGTAATTTGTAATTGGGTATCTTGGGGCTGAGGTGATGGATATGATGGTACCCGATGTTGCCGGTGAACCAGTTCAAAATCGCGGGTAGTTTGTAAAATGAACTACCCGTTACACCTGCTTTGAAGAATTCCCACTGTTCGTGACGTGCCCAGTAAGTCCCCTCAAAATTGTGTTGAACATAAAACAGCCATACACCCGCCGAAGTGGCGATCAACAGGATGGGAATTTCTACAAGTAGAAAGGTTTGCCAACCCAAGGTTCTGCAAAGAATGATCACAACTGCAGCAAGCGTTGCATTAGTCCACAGGACACTGGTCCGTTCGCGCTTGCCAGCGCTGCTTGTTGGAAATCGTTGCAGGATAACAAAGTCGATGAATGAACCCACCGTAAATAAGATCAATGGGTTGCGCAGGATCCGGTATCCAATCTTTTTATACCAGGGCATCATCAAATATTCTTTTACTGTCAGGGTCAGTACATCGCCTGTGCCTCTCCGGTCAAGGTCACCTGCCGTCGCATGATGAATGCTATGGTCCCTTTTCCACTGGTAAAAAGGAGTGATTACCAGCAGCCCAAGCATGTTTCCGAGAATTTCGTTTGCCCGGTGGTCTCGGAAAAACGAGCCGTGGCAGCAGTCATGGAAAATGATGAACAGCCTGACCATAAAACCTGCGGTGGGAAAAGCCAGCAGGATTGTTAGCCAATAGCCTACGCGTAAGCTGAAAACCATCAGTGCCCACATTCCTAAAAATGGAATAACTGAATTCAATATTTGCCAGATACTGTGCCACTTGTCTGGGACTGCATATTTGGCAATAATTGATTGCCAGCGAACCTGGGGTGTGATTTCTGTCATCGATTTCTCCTGAGATATACCCTTTATTCTTAATTTTACGTTCATCAAATAAGCGCTACCTTATAATTTGTTAAGCAGCTCATTCAGGGTAATATCTGACAGTGATTTCAAGCGCATTATCTCGCCCTGGATTTTTGAGTGTGCAGTTATCTGGTTCGGCACTGCTATCACCCGAATACCAGCTCTCTGGGCTGCGACAATGCCATTAAGCGAATCTTCAAAAATAACTACCTCGTCCTTTTGCATATGAAGTTCTTTTAACGCAGCCAGGAATAAATCTGGCATGGGTTTGATCCTGGCAACATCATCCTTGCATTTTATTACATCAAAATAATCGAAAAGGTTCAATCGTTTAAGATGCTTATCCACCCAACTGTGAGGTGAACTGGAGGCAACTGCCAGTTTTAGGCCTCGGGTTTTTGCATCCCTGATCAGGTCCTCTACTCCTGGCAACGGGGGTAATTTTTCAATAATATCCATCCGGCGGCTATTCATTTGCTGCCAGAAAGCCTCAACATCAACAGCCTCACCAGTTAATCCTCGCAGGTAACTGATAGGTTCGAATTGTTCATTATATTCTGAACCCACGATCAGCACGTATGTTGTGATTGGAAGTGTGTGCCCATATTCTGCGTATATTTCACATAGGGCAATGTATTCGGGTGATTCTGTGTCAATCATCAAACCATCGAAATCAAAAATTAGCGCTTTTAACATAGTTTCTGATTTTACCAACAATTGGTTGTGCTCATCGAGAAATTCAGGCATAATTATTATATCTTTGGTGAGTTCATTCATAATCTAAGGCATTGGTTACCCCTATGAAAATTACCAGCAATAGACTTGTGCTTGACAATGATATGCCCGTTAAATTTAAAGCCTCCGCCAACCATGGTGGACCCTTGGTTGAAAAAACATTCATTATTATGCATTACACCAGCGGACCAGATATTCAGGCCTCCATCAGTTGGTTTGCAAACCCGGCTAGCCAGGTTTCTTCCCATCTTGTCATAGGTCGTGATGGTGAAATCGTACAAATACTTCCATTTGATGTGATTGGCTGGCATGCTGGTATAAGCTCTTGGGGACAATATTCCAAGTTAAACGCTTATTCGCTTGGTATTGAGCTGGTAAATGGTGGAATGTTACACCGGGCTGGAAATAGGTGGGTATCTTCCTTTGGCAAGGTCTACCCTGAAGATGAAGTAATGATAGCGCCGCATAAGATTTTTCCAAAGATTACTTATGCCTGGCACAAATACACCGATACACAACTTAAGGCCGCCGCCAGGGCGGCAGCGGAGCTTATGCGTGTATATGGTTTTCGTGAAATATTAGGTCATGATGATATCGCCCCGAAGCGTAAATGGGATCCAGGTCCCGCTTTTCCGATGGATCAATTTCGCCTGGATGTGGCAGCCTTGGTTAAAGGTGAATCAATTCCCGCGCCGAAGAGTGAACCCGCACCACTCCCCGTGCCAGATACTGTGCCCCAAACAAATTCAGATTCAATTTCAATAGTTGAAAACAACTCATTTCAATATATAGCACCATCTTTTGAGCCGGGTGTCTCAGAAGAAAAAAATTGGGTTACCGCTTTCAGGCCGGTACCGATTTTGCCGGTTCCGTTTTTCTCACAACTAAATACTGGTATAGAATTGCGCCGGAATGATAGCGCGGCTGCATCAGCAGTCATGTTACTGAACGCATATTTCAATTCCCCAATAACAATGGAACAGTTTTACGAGAAATTTGACGTTCCTTTTAATGTGCCGGTAAGTGTAAATAGGCTGCATGATGTTTTGGGAAGCCAGGGGCTGTTGACTGATATTTCTGCCGGACTTACTTTACAGGATATTTTCGACACGCTGGCTGCAGGAAAAGCTCCTATCGTTCTTTTGCGTTACAAAGTTTTTGAAGATGCGGGTTTAACCGAGAACAAGTATGATGGTCCATTTTTTGCTGTGGTTGTGGGCATGGATGTTAAGAATATCTATCTTCATGATCCGTTGTACTCTGACCCCGAAGCGGGAAATGCGCATGCTTATCCCATCGATATTTTTATGAAAGGCTGGATTGATGTTGCCAGGGACACGCTAAATCCCGGGCCGGAACGTGTTGCCCTCATTCCCATTGCCTCCATAGGGTCACGAATGGCCCGCAAGATTATGGTGAACCAACCTGCGCTGAATATTCGTTCTGGCCCAGGTGAAAAATTCCCAGTGATTGGGTCAGCAAAAAATGGTGAAATCTTCGAAGCCCGACGGGAAACTAATGGATGGGCTGAAATTGGCGATAATCACTGGCTTACTCTAACCTTTACTGTGGGCGCATAATCTGCCAGAAATAATAAAACGAGCTGGAGGAAAATTATTCCCTTCCAGCTCGTTTTTAGTATTAACTCACATGCCAGTTCCCATGCTCAAGAAGTTGCCCTTAAAGATAGAGAAAACAGATTTTTTTGTGAAGTATTGAGCGTGATTTTCGCTCAATACTCCCCCATTTGGTAATACCAGTGCGGAACGAGTGGCTTACTATCTATTCTTATCCGCCATTGCGGCGAAACCGGCATGGTTTGCTGCGCACATGGTTATTTTCGGGCGATCTCCCCGAAAATAACCATGAAAAAACTTTTTTCTATCTGGAAGACCTGCATCGTGAGTAATTACCTTTTTTGTTATTTAAGGAGACTAAAACAGTTTTAAGACTGCCTGAGAAGCCCAGGCGAACAGCGATTGTGGTACCAGGCTGATGACTATGGTCAGAATTGCGCAAGCCCCAATCGTAAACTCTAGCCAGGTTTCGCGTGAAATCAGCGGATTTCCGTCTTTCATATACATAGTGACGATCACACGCAAATAGTAATACGCGGAGATTAGGGATGTGATCACGCCAACCAGTGCCAGCCAATAAAAACCGCCTTCGATCACAGCACGGAAGAGGTAAATTTTACCGATCAGGCCGAGCGTGGGTGGTAAGCCTGTCAATGAAAGCATAAAAACAGCCATCGCAGCAGCCAGCAATGGATATTTTTTACCTAGACCAGCATAATCTGTTATGGCAAGACCTTTGCCTTCAGCTCTTTCCAGGGCAATGATCACTCCCCAGGATCCAAAGCTGGTAATGGTATACGCAACCAGATAAAACAACCCGGCAGCAACCGAAACCAGGCGCACGCTTTCATTCGCAAAGGGTACGAACGCCATCAAAATGTATCCGGCCTGGGCAATGCTCGAATAAGCCAGCATGCGCTTGATATCAGTTTGGGAAATGGCGATAATATTTCCTACGATCATAGAAAGTGCGGCAAGAACTGCCAGAATGGGCGTCAGATCTGCTGCCAAGGAAGGGAATATTGAGCAAAAAACGCGCAGGATTGCTGCAAAGCCAGCCGCCTTGGCGCCCGCTGCCATGAAAGCTGTGACTGATGTAGGCGAGCCCTGGTATACATCGGGTGTCCACATATGGAAGGGAACCGTTGCAACTTTGAAGCCAAAGCCAACCAGGATCAAGGCCGCGCCGATCAGCAGCAATGTCGCGTTTGAAGCTCCTGCAGCCACAGCCGCAACTATGCCGCTGAATGAGGTTGTGCCAGCCGCTCCGAAGGTCAATGCAATGCCATAAACAACAAAACCGGTGGCATAGGAGCCGAGCAGAAAATACTTAATGCCAGCTTCTTCAGACTCACTCTTAATTCGGTCAAAGGCCGCCAGTACATACAACGGTATGGAGAGAAGTTCAAGAGCCAGGAAGGTAATGATTAAGTCTGTGGCCTGGGCCATCAGCATCATACCAACTATGCTGAACATCATCAGGATGTAATACTCACCACGTTCTATTCCTAAGCGGCTCAAATAACCGTACGCAACCGCAACACCGAACAAACCGGTCAACAGGAAAAGGATGTTCAGGAAGTTGGAAAACCCATCCAACACGACCATGTCATTGAACCCGGTAGAGGTGCTGCCCAACTGGGTCAGGCTGATGCCCATCGTTAATGCCAGGCCAACGGCTGATAGCAATGCCGTCAATCCTTTTTTCTCCTTCGGGATGAACAGATCCACCAAAAGGAGCACACATGCCCAGACGGTAAGTATGCTGGCTGGAAGGATGGTATAGAAATCAGTTTGGGTCATACTTTTCCACTCCCACTTTCATCCCTGATCCAATCTTTTAGATTTGAAATTGGATCAGAAATGAAGCAAAGATACTTTAGCCGCCAAGAATGGCTTTGAACGGGATGAGTAGTTTTTCCACCGCAGGGGCAATCAAATTAAAGAATGGTGCGGGGTAAAGACCAATCCAGAAAATAAAGACCAGGAGGGGTAGTAGTGTCACGATTTCGCGCATATTCAAGTCGCGCAAGGCATGACCGTGGTGTTTCACTTCTTCCACGATGGAACCTACCGGGCCGAGGAACATTTTCTGGAACATGTACAGAATATAAATCGCCGCTAAAATTACACCTGCCGCAGAAAGAATGGCATACCAGGGGGTGCCGAAAGCTTTAGAGCCAAAAGCTCCGAGTAAGATTGTAAATTCACCTACAAAGCCGTTCAAACCAGGCAAACCCATCGAAGAAAGCGCAACAATCAACATCAGTGAACCATAAATTGGTGTGATCTTCCATAACCCGCCATAAACAGCGATCTCACGGGTATGGGTTTGTTCGTAGATCATGCCAACGAGTAAGAATAATGCTCCGGTGCTCAGACCGTGGTTGATCATTTGCAGAATTGCGCCTTCAATACCTTGGGCATTTAGGGCAAACATACCTAGCATAACAAAGCCCAGGTGGCTGACAGAGGAATATGCGACCAGTTTCTTGACATCTTTCTGGGAATAGGACACTGCCGCGCCGTACAGGATGCCAATCACTGCCAGGACGGCAATTGTTGGGGCAGCTCTAACCGCCGCCTCAGGAAAGAGCGGTAAATTGAAGCGCAGGAAACCGTAAGTACCCATTTTTAGAAGCACACCGGCAAGGATAACAGAACCAGCGGTGGGAGCTTCCACGTGCGCATCTGGTAGCCATGAATGCAACGGCCACATTGGAACTTTGATGGCAAATGCGGCGGTGAAAGCGACAAACAGCCACATCTGTATACCAGCAGGTATGCCACCTTTTGCAATCAGGTCAGGTACGGTGAATGTGCCTTGATAGACTCCCAACCAGAGAATGGCCAGCAGCATAAGGATGGACCCGGCCATGGTATACAGGAAGAATTTAACTGCCGCGTACAGGCGATTGGGGCCGCCCCAAATTCCAATGAGGAAATACATTGGGATCAGGGTAAATTCCCAGAAAATGTAGAACAGGAACAAATCCTGTGACAGGAAAACACCCAGCATGCCCACTTCCAACATCAGAAAGAAAACCATGAAATCCTTCACCCGGTCTTCAACCGCTGTCCAGGTCGACAGGATGGCGATCGGGGTAAGGAAAGTGGTCAATAATACCAACAGGATGCTCAACCCATCCACTGCCAGGTAATACTGGATGTTCCAACCTGCAACCTGGATCCAACTGTGCTTGGATGCGAGCTGGAGATCGGGATTGGCAGCGTTGAACATTGATAGCGCCCATAAGGAGATACAGAAATTTACGAGCGCGATGCCTAGTGCCGTCCAGCGGATGGCGGTTTTGGCTTCTGACTTGAGAAAGAGAAGCACAATCACACCAACCAGCGGGAAAAAGGTCACCAGATTGAGGGGTTCCAACAAAAAGTTCATAGTTTGTCCTCTCAGCCTTTATTTTAGAAGTAGGTAGCCGAGGATGGCCACCACGCCCAGCAAAACAGACAGGGCATAACTGCGCACAAAACCATTTTGGATTTTGCGCAAGGAATTAGCGGATGATTGCACCGCATCAGCGAGCACCTTGGATACCTTATCCACAACGCCCAAATCAACAGGGTCAGCCAGAAAACGAGTCAGATTGACAAAGCCTTTGGCGATGACCGAATTGTGGAACCACTCATGCCAGAAATCCCAGTCAATAGTCTGAGCCAGGAACCTGGCCAGATCCACATAGCGATCAATGAACAGGAACCAATAAGCCTCATCGATAAACCATTTGTTTTCCATGCCGGTGAAGACCGGCCCAAACATTTTCTTGAGTGGATCAGGCTGGCCGGCTTCGAGTGGTTTGCGCATGTATAACAACCATGAGAGGAAAATCGCGACCACCGCCAATCCTGTAGAGATCAATGCCACATTTAAGTTGAATTCACCAGGTTGGATTTTTACCGTATGTTCGAGCCACAGTGTGAGTGTGTGAACTCCGGGCAGGTTGAGTATTCCGCCGAAAATGGAAAGTACTGCCAGTACCATCAGGGGTGCGGTCATGATCAATGGGCTTTCCTCGGCGTGAGAAGCTACTTCATGGCGAGGTTTCCCGAAAAAGACCATCCAAATCTGACGTCCCATATAGAAAGCAGTCAGAAAAGCGGCCGCAGATAAAATCCAATAAACATGGGGGAATTCCTTGAAGGCATCTGCCAGGATTTCATCTTTTGACCAAAAACCAGCAAAGGGGAAAATACCAGCCAGGGCAATGGTGCCAATCATGTAAAGCCAGAAGGTCACCGGCATTTGCTTGCGCAGGCCGCCCATATTGCGCATATCGCCCGGGTCGAAAACTTCAGCGTGATGACCGTTTTCATGGTGCCCGTGTGCCAGGTGATGGTGACCACGTTCCATGCCCAAAATAACAGATCCGGCTGAAAGGAACAGCAAGGCCTTGAAGAATGCATGTGTGATCAGGTGGAACATACCTGCAGCAAAAGCGCCCATGCCCACTGCTGCTACCATGAAACCTAGCTGGCTGATCGTC
>Ga0172367_10007976_pt1 | contig 11952 bp, 8 predicted proteins | sample Lak10m_FD_114542 | JGI IMG/M metagenome (GOLD analysis project Ga0172367, IMG submission 114542) | Freshwater microbial communities from Kabuno Bay, South-Kivu, Congo - kab_022012_10m | ecosystem: Environmental > Aquatic > Freshwater > Lake | place: Democratic Republic of the Congo: South-Kivu...
CCTATTGTAGAATTTATGACCTGGAATTTCGCGATTCTTGCATTTGACCAGATTGTAAATAGTGCAGCCAAAACCCTTTCCCAGTCTGCTGGGCAGTTTAAATGCCCGATTGTGTTTCGCGGGCCTTCCGGTTCGGCAGGACAGCTGGCGCAGCAACATTCCCAAACCTTCGAAAGCTGGATGGGAAATGTGCCTGGCGTTAAGGTTATTAGCTGTATTGACCCGGCAGATGCTAAAGGTCTCCTCAAATCAGCTATTCGCGATGATGATCCGGTCTGTATTATGGAGTCCGAATTGTTGTATGCGCACAAAGGACCCGTTCCGGAAGGGGAATATCTGGTTCCAATTGGGGTAGCCGCCGTTCGTCGGGAAGGAACAGACGTTACTTTGGTTTCCTACAATAAGCTGATGTTGCCTGCGCTGGAAGCAGCGGAAGAATTAGCCAAGGAAGGTATCTCTGCCGAAGTCATCGACCTGCGTACCATCCGTCCGCTGGATGTGCGCACCATCGTAGAGTCGGTGAAAAAAACCAACCGCCTGGTAGTTATCGATGAGTCCTGGCCGTTTGCATCTATCTCTTCTGAGGTAGCGTATGTCGTTCAAAAACACGCCTTCGATTATCTGGACGCTCCCGTCACGCGATTGAATGCCGCAGATACTTCCCTGCCCTTTGCTTCTACATTGGTGGAGGAGTACCTCCCCAACGTAGCCAAGATTGTGCGTGCGGTGAAAGATGTAATGTATATGCGTCGATAAGCCTGGGACTGAATAGCTTGGTCTCTGGATTATTCAGTGCAATTTTTTCAGAAAAGAAGCTGTCTGAAAGGTCAATTTGGCAACACAAGGAACCAAAAGACTTTTCGGACAGCTTCTTTTTTATCATGCTGCTTCACACCCGAGCGGCCAGCAGATTGTCCAAGGCGCTTTTTGCCGGTGCTTCGATGGGTAATAATGGGCTTCGAACTTCGCCCGCCTCGTATCCCATTTGTTGGCATACATATTTGAGGCCGGCTACCCCGTAGGTGCCGGTTACGGCATTGTTTACCGGTACCCATTTTCTGAACAGGGCTTCTGCTTCCGGCCCCTTTCCTTTTTCTACATATTCCTGTATCTGCACCAATACTTCTGGTGCACAATTGGCGAGCGCCATGATACCGGCTTTTACCCCGAGCAATAAGGCGGGATACCATATACCGGCTGTACCGGTTAAAATTTGAAAATCCGAATCAGCTACTCGTTGAAATTCGGCCAGTTGCGTGATGTTGCCACTACTGTCCTTCATGCCGATTATATTCTGGTGCCTGCTCAGTACTTCAATGGCTTTATTGGAGAGGTTTACGTTGGTGTATTTGGGCACGTTGTACAATAGTACCGGAATGTCAGATTGGTCGGCCACTTTCTGAAAATGCCGGATTTGGGCCGTTTCGGTCAGGGCGTCGCGGTAATAAAAAGGTGTCAGCACTAAAGCGGCCTGGGCGCCGGCCTGCGCCGCAAGGTTGGTGAGGCGGATAGTTTCCACGGTCGATTCCATTCCCGTCCCGGCGAGGATAACCTGATCGGCATGGGCATATTGGGCGGTGAGTTCAATCAATCGCAGCTTTTCCACTTCGTTCAGGGAGGAGGCTTCGCTATTTGAGCCCAGTACTAAATATCCGGATAGACCGGTTTTGTTCCAGCGTTCCATATTGCGGGCATGCGCTGCATAATCCACCGCTCCTTCCGTTGTAAACGGGGTTACCATTGGAGGAATGACCCCTTTAAATTGTATCGTAGCCATCGGATTTTCTTTTCAAATTTATTGGTTATAAGGTTGGGCGACTTCCGGTTCGGGTTGGTTGCGCCCTTGTTTATGCCGCCATTTATGGTAGAGGGTACAGGTAGGTGTCTTACCTCATACAGTGAATATTTCGGAAAAATAATAGGCTGAAGGTAAATTAAAAAGGGGCTGTCCGAAAAGTATTCTGCCACGGAAGGTAGCGGAATAAAATTGGATGCTAAAAGCATATCCTTTGGAGGCGCATGCCTCCAAAGGATATGCGGGACGACCTCTTCTATCCGATAAAAGAGGTCGTCCATTCAGCCAAAGTATATAACTTTTGCTTTAAATAGGAGGATAAAGCAAAGAAATTTAAGGGAATGGTGTTACATGAATAAATGCATCAGGTATTCTACGGCGATGCCTGCGAGATAGCCCGCGAGTGCAATGAGGCTAATCTTGCGTGCATACCAGAAGAACTCAATGCGCAGAATCCCCATAGTGGCCACCCCTGCCGCCGAACCGATAATGAGGATACTTCCGCCGGTGCCGGCGCAGTATGCAAGGAGCTGCCAGAAATCATGGTCGGCTGGAAAGGTGTTGAGGTCGTACATACCCATGGCACCAGCTACGAGCGGCACGTTATCGACCACCGCAGATAATAATCCAATCGCGCCGTTGATGAGGTACAGGCTTCCAAATGCTTCGCTCAGCCAGCTGGCTACTCCGCCGAGATAGCCGGCAGCCTGTAAACCGGCCACTGCCAGTAAAATACCGAGGAAGAACAACACGCTGGGGGTGTCGATCCGGGTAAGGGCGGCCGCAATCGAAAGCGGGGTCGCTTCTTCTTCCTGGCGGCGATGAAGAAGCTCCGTAATAATCCAAAGCAGCCCCACGCCCAACAGAATGCCCATATAGGGCGGCAGATGGGTATAGGTTTTAAACACCGGTACAGCAAGCAGAATACCTACCCCAATCGCTAAAATCAGTCCCTTGTGTTTATGGGCAGACGAGGCTGCCGCCCCCTCAGAAAGTTGGTTCGACTGCTTTTTTAAGTCGCCTTTCACCATAAAGAGGGAGGCTAGCACGAGCGGTACCAGCAGGCTAATTAAACTAGGTAGGAAGATGGCTTTGATGATTGGCCAGGCAGTAACCTGTCCGCCAATCCAAAGCATGATGGTCGTTACATCTCCAATCGGAGACCAGGCGCCTCCTGCGTTCGCGGCTATGATGACCATACTGCCAAACAGCCATAGGTCTTCTTTATCGTCCAGCAGCTTTTTCAGCAGCGCCGACATGATAATGGCGGTTGTCATGTTGTCCAATACAGCAGAAAGGAAAAAAGTGAGTATGGATATTCCCCACAGCAGTGCTTTTTTATTTTGGGTATGGATCAAATCGGTAACCACCGTAAATCCATGATGGGCATCAATCAACTCTACAATCGTCATGGCACCTAACAAAAAGAATAAAATCCCGGATATGTCACTCAAGTGCTCCGATAAAGCCAAATTTAGTTCCGGCCCATGCAAATATCCACCGGTTGCCAGGCCAACCCAGATTAAAATACCTGTGATCAGCGCTATTCCCGCTTTGTTAACTCCTAAAAAGTGCTCTGTGGCAATGGCTGCATATCCGAGCACAAAAATGGCAATGATTAGCATATCCTTTTTTTTTATAAGGACAGTTTATTGCCAGGATGTCACCCTCTAGGGCTACTCTTTATTCATTTTCCAGAATTGTCCTGAACTTTGGGATTAGCCGTCGTTGGGTTAGTACAAATAGCCGCCAGTGTTTATCTTGCAGAAAAAGAGTACAACGTTTCCTTTCATTGTGGCATTTAAACAGGGAGTACATGAAAAGTAGAAAAAGAATCAATTTTGGGTTGCTGTTGGCGGCAACGATGGTCTTCAGTAGCCTCTGGGGGCAGTCCAGCTCCGGTGGATGGAGCAGCCCGGCATTCAGTGGGCTACAGTTTCGCAACATTGGACCTACCCGGGGTGGTCGGGTTACTGCCGTGGCTGGCCATGCAGCTACCCCCGGCAAATTCTTCATGGGAGCCACTGGTGGTGGCGTATGGAAAACGACGGATTACGGCCTCAACTGGAAAAACTGTTCCGATGGCTTTTTTGCCTCTCCATCTATCGGGGCGATTCAAATGGCACCTTCCAATCCTTCCATCGTTTATGCCGGAACCGGCTCCGACGGCATACGAAGCAATGTTATCGAAGGGAAGGGTATCTATAAATCTCTGGACGGCGGGAACACCTGGGCCTTGTCGGGGCTAGAAAAGACTGCCCACATCGGTGCAGTTGAAATCCACCCGTCCAATCCGGATATCGTTTTTGTAGCCGCTATCGGCAATGCGTTTGCACCCAATCCCGAGCGAGGTATCTACCGTACCAAAAACGGCGGCAAATCTTGGGAGCAGGTATTGTTCCTAAGCGACACGATGGGGTTTGCGGATATAGAATTTAACCCGGTCAATCCCAATGTACTGTACGCTGCTGCCTGGCACGTCGATCGCAAACCCTGGACTATCATCAGCGGTGGTACAGAGGGTGGAATCTATAAGTCGGAAGATATGGGCAACACCTGGCGCCGGGTTGCCATGGGCTTACCCTCCGACCTGATAGGGAAAATTGACCTGGCCGTATCGCCTGCCGCCCCCAGCCGGGTGTATGCGTTGGTAGAAGCGCTGCCCGGTAAAGGTGGCCTCTACCGATCCGACGATTGGGGGGAATCCTGGAACCTGGTCAGCACAAAAAAGGAACTACTGGATCGGCCCTTCTATTATTGTAACCTCGATATCAATCCGTTGAACCCGGATGTGCTGTTCGTCTCCTCCACCGAGTTCTGGCGATCCAATGATGGCGGTAAATCCTGGGGAAGGGTGCAGGTACCCCACGGCGATAACCATGGCATCTGGATCAACCCCCGCGATACCTCGGAGTGGATCCAGTGTAATGACGGCGGAGTATGTATCACCCGCGACGGCGGCCGCAACTGGAGTACCCAGGACAACCAATCGACCGCCGAGCTTTACCAGATAGAGGTGGATGACCAGTTTCCCTACTGGCTCTATGCCGGTCAGCAGGACAATACCACGATTGCTGTTCCGGTGCTTCCTCCCTATGACGCTCCAGCTGGTAACAATAGCTTCTGGATGGCCGTAGGTGGCTGCGAAACCGGCCCGGCTGTACCTAAGCCAGGCAACCATAATATCGTTTATTCCAACTGTAAGGGCTGCTTTGGCGTGTATGACAAACGAACCGGTCAGGAACGCCAGTACTTCATAGGAGCCAGCAATATCTACGGCCATAACCCCAAAGACCTGAAATACCGGTTCCAGCGGGTGACCCCGGTACACGTGTCGCCCCACAACCCCAATGTAGTGTATTATGGCTCTCAGTACCTCCATAAAACGACCAACGATGGCCTGACCTGGGAAGTCATTTCTCCGGATTTGACCGCTTTTGAACCGGATAAGCAGGTGATTTCTGGTTTTCCAATTACTCGCGATGTGACGGGGGAAGAGTTTTATAGTACCCTCTACGATATCAATGAGTCCAAAATACAAGCTGGGTTGATTTGGGTCGGCGCCAACGACGGTCCGGTTCATGTGACCCGCGACGGCGGTAAAAAATGGATGAACGTGACACCAAAAGAGCTGCCCGGCGGTGGCCGGATTGATTGTGTGGAGCCTTCTCCGCATCAGGTAGCGAAAGCCTATTTTGTGAGCCTGCGCTATCAGTTGGGCGACCATCGGCCTTATTTGTACAAGACGACCGATTATGGAAAAACATGGACATTGCTCACAACGGGTAAAAATGGAATCCCCGATGATTACCCGGTGCGTGTCGTGCGCGAAGATCCTGTACGGCCTGGCTTGTTGTATGCGGGTACCGAGTACGGCCTGTTCATTTCCTTTGACGATGGATTGAACTGGGTTTCTTTCCAGCAAAACCTCCCCATCACCCCCGTGACCGATATCAAGGTGGCCAATGGGGATCTCGTCCTTTCTACTATGGGCAGGGGCTTTTGGGTGTTGGATAAAATTACGTTGCTGCGCCAGCTCAAACCAGAAGTCGCAGCGAAATCCTTTCACCTGTTCAAACCAGCCAACCAGTATCGGCTTCGCTATAGTAGCTCGGCTTTGCCGGAATACCCGGCACCAAGTGTCGTCGTCGATTACTACCTCAAATCACCAGTTTCCGGCGATATTTTACTGAAGGTACTCAATGCAGAGAAAAAGGTGATTCGCGCATTCACCAGTAAGGGCGGTAATACAGGAACCGATCGCAAAGAAAGTGCGCCGGCGATGGCTACCGGCTTTGTGGAAGCTGGCTATAGCGACGCCCTCGTCAAATCCGCCGGACAGCATCGCTTTGAATGGGATATGCGCCACCTGGGTAGCTGGAATCCCATGGGCGCCCGCAGTAGCCGGGGGGCACCAATGGTCGCTCCGGGTACCTACTATATCGAACTCACCATCGACGGCCAAACAGAAACCCAGTCATTCCAGCTCCTCATGGACCCCCGCCAGAAGTCGGCCGGACTGAAGGAAAGCGACCTACTCGCCCAGGAAGTCTTCAGCCTACAGGTCATCGAACTGGATTCCCGTGCCAAAATGCTGCAGACGGAATTGGAAAAACTACTTTCTGACAAGTCTATGGAAAGCAAAAAAGAAGCACTCGAAAAAATCTTGGATGAAATGGTTACCGCATCCGGACGCTACATGACACCTATGTTGTTGGGGCAAGTTGCCTACCTGCGCGGGGTGACCGACCAGGCAGACCAGCGCCCAGGTAAGGACGCCCTGGATCGCTATACCGAACTGAAAGTCTGGTATAATCGCTTGTTAAGGCAGTTCAACGAAATACAGGGCAATAATGCAGAAATAAAGCCCCTGGACTAATTATTCCCCCGTGGCGGAATGGATACTTTGAATGCAAGTCGTCTCTTTTTTCTGTTTTGGCGCGTCCAATCAGAGAAAAGAGACGGTTTTTGACATACGCAGGCAGCTATCCGCTTACAGCTTCCTCTACCATTTCAACCACAAGCAAGTGCCCAATCATCCATCCAATCCCTGGAAAATTATTTCGAAGGAGCTTGTTTATGACAACCCCTGGATTCAGGTTGCCCACCACGAAGTCCAAACCCCGCATGGTAATCCGGGGATTTATGGGGTGGTTCATTTCAAAAACCGCGCTATTGGTATGGTGCCCCTCGACGAGCAGGGAAATACCTGGTTGGTGGGTCAATACCGATTTCCACTCAACGAGTATAGCTGGGAAATACCGGAAGGGGGATGCCCGGAAGGCGAAGAACCCCTCGATGCGGCGCAGCGGGAGTTGCGGGAAGAAACCGGGCTATCCGCGGATACCTGGACTCATTTGGGCACCTTTGCGTTGTCCAATTCAGTCTCGGATGAGGTGGGTACTCTTTTCCTAGCCACCGGAATCAGCGAGGGCAAGGCGGAGCCAGAGGAAACGGAGCAGCTTTCCGTGCGCAAATTGCCTTTTACACAAGCCTTGGACATGGTATTAAACGGGGAAATTCAGGACGCTATCTCTATCATGGCCATCCTGCAAGTAGCCCGTCGGATATCGGTATAACCGGCTCCTTCTAATAAAAGAGCCGGTTATCTGATTAGGCCAATGCCTGTTCGATATCCTGTAGGATGTCTTCAGGGGTTTCAATGCCAACGGAGAGGCGAACCAGCCCGTCGGTAATGCCGTGCTGAAGTCGTATTTCTGGGGCGACGCGCGAGTGCGACATGGTGACCGGGTGCATGACCAGGGTTTCTACATCGCCCATAGTGGGTGCCAGTTTGCAGAATTGCAGCTTGTCGATAAATGCAATAGCTGCATCTTGTCCGCCTTTAAGCTCGAAGCTCAGCATGCCGGAGAATTGGCTCATTTGACGGGCGGCAATCGGATGATCCGGGTGTTCTGGTAAACCAACATAATTCACATGGGCTATCGCCGGATTTGTTTGTAGGAAACGGGCAATAGCCATGGCGTTGCTGCTGTGCCTGTCCATCCGCAATTCCAAGGTTTTTAGGCCATTGTTGATAAGCCAGGCATCGAAGGGGTTGCAGTTGGTTCCGAGGAGTTTGAGGGCGCGGAAAACGCCATCCTGCATGAGCTCCTGGTTCATTCCCAGTAGAATACCCGCGGTGGAGTTGCCATGCCCATTGAGGTATTTGGTCGTCGAGTGGAGCACAAAGTCGATTCCGTATCGGAAGGGTTGCTGAAGATAGGGTGTGCAGAAGGTATTATCCGCTGCACTGAATCGTCCGTATTTCTTGCAAAGGCTGCCGATTGCTTCCATATCGACGCATGCCAGGGTGGGATTCGACGGCGTTTCGAAGTAGAGCATACGGATAGCTGGATCTTTTTTTATTAAATCCTCCAACGCATCCAGGTTTTGAAAGTCGGCATACACGATTTCAAATCCAAGGGGCTGTAATACCCGGATAAACAACTCCGTCGTGCCACCGTACAAATTACCCTGGGTGAGGATTTTGTCGCCCGATTTGAGTACCCCCAGCATGAGGGTCGAAATAGCCGCCATACCCGAACTCAGCAGGTAGCTCGTAGGCAAAGATTCCAGCCCAAAGCCTTCCATCTTCCCGATTTTTTCTGCTACCATTTCTACCGTGGGGTTGCCAAACCGACTATACAGGTGGCCTTTTTCCTTTCCCTGAAAAATATCAATTCCTTGTTGCACGGATTCAAACTCAAAAACGGTAGTGGCATAGATCGGAAGCTGTAGCGGCCTCGTCGTACGAGGATCTTCCAAATCGTGTACACAAAGAGAACCGAACCCAGATGCATTTTTCATTGTTCTATGTTTATTTTCGGTAAAAAAACAAAAAACATTGGAAATGCCTGCGAGCCAACCCTGTATTTTTGAGCATTTGGACGCCATCGGCGCCAATCATCTCCAATAATTGTACCTTTGACGCAACAAGGTGCACAGGTACTTCTTCGTAGTTTTTTCGAACAATGAGCCGGTGTGCTAAAAATAAAAGCCAATGATATCTGAGCAGGAAGAGCTTGGGAGCGATTTTAACAACGACGAGTTATACGACCATCTGACTATCAAGGTGGATGCTGGCCAGGAGCAACTGCGGATTGATAAATTTTTGATGGATCGGCTGGGTCAGGTGTCGCGCAACCGCTTGCAGCAAGCAATCCGGGCCGGGGCTGTTTTGGTCAATGAACAGGAAATTAAACCCAATTTCCGGATTAAGCCGGGGCATCTTATCTCTATCGTACTGCCTCATCAGACGGGTGATCCAAAGAAGCTGGTTCCTCAACCTATGTCGCTGGATATTCGCTACGAAGATGAAGACTTGCTGGTAGTGCACAAACCGGCCGGCCTGGTGGTGCATCCGGGCGTAGGCCATCCCCGCTATACGCTGGTGAACGGCCTGGCGCATTATTTTAAAATAGGAAATATGGATGTTCCGGATGGCAATTTCCAGGAACGCGTAGGACTAGTGCATCGAATTGATAAGAATACCTCCGGGCTGCTCGTGGTGGCAAAAAATGATTACACCATGACCCATCTGGCTAAGCAATTTTTCAAACATACCATCGAGCGGACTTATTATGCTCTCGTATGGGGCGAACCGGAGAAAGACAAGGGTACTATCGATATGAACGTTGGCCGCCACCCGCGCTTTCGAAATCAATACACCACCTTTCCGGATGCGGAACAAGGTCGTTGGGCCGTTACGCACTATGAAGTGCTGGAGCGTCTGTACTATGTAAGCCTGGTAAAATGCAACCTCGAAACAGGACGTACCCACCAAATCCGGGTACACATGAAACACCTCGGTCACCCTTTGTTTAACGATGATCGCTACGGCGGCAATGAAATTGTCAAAGGTACCGTATTCAGCAAGTACAAAACCTTTGTAGAACACATGTTCACCCTGATGCCCCGTCATGCACTCCATGCCAAATCGCTGGGGTTTGTACATCCCACCACCGGTGAATACATGCAGTTTGATTCCGAGCTACCGGAAGACTTCCATAATGCCCTCAGCGCCTGGCGAAAATATGTAGCCAGCCGCAAAGAATTGATTGACAAGCAGTAATTTTTAACGATGACGATATTATCGCTGGAGCAACGGCTTCAGGCACTTAGCGGACTTGGGCGCTACCTGCAATCAGGAACCGGGGAGCTGCCTTTAGTAATAGAGAAGGCCTGTTTGCAAAATCCCTGGTTTATTCCCGAAAACCAATGGCATGCCCTGGATGCTATTTCATCTTGCTTTTTAGCGCCAACGGCCCTGCGCGACTGGGTCGCCCGGTATGGTAATCCAGAACCCGCCACGCCCCAAAAAGTGGGTCTCGTGATGGCGGGAAACCTTCCGTTGGTGGGTTTCCACGATTTTCTTAGTGTTTTTGCAGCTGGCCACCGGGCACAGATCAAATTGTCGGAAAAGGACGCGGTGCTCCTTCCCCACTTGATGGAGAAGCTGGCAGCACTCGAACCCGGAGTGGCAGACTACGTCGAAATCGTGGAGCGCCTCTCCGGATTCGATGCAGTGATTGCCACCGGGAGTAATAATTCGGCACGCTATTTTGAGGCCTACTTCTCTCGCTTTCCACATATCATCCGAAAAAATCGCAATGGGGTAGCGGTGCTGAACGGCCGTGAAACACCCAAGGACCTTCTCGAATTGGGAAAGGATATTTTTATGTACTTCGGGTTGGGCTGTCGGAATGTCTCCAAGGTATATGTGCCGGAAGGGTACGACTTTTCTCCGTTTCTCGAAACCTTGCACGAGGGGTATAAAGAAATAATCCTGCACGCTAAATACAAGCATAACTTCGACTTCAACCACGCCCTGTATTTATTGAATAAGGTTCCTTTTCGAATGAACGGTTGCCTGCTCCTCTCCGAGAGTGATGCCATTCCATCCCGCATTGCCGGATTGCATTTCAGTACCTACCTCGATCAAAAGGCGGTGGAAGCGGAATTACGGCTGCGTTCAGAAGAAATTCAATGTGTGGTGGCATCACCGGGATGGCTCCATTATCCATCTATTCCATTTGGAACGTCCCAGGCGCCCGGGTTAGCTGATTACCCGGATGGGGTGGATACGATGGCTTTTTTAACTTCACTATAGGTGCGTTATGCGTGAATCGCTCGTTCTTCTGCTGCTGATGGGGTCTGTCTTTCTAGGACGTACTGCCGAAGCCTGGCACAGTCTGTACATTGGAATGATGGAGGTGGTTCATGCCCCGGGAAGCAAAGAGACGGTCGTGCGGGTGCGCGTTTTTCAGGATGATTTGCGCAGTGCGGTTCGGGCCTTTTCTCCGTCTGCCTATCAGGCAGCCGAGCCTGAAAAATGGCCTTCGCTGAACCAGGGAGTATTGCAGTCTTATTTTGGTCGTCACTTGTCGCTTACAATCAACTCGAAAAAGGCGGCACTGAAGTGGCATAGTACCCGTTTAGAGGGCGAGGTGTACTGGGTAGAATTTCGGGTTCAAAGTGCGGTATCCTGGAAATCACTGGACATACGGGCTGATTTTCTGACGGAGCTATTTCCGGATCAATCCAATGTGGTACAGGTAGAGTCAAATGGCAGGAAGTGGTTTTCCAGGACATCCGGCGCGGTGCCCACCGCACAGTTTCGCCTATACTAGGGATTTCCTACCAAACAAATTAATAGAAAAGGCCTTTGGCAGCGCAGTTGCCAAAGGCCTTTTCTATATGATATTATGTGCTCGGTAGGTTTTTATTTTCCCTTCGAGGCTTGATTAAATAGGTCGATCAGGGTTTGGCTTGAAACGGCGATGCCTGTTTCCAGTGATTTTTGTGGAGCGGGGTAGTAAAATGGAGAGTGGAGGCCTGGCAGGTCTTTGGTTTGCAGGCGTTCGTCGGGAACGGTTCCCAGCCAATAGAGTACCGTAGGTACGTTGTGTTCGGTTGTTCCGTACCGGGCGAAATCTTCCCCTACCATTTGTAGTTCGGCGGGAACCACATTATCGGCTCCGATTGCTTTGGAGGCAGATGCCTGGATTTTATCAACCAAATCGTGGTTGTTGAAATTGGCGGGTGTATTGGTCACACTGAACGTCACTTCCGGCATTTTATCTTCGGGCAGTCCGGCGGCGATGGCCGTACCCCGTGCGATTTCCTGAATGCGGCGGTGCACCAGTTGGCGGGCA
>Ga0172367_10007978_pt1 | contig 11950 bp, 5 predicted proteins | sample Lak10m_FD_114542 | JGI IMG/M metagenome (GOLD analysis project Ga0172367, IMG submission 114542) | Freshwater microbial communities from Kabuno Bay, South-Kivu, Congo - kab_022012_10m | ecosystem: Environmental > Aquatic > Freshwater > Lake | place: Democratic Republic of the Congo: South-Kivu...
ACAAACGGAACCATAACCAATTTCGATGGTGAGTTTACACTTGTGTTGAAAAATGCAAATTCCGCTATCGAAATTTCGTACATTGGCTATGTAAAACAGGAACTAAAACCTGCCGGAAAAACTCTGTTGAAGGTTATTCTTCAGGAAGATGCCAAAAATCTGGAAGAAGTGGTGGTTGTAGGTTATGGCGTTCAGAAACGTGCATCAATAACCGGCTCGGTGGCAAGTGTAAGTGGCGAAAAGCTCGAAAAACTACCAACCGACAACCTTTCGAATATGTTGGGTGGGCGTGTGGCTGGTGTTGTAACCCGTCAGCAAAGTGGAGTTCCCGGCGAAAATGGTGCATTAATCAGCGTACGCGGAAGTACCAATGTATTGGTGTTGGTCGACGGAGTTGAGCGCGATTTCAGTACACTCGACCCTACCGAAATTGAAACATTCACGGTATTGAAAGACGCAGCCTCAACAGCTGTTTATGGTGTGCGTGGTGGAAATGGTGTGATTTTAGTAACAACCAAACGTGGAAAAAATTCCGAAAAAATTGCAGTTTCGTATGATGGTGTGTTTACCGCTTCGACGAACACCAACCTACCAAAATTCCTGAATGGTCCGGAATATGCATTATATCATAACAAAGCAAAAACGCTTGACGGACAGCCAATTGAGTTTAATGAACAACGCATTGGTTATATTACAAACGGAAATGATCCCTTGGGAATATGGGGAAATACCGATTGGTTTAAACTGATTTTCAAACCTTTTGCTCCCGGCATAAATCATAAGTTAAGCATTACAGGAGGGAACGAAAAATACAAATTTTTTGTGGGCGGAAGTTATCTGAAACAGGATGGTATTATCGACAAAGTGAGCTACGACCGCTTCAACCTTCGTTCGAATTTAGATTTAAAACTTACCGACAAACTTACTTTTAAAGTAGATATTTCGGGGCGTTTAGAAAATAAGAATTACCCCGGCGTTATTCCCGGCTCTGCTGACCCAAGTGCATCCACTTCGAATGGTGGCGCTACGATGGGCTACAAAAATATTGTTTATTACACGATTGCTGCTGCTCCGGTAGTTCGTCCGCAAATGCCCGATGGTACATATATAGGATATCAGAATCCGCTTATTGCGCGCGACGAATCAGGCTTCAGGGACAATCAGAGCAAAAAAGTGGAAACAGGTATGAGCCTGATTTACGATGCTTCGAAATGGCTGAAAGGTCTGAAGTTGTCAACCAATTTTAGTTACGACTTTGTAAACTCTTTTGCAAAAACATTTATCCTTCCCCACGAACAGGTTACACCGGTTTATAGCTCGGGGCTTGGAGTTGGCTCAGTACAGCAGGTTATTCCGGGCATGTCGCCACACCGTATCGAAGGCACAAACGAACTTACCGATGCTGCATCATATTTTTCACGTTATAATTTTCAGGCTATTGTCAATTATTCAAACAAGTTTGGCAAACACGATTTGAGTGCCGATATTGCCTGGGAGCAATCAGGTTCAAATTCCAATTCGTTTTATGGCGTTGTCGAAAATCTTCCGCTTACCGAATTACCTGAGTTGCGTTTTGGAGCTATGTATCCTACAAAACCTGTTTATGGAGGCAGCGGACAAGCCGGAAAAGCGGGCATGGTTACCCGTATGAATTACGCTTACGCCGACAAATATATGTTGCAGCTTACAAGCCGCACCGATTGGTCATCGTCGTTTTTAGGTGATAATAAGTTTGGATTTTTTCCCGGCGTTTCGCTTGGTTGGCGTATTTCCGAAGAGGCATTTATGAAAAATAAACTGTCGTTTGTTGAAAGTTTAAAACTGCGTTTGTCGTGGGGAATTCTGGGCTACGATGTGGTGGCAGCAGCAAGTTATCTCGAAAATTATTCGCTTACTTCAACTGCATCTGTTATTTTCGGAGACAATGGATATCAGAGTATTAGCCCTGTAAATGTTCCTAACAAAACTCTGAAATGGGAAAATATAACGACTTACAACGGAGGTTTTGAATCGGTATTGTGGAGTGGATTATTATCGCTCGAGATGGATGCATTTTACAAAGTGCGTGAAGATATTTTAGGCCCGGCGCCATCGATTTACCCGCCTTCTATTGGTGGTAATTTTCCGAGTTACGTGAATTATGGAATAATCGACACACGCGGTTTCGAAGTGGTATTGGGACATAAGAAAAAAATCAGCAAAGATTTTAATTACACCGTGAGCGGAACCTTCACTTATGCCGATAGTAGGTATGTAAAATGGAATCAGAGCCCCAATACTCCCAAAAATCTGATGGTGTTGGGTAATTCGCCCGGTGCAGTGTATGGCTATATGTCCGATGGATTGTATCAGAATGAGAATGAGTTGCGTTATGCACCAAAAATGTCGGACGAAGTACGATTGGGCGATATAAAGTACAAGGATTTTAATGGCGATGGTAAAATTGATAATTCCGACCGTGTACTCATTGCAAATAGTACAATTCCAAAAATCAACTACGGATTGAATATCGACATGCAATACAAAAATTTCGATCTGACTATGTTCTTTCAGGGAGCAGCTATCAGCGATGTAATGCTTTCGGGTACATATTCCGCTTTAGGATATGCCGACGGAACTTTTTTTACACAGATATTTAAATGGGGCTCGAATCCACCCAAATACTTAGCAGAAGGAAGCTGGACACCAGAAAATACAGATGCTGAATATCCGCGTTTGTCGACACAAACAAGTTCGAACAACGCCTCTATCAGCGATTTCTGGAAACGTGATGCTTCGTATATACGTTTAAAGAATGCACAAATCGGTTATAGTTTGCCGGCTAAAACCGTGAAATTCCTGAAACTTTCGGGTGCTAAAGTATATGTGTCGGGTACAAACCTGCTCACTTTTTCGAAACTGAAATACATCGACCCCGAAGCTCCCAGTGTAAATAACGGCTATTACCCACAACAACGCGTTGTATCACTTGGTCTGAATGTCAGACTTTAAAAATGAAACAAGATGAAGAGTAAATTTAAAATAAAAATCGGAATTATCGCATTACTAACCGGTATGTTATCTTCGTGTCTGGATGTTGTTGACATTGCTCCGCGCGATACCTATCTGAATAGCGTTGCTTTTAAAGATGAGAGCAGTGTACGACTGTATTTGAATTCGTTTTATCCGGTTTTGCGGAATTTCAGCCAGTTTGGTTCCAAAGCCCTCGGAAATAATTCTACCATGAGCGATGGGCTTACCGATGTATTGAAATACGGTGGCATTGTAGCCGGCACAGGCGATGCAAATATTATAATGACTGTTGATGGCTATGTGTCGACACTTGCAAACCCCTTTGATACATGGTCTTACGGATACGATGTGATTTTTGATATTAATCGCTTTCTGGCAACTTTGAATGAGAACAAAGCCCGCTTTGGTGCATCAGCCGAAAGTTTCGAAGCTGAAGCACGTTTCTTCAGAGCGTATGTGAGTTTTATGATTATGCGCTCGCATGCCAGTGAAGCCGATAATCTGGGCATGGTTATCCGGCCTGATTTGCTCTCGATGGAAGCCGTAAATAAAGCAAAATCTCGAAGCACAATTTCTGAGTCGTGGGACTTTGTTGAACAGGATTTAACCTATTGCACCAGCGGTAATCGTTTGCCAAAAACTGCACTTCCCGGACAAGTAACATATTATGCTGCACAGGCACTTACGGCGCGTACTATGCTTTATGCAAAACGCTACGATAAAGCCATTGCTGCAGCACGTACTATCGAAGGAAAATTCAGTTATACCGACGATTATGCTTCTGTTTTCAAAAATATTAATAACACTGAAGTGATTTTGGGGATATATTGGAAATACCCCGACCTGACACATAGTTTTGATATGAATTATGCTCCTGCCGGCGATATTCTTGGTCAGGGTTTATTGGCAAAAGCAGCTCCAACACAGGAATTTGTAGATATGTACGATATGGCCGATGGTACAGCATTTAATCTATCAAATCCTACTCATGCAGCTATTCGTTTTGCAACGGATGCCAATGCTGCTCAACGCGATCCACGCCTGAAAGCTACCATCCTATTCAATCAGTCAGTATGGAAAAACAGAAAAATTAATGCTTATTTCGATGAAGCTTCAGGAAATTATGAACTGGACATGAAAAACTTTCCATACAGCAAAGTAAATTCACCCGGAAACACAGTTACAGGATACTATATGCGTAAATTTATTGATGAGGATAATAACGATTTTGTATCCAAAGGTAGCTGGCAGGATTATCCGGAGTTTCGCTATGCTGAGGTAATGCTTATTTTAGCCGAATGTCTGGCTCAATCGCCTGCGGGGATGACTGAATCAAGAAATATCGTACATGAGCTTCGCAAAAAACGATTTAATAATCCGGCAATACCGGCTCCAACCTACACCGCAACTTCGGATGCTGTGGATTATATCCTGAAGGAACGTGCCGTAGAACTGGCTTTCGAAGGACATCGTTTTTGGGATTTGCGTCGTACCGGCAGAGCGCTTCAGGTACTTAATGCCAAACGTTACAATGGTGTAAAATGGACTAAAAAAGCAGATGGAACTTTTATGGCCGAATTGGTTTCGTGCGATACCGGTGTGCGTCGTTATTATGCCAAATGGGATGCATTTCCGATACCTGATAGCGAAATCAGAAATAACACATTAGCAAAACAAAATAAAGACTGGTAATATGAGAACATACAAAATAATACTGACAATGCTTGTAGCTGCGCTATTTGCTTCGTGCGAACAACTGGTGGAGCCGGAATACAGTGCGGATAATACAATGACTTCAATTGAATGTGTCGTTGTGAAAGAGGCTAAAATGAATGCTGCCGGCAGTAAACCCGAAGATGTAACCGAGAAATTTGCCGGAAGTATAGCTGCTAACGGAATTATTACATTCAGTGGCATAAGCAACCTTACCGACGACCAAAAGAAACAGGCTCGTTTTACGGCTATTGTGCCGGTTACAGCAACTATAGTCGAAAAAGATGGTGCCGGAAATATAATCGGGAACGGCATTGGCGGACAGCGGACTATCAGCAAAAAAACCTATTATTTTTATGTGGTAGCTGCTAATGGCGATGAGCGAAAATATGTGATTACCTTTAATTAATTATACTCACTTTTTTAAAACATAACACAATGAAAACAAAAAATGCGATTTTGTATTTATTTCTAACTGTTCTGATTGGTTTTACTTCGTGTAAGCCGGAAGATACAAGTAACCCTGCCAATATTTTGGCCGAAAACATGATTACTGCTAAAGGAATTGCCGACATTCAGGTTTTGCTCGACAATAAAGCCAAAACCATCGACATTTCTATTCCTTTTGAAGCAAAAGATTCTATCTCGAAAATTACCTTATTGTTCAACGATTTACCAGTTGGTGCTATGGTGTCGCCACTGAATGCAGTGAAAGATTTCTCGGCGAATCAACGTCACAATTACTCGGTTACTTTTCACGATGGAGAAGTGAAAGTGTATAGCGTGGGTGTAACTTTTGCAGGGCTTCAACCGAAATTTACCAAACTTACTTTGAATGGCGTGCAGGTAAAACTCGAAAATGGCGTTTGGATTGCACAACTATTGGCTTCGGAAGATTTGAAGGTTGTAAAACTGGCTTACACGACCAACGAACTTACCACTGGTGCTATTTCGGTAAAAATTAAAAATACCGACAACGACGATTATGTGGCTCTCGACACAACAGCTGTAAACAACAAATACAACTTCGAAGACAAACTGAACGGTCGTAAGTTTAAACTGGAATTTAACGGCACAAGCAATATCGTTACGGTTAAAGTTGTAACTTCGGGTTACTCCAAAATTACCAAAGTTTGGCAGACATTTGCCAACTTCGGAACTGCTGATTTTTATGGTACTACTGCTTTAGCAGGAACAAATCCGGCAACAGTAGTTCCTGCTTCTCCGGGAACAGATGCCTGGGATCGTGGTATTGCAATGGACGATAATTACATTTACATTGCACGCGGAAACAAGAGTTTTACCGCTGAACCTGGCATTTATCCTGCTTATGGTGTAATTGCCATTAAAATTGCTGACAAATCTGCAAAACTCTTAGACCGTACAGGCATGTACACTACAGGTGAAACAGGACTTGGCGCACACGGAACCACCGATGTGAACGTTATTGGAGGAAAAATTGTAGCTTGTAATTTGGCAAATGCTGCCAACAATGTATTGAAAGTGTTTGTGTGGAACGATGTAAATGCTGCACCAAGTCTGTTGTTCTCATACAATGTAGGTGCTTCACCAAATCCACGTTTAGGTGATAAATTCACGTTTGAAGGTGATTTAACCAATGGTAAACTGCGTTTCTTTGATTATAATGCCAATAATCGCTATTATGAGTTTACAATTACTGCCGGTGTGGTAAATACAACTCCTATAATTGTTACAGTTCCGGGTGTTTTGGAACCAAGTACAGGAACTACAGCTGGTGCTATTTACAAATTCAGTGCAACGGAATATATGTTCTCAGGAACCGGAAAACAGGCAGTTGTATTTAATCCAACCACTTTGGTTACTACTTATAAAACTCCGGGAGCTGTGTTTCCATCGAGTCAGGTTGGAGATGCATTCTTTAACTTCAACGATAAAAATTACCTGGCATACCTGTATGCTACCGATAGTTTCAAACGCTGGGTGGTAACTATTCGTCCACTTGATTATCCGACATTGGCCGAGAGTTTGGAGAAGATTTCAACGAAAGCAACTTATATAAATGTTTCCGGACCGGAATATACCGATGTGTCAAATGTGGTAAATGGTAATGGTACAGGTAAAATTTATGTTCATAAAACTACGGGCGGTATAACCTACATTGTGGCAGTTGCTACTAATCAGGGTATCAGCTTATTAAAAGTTGAATAGTTCATTTCAAATCAAATTACAGCTGCAACAATGGCTTTGTTGCAGCTGTAATTTTCAATAAAATAAAATTATGCGTCATTTCCTGCTATTTGCTCTCTTTTTAAGTCTTTTTAGTTCGTGTGATAAAGGTTCGTCGGAAAATAAAATCCTTCAGGTTGTTGTAAAAGAAGACCCTGATGCATTTATTGAAATAAGCGAAACCTCCGATTCGATTAGAATTGCCGTAAACAAAACATTGTCGCTCGAAGCGCTTACACTGAATTTTGCAATTTCTCCCAAAGCTACGATTAGTCCGGCTTCGGGAGTTGCACAGAATTTTACCAACCCCGTAAAATATACTGTTACTGCCGAAAATGGTGACAGACGCGTTTATACCGTTGTTATTAATAATCTTTCGGACGAAAAAAAGATTTATCGGGCATCCATTCCGGCCATTTTTCAGGATGGCACAGGGGTAATTTCAGGAAATAACGTAACTTTTACCTTGCCTTATGGCACCAATCTTACAAACTTAGCTGTAGATGCTACTTTGTCGACAGGTGCAACCGCATCACCGGCATTCGGCACACTTCAGAATTTTTCGTCTCCGGTAGTTTATACCATTACGGCTGCTAATGGAACCAAAACAAATTATACCGTTAGCATGACGGTTAAGCCTCAGGAAACTGCTGTGAGAGCAGTATGGTTGCCAAGTTCTGAACACACTTCTTCTTTTATGACTTATTCAAATGTGCAGGCTTCAATTGCGTTGCTCGACCAACTCAATTTCAATACGCTATATGTTTGCGCCTGGGCGGGCGGAAGAACCTGTTTTGATAGCGAAATACTGAACCAGAATTCGACCTGGGGTTCAGCCCGAAGTGGAAATTTTTATGCTAACTACACAGGAGGAACCGGAGATGCACTTGCTGATATCATATCAGTAGCTCACTTAAAAGGAATCAAGGTAATTCTATGGTACGAATATGGTTTTATGGCTGCCTGGAAGGCAAAAGGAACCGGTGGTGTAACGGCTGCTGATAATAAAGTATTTGCAAAACATCCGGAGTGGATTGGTTTAGATTCGAATGGAGGACAAGCCAACTACAATGGAACAGATTACTATTTCAACGGTTACGATCCGGAAGTACAGAATTTTATGATTTCGTTGATGGAAGAATCACTAACTAAATATCCGGATTTGGATGGTATTCAGGGGGATGACCGAATGCCTGCAGCGCCCCGAAATTCAGGTTACGAAGTGGTAACAAAAGCTTTATATAAAAATCAGTATGGTGTTGATCCTCCTTCTGATTTTCAGAATACACAATGGGTAAGGTGGCGTCTCGATCAGTTAAACGCTTTCGGTCGGACAATGTATGCGCGTATTAAAGCCAAAAAACCATCTGCAATTGTCTGTTTTTCACCCAACAAATATCCATGGTGCGAAGCGAACCTAATGCAGGACTGGCCACAATGGATTAAAGATGGTATAGTGCAAATACTGTCGGTTCAGTGCTATGTAAAACCAAGTTATGCTACCGATGTGGCTTCTGCAATTGCTACAATTCAGGGTACCGGAACAACAAAAAATTTACTCAATCCCGGAATGATATTAAAAAATGGTTCTACTCTGCTAACAGAGCAGGAGTTGGTTAGTCAATTAAAAATTAACAGACAATACAACACGAATGGTGAAGCCCAATTTTGGTTCGATGGACTAAAAGAGCCATACATTCAAAACGTATTTAAAGCATTTTATCCCGGAAAAGCCATTTTTCCATTATAAAAAATAACATCGTATGTTGCTCCATTTTAAAAAGTTATCTTTAATACTTCTGTTGGTTGTTGGCTTAGCTTCCTGCACCGACGATTACTCGAATCCGAAAGTTCCGTTTCCTGCACCCGAGAATTTAAAGGGCGAAAAACTTTCGGCTACATCCATAAAACTTACGTGGGAAGATAAGAGTAAAGGTGAAGAAGGTTTTGTGGTTGAACGGAGTGTTTTAGGGACATCTGAGATTGTGAAAACCACTTTATGGGCAAATACAAGTGAATGGACAGATATAAATGTGGCCGCTGTTACCTACAAATACAAAGTGTACGCTTTTTACAAACAGCGTAATTCGGAAGCCATTTCTATTGTTTATCAGCATATTCCGGTGTCGGAACCATGCAATTTAACGGTAACTGTAAACGGAACAAAAGTAGATTTAACCTGGAATGCTGCTGCGGGAGTGTTCGACGGCTATAAGCTGGAACGCAAACTGAATAATGGCAGCTATGTTTTGCTCAAAACGCTTGATAAAACACAAAATTCAGCAAGCGACGAAAGTCCGGTGGCAGGCAGCCTGACTTATCGGTTGTATGCTTATCAGGGCGAATACAATTCCGCTTTTGTTGATAAAACAATTGCGTTTAACGCGCCTCCGCAAATTTCAATTGCCAATCTGGTGACATCCTGGCTGCAACTCACGCCAAACTACACGCTTACTTCGGATGGTGGTGAACCCTGCACAGTGGGAGTTTGCTGGAGCAAGTCGCCAAATCCTACCATTAACGATAATAAATCGGAGTGGCATGTAAAACTTTCGTCGGGAGCAAAAGCATTTTCAGTGGCTAAGAATCTGGATGCCGGTGCGACCTATTATTTGCGCGCCTTTGCAACGAACAGCAATTCAACTACTTATAGTGACCAAGTTTCCGGAGTTTTAGCTACAGAACCACAGGCAATAAATCTTACCTGGACTGCCATGACAACCGTGAATGCATCGCTTCCGGATGAAGTGAAAGCATATCAAACAAGCAGCACAGTGAACGGAAGGGCATTCAAGGCCTTTTATGTTATTGCCGATATGAGTTCCGGAAAGGTGGAGCTAAAGACTGTTATGTCGTCCACAGCAATGAAACCGAGTGCGCACATAGCTGCTCTTACAAGCGAAACCGTTTATGCCATGACAAATGGTGGTTACTTCGGTTACAATGGTTCTGTGGCAGTATCGTACAGTCTGGTAGTCGATCGCGGACAGAAACTGGCGGATAATGTCGGGGCACTTACGCGTGGAAGTTATTCTTACCCACTGGCACGCGGTGCTTTTGGTGTTGCTCAAAACCAAACTCCATCTGTTAAATGGGCAACAGGCAATTTTGCGTACGATATACCGAGTCCGAATGTGGAAGGTGAAACTCCACAACCTTCTTTGTCAGCAACTTTCCCGGCACAGTCTCAAAACTGGAATCCTTATTCTGCCATTGGTGGTGCTCCTGTTTTGTTGAAAGATGGAAAAATAGCCTTCGATTTCACCACCACGCTTTCGGGCAAATACATGACAAATTACGAGTTGTTGCAATCGGATATTTTCTCAACTTCTATCCGTCCGCCACGTACGGTTATTGGCAGCACTGCCGATAATAAAATTGTACTTTTTGTGTGCGATGGACGTCAGGGAACATACAGCGACGGTGCAACAATGCTGGAACTGGCTCAGATAATGAAAGGTATTGGCTGCGTCAATGCACTCAACCTCGATGGTGGTGGTTCTTCGGCCATTATTGCCGGCGGAACTTTACTCAATAAACCTTCGGACGGAAGCGAACGCGCTGTGGCAACGGTTGTTTCGTTTGTAAAGAAAAAGTAATATTGTTTCGCGTTTCTGGTTTCGTGTTTAATACTATAAAATGGAGATTTTTTATCAATGAAAAGAATTATTTTTAGTTTGTTGCTTTTTTGTATTGTACTTAATGTAAAGTCCATTAATGCAGTAGTTTACGATGGCTCCGGTCAGTTGGCTGAAGACAAATTGCTGGCGATGACGCTTGCCGGCATTGTTAACCGCGACGCACCGCGTTTGTATCTGCGCAATGTGTACGAAACGTGGAGTTACAACCAGACCGACGAACTGTGGGAAAACGAATACAAAACCAACGGTGCTGTTCAGTTTACTGTAATTACCAATACCAATGCGCTGGTTCAGTATTTTAAAAGCTATATAAAAGGAGCAATTACTTACGATGCCACACTCGGCTATAGCAATTTCAGCGGGCAATCGTTTCGCTGGCAGGCCGAAGCAGCAGCCATGTTAGGCGGATTAACCGATTGTATTCCTGTGCCTTCCTCCAATACCAGCATCGACATTAACAAACAAGAGACCGTTAATGTGCCCGATTACTTTAACGGACAACAAACTATTCAGGTTTCGGCAAAGTTAGAATCAACTTTACACACTTGGAATAATGCTTCATTTACACAAGAACAACGCTATTTTACATGGCTCGACTGGGCACTCGATAATCTCTTGCCGCGTTGCAATACTTCGAAATTTTATTTGCGCGAAATAACCGACTGGGCGATAAATCAGCGTATGTTTCAACTGAATCTGGCAGGAACAGAAGATTTGCGTTTTACTTCGCTCAGCGACGAAAAAGCAGCAAAGATTGAACGGATAATGAATTATCTGAAAGCGAAACGACCCAATGAAATTTTCCATGTGTATGGCTGGATGCGCCCTGAACCACTTGTGCAGTGGATTTCGGCTTATGGCGGTAGTTTTCACGAAACTTTGTTGAGCAATCTGTCGTGGCATCATGCTTTTCCGGTTGATGCAAATTTTAATTATCAACGACCTGCCAATCCTGACTTTTCAAACGTTCAGCTCGAGAATAAATATTACGTACTTTTTATTGCTTCCGAAGGCGATGCCGGTAACTGGAACCTTGGTTTTCAGGGTGGTGCATGGCAGTCGGCAACGCGCGGACAAGTGCCTTTGGCTTGGGGATTTAATTTGCAGATGTTCGAAGAATTTCCGTTTGTGGCTCAATATTATTACCGAACAGCCACTGCCAACGATGGTTTTATGGCCGTTTCCACGCCACTTGGTTATGCTTATCCGGATGTTTTTCCAACTGCTTATTTGCCCGATGCCAAAGCCAAAACAACCGCTTTAATGGATAAATTTAAGGTGAAATCGGTGTATGCCTACAAGCATTACAACGGTGCGGGTTCGTCGCAATACCGGGGAATTACCATTTCCAATAATTTCGATTTTGCAAAATTGGG
>Ga0172367_10007979_pt1 | contig 11948 bp, 12 predicted proteins | sample Lak10m_FD_114542 | JGI IMG/M metagenome (GOLD analysis project Ga0172367, IMG submission 114542) | Freshwater microbial communities from Kabuno Bay, South-Kivu, Congo - kab_022012_10m | ecosystem: Environmental > Aquatic > Freshwater > Lake | place: Democratic Republic of the Congo: South-Kivu...
ATTATTAATAATTTACTGCACTATCAACCATCGCAGTAAACATGTCAGTATCATAAGCGCTACCTGGTGGGCCATCTTGACTTGCATTTGTTGTAGATACTTTGGTTGATGAATCGCTATTGATAGTAACTTCACCAGTTGATTTAAGAAACTCACGAATCAAACTTTCAAATTCAACCGAACCTTCATTTAAGAATTTACCAATATCGTTTATAGACGGAACAGATGAGGCTAAAGTCATGCCTGTTTGTGGTGTTCTATTAATTGAAGCATAAACATCTTTGGTATAGTTATTGAATGAAGTTGAATCACTAGGATCAACCCATTTAGCTAAAGCATCACCTATAGGTTTACTGCCATACACATTTTCCCATAATTTTCTCTGTGCAGCTCGTCCAGCTTCAGGTGTAGGATATTTTACAAATGTTCTTGTTTTACCATCTGGACCTTTTACTGTATCTCCAGCAACTCCGCCTAACTTTCCAACCCATTCAGAATTTTTATTCGTTTCAGTATATGTAATGTTTCCTGGATTATTTAATCTATTAGCGATAGATCCTTTTTTAAAAAACCCCTCTTGTCTAGCTTGAGCATCAAGTAATGAATCTTGTTCTCCTTTAGATAATTGATTAAAAGACACATCACCGGATTCTTCATTAATAGAAGAAGGTTTTGATGTCAACATACTTGGTGTTGTGTCTGAAGTATCAGCCTCACGACCAATTTGATTACTTGTTGATTTATCTACCGGTGTTGTGTCTGAAGTATCAGCCTCACGACCAATTTGATTACTTGTTGATTTATCTACCGGTGATGGTGAAGTATCATCTTCACCTTTGTTTAGATTATACCAATCATAAGCAAATTTTAAAATTTCAAGTAAAGTTAAATAATTTACTGATATGATTAACCATGAAACCACCATACCAACACCAGTTGCAGCTGCACCGGTTGCAATTATTCCAAGAGCGCCAAGTTTTAAAATAGTTGTAATACCAAACTTTTGAGCCAAAGCTGAAAGAAAAGCTTTCCACATTGAAGGTTTTTTTGCTATTTTATTAAATATTGTTGTTAATTGGCCTTTTAATGCAGATTTTTCTATATTAGTAGCTACTCTTTTTGTTTTTTTACCAAATTCTTTTGTTTTAATTCCGCTCGTGGTTGCAGATTCACCAATCGGTTTAATGTATTTGTTCGCTAATAGAGCGCCAGCGGTAACAGCTGCAGCTTTGCCTCCTTGTTTAACAACTTCCATTGTTTTATCAATTTTTTGCGGATCTATTCCAGCTGATTTCATAATACTTTCTTTTATACCCTGTATAGAATCACTTATTGATTTCTTAATAGCGCCCCAGTTTTCTGGACCTAAAATACTTTCAAATAAACTATTCAAAAGTCCATTTACCATTTCTCTAAACTTACTACTCAAAAGATAAGCAGAAAGTAAAGCTCCACCTATAACTTTTAATCCACTTAATATAGAACCTAAACCGCCACTTTTTTCTTCTTTATCACCCTTTGAAGTTACAGCTGTTGGTGATGTTACTTTTTTACCAAATTTAGATTCAATCTGTTCTTCTCTTTGTTTAGCTGATAAGAAAAAAGAATCTGCACGGCTAGATGGTTTACCACCAGATAATTTAACAAGTTTAAGAATATTTTGGCGCATGATATTCATATCACGAGCTATAAGAGGCAACATTAAACTATTTTTTGATGTTATTCTTTGTTCAACTCTCAACTCATCTAATTTGTTGACAATCAAATCAGTTTGGCCAGATGATAGTGAGGTACTTGATGATTTTAATGTTGATACATCTTTAGCACCTTTTGCTTGATATCCTTTTACGCTAGGAAATAAAGCTGATATGAGACCAGTCCTACTGAACAAATAGTTGCGAGGGTCTATCCGTTCTAGTGTTCTTTGTCCTGCAGCTTTGCCTAGTGAACTGAAAACTCCAGCGCCTTGTTCACGCTGTGTTTTAACTATATCTGTAAATGTTGCACCCATATTTCTTTATCTCTTGTTTAATATTTTTTGTTGTTGAATCTTTTCATTTTCTTCTTTAATGTAATTAATCAACATACTAACATAGATGTTTTTTTCCCACGGCATCATATGTTCAATATCTTCTAAACTATATTTGTGATGTTGCACTAATGCAAAATTTGTTTCAAAATAGTTTTTCAGATTATCATAACGAAAGGTTATACGAAAAAACTTTGTAGGCCTTCTACTGTAATATTTTCGTGGTAACCACATTTTTTACATGTAAAATCTAATTCTTTTTTAATTTTTGGCATCGTATCAAAGAATTCTTGAACTTTACTAAACTGGTCACGAGTTAAACTCTCAACGAATTCAGATAATTCTTCTTTTGAAATATCTTTAGCATAAAAGATTGAATCTTCAGTATAAACCGATTCAATACAACTCAAAAGCACATTCATCAATTTCTCAACTTCGCCACCTTCAATCTTTTCATTTTCCTCTACTACTTTGAAAGATGGATATTTCATCATAACACCCATTTTTGGTGATAGTGGTATTTTTGTAGTGTGGTTTTCTGAAATCTCTGGTTTAATATCTAACACATTGACTTCAAGCTTAACTACATTACCACAATCTTTTTCTTCACCTGATTCTTCATCTTTGACTTTATTATTACATTTGTATTGTAAATCTACAACTTCACCAACGGACCTAGCTCTTAAATTCAAAAAGAAATACTCAAGGTCTGTAATTGGTAAAGTTTCAACATCTACATTATCACTTAAACAACAATTCGTAATAATTTGTTTGATAGCTAAAAGTGAAGAATCATCCGTATCTGATTCCATAGCCATCATCAATATCTTTTCTTCTTTTACTAAAAAGGGTCTGAACTTGACCTTCTTTTTAGATAACGGTAAATCCAATTCATAAATTGGCACATCAATTTTTGGTAACATAATAACCTCGCTTTAATAATTAAATTTCTATCTTGTAAATGCTTTTCCTAAAGGTAATAATCTTGTACCAGCTGCTCCAAATAATGCGGTTGCAGCTGCTGCTAAATTATAAGTTCCTTCATAAATCGTATTGTATTTCTGATAAGCAAATTGAACTGAAAGACGATGAAAACCATCTTCAGACCAGTTTAATGCTTGTGCTGCTACTCCAATTGGAAAAGCATCAATTAGTTCTACTGCATAAATTTGTTTTATAAAATCATCGTATTGTATAATTTTAATATTAGTTGTATATCTCGTAGTATTGCCCCTAGGAAAGCGAAGATTGTTTGTGTCTGTAGGATTAATAGCTTCCATCCAACGGTCAAATAATTTCCTTTCATAAAACTGATTGGTACATAAAAAAGTAAATGTGGCGTCTGTATATTGTGTTAAATATGGCACTTTAAATGATGGACCATAAATCCTTGCGTCATAGGTTTGAAGTGTTTTACCAGGTAATTCAGCACTTTCACATTGTAAAGCCAAATATCTTGATGTAGTTGGACTAGACGACCTAGATTGGTCATCTTTTTGTCCTTGTTTGCCAAAAGCAGAACCGATAGCATCAGTTACATCATTGAATACTGAATTAGGAAAATTCAATATCTTTTCAATGATAGAATTACTTACAAAACTGCCAATGTATGTTGGTATAGGAAGAACAACTTCAAACCTTGATGGTTTAGCTAAGCCGTCTTTTGCTCTTACATTAGATAAGAATAGATTAGGTGAAAATGCCATTAAAATTGTTCCTGTGATTCAGCATGAACTTTACTGGTTGAAGCACCAACAAAACTTTCCATTGGTAATAGAGCTGCAATATCCCATTCGTCTGCTGTTATTTCTAAAAATCTTGATTGTATTTGGCTGAACAAATATCTTTTAATACATGGCGTAGCTTCAAATATCCTTGAAGCTTTAGACAGATACCTGTAATTCAGTCTTAATTTTGTTTTCTCATCATATCTTTCATTAGAGGCTGTCACACTCAATTTATCCAAAAGTGTCATACGATATTTTGGAGCAATATAGTGTAAGTTTAGTCCCAAGAAACCATCATTATACGATTCAATTGGTATTACCAATGGAAATCTATCGTAGTATGGCATTGTATCTTTTGTCTTTGGGTCATAGAAGTAGAAATACATCTTACCAATAACTGACCTTTCTCTTAATTTGTTTCTATCACGCATTAAAGCTGCACGAGTTGGTCTTAACTCTGCTACTTTAGATTGTAACCAGGCTCTCGCTTGATTAGAACGAGGAGTTAACCCTTCTTTCGCTAAAGATGATTTGATACGGTCTATTAAATATGCCATCGTCTATTTATCTCAAATACCAAGGTCTTTTTCAGTTAAAATCTTAAACTCCCATCCATGTTCTTTACAGAACAGGTCGGCAGCTCTCCATTTTTCTTGGTTGACGGCATAGGTCATGGCTTCTTGAATAAATGTCTTCGTTTTACGCTTTTGAGTTGGTTTCTTGGTTTGTTTTTCTGGTTTAACTTCAATGACTAATGTGTTTTCTTTATTGTTAGTTTGCCTAACACGAACAATGAAATCTGGATAGTAACGGTGCATTTTTTGGTCAACTGGAGATTTGTAGCGAATAGACAACTCCTCTGACGCCCACCACAAAACATTAGGGTCAATATCTAAATGCTTCATTACTCTTAATTCCCAATTGGAACGATAGACGATATTTGTAGCATCGCCTTTATATTTTGTTGGGTTTTTTGGTCGGAACCATCCTTTATATGACATAAATACTATCTATGCTAATTAACACAAATAACCTTTGGAAGCAAATATGTCTTTTTTTGGCCTAGGCGACATCAAATTCAATAAACAACAAAATACTGGATTCGGACCTTTATCAGCTTTAGAAGGGACGGATTATCAATATAATACCTTTCGTTACCCATTAGATGTAGGTAACTATGATAAAGGTCATTATATGGTTATATATATTCGTGAGCAACAGGTTACAACTGACACTTCTCCCACTATTGATAACAATTCGGCTTTTGATAATAATCCGTCTTTTAATAATCCAAAAAACATTCCGCCACATTTAATATCTAAAAATACACCATCATCATCTTTAAAAAATGTTGCTAGCCAAATAGACAAAAAATTAGGTACAGGCCGAATTAGCCAATCTCTTAATTCCTTAACTAGTGGAGTTAGAGGACTTTTTAATAATGGATTACCTAGTCTTTCTACACAGGCTGTTATAGATAATTCAATTAAAAAAATCACAGACAAGGGTTTTGGATTTTTAAGAAAAACATCACGCACATCAGATGCGATTGCATTATACATGCCTGATACTTTACAGTTTGATTATACTCAATCATATGCTAATATGCGTCCGGGTGATGAAGTTTTTGGACAGTTAGCTGCGGCTGCTCCAGGTTTAGTTGATTCATTTAAAAGAGGTGGTGGAGGTGTTAATGGTGTAACAGAAGCAGCCATAGCAGCTGCTAAAAGTGGTGCAGGTAGACTTTTTGCAGAGCGAGTATTAGGATCAGTAACAGGAGCACCACAAACTGCAAAATTAGGATTATTTGGAGCTACAGGTAAAGTTTTAAATCCTATGCTTGAAATGTTATATTCAGCTCCAGATTTTAGAAGTTTCCAATTTGATTTTCTATTTTATCCTAGGTCAGAAGCCGAAGCTGAAGAAGTTCAAAAACTAATAGAAAGATTGCGTTATCATCAGGCACCAGATTTAAGTTTAAATGATTCTGGCCAAAATGATGGATTATTAATTCCTCCTTCAGAATTTGACTTATCATTTTATTATGGCGGATCAGAAAATCCAAACATTCCACAAATTGGTCAATGTGTGTTAGAAAGAATTCAAATAAATTATGCGCCTAATGGATTTTCAGCTTATGAAGTTCCTGGTGAAAATAAACCAACATTAGGTAGAACGGGTATGCCAGTGGCAATTCAAATGACACTTAACTTTAAAGAAATTACATATCTTACTAAAGCTGATTTTAGAAAAGATTTGCCCACATTACAATACAAGACTTAACATATCAATATGGCAAAATTATTTAATTACTATCCTAAAACATTTTATACAAGTAACACAAAAACAACAGGACTTGATTCTGTTACTAATATTGTTGCTCGTTTTGGTTTTGAAAAAAAATTAAAAGAAAATTCAGCAGCTTTTTACAAATATTCAGTTAAAGATTCTGATACACCAGAGATTATCGCCTCTAAATTTTATGATAATCCTGAAAGGCATTGGATTGTATTATTGTTCAATGATATTATTGACCCACAGTTTGATTGGCCATTATCACATAACACTCTTATTGAATTCATTGATACGAAATATACAGCTAACGGTGCAGCTAATACAACACCGGTTTCAGGTCTTCAATGGGCACAAAGCACTAATAATACTAAAAATTATTATAAAATTATTACAAGAACGGCTTCAGATGGTACAGAAATTGAAGAAAAGTTTCAAGTTGATGCTAACACCTATGCAAATGTGGCAGCTTCAAGCACATCATATACATTAGATAGTGGTGCTGTTGTGACTGAAGTTATCACTAAAGAAAAACAAACTTATTATGACTATGAGGTAGAAGAAAATGAAGCTAAAAGAGAAATAAAATTACTAAAGAAAGATTTTGTTCCAGAAGTAGAAAAAGAATTTAGGCGTGTGATTAGAGGCGATTAACTTATGAGTTTAACGGTAAAAGACGCTTCACAGTTTAAAATTAATGAAATAACAATTATATCAAAAATTGGTTCTTTTGATATTACTAACCTTTTTATTGAGCTAAATCTTTATGATTCTTTGTTTATGCCTGTGATGAGCGGTAACATATTAATTACCGATTCTTTTGGATTATCATCTAAACTTTTATTTGACGGGTCAGAAGTTATTTTAATTGATATGGCTAAAGATAACGATTCTGAAAATTTTCGCATTAAAAAAGCATATAGAATTTATAAACAAACGAATCGTAGAAACAAAAACCAAAGTAGTGAATCTTATGTTCTTAATTTTGTATCTGATGAACTCATGTATTCTGACCAACAGAAAGTAAATCAAAACTATGAAGCAAGTTATTCAACAATTGTTAGGAAAATATTAGATGATTATCTTAAAGTTCCAAAAAGTCAACTAAATGGTATTCACGAAGAAACTTCAGGTGTTCGTAATGTAATCATACCTAATTTAACACCATTAGATGCAATTAAATGGTGTGCCAAAAGAGCATTAGATAATCAAAATTCACCAAATTATGTTTTTTTTAAAAATCTCATTGGTTATAATTTTGTTTCATTGTCCACACTTTTAACACAAGAACAGATTTTAGATATTAAATTTGATCCACAAAATCTATCACAAAGTAATTCTATTAGACAAATAAGTATTGCTCGTAGTTTTGAAGTAATATCACAAAACGATTCTATTGAGAAAACTAGGAGTGGTGTTAATGCTGGTAAATTTATTGGTTTTGATCCTGTAACTAGAACTTTTGCTACAAGAAATATTACCTATAATGACCACTATTCAAGCATGAAACACGGTAATATAAAACCAAATTATTCAGCTATTCAAAACAGAGATAATAAATTTAATGATACCTCTTTTGATGCTCGTAAAGTTTTAAGTTTTTTTAGCACAGCCAGAAAATTTTCAGAATATATTAAACAGAATGACCCAACATCAATCTCAAAAGACGAAGGTTATGAAAATTATATGTTTCAAAGAAAAGCAATTTTTAAAAATTTAACCAATAAAAGAATAAAGGTTGTTATGCCTGGTAATTTTCAACTATCTTCTGGTTTTAATGTAAATTTTTCAGCTCCCGTTTATGCAATTAAAGAAAAGGGCGATTCAAATGAAGACCCTAGTATAAATGGTAAATATCTCATAGTGGCCGCAAGACATGTTATTGGTTATAATAAACACGAAACGATTATTGAAATGGTTTCTAGTTCTACTAATAATCAACACGATATTGTAAGCCATCCTGAACAAAATAATAAATTGATGACTTATATCTAATGAAAAACGAAAATAAAGATTTTGCTGGTAAAAATGGATTCACTTGGTGGGTGGGTGTTGTTGAAGACCGTCAAGACCCACTAAAACTTGGCCGTTGTCGTGTGAGATGTGTCGGTTGGCATGCTGATGATAAGATGAAGTTACCAACTGAAAATCTACCATGGGCTATGCCTAGCCTTCCTGTAAATAATCCTCACCCATATGCACCAAAAGAAGGTGACATGGTTTTTGGTTTCTTTGTTGATGGCGAGAACGCACAAGAACCAGTTATGATTGGTGTATTTCCTAGCATTCCATTAAAAGAAGGCAACCCACAAGAGGCTTTCTCGGATCCAAGGTCAGGTGTTGCTCTTACCTCTGCACCAGTAAAACCAAATGAAACACAAACAGTATATCCTCGTAAATTGGATGAACCATCAACTTCACGTTTGGCAAGAAACGAAACCATAGATGATTCTATTGTATCGCAAAAAAAGGCAAAGAAGGCTTCACGGGTAGAACCAGAACCATATTATAATGCCACTTACCCATATAATAATGTATATGAGAGTGAATCAGGACACGCCCTAGAGTTTGATGACACAAAAGATAACGAAAGAATACACTTATACCATCGGTCAGGTTCATATGTTGAATGGGGACCTGCTGGAGACCGTGCAGAACGCATCCAAAAAGACAAGTTTAGTGTAATTGTTGGTAACGATTCGGTTTATGTCCAAGGTAATGTTAATTTGTATGTGGACGGTAATGTTAATTGGAAAGTTGCCGGTAATTTCAATCTTACTGTGGGTGGAGCTTTTAATGCAAGTGTGGGTAGTAAAACTGAAACCATCAAAGGCGATTCACATATAAGACATAATGGTGATTATCATCGTTGGATTGGTGGTAATTTCTATGAAAGAAGACAGTCTGGTAGAACCGACTTCTCATGTCCTGGTGATACAAGAACTGGCGGAACAGATTGTTCGGATGTCAATTCCGCTTCCAAGGTAGAATAAATAGAACATGGCTACAGTAGATATAGATAACGCAAGGTCTTTCAAAGATTTGGATTTGAATTTTACAATTCATCCAGTTAAGAAAGATATTAACACGCATAAAAATGAATATGCGATTATTAATTCGGTTAAAAACTTAATTTTAACAAATCATTATGAAAGATTGTTTCAACCAGAGATTGGTAGTAATATACGCCGACTTTTATTTGAAAATGTTGATTCTGTAACAGGTTCTCAAATTGAAAGAGAAATTGTTGAAACAATTGATAACTTTGAACCAAGAGCAAGAACATCTAAAGTAGATGTATTACCTGATCCAGATAATAATGGTTTTAAAGTTGTATTAGAATTTTTTATAATTAACAACCCAAACCCAATTACGATTAATTTTTTCCTAGAGCGAATAAGATAACATGGCAGACCGTTTACGCATTTCAGAACTTGATTTTGACACCATAAAATCAAACTTAAAAACATTTCTAAATCAACAAGCAGAATTTACCGATTATGATTTTGATGGAGCTGGTCTAAACATTCTATTGGATATTTTAGCATATAATACTCATTATAATGCCTATTATCTCAATATGGTTGCCAATGAAGCTTTCCTTGATACCGCACTATTGAGAGATTCGGCTGTTTCACATGCCAAAACATTAAACTATGTGCCACACTCTACAAGAGCGCCAGTAGCTACGATTGATTTTTCAGTAGAATCAAATACAACCACTTCAGCTACAATGACCATATCGGAGGGTTTTTCATTCCTATCAAATCAAATTGATTCTAAATCATATAATTTTGTAGTGCTTGATGATGTAACTGTAACAAAAGCCAATAGTCAATTTGTGTTTGAGAATCTTGAAATTTATGAAGGTCAACTTGTTACCTATAATTTCACACATAATGCAGCTACAAATCCAAAACAAGTATTTACATTACCTGATAATAATATTGATACCACTACACTAAAAGTAACTGTTGCACCAAGTGTGGGTAATACTTCAACATCTGTTTATAATAAAGTAACAGATATATTAGATATTGATGCTTCATCTGAGGTGTTTTTCTTACAAGAAGAGCGAAGTGGAAAATATCAGATTTATTTTGGTAACGATGTTATTGGTAAATCTTTACCTGATGGTGCTTCTGTATCAACCACATATCTATTAAACAATGGAACAGCTGCAAACAAAGCCAATAATTTTGTAGCCACAGCCACACTCACCGATTCATTGGGTAATTCACAATCAAACTTTACGATTACACCGGTGAGTGCAGCTGCAGGTGGCGCTGACCGTGAATCTGTGGATGATATTAAATTTTCAGCTGCGGCTCAATTTTCAACACAAAATCGTTTGGTCACATTTAAAGATTATGAATCATACATTCTAAACAATTATCCAAACCTTGATTCTGTATCGGTATGGGGTGGTGAAGATAATGTTCCTCGTGTTTATGGTAAAGTATTTGTTTCATTGAAACCAACAGCTAATTATTATATTTCAGAAACAGAAAAACAACGAATTATTGATGAGATTATTTCACCTAAAACTATTGTAGCTGTTCAAACTGAAATATTGGATCCAGAATATCTATATCTCATTATTGAAAATACCGTTCAATATGATCCTAAAAAAACAAGCAGTTCTGAAACAGCAATTAAACAAAATATAAGAAATGCAGTTTTAACCTATCGTGACCGAGAATTAAATAAATTTGATACTCGTTTTATTCTTTCTAAATTGCAAGATGATGTTGATGAAACAGACATGAATGCTATTCTTGGTTCAGAAGCTATTGTTCGTGTGCAAAAACGATTTGAGCCAACCATTGGTGAAAGTCAAGCATATACAATTAACTTTAATGTGCCTTTACATCGTGGTACTATTTCAAATAAATTAGTGTCGTCAGAATTTGGTGTTAACGATTCTAATGGTGTGGCAAGAACGGTAACATTTGAAGAAATACCTCAATCATATTCAGGTATCAGTTTAATTTCAATTACAAATCCAGGTACAGGTTATACAACTACACCAACCGTGACAATTACTGGTGATGGAACAGGTGCTACTGCTACTGCTACCGTTGTCAACGGTTCAATTCAAAGCATTGAGGTGACAACCCGTGGTATTGATTATTCTCGTGCTATTATAACGATTACTGGTGGTAATGGATATGGTGCAACAGCTACGGCTGTGATTGATGCTCGCACAAGCTCATTAAGAACAATTTACTATGACACAAACGCTGAAAGACAAATTGTTGATTCAACAGCTGGTACAATTGATTATGATACCGGTGAAATTATTATTAATGACATCAATATTCGTTCAATAGACACAGATGATGGACTGATCCGTTTGACTATTGAATCGGAAAAAGGAATTATACAATCGGTTCGTAATACCATTATTACCATTGATGAAGACGATCCTACATCTATTGTAACAACACTTGAAGCTATTTAATGTCTGACTTAAAAACCTCATTACTTGTTAATCGTCAAGTTCCAGAGTTTATTCGGGAAGAATATCCCCTATTCATCACATTCTTGGAAGCTTACTATGAATACCTTGAAACACAACAAGGCACCCAACTAAACGATTTAACAGACAAAGCGAAAGACTTAAAATATCTTTCCGATGTTGATTTATCTATTGATGATTTTGAATCTAACTTTTTTAATAGTTATGCTACACTCATACCAAAAGATGTTGAGGTTGATAAAGCATTTTTAATTAAAAATGTTCTGCCTTTGTATTTAGCAAAAGGTTCAGAGAGTGCGTTTAAACTATTATTCAGAATGCTCTTTAATGATGAAGTTGACATCATTTTACCAAAAAATAATGTATTAAGAGCTTCTGATGGTAAATGGGTAATTGATAATGTTCTTCGTATTGAAAC
>Ga0172367_10007980_pt1 | contig 11948 bp, 10 predicted proteins | sample Lak10m_FD_114542 | JGI IMG/M metagenome (GOLD analysis project Ga0172367, IMG submission 114542) | Freshwater microbial communities from Kabuno Bay, South-Kivu, Congo - kab_022012_10m | ecosystem: Environmental > Aquatic > Freshwater > Lake | place: Democratic Republic of the Congo: South-Kivu...
GGTGGCGTCCGTCAATTTGATGGGCAGGCCCACGATACTCGCCTTGGCTTTTGACGATTCCACCTTTACAACTGAAATTGACGGGCGGAGCCGAACGGCATGTCCCTTAAAATTTAAGGGAGGGAGGTTTGATTCCAGATGAAATTGGCTCGATTCTACTTCCTTTTCTTGTCCAATATCCAAGCGGGGAATGCTTTCTACCTTTTTTGTGGAAATAGCTTTTTTGTCGCCGTGCCCACTCCCACCTGTTTTTTTATACAGTTCATAGGTGGGAACTCCACTGGATTTCATTTTTAAATTGGAAGCAGGAGCTCTGCCTTTGGATTTAAAACTTAATGCCATTGGTCTCCGAATTTCAGAAGAAGACGGGGAAGATCCCTTTTCGCTTGCATTGGTCATCGATCCGCCTAAAAGAAGGCTAAATACTATTTTTTGACTTTGCTTCACTCTTTTTAATGTTGGCATTTTTAAATTCCCTTTCGCTTCTTAGACGTAATATAGGGTCACGACAGTTACTAGACTCAGAATCAGTGCCAGTAGGTGAGTCCAAACATGAGCGAAGTATCGTTGTAGGTTTTATTGCCCATGTCTCGCCCATTGGCAGAGGTTAGAGCTGTTTTATCATTGGCGTTGTAAAAGAGTCTTCCTTCATTGGTCCAACGATTTATGAAATCAGCACGTAAGGCAAAGTGGGTGCTAAAAAATATCTGTTGAGTGACGGTTAAGTAATAACTCGAAGCTCCTCGCCCCTCGTCACCGTCCAATTTTCTAATTTTATAAAACAGACTTCCAATTCCGGCAGAGATTCCCATGTCAAAATAGATAATGGATTGATCGAGCCAACTCATCTTTGCATAAAGTGGGAAGAAAGATATCCCGATAGTCTGGCTTCCATCAAAATAATTTCCATTTGGTTTTGCACCATACTGCTGATCAAATTGGGCGGAAGCATCATTTTCATGGAATTGGCCACGCATATATTCAAAATCCACTCCCAAACGCTCATTTAAAAAATAGCCAAAATGGGCGCCCGTCACCGAGCCTGAGGAATAGGGGTCATTGACAGGTACTCCGCCCATCAGAGAAAAATAAAATCTATTGGCTTTATTGTAACGACGATTTTGAACCACAGTAAAATCATCATCTTTTGCAGACCAGTATTTGTCCTCAAGTTTTTTAATATCAATCCTGTCAGAATCACTGGTAGAGTCTGGACTGGCAGGAAGTGATTCACTGAGCATGTCTTTTGAAGAACTGAGGGATGATTTTTCAATTTTATCAACCTTGTTGCCTTTGCTAGATTTGCCCCAGGCACTGAATGAAATCAGAGAGGCTGCTAGTAACACTTTGGGACCAAAATAGCCTTTATTGTTTCCTGCGTTTTTACTTGGTTTAAGTCTGTCCATATAAATAAACTCCCATCTTAGTTTGTACTCTTAAATAAAAATGGATAAGTAACCATCACTTTGGTTCCTCCCTGGGGGATGGGGAACTTCCATGCGGCAACCTTTTTAAGAATACATCCCTCGACGGTTGCGTTTTTTAAAGTCGTATCGTTTATGGCCTGAGTTTCCACGGTGCCAATGGGTCCTATTGTAAATCGGACGGCAACCTTACCAAATAGGTCGGGATGGGCACTCAGCTGCCGCTCATAGCAGTAGAGGATTTGTCCCAGCTGAGATTTAATATATTGAGCTATTATTTCGCGATCGAGTCCTCCAGAGATCTCGCTTTCGTCCTCAATCAGTCCAACTCCTGCCGAACCCGTTCCACCTTTGATGAGTCCACCCATTCCAAGAGTACTTTGACCTCCGCCTTTTCCTCCTGTCGAAATCTTTATATCATTGCCCTTGGCCTCTCTGGCCCAATCGCGACCCGAACGATCGACATTGCCGAGTGATGACAGGGCCGCTCCGGATTCAGCGGATTCTGCCTTGATTCCTTTGCTGATAACAACATTGGCCGAGCGGGCTGCCTGGGCCGATACTTTGCTAATTAATTGCGAAATACGACCTTGAGTAAAATTTTTTAACAATCCTGCCGTCTTGGAGTTGCTTTTAGTATTTTTCATTTCTTGTGGTGGCGCGGGAGATTCCGCACGAGGGTTTTTTGCATTAACCGATGAGTTATTACTAGGTGAAGCCTTTAGGCCAGAATTCTTTTGTTGAGGTTTCTTAATCTCAGTTTTAACAATAAAGCTTTGAGGCGACTTTGCAAAAGTTGGAAGTTCCGATGTTCTTTCTGATTTAGGCAAAATGAAGGATAAAAGAAATACCGCAAGTATGAAGCTACCCATGATTTTGAGGCCCTTGCGGCTTTCATCGTCCATCAACTGATTCCATTTAACTTTGCTGAGATCATCGACACTTCTTAAGTGGATTGATTTCTGTTGAATAAGGAGGTCATCCCAATTTTTTCGAACCCAGGAATTAGATTCAACGGGCTCTATGGCATCAGACTTGTTTTCCATAAATTTGGAAATAAATTTTTCTCCAAAGGGCAGGATGCTATATTCTATAATTTTATTATTTCGCTTAACCAGAAAAATTTGATAGTGCTTAAGAGCAAGTTTGCTGGAATCTTCTACCTTTAAAATCAGATTTGTTTCTTCGTTGATTTCGGAATTATTTTCAATATTGGAAAAGACTTCATTAGAAATTTCAATGGGGTTTAAATGCAATTCGTAGCCCTGTCGTTTTAGAACATGCGGTTTTTCTAAAGATATTATTTGAAAAGTAGAATCTACTTTAAAATCTTTGTTGAGATCTATATACCACCAATTACCATTCCGATATTCAAAGCTTCCTTCAATTCCTTTTGCCTCTGGGGAAATGGAAATGATCTCGGCCAAGCGAGAAGTACCAAAAGAGTGAGTTTCATCTGAGGGCTTTAGCTTCCAGACTTTACTTGCTCCATCTATCCGTTGCTGGCGAACGATCAATGTAATCATAAAAGGGTCACCTTCTTTGCCATCAAAAATTTCGAAAATTATGACTTTATAAAATATAATTTATAAGTAATTTACCGCATCTCGAATTTTGGAATCCATATCCTTCTTAACGTCGTGAAGGGGCATAAACTTAAGTCCCTTCTTTTGAACTAAGTAGGCGCCGTCAGGATTGCGAATGGTTCCTTTGATATTCATCTCAGAAAAATTAACTTCCTGAACTTTTCGAACAGTTTTGGTTTTAGCCAATGTCGGGGTAGTGAGAATAACTGGACCTAGGGCAAGACTCAATGCCAATGGCATTAAGTTTTTTGATGTAAATTCTTTGAGTGACGACATACGGGATCCTCCTCAGTATTCGCAGATACCCCGTCCGATTCCTTCGTATCCCATCGTTGATCGGTCGATCGCCTTGGGCTACTTTGCAATCGGAATTGGTATTCCGAGTGATATTTGTAAAACACTTAATCACCATAGCCTCCAGAACTTACTTGCCGCCCGACCAGGGAATTTAAATAAACAATTTTTCGTTCAACCCAATCCTTCAAATCACCTTCCTGCAATGATGCTGAAGCTTTTTTGTAGCTTTCGAGAGCTGAAGTTGGAGAAGCTTTGTAAGCCTCAAGGAGATGGGCTTTTGTCAGAAACATTTCTGAAGTTTTTTCCTTTTTTAACAAAGCATCAGCCAACCTCAATGCTTTATCAATTTCCGTTTGCTGAGCAAAAGTTTCACACACCATGGAGCCTACATTTAGATTATATATCTGATCGGCTGAGAGTGTAGAAAATTTTAAAAATGCGCCGGTAAAATCCTCCTTAGCAAAGAGTCCTGCTCCTTCAAGAACTGTCAATTCTGTTGATTTTTTTTCCATGTCAAAGAGTTTTTCAAAAAGGGGAAACGCCGCTTGGATACTTTCGCTTTTATAGACCAGTCGGGCTTTTTGATAGTGAAATGCAGGATTCTCATTTTGATTTTTGAGGGCCTGCCCAATTAAATAATGTGCTTTTTCGAGATATCCCATTCCTTCGGCAGCCAGACTCAAGTAGTAAAGACCGTGGTCGTGGGATTCTTTACTTTCCGTTAAAAGAGTTCCCGCTGTCTGGAGAGTTTCCCATTGCTGTGATTTAAAGCACCCACCTGCAATTTCATAGAGTTCTGAGGGATCCGTTTTCTTCAGAGGGTCTATGCTGCACTTCGAAGTCGTTCCGCGGACGGCACCCAGAAGGTCCTTTTTATCCTTCCATTCCTGGGCGGTAGGAAGAAGTACGGGGATTTTATCGGGTGCTGGGTAGTGTGCCCGAAGAGGTAGAGCTCTTTCCACTGATAAATGGGAGAGATTTTGATTTGAAGGGTCAGAGGAGGGTTGTTTTATTATCAATGAAATTTGTTGGAGTTTAACTTGATTCTCAGATCGCTTTTCTGAAATAGGTCCGGTAATTTTTTGCAATTCAGATTGGAGCGCTGACTTTTCATTCGCAGGCAAGCGGCTTTCTTGACCCAATTGTTTTAAGCTGCTGACGTAATTATCATAACAGCGGTCGAGCCCTCGAAACGCTTCATAAAGGACTTGGGAGTCTTTGCTCATTTGGACGGCACTAGAGTATGCCGAATGGGCCTTGTCAAACTTTTCAGTTTTTAAGCCAATGACCAGTGCTAGGCGGTCTTCTTTTTGAGTTTTTACACTTTGTTCTATTAATTCCCTTTCTAAAATCCTAGCTTGAATCAGTCGAGCTGGAGCTCTCACCTCTTTATCAACGCTTCGATTGTTGATTTTCAGGCTAAGATCAAATGCTTCTTTCCAGCGCCCCTGATCAAATAATTTTTGATTTCTCTTAATTAGTATTTCTGTGGAATAGGGTTCTAACCCCATACTCAGAATTCTTTCTTCCAATCTCGATACTTCGGACTGAGTTATTAGGGAAGAGGTTCCCTTTTTAGAAATTTCAATTTGTTGATCATAGGTTTTTAATGTTTTTGATATTAAACGGGCGGCCTGGGATTTATCTGCAAATGGGAGGGCTTGGCCGTATACTTCACGGGCTAGTTCGAGCTTCCTTTCCAGAAGATAAAAATCAGCTGCAGCCTCTAGATGTTTTGAGACATTTTTGGAATCCATTCGTGCTAGCATCGTGAGGGTTTCTGCTGCTTTGAAAAGCATCCCAGAGCTGGCGTACTGGGCAGCCGCTTCCTTAGTAGCATCCAGAATTTGAGAGTCATGAGGGTATTTGCGTACATATTTGATGCTCAAATCAGCACCTTGAATAGACTTTCCAAGAGCAAACGAAAGACTCAACGCTTGCCAAAGAGCTTCTTTAGCTAAAGGTGACTTTTCATTTCTTTCTGAGAATTCAATTAATTTTGTTAACGCAAGTTCTTTGTTCTCCTTAGATGAAAGGTCTTGAATTTCTTTGAAGGAGGATTCTTCCAAAATTTTTTGAATTTTAGACCTACGTTCTGTGGCAATATTGTTTGCTAATATTTTTTTTGAAAGACTTTGAATACCCGAGTAATTTTTTTGAAGGTTTGCAATGTCCAAAAGCAAATCCTCGGCCTTGGATTGAAATTCACCGCTGGATTTACTTTGGGCAAGGAGAATAAGCCATTTCGAGGCTTCCTCAAAATTACTTTCTTCATAGGCCCGTAACCCCAAATTAAATTGGACTGAGTTTAGGTAGATTCCGTTGGGATGCCTTTTCAAATAATTCAAAGCGAGGTCTCTTCGGAGAGCTGTCTTTTCGCTATTTTTATTTTTGCCTCCTTCGAAGTATTTTTCCAACGAAAATAAAGCCGCGTAGTCGGCATCGTGTTGAACCGTCTCTTCTGTCGAAAAGTCACCGGTTATTTTATAATGAAGACTGGCCTCATCATACTGTTCCATCTGAAAAAGCAGCTCTGCGAGAGCATAATGGGATTTAGTATCAGGGGCTTTAACATCTTCGCCTTCAAGTAGAAATCTCAATGCATTTTCCGTCAGTGCAGAAAATTCCTTATTTTGTTTATTTTTAAGCCAAATTTCCCACCACTTTTTAGCGATTTCAAGGCTTGTTATTCGAAACTCCTTTTTGCAGGAATTTTCGAAAATCTCTGAATTCTGTGCATGGCTCCAGTCGGAATGGGGTTGGCAGGCGTCTGCAATTTCCTTCAATGTGGCGACCACCTTTTTGCGTTCTTTCATGGATTCTAATGATTCAACTAATAAGAGTTGTGCTTGAATTAATGAAGGATTGTGGACCGATTTTTTGCTAAATTCTGTTAACAGCAAATTAGCCTCTTTGTATTTACTATGAGAGATCAGGATTTTTCCACTTTGAATCATAGCTTCACCCAGTTCAGTCTCAGTACACAATTTTTCGAAAAATGAGAAGAGGGCAGAAGTGGTGTAACTGTCAGTTGTAAAGAGTGAGAGGTCGCGAAGTGCCTCTTTTCGCAGATTCTGCTTGGAGCCCATTGTGGCGATTTTGGCACTTGAAAGGAGTTCGGGTGAATTGGCCTTTACGACCCTTACCAACATATCTACGGCTTCATCACTTTGATTTAAATTATAATAGGTCCAAGCTGCTTTATAAAGGCCGTAATTATAGACTCGAGACTTCGGAAATTTTTCGATCTTTAAAAATTCGGGAAGGGCTTCTTTGAAGGATCCATGATCATAGTAAAGCTCACCTAAAGCTAAGATTCCATCAGCGATCAGGGGAGAATGAGGAAACTTCAATTGCAGTTTTCGATAGGAAGAGGTAGCTCCTTGATAATTTCCAAGCTGTTGCTGAGCAAATCCGGAAATGAAGAATACTTCATCCATTTGTGGAAAGCGGGGAAAGTCCAATTCTATTTTTGAATATATTTTGACGGCCTTACGAAGAGAATCTGTTCCTTTTTCATTAGGCAAGGGAAATGAAGTCCACTTCTTAGTTCTTTCATTTAAATTTAAATCGAAAAATCGGCCCGATTTAGATCTTCGCATATGCAATTCTGCAAGGCGAAACCAGAGATCTGCTTCTTCGGAGCTTCCTTTTTTACGTTGAATAATTTTTTCTAGGGCGGAAATGGCTTTCATTTCGGTCCGAGTAATTAGAACCTCTGAAGTAAAGGAGCGTTGATCATTCTCGTTTTCATTTTCTGTATTAGTCCGAATTTCTGGGAGGAGTCCTTTGGCTTCAGTATTTCCGACATGCGATGGGGATTTCTCTGCTTTGGATTTTTCCTTTCCAAGAACTCCAATGCAACAAAAGTTTTGCAATAAGACAGTGATAGCCCAGAAGCGAAGTTGATGATTTATTTTGAGAATCTTGTTGTTCTGATTTTTTCTCACAAATTAATCCCCCACCACTGTAACAAATTTCAATTGAGGAAAGCCAGCCATCGAAGCCGTATACATGACTTTACGAATCGTGGCGTAGGGAAGTGCCGCATCTGCATGTAATAAGACTTTGCCTTCTTTGATAAAGGGCTTGCTATTGGGATCTTTACTCATCTCATTCAAAGTAGTAAAGAGCGGCTTAATAAAAGATGAGTCATGTTCTTCTAAATCTGTTTTATTGAAGGATTCACTATTGAGACGGGCAATAATGCTTTTATCAAGACGCAATTCGGATTTGGTCAAGGTCAGCTGGACCGCATCTACGGGATTGCTTTCTGATATGGAAGTGGGCAATCGCAAATCCTTAGGAGGTTCAATTTGAACTTCGGAAGTGGAATAGCTTTGGAGTAAGAATACCAACAACATTGTGAACATGTCGGTGAGAGAAGTGATGTTCAAGCCGAATGTGGACGTTTTTCTGATAGGTGCTTCATATCTTCTTCGGGCCATTTTTGAATCTCCTTCCAATTATTTCTCAAATACATTTGCAAAGACGACCTCGGGATACATGAGATCTGTAGCTTCTTTTTGACCTGTTTTACTATTAACTAAGGCGAACGGTTTACCTTGGTCTTTGACTGTTCTCGCGACATCGATGATCCGTACAATTTCTTGATAACTGACATTTTCCGAGGGTTTTAGTTCGAGTTTGAAAATCTCAGGGTGGGATTTTTTAAACTCCAGCAGCTGACTTTTTACAGAATTTAGATTGAAACTCCCGTCAGGATTATTCGCCACTGTTGTCGTTTTTATTTCAGATCCTTTTTCTAGGTAGTGTAGAACAAAGCCTGACTTTCGGTCCATTTCTGCAACCACCTGGGGTTGAAGAGGATTTTTATCCTGTTCTTTAAGAGCCTCTTGAACAATTTGGGGCAATTGAGTTTCAATGGTCATCAATTGAACAAAGGCGCTTGAGACAAGAAGGACCGGCACCAATTTTACCATGACAGCCAGCAAGGGTGCCAGATCTAGATCAAATTCGGAATTGTGATTAATATGAATTTTCTTACGTGTACGTCCCATAAATTAGGATGCCTTTTGGTGGGTCGGTGGAGGTGTGTTTGGGCCGCCACTTCGAGGTGCCGTCAGATTTTCTGGAAAGAGCGTTTGTTTATCCATGGTAGGGATATGGGCACCTGTTAAAAGCTCTGTGAGCTTATAACATTTTTCGGTCATTTGCTCGATCAGTTGATTTTGTCGAGAAGTGAGGAATGAGAACGCAACCATCAGGGGAATAGCGACTGCCAAACCGAGAGCTGTTGTGTACATAGAGACAGAAATACCTTGGGCCAATAAATGTTGTTTAGATGCGGGATCGGCTTGCGCAACGGCTTTAAAAGAAAGAATGAGTCCATGGATAGTTCCCAATAATCCGAGTAAAGTAGAGACGTTTGCTAACATAGCAAGGTAATGCAAACGTTTCGTGTAAAGAGGCATATTTTCTGACATGGCGATATCGTGGGCCTGAAAAATCGTATCATCGTCTCGGTCTGCCTTTTCTAAAATAGTTTTAAAGGCACAGGCAAGGGGCTTGGTTTTTAATTGGCCGCAAAGGATTAAAGCTTGGTCCAATTTCTTTGCCAAAACAAGGTTTTGCACTTTGGACATGAATTCATCAGAATTCATTCCAAAATTAAAATAGAGCGCTCTTGCTCGTTCGATAATTACCAATAGTGAAGCAATTCCTGTGAGTAGAATGGTCCATCCAACAACACCTGAATCATTCATAAAGTCAAAAAAAGCTTTCATTTCCGTTCCTCCTAAAAGTTGTTAAAAAAATTAAAAATGCTAAGGGGTCCCCTGAGTCCACTGGGTCAACAAGCTAGGACCAGGCAGTTGCACTTCGAGAAAGCGGACGGCATAGTGCAAACCCGATTTAATATTTAAGCGTTGCTTAGTAAAATTTTTGCGAATCACTTGGGCTTTCACTTTAAATTGATGATCTTCAAATTTGGATCTAAACAATATAATCAATTGATCGTGAGGAAGTAAAAGAGGGTCATTTAAAAGAAACAGACCACCACCCATGCTGAGGTTCAGAGATTTTCCATCAAAAAGATGCTTATCATTATGAGCAAGGATGGAAAGTTGAACAGGGGCTCTGGGAATCTGGCGTCTATTAAAGGCGGCCTGCATGAATTGGGAATCTTGAATGAGCATTGTGAGGCGATCCTTAGAGAACTCAGGAAGATCAGAAACCATGGTCCAAGTATCTAGATGATTGGACCAGAGGTAATTATATTCAAAGACTTCGTTTTCCTGCATCATGCGAATGACACTTGGGTAATCGTAAGGACCATACTTCATTTCTCCTCGCAAAATGTACCATTGCTTATCGCCATCCTGTTTAAGAATATTTCTGAGGGCGGTGTTCGATGAATTTGCTTCCATTCTGATTTCTCCTCACAAGACAAGATTTCGGTAAATTCATTTCGAAAGTCGAGTCCAGTAAAGTCAGAATAACGAAAGTAAGCGAAAAGGTACAAATGCTGCTAAGTGTTTGAAATGTTCCTGTTAATACTTTCATCGCCCCAAGTCGGGGCAGTCTAAGTAATTGGAATTGTTTAAAATTGAAAAAAAAGGATTTTTTGACAAAAAAATCTTTGTTTATTTGTTCGTCAAAAATACTAAAATAAGGCTTATTTAATCCTTCTTAGTTTAAGTCATAGTATAAAGTATTGGAACTGACTTCGGACTGGCCTACTTGTGCTTTTTAGCACTTTGGTTAAGGATCTCATCACCCAGTAAAATTACTAATGGCGTCCTCGTTCTTTCTCATGTTAGTCTATTTTTGATTGGACTAATGAGATGATAGGAGAGCCAAGATGAGCAAACTTGACGGAAAGCGTATATTTACAATTGTTTCACCTCTCGAAGATCGTCGGAAGGTGCTCAGTGAATTCATTAATAGTCATTTGGCAAATGTTCAGGTTTTTATGGCTGCAGATGGCTCTGAGGCCCTTTACAAAATTCAGAATTTGCCGCCTCATATGGTAGTAATGGATTGGGAGCTGAGTCGTTTGAACGGGCTGCAGTTATTAACCGCTATTGTGGGCGACAATCGATTAAAAGAAACCTGTATTATTGTGTGTGGAAACTATCCCGAAAATGAAATGTTTGTAGATGAAATTGTAACCTCTCGGATTCAGTTTGTTGAAAAATTTGATAATGAATATGTTCTGGTTCATGCTGTAAATAAGGCGCTGAATGCCATGGCCCAGAAGGAAGAGACGGAATTTCATTTGAAATTTATGGCTGCAGGGGACACCTTGATACATCAAGGTGAGCGTGGCGATTTTGTGTATCTGGTAAAAAGAGGAACTCTTAGAGTGATTCATATTGAAGGGGATCAAGAAGTAGAGTTGGGAATTGTGGGTCCCGGAGAGTTTGTTGGTGAAATGGCATATATCAACGGAGAAGTTCGATCTGCCGATGTTCGAGTGGAATCTGACTGTGAGTTGATAGAGATTCCGGTAGGGTACTTGGATCAGGTGCTATTTACAAAACCGGCCTGGGCAAAGGCCCTTATGACGACCCTGTCGAAGCGACTCAAAGTCGTCAATGGAATGCTTGTGGATAAAAATGTCGCTAGCTAATTTTTAATTTTTTTGGAAATTTGCTTTTCCAGAATCTGTTGAACTTCGCTAGGTTCGTAGGGTTTTTTTAGAATGTGGGCAAAGGGATAGGCGGGAGTTAAATTCAGATCTCCAGTAATAAGAATGATTGGAATTTCAAGTTGAAGAGATTTTGCAATTTTCTCTCCGTTAGTATTGGGAAGTCGATAGTCGACAAATAAAAGATCCGGAGTTTTTCTGTGAATTTCCAGAATGGCGGCATCAGGATCGCTAAAAACTTGCACATGAACTTCTTCACTATCAAATAAGTCACTAAATATTTCACAAAGTTCAGGTTCATCATCAATATAAATTATATTTATTGGCACTGAGACCTCTCTTGCAATTTAAAATAAGGCGTTTTTAGGTGTTCTTGGAAATGGAATAACATCCCGAATGTTGGTCATTCCAGTCAAGTACATCATCATTCGTTCAAATCCTAATCCAAAGCCGGCATGGGGAAAGCTTCCATAGCGGCGCAAATCCAAATAAAAAGAATAATCTTCGGGATTAAGTCCTGCCGTCTTCATTCTCGTCTCCAGCAGCTCTAGATCGTCTTCCCGTTGGGAGCCTCCGATGATTTCACCAATTCCGGGTGCTAACAAATCCATCGCTCGTACCGTTTTTCCATCATCATTGAGTTTCATGTAAAAGGCCTTAATTTCTTTAGGGTAGTCCGTGACAAAGACAGGCTTTTTAAAATGCTCCTCGGCCAAATATCTTTCATGCTCAGATTGCATATCGATGCCCCAGCTTACTGGAAATTCAAATTTCTTCCCTGATTTTTTAAGAATTTCCAGGGCCTCGGTGTAAGTAATATGGCCAAACTCACTGTTTAATAAATTATTGAGTTTATCAAATAATCCTTTTTCTATGTACTGGTTGAAAAATTCCATTTCTTCAGGGCACTGATCCATCACGTAGCGAACAATAAATTTAATCATATCTTCGCCCAGCGCCATGTCTGCTGTGAGATCTCCAAATGCAATTTCAGGCTCAATCATCCAAAACTCAGCGGCATGTCGAGAA
>Ga0172367_10007981_pt1 | contig 11946 bp, 13 predicted proteins | sample Lak10m_FD_114542 | JGI IMG/M metagenome (GOLD analysis project Ga0172367, IMG submission 114542) | Freshwater microbial communities from Kabuno Bay, South-Kivu, Congo - kab_022012_10m | ecosystem: Environmental > Aquatic > Freshwater > Lake | place: Democratic Republic of the Congo: South-Kivu...
ACGGGCGGCATGGGCGGCAAAGGCGGCGGCATGGGCTGCAGAGGCGGCGGCGGATCACTCGCTAGATCTGATTGCGCTTGCAAAACTAGCAACAATGTAGTAAAAGGAACCCCCAATGTATCTTAAATACACCATAAACACAGAGAAGCTACCAGGACACCTAGAAATCAAAGGCCCCTACAGTATTGGTGCAAACAATACAATCAAAAGCATCATTCCAGAATGGGAGCGCCATTGGGATAACACAAAAAAAGTATGGATCGCCACAAACCGTCTCGAATACTTGGATGCACTGCTCAGCCATGGAATGACACTAGAAAAAGTACCCGCAAAAAAAGCCCCACCACTATCCGCTCCAACAGTAACTATGCAAAAGCCAACACCAGAATTACAGCAGTGGATCCAACGTGGACTTCATACTCAACTGTATCCATTCCAAATAGAAGGCGTCGCTTTCTTGGAGGCCCAAAATGGAAATGGATTACTCGCGGATGAAATGGGCCTCGGTAAAACGATACAAGCCATCGGGTATCTAAAGCTACACCCGGAACTACGTCCAGCCGTTATTATCTGTCCCGCATTTCTGAAAGAAAACTGGTGCAGAGAACTGGCAATCCATGCTGGACTTTCGGCAACTGTCGGACACGGCACTGCTATCGGAAATCAAGAACCCAGCGCAGATGGCATTCTGATCGTCAACTACGATTTACTCGGATCAAGAACAAGCGCCACTACAAATGGAAAAAGAAAGAAAATACCGAGTGAATGGTTTGCCTATTTATCTGCTGTGTGCCCGAAAATACTCATATGTGACGAATCTCATTACATCAAAACCCCATCAGCGGCCCGAACCATTGCAGTAATGGAACTTTGCAGACACACACCACATCGGATCTTTCTCAGTGGCACGCCAATAGAAAACAAAACAATGGACTTCTGGACAGTGTTATCTTTACTAAGACCCCTCGAATTTGGAAACCGATTTCGATTTGGTGTTGATTATTGTGCAGGGAAACGAAACTTCTGGGGATGGGATTTTTCTGGCAGTTCAAACCAGGCACAACTATTCAAACGGACACGGTCCATTATGCTGCGCCGAAAAAAAATACATGTGCTGACAGATTTACCTCCCCTGCAAACCATTGCAGTGCCCATTGAAATAACCAACCGCGCCGAATATAACAAGGCAGAATCCGCCTTTATCTCTTGGGTTATGGAAAACAAAGGAATTTTGGCGGCAGACCGAGCGCTTCGAAGTGAAGCATTAGTTCGTCTTACTTACTTGAAGCAGCTTGCTGCAAAAGGAAAAATCAAAGCAAGCCATGAATGGATTCAAAACTACCTCGAAGAAACTGGAAAAAAGCTGGTGGTGTACGCCGTACATCATGAAATGCTACACGCACTTGCACAGAAACATCCGAACAGCGTAACTATTGATGGGAGCAGTCCTCAACTGGCCCGACAAAAAGCTGTGGATGCTTTTCAAACGGACAATAAAACCCAGATCTTATTTGGACAGATACTTGCGGCTGGAGTTGGAATTACATTAACGTCGGCGGATACTACATTACATACGGAACTCGCCTGGAATCCCAGTATCCACGATCAAGCGGCAAACCGAGTACATAGAATTGGACAAACCAGCAATAATGTATCTGCCTATTACTTAATTGCAATAAATACACTGGAAGAAACCATTATGGGAGCGCTTGACCGAAAACGAATAAACATTACACAAATTTTAGACGGACACGATGCGCCAAATGAAAGCCTACTGTCCGAACTACTGCAGCAATACACACAGGAGTAACATTCCACATGAAACTCCGCTACAAGCTAACAGATCAAAACATCCAGACTTACAACGGAACGCAGTGGGATCTGGGTCTTTGGAAAGAGACGGACAGATCTGGCGATCTTTGCGGTCCAGGCTGGCTGCACTGCTACACAGACCCGATTCTTGCAGTTCTGCTGAATCCGATACACGCAGATATTAAAAATCCACGTTTATGGGAAGTGGAAGTAGCAGGAAAATGCAAAACGGACCACGGCCTAAAGGAGGGCTGGACCCGGATGCGGCTGATCCGGGAACTAGCGGTCCCAGACGTAACACTGGAACAGCGCGTGCGGTTCGGGATTTTATGCGCACAGAAAATCGGCCAAGCGCCGGACTGGACTGCGTGGACGGAGAACTGGCTCTGCGGCAAAGATCGATCTGCAAAATCAGCGCAGGCGGCAGGGGCGGCGAAATGGACGGTGGCACGGGTGGCAGAGGCAGCGGTAGAGGCGGCATGGACGGCGGCATGGGCGGCATGGGCGGCAGATTCAGAAGAGGAGGAAGAGGCGGCACGAGCGGCGGCACGGGCGGCAGAGGAAGCGGCAGAGGAAGCGGCAGAGGAAGCGGCAGAGGCAGCAACACGTGGCATGAAAACGAATCCGAAACAAGTTCTGATTGCACTTGCAGAACAGGCAATACAATCTAAAAATGTCCGATAACTGAAAACACTAACAGAAAGGATTCCCCCATGAAAACCCCAACAGAACTTACCTCATATGAACTAACACGACTTGCAAACATCATCTACGATAGCTCCCGTCTATTTGCAAAAGTTACCACTGCCACCAACAAACTAACTGAACTCAGAAACACACTACAAATGATCCCCCCCTACGCCTCAGATATACTACAAAATGCTGGACATAAGCTGCTACCCACACTACCAGATATTATGGTAAATCTAGATCTACAAGATGACCTTCGAAAACTGGCCCGTAATATGAAGATACAAAATGATCGGACACAAGAAATCTTAGATAGTGGAGAAGAAGAGGAAAATGATGAAGAAAACGAATAGAAAGTTTGATCGATGAAGCTACTCGAAGAATTTTTACAAAAACACCATATTACCTACTGCACGGAAGGAAACACACATTGCCGTCCTGGATGGATTCAAATACATTGTCCATTCTGTGGCGATCAAAATTTTCACCTTGGAATTCCCATTACAGGGAGCATTGGCCATTGCTGGATCTGTGGGAAACACAGCCTTTGGGAAATCGTCCGCAAGCACACGGGAAAATCCATAAAGATCCCGCAAGAACTTAACCAGCAAAAACGAAATTCCATCGAACCGACGCCAACCCAGCGTGTTTTTATTCCGCTAGAAACTCAACCTCTGACAGAACAGGCACGGCAATACCTGCTTATTCGGGGATTTCCGCCAGATGATTTAGCGCTAACCTGGGGTCTGCAATCAACGGCAACCTGGGATAAATATGCCAATCGAATCTATATTCCAGTGCTTGATCAGAAACAAACAACCACCTACACCACACGGGCGATTGTTCCAGGAACAAAAGCAAAATACCTAACAGCACCCCGTGAATCTTCACTGGTAAACATCAAGGACACTTTATATGGTGAATGGCTCATACCCAAACAGTGTGATTTTGTACTTGTGGTTGAAGGCCCAGCCGATGCTTGGAGAATGGGACCAGGAACCGTAGCTACCTATGGGGTCAGCCTTACCGAAGCGCAGAAAATGCGGCTTAGAACGTACAAGCAGATTTTCTTGTTCTTCGATAATGACCTGCCCGGACAACGAGCAGCCGACCTTTTACAAGAGCAGCTACATCAGCAGCACATTTACCGACTGTCTCTGCCGACCGGGATCCAAGATCCAGGCGAAATATTACCAGAAGATGTGCCGAGAATTTGGGAACAAATTTACACTCAATTGCAAAAAAGGAAAATCTAGGGTATAATCGGGGCATGAAACGAACACCACCTGAACGGCTTCAGGAAATTGCTCAATACCTACTTGACCATGCAAGCAGTTCAATTCGGGCAATAAAGAAACAATTCAACTGCAGTCAAAATGTGGTGAGACAAGCAAAGCTCTGGATACGTAGGGAAGATCTGAAGCATAAATGGAGAACAGCATCGGGTACAGCATCGGGTACAATCAGTGTACCCAATGATCAAACATCGGGTACACTGGACGTAACTCCTAGTGCTGTAAGTACTTACGCATCGGGTACAGTCAGCAGTCCCAATTCTGGGACATCGGGTACAGCATCGGGTACAGCATCGGGTACAGCATCGGGTACAATCAGTGTACCCAATGATCAAACATCGGGTACACTGGACGTAACTCCTAGTGCTGTAAGTACTTCTGACTGCAAAGTTGTTTCCGATGCGGAACCGGAAACCTTGAAAACACTGGAAACAGTGGGATGGTTTGACTTTGATTCTATTCATAACTTAGTGCTGCATAACGACTTATCGCCAAAAGAATCACAAATGAAAGGATACCTGTGGAATGGGCAAAATAAGGGCTGTAAATTACTCCCAATTCAAACATCTCAAAACGGTCCATTCCCCATTTTTGAAAAAAATGGTGAGATGCTTCTAATTAAAGCCCTGAAGGAGGGATATATTTATTATATAAATATATCCCGACTGAAGGGGTTTAATTGGGAGCTTTCTCACCGCGTGCGCGAGCCTAAAATTACTCCTGAAATTCACTCCCAAAATACACCCAATTTGGAGTTGGAAAATGCCGCAGAAGCAACAACAGGTTTAACATTGTCAAATTCTCCTCAATCCACGCAAGCTGCATTTATATTAAATAGTGCGAATTCCCATCCCTTACTTGCATTAACGGTTCAAATACTACAGAAAGTCCATGGGCATTTAGTACATATCCCCACAACCAAAAGACAACAGGACCAGTGGAGTGCTCAGTTGTGGAAGCTCACACATTCTCAGGTTCCCGATGCAGAAATTGAAAATGTTCTTCGGTGGTATGCCGAAGCTGGTAACGAAGCGTATGTGCCCGTTGTGCATAATGCAACGCATTTGGTTTCCAAATGGCAGGCGCTTATTGCTGCAAAACAATCCCATCGTGTTCGAGGCGTCTTTCGGTACTTGCAAACGCAAGACATTTCACCAGCAGCCATCGAGTTGGTTCAACGGTATGGAGAATCTGCACCGCTCGCTTTATCTGGGAATTCGCACTGGGTACAGGCTATGGCCTGGTGGATTGATATGACATGGACACATGCTCGGCAGTTGGTGGGAACCTATCGGAGAGAGGCACAACGGCTGCATGACGAGAAAGAGGCAGAACTGAATGCTGAGTGTGGTGGAGATCCTCTTCCTTTGCGGCAAGATTTTTCAGGACAAGTGGCAATGGAACTTCGGGGACCGGGACGGGCGGCTGAAGAATTTCTGGATTTGCTTTCGAAGGAGGGTTTTGTGATCGACTATGGGCACTTTTTGAGCGACCGCTTAGCCGAGGGCTATGGGACCGAGAAACGGCTGATCGATTGGGGAACACCACCCTTTGGCCGAGCCTTCAATTGGTGGTGGTCTCGGTTTATTCAATACTCTTCTGCTAATTATGTAAAAACAAAGGCATGGTGTTCCATTTTGGAGTGGTGGAACCAACCGGGGTTCGGCAGTTGATGGGACAGGGGCTTTTATGACCGCAATAGAGCCAATTCCACGGACGCTGCGGCGTTTTTCGGGGCTAGGTGTCACTTAGGTATGGGTAAACAGAAAAAACGTCTCCTGGTGCCTCTTAGCGCTTCAGATTTTTGAATCAACTAGGAAAATTTTTCCTAGTAACCCTAGAAAAGCAGGTACTGATGTTAAACGAAGGTAAGAAGCGGAAAAATCCTCCACCGAAACGCATTCCGAGATCTGTGTTGTTTACGTTCCAAGAAAAGTTCCGTGTTTCGCGTTATGATGATTTGAATTGGGATGTGGATATTCGGCGGACAAGTTCTGCGGATCAGGGGGAGGAATCATCGCCAGGTTGGACAAATTTTGGGCATTACACTTGCCTGGAAAATGCTGTTGTGGTCATATGCGAGTTGGCATCCACTCGGCGGAACCGGGAGCAATCTTTGTTGGGGTATATCGAGACCTATCGAGCAGTCGCCAATGAACTAAAAGAAACTGTACGTGCAATTCACCGTGCAAAACCAAAGGAGAATTCCGCATGAAGATCCCATGTTTTGTGTGCAATGGTTCTGGGATGTCAGTGCACTATCATCCCGTACAGGGAAATCAACCGACTGGGATTTGCACGGTGTGCGAAGGCCGTAAAACTCAAGAGGTTTCTCCCACTCAAGCCGAGTGGATGGCGTTTGGCGGCGTTCGTGGCATGCACTTGCAGGGTTTGGCGGAAAAGCGGATGATGGGAGAGGTGTTGACTGTACAGGAGGAATTTGCGCTGGATCTGTGGTACATCCATCGAAAGTTGGACTGGGCGCTGAGCGCTTTGGTTGTGCTTGATGTCAAGGTTTCGAAGATGGAGGCTGCTTTCCTAGACGTACAGGAGATGGGACAAAGATGAAAACAATCTAATTGATCTTTGGACTTGACTTTTGTGTAAAAGTATGGTAGATTTAGGAATGGAGGATTTCATAATGCAAACGGACACACTTTGCCCACTGTCTTCTTCGGTCCGGATTATTACTTCTGAGAATCAGTATGATCCGAGAATTGAAGCTGCGTGGAATGCTGCACATGCGAGGGGTTTGTCGTTGACAGCGGCATACCGGTATGCAAAACATCTGTTGGACACGGGAGGGGTTTGATGAAATGGGAACGGGATCGGCAGGGGAACTATATGGCAGAAGATCCTCCATGGTACTTCTGCATTTATCCGGATCAATTGCAAAAGCGAAAGTATGAGTTGGTGATCTGCTGGGCAGTTCCGGATTATGCTGGGGATGCACACTACATTCCACCGTACCAGGCGGCGACGATCACGACGCTAAAACGGCGGGCTGAACAAATTGCACGTGCTTTGCGTGTGCGGAAAGGAGATAAGACATGTTTGCTCCAGAAACTTTTCAGGCATTAGTGAATAGGGTGTTCTCAGAGGTTTCTAATATGTTAGTAGAGAAAAACCGCGCGTATGGAAATAGCGCGTTTGCGCCAGCGCGGATTTTTTCAAAATCTAGTCCAATTGAGCAATTGTTGGTTCGAATAGACGATAAGCTCAGCCGAATACAAACAATGGATCCAGCATGTTCAGAGGAGGATACAGTTCTCGACTTGATTGGGTACTTGGTGCTGCTGCGAATTGCGCAGATTACTGCAAACGGCGATGATTGAAGTGCACATGTTTCCAGAGGATTTGGATGTTCCTATTAAGAAGTTAGGAGCTAGACTTATTCGAGTTGGACCAAGAGGAGTTCATTGTGCTTGTTGTTGCCCTTTTTCAAAGAAAAAACTGATTCCGTACTTACGCCGAAATGTGCGGCGGGTTCGGAAACAGTCTCTGAGAAACATGTTTCTTGTGGATTCAAGGTAAGGGAGTTATAGAGTCTGTGAGTACATCGAACATTGTCTCAATTCAGCATATTGATCGGACCTTGGACAAGCGGATTCTATCCGCATTGATTATGTCTAAGCCGTTTGCGGCGCGGGTTTTTGCTTCTGTAGATCATCCGCCATTTACCGATTCATGGAAGCAGTTGGTGTTCAAGTGGGCGCATGATTTTTATCATGAGTATAAAACAAACATTGGTGCTGAGATCGAGCAGGTTTTTACAGTGTGGTCTGCGTCCCGCGAAGATAAAGAGGTGGAGTATTGCCGGGAGTTTCTTACAGACCTTTCACAGCAGTATGTCAAAGAGGGCCATGAAATCAATGTTGAGTATTTGTTGCATGAGGCAGAAAAGCGCTTTAATATGCTCCGGTACCAGGAACTTCGCAATTCCCTGGAAACAGCGATTCAGTTGGAAGATGTGGTTGTCGCCGATGAGGCAGTTTCCGGATTCAAAACCGTGTCGATGGGCACAACGAGTTTGAATCCATTCACTGATGTGGAGTGTGTTGCGCAGGCGTTTAGCGAGTCTTTTGATGATTTGATTACTTGGGATGGGCCATTTGGCGAATTTTTGACGGGGCAAATGGGCCGGGAATGTTTCGTGTCGCTACAGGGACCAGAAAAACGTGGGAAATCATTATGGCTAATGGAATTTGCTTTTCGAGCTTTGCAGCAGGGGCGGCGTGTGGCCTTTTTCGAATGTGGCGATATGTCGCAGAATCAAGTGTTGCGCAGGTTCTATACTCGGCTGTGCCGCCGTCCAATTCGGGATTATTTGTGTGGACGGATCGGGGTACCACACATGTTATCGTGGGATTCTCCACCAGGGGACCGCCCGAGAGTGCAGTCGTTGTTCTTGGATGTGCGATCTCCGCTTTCGTTCGAGGATGGGGCAAAAAAAGCCAAGCAGTTCATTGATGTGTATCAGCAGGAGAATACTCCAGATATTTTGAAACTGTCCTGCCATGCAAATTCGACACTGACGGTTCGAAAGATCGATTCGTTGCTGGGAACTTGGGAACGGCAAGAGGGATTTATTCCAGATGTGGTGATTTTGGATTATGCCGATATTCTGCTTATGGAATCGGCGTCCAAAGAGTTCCGGCACCGGGTGAATGAAACGTGGATGGCCTTGCGCCGATTGTCGCAAGAGCGGCGGTGCTTGGTACTTACCGCCACACAAGCGGATTCGGCGTCCTACAAGGGGGCAACACAGAGCATGAACAACTTTTCCGAAGATAAGCGGAAGCTGTCTCATGTAACAGGCTTGCTGGGTCTGAATCAGACAGAGGATGAGAAACGGGAAGGACTTTTTCACTTGAATTGGTTGGTACTTCGTGAAGGGGATTTAGCGAAAGGCCGGTCAGTTTGGGTGGGGGTGGCTCCCGAGGTGGGGCAGATGGGTAGTTGTTCGATTTGGCCTGCTGTCAATTGAATGGAGTAATCTAAAATGGATGTGCTTGAACTGAAAAATATTTTGTCGCTGTGCAAGGGGATAGGGGCTTCATATGTCTCTTTCATCCCAGATGGCATTTTGGCAAAGAGTTATACAGCGGAATTGTTTGTGCCTTGTACAGCAGGTGCGGCTGTTCGTGGGGATGTGCCGCTGAAACTGTTATTGGCAGCAAGCGCAGGGCTGCATGGAGATCAAGTTAATTTGGCGATGCAGGGGAGTCAGTTGTGCTTGGAGGCGGGTGGATCTGGTAGCAAGCAACAGGTATTGATTGGTCTTTTGCGAGGAGAATCATCGGATCTATTTGGTATGGGGGAGATAGAATGGCATGTGTGTCCAAAGGGGTTTGTAGAGGCGCTTGGTCAGGCGGCAACTGCTGCCTCGGATAAAGTAAAGTCGTTTAATTTTTCCTGTGTGCATATTGCTGTGCAAAATGAAAACACGCTGCAGGTACAGGGCTGCAATAATCTCTTGGCCATACGGTCAAGTGTTGCGGTAGAGTCCGTTCCGATAGTTACAGGGTTTCAGGAAGCAGCGCAGGGGGATCAGGCGGTGTGCCTGCATAAACAGGCAGTTCTTTCTATCGAGAAATTTGCGCCGGATCTCTGGACAATTCATCCATATTACGTGGGGTTCGCTCGAAGTGACGGCGCACGCTTGTTGTGCGCCCGGTATGAGGCTGAGTATCCCTCTTTGGAGCGAATCTTCAATACGCTGGAATTGTTCTCTTCCCGTTGGATCCAGATTCCAGCGGAAGTCGCTAAAGCGTGTAAAGCGGGAAGCGCAGTAACTTCCGATACGGTGTTTCATTTGATGCTGTTGGGAGAGGGGGATCTGCGGACATTGGTCGTGCATGTGGCTACTTCTTCTGCTTCTTACGAAGAAACGTTTTCGGAGGTGCTGTGTCAGTTACCGGAGGGGCCGTTTGATTTTCATATGCGTGAAGATCTACTCCGAAGGCTGCTGACATTTTCTACTAAAGTTTATGTGGGCGATGTGTACGCTGGAGCGCAAAGCATTGTGTCTGCTTGTGTTGTTGGTTTATCGCGGTGAACGGATTTTTTGATCTTAAAGCAGTCACCACCCTGCCTGATTGTGCCCGGTGTCAGCTTACGGCATCGTGCCATTCGCCGAAAGTGCGCGTGCATGGAGGTGGGCAACAAAAGATTTTGATTGTTGCTGGCAGTCCGGATTTTTCCGTGGATCGATCAGGGGATGTAACCACCGGCGGGGCTTTCATTTATTTGCAACAATTGTTGGAGCAATATGGTTTGGTGCTAACGCGGGATTGTTGGTGGGTGCATGCCGTAAGTTGTCACAGTTCTCTGAAGACAACCGAGGAATGGATTGAATGCTGCCGTCCTATCGTGCGAAATGCCCTGGAATCTTTATCACCACGGATGGTGTTTTTGTTGGGGCATACGGCGATTAAAAGCGTGATCGGGGGACTGTCTGCGCAGAATGTTTCGACGGCAAACAATTGGTACGGTTGGCAAATCCCGGAACGAGAACATAACATGTGGATTTGCCCGCTGCCCGATCCGGAATGGATTAGCGAGAAGACGTTAGATCGTGGCCGGGCAGCATATTTTACCAGGCTTGTCGAACATGCGGTACAGAAGCAAGACCGGCCCTATTCCAATCATCATGATTTGGCAGGCGCTTCTTTCAATCGAGTTCAAATTATGCAGGACTGTAATTCCGTTGCACAGGTATTGTCTAAGATGATTGTGCAGGGCACTCCGGTGGCGTTCGACTATGAAACCACAGGATTAAAGCCGGATCGGGAAGGGCATCGTGTGCTGAGTGTGGGGGTCTCGGATGGAGTTACGACGATTGCATTCCCCATGAATAATGCCGTGCAGGGAATTTGGGTGGAGTTTTTGCAATCTGCGGTTCCAAAGATTGCTGCTAATTTGAAGTTTGAAGAGACTTGGTCTCGTGTGTTTTTTGGTACGCCAGTTTCCAATTGGTTCTGGGATACAATGCTCTATGCCCATGTGCTGGATAATCGGGAAGGGATTGTCGGCTTAAAATTTCAGGCGTATGTGAACTTTGGTATTGATGGGTATGATGCGTCTATTCAGCCATATATTAAATCGCGGGGAAAAGGGGCGAATGCTTTTAATACGATGGAATCGGCACCCTTATTTGATCTTCTCCAGTATAACGGAATGGATGCGCTGCTGGAATGGAAATTATGGTCGCGGCAATCGGGAAGGGAATCGGTATGAAATTGCTGGCACCCGTGCAAGATCTCCGTGGGTACCCTTTGATCCATGCCGGGATTCAAGTCTTGTGCGATGTGGAACGCAATGGCATGTGTTTGGATGTCCGGTATTGCCAAGAGCAAGCTGCATTGTTAGACCAGCGGATCGTTCTGCTTGAGCAGGCTATGCGGGAAGATGCAGTCGGCGTGGTGTGGCGGAAAATGCACTCCACGCCAAATTATGGATCGGGACCGCAGTTGGCGCAAGTATTGTTTGATGGAATGAATGTGCCTTGCTTAGTGTATACGGAGAGTGGCAAGCCTTCGTATTCGGAAGCTGCATTTTCCCATGTGGATCTGCCAATTGTGAAATTGTTCAAGAAGCTGAAGGAATTGGAGAAGATAAAAAATACATATTTGGAAGGGTTCATGCGGGAGACCGTAGGCTGGACGTTGCGCCCGTCGTTCAATCTTCATACGACATGCACCTATCGTAGTTCTTCGGACAGTCCAAACTTCCAGAACATTCCTGTGCGGAACCCAATGATCAAAAAACTGCTGCGCAGCGCAATCCGCGCCCGGAAAGGAAATCGAATTGTCGAAGTGGATTACAGTGGATTGGAAGTAAATATTTCTGCGTGTTATCACAAGGATCCGGTGATGATTAAGTATTTGACAGATCCCAGTTCCGATATGCACAAAGATATGGCCGCGCAGTTGTACTGTTTGCCGCTAGAGCAGGTGACCAAAGAAATTCGTACCTATGCCAAGGGGTGCTTTGTGTTTCCGGCATTTTATGGGTCGTACTGGCGGTCCATGGCTCCGGATTTGTGGGATGCGCGGGTGTGCAAGGCGGCGGATGGAGCATTGGTTGCCGTTTATCTCGAACAAGCGGGGTACGGTACCCTTGGGGATCCAAAAGAAGCGACTGGGTA
>Ga0172367_10007982_pt1 | contig 11945 bp, 10 predicted proteins | sample Lak10m_FD_114542 | JGI IMG/M metagenome (GOLD analysis project Ga0172367, IMG submission 114542) | Freshwater microbial communities from Kabuno Bay, South-Kivu, Congo - kab_022012_10m | ecosystem: Environmental > Aquatic > Freshwater > Lake | place: Democratic Republic of the Congo: South-Kivu...
GAATGTGGTCCATCGCCAAGGGTGGAGTCTCCCACCACGCACAGACGAGGTTCAGGAGCCCCCGGTTGGTGCCTGCCAGCAGCAACGTCAACGCCAGGATGCCGGCAAGGCGTTTCACGCGGGGTCGTTTGTGAAAAACAACCAGTGCGAGCAGGAAGAAAATCCAATGAATGGGCTGTATCAAAACATACAGCAGCTTGGACGCTGTAAAGAACATGCCATGGCGTTGAGTGGAATAATAGCGCTACCTGAAGTGGTCAAAACGGCCAGCTTGGTCCTTGGAGCAACTTACCTATAAACTGAACCAGAAAGACCGGCCGGAAGAGCAGGGTGGCGGAAATGGTAAAAACCAGTCCATACAAGGCACCGGCAAAGTGGGCATGGTGTGCAATCCGGTCGTCTGGGTGGTGTTTCCCCATATAGCTGAAATACCAAAGGAAAACGCCTCCCAGCAGGATAGCGGGCAGGGGAGGGAACAAAAACCACTGCCAGGGATCCATCAGGATATAGGTAAATACCAGCGCAGCGGTCGCTCCGGAGGCACCTAATTCGGCATACCAGGGGTTGTCGCGGTGCTTATTAAAGGCGGGAAGGCAAGAGATGGCCAGTGCGCTTAGGTAAAAAAGCACAAAAAGAATTGGACCGACCAAAGGCCCCGCGAGGTACATGAAAAAGACTTCTACGACTCCCCCGAACTGATAGAGCACATAGAGGTTAATCAGCAGGTGCCCCCAATTGCCGTGTACAAAACCAGCGGTCAGGAATCGGTAATATTCCCGGTGCTGTTTCACCTGATAGGGCGACATGAGCAATTTTCGGAGTAGGTCGGGTTTTTGGAAGCCCTGCCAGGAAATAAAGCCGGTGAGGACAACCAGTACGAGGGTGATGTTCAATTCAGTTTGATGCATAGCGTCAATCGTTGTGATAACTTTCGTTGCGGATAATCGTCATTCCCCGGTAGAGTTGTTCTACGAAAAACAAACGCACCATCTGGTGGGAAAACGTCATATCGGATAAGGAAATGCGGGCATTTGCCCGTTGGTACACGGGGTCGGAAAAACCAAAAGCTCCTCCAATCAGGAAAACGAGTCGTTTGGCACTGCGGAGCATTTGCTGCTCCAGCCAGCGCGCAAACCCCCTAGAACTAAACCGTTGCCCTTGCTCGTCGAGCAACACGAGAAAATCGTCGGGCCTAAGTTTGCCCAGCACGAGTTCTCCTTCCTTGATTTTTAGTGTCGCCGCTTCCATTTTTCCGGCTTGCCGGACATCGGGGATACACTGTATATCGAAGGAAATATAGTGCGTCAGCCGCTTGGTGTAGATGGCAACGCCTGTTTCCAGGTAATTATCTTGGGTTTTGCCAATATACCAAAGTTCGCACTTCATGGTCAGTCGAGTATCGGTTTGCCGAGGAAAACCTTAATTTCAGGCGACAGTTTGATTCGAATCCGGACGATAAGTGGTTCTGAGAGACCGAGCTTGGTTCGGGCTTGCAGGCTATAGGTAGTTTTAATAGCCGTAAACACCGATGAGAGCGCGGTATTGCCTTTACACTGCTGTAGGATGGCGTCCAATTTTTCGGGGCTGAAGTCATTGTGATGGCCGAGTAATTCGACTTCCACCGCTGGGCTTAGCGCCACCTGCAAGGCAAAGCTGTTTACCTGAAGCCCGAATTGTTGTAATTTGGGAAAAATCTGGAGCCAGTCGTTTATGACTTTTTCGGTTTTCTCCCGGGCTCCTTCTCCCATTTGGGTGGCTTCCTCTTTTAGGGCTTCCGTAGCTTCCCGCAATGACTGCATCAGTTTGTTCAACATTTCCATCGACTATTTGAATCGGATTGTTCCTTCCATTTTTTCCTTTCCTTCCATCACAGAGAGCAAGGGATAGGATGCGGTAACTTTATTTTTTTCTGTTTTGGCGCCGGGGAGGGTGACTTTAAATACCATACCGGGCAAATCGTAGGTACTGGTGAAGGTAGCTTCCCCCAGCATCATTTTCAGCATAGCTGCTTGCTCATCGTCGCTTGCCAATTCCTCTGCGGATCCTTTTGACGGAAGTCGGGTCAGCACTTTTTTGTCCAATTCAAACCCGGTGCCGCCGGGGAGGATGGTGGCGGGGTTCATGCCCATCGGCATTTCTTCACCCCCTGCTTCCATAATGCTGGCCAGGTTCTCGTACATAAAGGCGATTTCATCGGTATTTTTGAACTGAAAATTCAGCTCGGTATAAAATTCGGACGACTTTTCACTCAGGCGCATGCGCATCTCGACCCGGTTCCAGAGTTCGGGTTTCCCTCCGATAGCCCGCACGGAATCGGGCAAGGAGCTAAAAGGCATCAAGGTGTCCAGCTCCATATTTTCAGCCAGGGCACTCCCTTCGGGGTTTTCGGCGAGCGATTCTTTCATCATTTGCTTCATGAACTCATCGGAAATCAGCTTACTCAAATCGAGCTTCAGGGAGTACACCCCGCTGCCGTTGGCATTGAGTTGTATTTTTTCGAAGACATCGAAGCAGCCGGTGGAGAGGAGGGCAACCAGGGCGGCGAGTAGAAGGGGTGTTTTTTTCATGGCGGATGGTTTGTGTGGTTACGCATAAATTGTCATCAAAGAAACGACTTTTGTAGCAAATAAGTACTTATCGTTTATTCAGATAAACCATCTAATCCTTTTGTGGGTTATGACAGTTCTGAATGCAAATAGCAAACGGTGACTTCCCGTTCAGTCCATGGCTTTCGTCGAACAATAAAAGGCCTTCGGGTTTGGTGGATTGTTTCTCAGAGCTGGTATTGGGCGGTTTTGTTGAAAAAACAGAAATATGGAAAACATCAGGACATTAGGTGCGCTGCGGCAAAGCGGATATCGCTACCGCTCGGTAAAGGATGAACTCCGGGAAAACCTGGTTGCCCGCTTGCGCAACAAGGACCGGGTTTTCGAGGGAATCATTGGATTTGAGGATACGGTGCTGCCCGATGTGGAGCGCGCCATTCTATCCAGGCATAATATGCTGTTGCTCGGCTTGCGTGGGCAGGCAAAAACCCGGATTGCCCGCTTGCTGGTGCACTTTCTGGATGAATACATTCCCGTAGTGGAAGGAAGTGAATTGCACGATGACCCACTGCACCCCATCTCGAAGTTTGCGCGGGATTTGATTGCGGAAAAAGGGGATGATACCCCCATCGCCTGGCTACACCGAAGTGCGCGCTACGTCGAAAAGCTGGCTACGCCCGATGTAAGTGTAGCCGATTTAATTGGCGATGTGGACCCTATTAAGGCAGCTACGCTCAAACTCCCTTATTCGGATGAGCGGGTGATTCATTTCGGACTTATTCCCCATGCCCATCGGGGGATTTTTGTCATTAATGAATTGCCGGATCTCCAGGCACGGATTCAGGTTTCCTTGTTCAATATTCTTCAGGAAGGCGATATTCAAATCCGTGGATTCAAGCTCCGGCTTCCACTCGATATTTCCTTTGTGTTTACCGCCAACCCCGAAGATTATACGAATCGGGGCAGTATCATTACCCCTTTGAAAGACCGTATAGAAAGCCAAATCCTCACGCATTATCCAAAATCGATAGACATAGCGCGGCAGATTACCAAGCAGGAGGCTCACCTGGCGGCAGCACAACAGGAAGTGGTTCAAATTCCGGAATTGCTCGAGATATTATTGGAGCAAATTGTATTCGAGGCCCGGCAGAGCGCGTATGTCGATGCCAAGAGCGGCGTTTCGGCACGCCTGAGTATTTCAGCGTATGAAAACCTGGTGAGTGCGGCCGAGCGCAGGGCGTTATTGAATCAGGAAAGCCATACCCACGCCCGTATTGCCGATCTGTGGGGCGTTATTCCGGCGATAACCGGAAAAATTGAGCTGGTGTACGAAGGTGAACAGGAAGGCTCGTTTCAGGTAGCTGTCCATCTGCTCGACCAAGCGCTAAAAACAGTTTTCCTGCGCTATTTCCCCGATCCGGATAAACTGCGCAAAGGCAAGGACCGCGACCCGTATGGGGTCATCAGAGCCTGGTTTTCTTCTGGCAACCAGGTAGATATACTTCAGGATGCTTCCAACCAAGCTTACCAGGAAGCCCTGGATGGGGTGGCGGGCTTACGCAAACTGGCCACCGCCTACGTCGCTGATGATAGCCCTTTGCTTTACACTTATATGGAGTTGCTTCTCCACGGCCTGGCCTCCGGCCAGGTGCTCAACAAAGATATCCTGGAGTACCAGCTTCGTTTCCGGGACCCACTCGCCGGAATGCTCGGCGATGAGGGGGAGGACGACGACGATTTTGATGAGGAGGATTTCAATTAATTGAAGTACCTTTCGCAGCAACGGTCAAAAAATGCTGCTATGCTCGTATCTGTGAATCCGGATAACCCGGATAGCCGGAAAATTCGCCAGGTAGCTGAAATCCTGGCGAAAGACGGTGTGATTATTTATCCCACGGATACCGTGTATGCACTGGGTTGTGATATTCATAGTGCCGCAGCACTGGAGCGCATCGCCCGAATCCGGAGACTGGATTTGCGCGATGCGCTCTTCTCCATAATATGTGCCGATCTGAGCCAGGTTTCAGAATATGTGCTGCCCCTGGACAATGCGGTCTTTCGCTTGCTCAAAAAGCACTTGCCGGGGCCCTTCACCTTTATCCTGAAAGCTGCCGGAAATGTGCCTAAGGCGTTGCGCAACCGAAAAAAAACAGTGGGCATCCGCATTCCGAATCACCCAATCCCACTGGCTATCGTGGCTGAGTTGGGACGCCCCATTCTGACTACCTCCCTGAAATCAGAGGATGAGATTCTGGAATACTTTGTGGATGCGGAAGATATTCATGATGATTTCCGAAAAATGGTGGACGTCGTCATCGATGGGGGGCCATGTGGAAATATTCCTTCTACCTTAGTGGACTGTACCGGAAATGAGCCGGAAGTAATCCGGATGGGTGCGGGGCAGCCCGATTTGTAATTCTTTCTATGAAAAATGTGCTTCTCGGCTTAGTCTGGATACTGGCTACCTTACCGATGGTGGGTCAGGTTGGACGTGTGCGCGGCCACGTTATCGATAGCCTGGACGGTATGCCGATAGCCTATTGCAGCGTGCGCTTATCCGATAGCGACCAAGGGGTGTTTTCCGATAACCAGGGCTTTTTTCAGTTTGCCGGCTTGGCACCGGGCGGGTACACCCTGACCTTTTCCTATCTTGGCTATGCCGATAAGTCGGTATCGGTAGAGGTGGCATCCGGTGCGGGAGGGTATTACCGGGTCTTACTGGAGCAATCAGCTATTGAATTGCAGCAGGTGGATGTTTCAGCGGAGCGACAGCTCCGAAATTCCATTCCGCTAGTTTCCCGTTTGCAAATCCGTGCCGAGGAGGTGCGGGCCATTCCAGCGATTGGTGGGGAAGCCGATCTGGCGCAATATTTGTCGGTGCTGCCCGGGGTGGTTCAAAACGGCGACCAGGGTGGACAGTTGTTTATTCGTGGGGGTGAGCCGGTACAGAATAAAATTATCCTGGACGGCATCCCTTTGTTTAATCCTTTCCATTCTATCGGTCTTTTTTCGGTATTCGAAGCCGAAGCCCTCCGCAGTGCGGATGTTTATACAGCGGCTTTCCCTGCGGACTACGGCGGACGGGTATCGTCGGTACTAGATATTAAAACACGGGAAGGAAACGTGCGCCGCATGGCCGGACTGGTTTCTGCAAGCCCCTTTCAGGTAAAGGGACTCATCGAAGGGCCACTCAAGAAGCTGGACGCTCAGGGTAAATCGTTGACTTTTCTGTTAACCGGCAAACAAGGCCTGATTGCGCAGACTTCTCCGCATATTTATCCCAATGCAGCCGATAGTGATTTTTTCTCCTTTGCGTCCAGGGATTCTGCTCAGCAACCAATCATTCCAGGTGGCCTGCCTTATCGGTGGACAGATTTATTCGGAAAAATTTCCTGGATAGGTAGCCAGGGGAGTAAAATAGATGGCATCGGTTTTCGCTTCGAAGATATTTTTGAGGTAGCGGGGGTGGCGCGTATCGGCTGGTCGGCTACCGGTGGCGGAACACATTTTTTTCTGGTGCCGGCTTATTCTGATATTCAAATTGACGGAAATATTTCCTATTCCACCTACTCACTGGAAGCACGTGAACAAACGGATGCACCGCGCCGTACTGCCGTTAGCTCCTATGTAGCCAGCTTGAATTTCAGCTCCTTGCAGGAACGCTATCAGCTTCGCTACGGATTCGAGCTGAGTGGGTTTAATACCGATTTTCGCTTTGTAAATCCACTGGGCATTGCCTTTTCTCAGGAAGATTTTACCACAGAACTGTCGGGGTATGTTCGCTATTTGTACCAAGGGAGGAAGCTGCTGGTAGAACCGGGCTTGCGGCTGCACTATTATGCGTCCCAATCCAGTATGCAGCTGGAGCCCAGGGCCTCGATTAAGTATAATTTGTCGTCCTCCATTCGGCTGAAAGGGGCCCTAGGTTGGTATTCCCAGAACATCCTTGGCACGGTCAATGATTTAGATATCGTCAATTTTTTTGTTGGGTATCTGGCGGGGCCGGAGCGTTCGATTTTTGAGCCGGGTACAGCGGTGCCTGTCCGTTCGCGACTCCAGTTGGCCAGGCACGTGGTGGTGGGTACGGAAATGGATTTAGGGCAGCCTATCAGTGTCAACCTGGAGGCTTATTACAAGGATTTTAATCAAATTATTCAGCTCAACAAGAACAAAGTGCTGGGTTCGGATCCGGATTTTGTTTTGGAAAAGGGCTATGCACGCGGAGCAGATTTATTTATTAAATATCGGGGCACGCGCTTTTCCGGGCAGCTCGGCTATGGCTTGGCACAGGTTAAAAGGGAGGATGCCACCCAGGAATATCCTACTTCCTTTGATCGCCGCCATAATTTGAACCTGCTGGCTTTCTATCCCTTTGGCAAAGGCAATCGCTGGGAAGCCTCCTTCCATTGGAATCTGGGTTCCGGTTTTCCGTTCACCCAGACTCTCGGCTTCTACCAACAAGTGCCCATCGATCAAAATACCCTGGGGATCGACCCCGTTCAGGGAAATTATCCCATCGGGGTCATTTTGAGTCCGGTGCGCAATGGCGGTCGCCTGCCGTATTACCATCGCCTGGACTTGTCGTTGCGGCGTCATTTTTCCCTGGGCAGGACCAACGAGCTGGAGCTGAACGCATCGGTGAGCAATGCCTACAACCGTCCCAATGTGTTTTATGTGGATCGGGTACGCAGTAAGGTGGTCAATCAACTTCCGATTATTCCGTCTCTGGGTATTACCGGACGATTTTAAAAGGGGCATTAGGAAAAGTACGCCACGCATCTCCAGCCAAGCAGAAAGCAACATTCTATTCCTTGCAGCGTATTTTATAAAAACCAGACTATGTCAGCATTTAAATCGAACAACAGAAGGACTGCCCGCACCTGGCAGATTGCAGGGAGCATCCTGCTGGGGCTCTTGCTTGCCCTACCACTCAGTGCGCAGAAAAAGTATAAGCGGCTGGAAGAGGCCAACGGGCTGGAAGTGGGCGCACATATAAAAAATTTTACCGCGCGCGATGCGGAAGGGAAGCGTTTTTCCCTTCGGGAAGCCCTTCAAAACGGGCCCTTGGTGTTGATGTTTTACCGTGGGCAATGGTGTCCTGTATGCAATCGGCATTTAAGTCAGATGCAGGATAGTCTTGGTTTGCTGACAGCGGCCGGTGCTGCCTTTATAGCCGTTTCTCCTGAAAAACCGGAGTATGCGCAACAGACGGCAGAAAAAACAGGGGCTACATTCCGCCTGCTATACGATGAGGGGTATGCCATTGCTGATTTATTTGACGTGACGTTTCTTCCCCCTAAAGCGACCCGAGTCCTCTACAACACGGCGGTGGGTGCCCATCTAAAGGAAGCTCATTCCGACGATTCCGAACGGCTACCCATTCCCGCCACGTTCATTATCGATCAAAAAGGAACGATCGTTTGGCGGCAGTTTGACCCCAATTACAAGGTGCGCGCCTCTATGCGCGATATTTTGTCCCATTTACCAGTCAAAAAACCTTGACCAGTCGCTTAGTTTGGGTACGGCCTTCCGTTTCCATTATTTTTAGGAAATAACATCCAGGCGGCAGGTCATCCAGGCGCAGAGTAACCGAAGTACACGGTTCGAGCTGCACGTGTTTAAGTACGGTGCCATTGGCAGACAGGAGTGTCAGTTGGTGCATGGTTTGGTGCTCGGTGCGAATGAGTACTTCTTCCCGGCAGGGGTTGGGGGAGAGAGTAGTCGTAGGTTCTCCGGAAAAATCAGAGATGGCGGTGAGCAACGGACTGGCAAACCAGTTTTCGGCCAGGCCGTTGTCGCTTCCGATATCGCGGAGTTGCAGGATACCCCCTTTGCCATCGGCTTCGACCGGCCAGGGGGCGCTATCCTGGTAGGTGACTTCGTCGATCAGTTCGCCAAACGGTGCGGATAGGGCTAATCGCTGCGATTTATTGGACAAGTTTCGGGAAAACTGCCCAATCGCCTTTTTCCCATAGACAGCGCTGAACGCCTGGGCATCACTGCATAGGTAAATCTTTTGCTGGGGCTGGAGCAGGGAGCCTGCCGGAAACTGGAAATTGAGCCCGGGTTCTGAAAAATAGTAGCCGCTGATATCGGCTTCCTGCGTTCCGGTATAGGTAATTTCAATAAACTCCAATTGATCGGAACTGAAGGTAGCGGTGGATATTGGGTTGTAGTGAATACCCGAAATAACCAGGGAAGATAGGGGAGTAGCTTCGCAGGGGCTTACTTTACCCAGCGTTTGGTTGAGCCAGCTTACCCGGGCGCTTATCCAGGATTTCAGGGTGTTTATCTGATTGGCATGGAACCCAAACACCTGCCAGCGCTCTTTTTCGCGGGGAATGGCTTCCTCCAGGAGCTGAACGACCTCCTCTATTCGTCGATCCAACTGAGTAGGGCTCCAGGGGCCTCCCGCTGCACTCAGTGTCTGCCATCGGGCAGCCAGGCGGCATTGAAAGGGAGGGCTTAGGAACAGATTTTTCCAAAAATAGGGCCCTGTGTTGTCTCCGTTGTCAAATTGCCAGACGTTGGTGAGGCTTCGGTTGAAGCCCCAAATAAAAAAATCATTTCCGAAACTGAGATTGAAATCCCATGGAGGGCCTGCTCTTAGCTTACCGCCCCGGTCTTTGTGAAAAAAGGTGCTAAACTGATAGGCATCTGCATTGGACGACAGTTCGTTGAGCAGTATGTAATCGATAAAAGTAGGAATATCTATAATGCCTGGGTAGCCTGATGTAGGCGACGTGTTTTGGTTTGCCGTGCTGAGGTCCAGGGCTTGAAACTGGCTGAAGATATATTGATGTTGGAAAGGGTTGATCGTTTCGGGAGCCGGATAATCGTGAATAAAAGTTACTTGTACGGGGGTATTACTGCCCATGAGCCAGGCGATGGGGTCTCCGCCCGTTGTTTTATCTGCTTTCGTTATATATCCTCCGCTGACTTGTGGGAACAAGATATCGGCAGGAGTTGATTTTTGAACGTTCACTCGTTGCTGGTCCACCTTGATTTTTTCGGTTAGGATATACAGGCCTTTATAATCCCCATTGACCACGACTTCGCAGAATCGGGTTCGGGGAGAATAGAAGGTGAGGTCTTTGGCCAGACTGAGAGCCAGGTAGTCGCGGATGAACGTTGGGTCGTAGGCGAGATTGAGGAGGATCCAGTCATTTTCGGCAGGCATGCCAAGTAAGGATACGTTGTTATTGCTGTTGTTGGATTGCAGGGTCGTGAATCCGTAGGGCTTTTTATCAATCCATTGGGAGGAGGAGCCTCTAATTTCTATGGCAATGCGGCCCTGGTAGTTGAGGAAAGCGGGATTAGACTGGTCGCTGAGGTAGTTGCGTTCGCCATTGGGGCGGTTGATTAGGATAAGGCGTCCGGGCACTTTGGGTTCATCCGGGATTTCGAAGGGTTTTCCGGTGTTGGGGTTCATATCTGTCGTAATGACCAGGATAGGCAGGTTGCTGCTTTGAAACCCTTGGGCGTGCAGGCCAGAGCACAGGAGCGTAAAAAAGAGTGCTAGCCAGTTCGAACATTTTTTCATGTTAATAGGATGATGGCAGGATATGAAGAAAGAGCAGGCTGCTGAAATAGTAAAAACACGCTGCCTCCCATGGTTTATTGGCGACAGGCGTAGCCAGTAAACCAAGGGAGGCAGGATGGTTCTTTGTGATGGAGGGGTGATAGGTCGGGTTGTTAAAAGGCACCCGACCATTTCATCCGGGTTACATTCCGAGGCTCCAGCCCTCGCGGTATTCACGTTTGACGAATTGGTTGGCTTCGTCGAAGTTGGTAATTTTCATATTGGGGCCGTCCCAATCCAGGCGGATATTGCGTCCCGGGTATTCGATACGGCCATTGGCTTTCTTGTTTTGCAAGTCGTAGCTACGGATAGCGAGATTGCCCATGAGGATGCTTTCGGTGAGCGGTCCGGCCAGGTCGAAATTCGAACTCAGGTTGTTGGCTTTTTGGCTGCCGTAGCCGGCGATGGCCGCCTCAACCCATGCCCCGTAGTGTCCACTTTCCCCACCTGGCACGGCTTCAACTGTTTTCGGCACTTTTACCTCCTTATTCAGATGCGTAGGCAACAAGCTGGGAACCTGGCCGTAGGTGCCGCACATCATTTTTCCTTTTGTGCCGATGAAAATAGCTCCGTTGCCGCCGTCGCCCATCACTTCATTGGCGCCTAATTCTTCGGGGCGTTCCGGCTTGATACCGCCGTCCATCCAGTGGAGTTTTACATCGGGTTTGCCGTCTTTTCCTTTGAACCGAAGTATAATATGGGAGGAGACTGGGCAAGATTCCGGATTGTAGGCCGGGGTCCAGTTGGTGACATAAGGAGTAGCTACGCTACATTCAGCCGATTCTGGGTATCCGAGGCCGAGTACGGCGAAGACCGGGCCAATGTTATGGCAAGCCATATCGCCTAATGCTCCGGTTCCATAATCCCACCATCCACGCCAGTTGAATGGAACGAGGTTGTCCACATAATCCCTGTATGGGGCGGTGCCGAGCCATAAATCCCAATTCAAGCCCTGTGGAACAGGAGGCTTTTGGGTTGGCCAGGCAATACCTTGTGGCCAGACTGGCCGGTCGGTGAAGCAATATACGGTATGCACGTCTCCGATGGTGCCTGCATTATGCCAATCTACGAGTTGCCGAACGCCGTCGCCGGAAGCACCCTGGTTGCCCATTTGCGTCACCACTTTATACTTATGCGCAGCCTGGGTGAGCATGCGGGCTTCGTAGATGTCGTGGGTCAACGGTTTTTGGACATATACGTGCTTGTTGAGCTGCATAGCTGCCATGGCCTGGATGGCGTGCATGTGATCGGGGGTAGAAACCGACACGGCATCGATATGCTTATGCTCTTTGTCGAGCATTTCCCGGTAGTCTTCATAGACTTTTGCTTTGGGAAAACGGGATTTGCTTTTGGCGGTCTGCCGGGAGTCCACATCGCAGAGGAAAGCGATGTCTGCTTTCCCGCTTTGGTGAAAACTCCAGATATCGCTTTCACCTTTTCCACCTGCGCCAATACCGGCTATTTGCAGTTTATCACTGGGGGCAATAAAGCCTTTACCCAATACATGTCGGGGAACGATGTAAAAGCCGGCTAGGGCGGTAGCGCTATTGCGGAGGAACTTCCTGCGGGAATCCGTAGAAACAGAAGGTTTCTTTTTCATGCCTGATTTTATTGGTTAACTATTCACGCTTGAAATATCGAAAACTTCCGAATATTTATTGGTTTTTGAGCAAAAAAATAGGATTAAAAAATCGAATCAGGATTTTTTTCCAACGGACTCCAGGCTGCTTTCTGGTTCTTTTGCTTTAAAGGTTCGGGAGATGGGAACCTTCAGGCCATTGGTCAACTGTATTTCTGCGGCGTACTTGCGTTGGATA
>Ga0172367_10007983_pt1 | contig 11945 bp, 9 predicted proteins | sample Lak10m_FD_114542 | JGI IMG/M metagenome (GOLD analysis project Ga0172367, IMG submission 114542) | Freshwater microbial communities from Kabuno Bay, South-Kivu, Congo - kab_022012_10m | ecosystem: Environmental > Aquatic > Freshwater > Lake | place: Democratic Republic of the Congo: South-Kivu...
AGAAGACTCTTCCTTGGAAATATAATTTAATTCAGCCATGCGATCCAATACCAGTGCCCGGCGCTTCATTGTCGGTTCTGTATTTTTAAAGGGATTGTACAAACTTGGTCCATTTAGAATAGCTGCCAAAAGGGCACATTCTGAAAGCTGTAGATCTCGCAATTCTTTTCCAAAGTAATAGCTTGCTGCAGCAGCATATCCATGTACGCGAAAAGGACCATTTTGTCCCATGTAAATGACATTCAAGTAGGTTTCGAAAATTTGATCCTTTGAAAATTTAGATTCCAATGCCATGGCCATAAAAATTTCCTGGATTTTCCGACGATAACTTCGTTCGTTGGTTAAAAAATAATTTTTAACCAATTGCTGGGTAATAGTACTTCCGCCCTGGGCCCTCCTTCTTTCAATGACATTTTTTACCAGAGCTCTAAAAATTCCCGTGTAACTCACTCCATTGTGATCCAAAAATTTATTATCTTCAATAGCCATCACTGCTTGAAGACACAGTGGAGGCACTTCACTCAGAGACACCTCTCTTTGTTCGGTAGGCTCATTGCCTCTATATTGCGCAACGAGAGGAGCCTCCAGTGAAACTATCTGGGGACTCGACAAATCATTCGCTATAAAGCTTCGAGAAACTAGCCCCTCCGAATCCAAATATAAAAATTGGGTATTTGAAAAAGCCTTTTCTGTGGAAATAGATTTGTTCACAAAAATGAAACAATGAGTTTCCCGCTCAAGGGGAATCAGCTGATTTAATTCCTGACACTCTTTGGGAGTATTCACGGAATAATCGCCTGGTAACACTCGTTGTCCCACTTGGCGGCGACGAAATTTCTGTTCTTCAAAAATAGGAATCAACGACTCCGCCGTCATCTTCATCGGTTTCACAAAGGAAATCGGAGCTCCATAAAATTCAGTCGAGCGAAGAACTGCCTTAGAATCCAACTTCTCTTTGACAAGATCATCAAAATGCCAAAACGCAAATACAGTCCCACCAACGACGCCAATAGTTATTAAAATGAGGAATATTGCTATTCGCAACAAAATAGTTTTTAATTCGCTCTTCACCTGATATTTCATGATGGAAAAATACTATGAAGTTAACTGCAAATCAAATTCAATACTTGAGTGAAAAGATTTTAAATGCTTGGAAATCTCAAAACGTCGTAACTTTCAAAGTTGAAGAAAAGCAAGTTTTACAGAGAATTGTAGATGCACTTAAAGTAGACTACCAGCGAGAAAATGATCTTGAGCAAGAGGTTAATAAAATGCTGGCGGATCTTGAGCGCTCTCATCCTGGTGAGTTTCAACGATCTAAAATGTTTGGCATGCTTAAGCAAAAATTAGCAAAAGAAAAAAGGATTGTTCTGTGATTATTTCAGAAAATAGACAAACCCATTTTGCCCACTTGATTACTGATGCTGTATGGAATGATGATTTGGTTGATTTTTCAGATGATGATGTGGCTCTCCGAGTTGCAAAAAAAGCCATTTTCGAATTTGTCCAAGAAGATGTCGAGTTTGATAAAAAGGCGAAAGAAAAGGTCGCTTCTTTAAAACGAAATGTATTAGAAGGAACTCCTGAATGGGATATTTTATATAGAAAATATTATGAAGAAGAAAGAGGAAAACGTGGCAAAATCTAAAGTAATGTCTAAATTAAAATCTAAACCAAAAATTAAAAGCATATCAAAGCCAAAACTTAAGACTCAAGGCAAGCCTAAGGTAAGCATTAAAGCTTCCACTAAATCTAAACTTGCTTCTAAGTCGAAATCTAAAATCAAAGCTAAGCATTCCCTAAAAGCTAAGTCGCCCCTAAGGGGTGCTTTAAAAGCCACCCCCACCCCACCGGTAAAAACTAAAGCCTCGGCAAATTCTGGCCTCAATGCAAAGAAATCTGCTAAAAAAGTCTCCGCCAATAAGGGCAAAACCGTTCCCAAGAGGTCTGAAAATGCCCAAGTTCCTTTTAATGCGGCTCCTAAATCAATAAAAATTGTTAATCTTTCTAAGATTCTTACTCCTTTGGACGACAGAGTTGTCGTCCAAATTTCAGAATCCATGCGTGTGACATCAGGCGGCCTTTATATTCCAGACACCGTTTCTGATGTTTCCGGAAATAAGGAGGGTACCGTTGTTGCCGTTGGCAGAGGTCACAAGGACAAAAAGGGCAAGGTTCTTCCCATGGACGTTAAAGTGGGAGATAAAGTTCTTTTTTCTGGGTATGCGGGTTCCCCATTTCAATGGAATAGCCAGGAATTATTAATTTTGCGTGAAAATGAGTTACTCGGAATTGTGAATTCTTAATTGAAAAAGGAATCAGTCCATGAATTATAAAATTTTTTTGTCATCAATATTAACTTTGCCTTTTCTATTAGTGACTTCTCATGCTTACGCCCTTTCCATTGACTGGACTGGCAAATATCGATTTGAGTGGACCGAAGTTGATAAAACAACTCTTGGAGATCCCGGTGGAAGAAAAGCCTACGGCTTAAACTATTTAAGTTTAAGTCCTAAGATTATTGCGGCGGATGGGATCAACGTTGTTTCTAAGTTTTTAGTTTTGTCCGATGCCAATTCTACTTATAGCAATTCACAATTTGGTCAGATGTGGGGGACAGGTTTTTCTTCCTCTAATAATTCTACAAATTCTGGACAGTCGAACTCCTATGGGAAAAACAAGCCCAGCAGCAGCTTGTTGGTATCTGAGCTCTACCTCACGATCAATCAAGAGTACGGAGCTATTTTACTAGGGCGCGCCCCTTTTGAGTTTGGTATGGGAATCACCCATAATGCGGGAAATGGCCCTTTCGATCACTGGTCTGAAATTCATGACATTGCTGCCTACAAGTTTATAGTTGGAAATTGGTTTTTTATGCCAGCAATAGGTAGAACTTACGACAAAGACCCCGAGCAAGGCGCTAATATATATGAGCAGATTTTCCAACTTCAGTATCAAAATGACGATACTGGGTCCCTGATTGGATATCTTCAAGAAGAACGCAGAGGCCCCACTGAGACAAATGATATTTTGAACACCTCAGGCATATCAGGAGGGGTCGCTGGCGGAATTAACTTGAAACGCACCAATGTCGTATTTGGAAGAAAATGGGAATCTCTTGAATTTAAAATGGAAATTGGTTTACAAAGTGGTGACACCGGTTTGATTAATTCAATGGGTGAAGGCGTTCAATTCAATGGATATGGCATAGCTGCCGAAGCTTATTTACCTAGGCTCACTTCTAAATGGGACTACAATTTCCGATTTGGAATGGCAACAGGCGATGATCCAAATACTAAGAATTATGAAGCCTATCAATTTGATCGTAATTATGATGTGGCATTTCTTCTGTTCAATCATCGGTTAGGACAGAAAGATTTCTTTTCAACAAATTTAATTAAAGACCAGAATCGCAACACTTCATCGTCCTATGACGATGAAGCCATTGGCAATGCCATTTATTTATCGCCTTTAATTGGATATAAATACGATGAGCACTTGGATCTTTTTAATTCGCTAACCTATGCTCAGTTGTTGGCAAACTCCACAGGCGCAACGGGTCTTAGTAAAAATGTGGGGTTTGAATGGGATTTTAAAGTTGTATATAAACCTAATCCACGCATACAATGGGTCAATCAATTAGGCGTTTTGTTTCCAGGAGCGGCATTCCGCAATGGAGACGGTGATCTTAGTAATAATACAACCTATGGATTTGAAACTAAAGCCGCTATCAATTTTTAGTTCATCTTGTAAGCATCTTGATTTGCATCTTGATACGTCTTTGAAAACAACATGAGGGTGGCTTGTATCGGGGGTCCTGTGGCCCCCGATTTTTTTGTCTGTAGAACTGCAACGCTGATAAGATTTACATTACTAAAAATTAGCGACCTCGAGATCCACTCCTTTCTAAGCCAGCATTAGGATTTCCGCCTCGAGGGCCAAAGTTTACGCCATTATTTGCAGGATAATTTCCGCTCATTGAATTCATAGGCAAAGATCCATTTGGAGTGCCCAGATTCATGGTAGGATCATAAATATTTGCTGGAGCATTCATACTCAGAGGGAGGGTTTGACCCACAGGTACCAATTGACCATTGACTGGAGTCCCCGCCGGCATCGGAATCGGCCCTGTTGTTGAATTTACACCAGTTCCATTACCAGAAATTCCAGGCAAAGAATTTACGGGCGAAGTCATAAAACCACCTGGGCTACTATTACCAGTCCCCGTACTTCCATACTGATTGTAATTGTTGGCAATTCCAGAAACAGAGGAATTAGCCCCAAATACACCAATAGTACTTTGAGGCAACGGAAACTGCATTAAGGTTTGAAGCGAAGCATTCGCCTTGGTTTGATAGTCATTGTAAAAGCGCAATCCGTCGGATTTGTTTAATTCCGGATTCAGTGTCATACTGTCTCGCAATTGAGTTCCAAGATCTCTAAAATAACCCGTAAATTGATTGATCTGCTGTCCTAGCAATGCTCTTTGAATAAAGGGATCTTGCTGCAATCGCAGAGCTTGCGTATTTGCGATTAGCGCCAAATCCACTCGTCCAGCTGCTTGATATATTTGGGCTTGCTGTGTAAGTTCGTTGGCTTTGGAATCAAGCTGTGAACGCAAGTCTGTCTTTTCTTGAGTGACTGCCTGATTCAGGCCCGTCATTACGTCGCTTTGAATACGTGTCTGCAGTCCTTTATAATTTTTATTTAAGGCACTGATCAAGGTATCTGCTAAAGAAGCTGCATCCGTGTCCCGACTTGCCACTCGCTCAACAATATCAGAAGAAATTTGGCTGTCATAAAATTCAATCGCAGCACTTTCTGGAAATTCGAAATTCTTACTTTTTTTGTATTTTTTTAAGACTCCGGCCAGTCCACGCATTTTACATTCTAAATTTCGACTTTGCTTTTCACAACGTCGTATGACTTGATCGAGATCATCTTGTACAACATCTTCTCCTTCAGGCGCTTGCAAATCCCTGATGGAATTTCGCTCATCTCTACTTCCGTTATCCCGCGAAGAACCTCTTGAACCGCCGGAGCGAGCCAATTCTCCACTTTCATTTCGCGAACCTGGAGAATCATCAAAGGATCCTGAATAGTAAGAAGAGGGCCTCCCATCATCATCTAAAAAGCTTTCATCTGATTCCTCACGGGAATCGTCACCCAATTCACTGCGAATCTTCTGTTTAATTTCACTTAAATTTTCAGACACATCATATATCTTAGCCTTACTTGAAAAAGTCAGAGTAGGACGGCAATTAACACATACGCCATTTTCACTGCTATCAGAATTTCGATTGCGAACTGGACAAACATAAACTTTATATAAAAATTTTCCATCATCCGATTTTTTTAGCTTTCTCGATTCCACGCGAAAGACAGAAGAACCTTCTCTTTTTCGGTGATTAGCAACTTCTACTTCCTCATATCGTTCTGAGTTTTCCGACATATCTCCACAACGTTCTATAGGCTTCTGAAAATTTCCGCGGGAATCGGGCTCTTCTTCTTCAAAAGAGCCAATTTTTGAATTTCCATCTTCAGTGTCAGTGTCAGTGTCAAAATCATCAAATGATGAGCTGAAACTCGTCCACTGAAAGTCTAATATTTTCTCAAAATTATGAAAAGATCCTGAAATCGCAACAATCCCCAGGAGAAGTAGAGAATACTTCCATTTTTTTGGATTTTGGGAACCCATATTCCATTGCTTAATTCTTTTCATAGACTATCTACCTTTTTAAAAAATGACCCCACTTTGAGGGCTATTGATCTCATTCAAAGCCAAAACCAAGCCAAGATTTGGGATTTCCGCCATCATCTATATGATGAGTAAAATTAGATGGTTAGGCATAAAAAACCTGTGCTCAGTGGAAACGATGCCCTGTTGATTTTCATTCCACATTCTTGGTCATGGATTCTTTTTCCCAATGATTTAATAGTGTTATTACTGTCAGCCTTTTTGACATGCGAAATTGCTCAGAATTGCTCCCATTTCTGAGTTGAAAGAGTCTACTGACTCCACTAAGCTGCAAACCCCATGAAATTACATTTTCTAAAAACTCAAATACCTGAAAATATCAAAGCTGAAGATTGGACTCAATGGGGCTGGCAAATGCGCCATTCTCTGACTTCGTCCACTGATTTTTCAAACTACATTCAACTGAGTCCATCAGAAATAATGGGCCTAACTCAAGGAAAGAGCATTTTCAATGTTCGAGTTACTCCATATTATATGAATCTTATTGAAAATAGTGTAAATGGTCCAATACGTCGCATGGTTATTCCACAGGCTGAAGAACTTAATCCAGGCAAACAATCCATGCTCGACCCACTCGGCGAAAGAAAAAACAATCCCGTTGCCCGCGTCATTCATCGGTATTCAGATCGAGCGCTGTTTTTAGTGACTGATTTTTGCAGTGTCTATTGTCGCTACTGCACACGAAAACACTTTACAGGTCAGGAGCAATCTTTAGCGAAATCAACGGAATATCAGATTGCCTTAGAATATTTTCGAACTCACACTGGTTTGCGCGAAGTGATAATATCAGGAGGGGATCCCCTCACCTTAGCGGACGCTCAGTTAGACCGAATTCTAACGGATCTTCGAAGTATTGAACATATTGAAATCATTCGGATTGGCACCCGAATGCCAGTGGTATGCCCCATGCGCATCACTCCAGAATTAACTTTTATTTTTCGAAAACATAAGCCGGTCTATTTGATGACTCACTTTAATCATCCCAAAGAAATTACGGCAGAAGCTGCCGCAGCTTTGGAGCTATTAGTAGATTCTGGCGTCCCAGTAATGAATCAACTAGTTTTATTGAACGGTGTCAATAACCATCCTGCTATAATCCAGGCTCTTTCTCGAAGACTTCTCTTCTTGCGTGTGAAACCATATTATATGTTCCAATGTGACCCGTCTCTGGGAACAGATCATCTGCGAACCAGCGTAGAAGATTCACTGTCTATTCAGAGAGAGCTGTGGGGACATCTTTCAGGGCTAGCAATGCCGACACTTTCTTTGGATATTCCTAATGGTGGAGGCAAAGCGACCTTGGTACCTGATTTTCAAATTGAGCACCAAGGTTCGAGAAGAGTCTTTGCTGGATGGGACGGCGTTACCTGTGAATATATCAGTCCTGCCGTCGCCAGCATCCTAAAGCCCCTCGACGTCGATGATTATAGGGACGAGTGGGAAAGAACAAAAAATGCGAAGTATTAATAGAGTATCTTGAAGTTTTTCTGACCCTCCCAGTAAATGGAATATCTCACTCCTTTTCTTTTTTAAGAAAAGGTGGCAAATTTTCATCTTATACCAATTCCGATTACAAAGTAGCCCAAGGCACGACCAAGGGAGGCGCGGAGGCCTGCTGCCTGCAGGCCGCACAAGACTACCGACCGAGCGACGATGGGATACGAAGTAAACGGAATTGGTACTCTACTTTTGTGGAGCAATCACCTTAGAATGCTTGGCAAAAAGACGGGTAGGACACTGATGGCCGTGGGCAACTAAAACAGCGTCAATGCCCAAGGCATCTCCAACTTCTAAGTCATGCAGGGTATCCCCCACAATCACGGTATCTTCCCTGGATATTGCTACCAGATCCAAAAGTTGGCGCCCTCGATCCACTTTTGATGCCGCCATTTTATCAGCAATACCATAAACATGAGTAAATAATGGCGAGAGATTAAAATGGGCAACTATCTTATCCAAGCTCTGTTGATCCGAAGCCGACAAAATAGATTGCATTCGTCCTTCTAAATGAAGTTCGTTCAATACATATTTCATCTCTGGAAAAACCGCCAACTCCCAGACGCCTTGCATGTATTTATCCACATAACGATGGCAAAGGCTTTCAAAAGATTCCTTATCAAAATCAAATCCGAGATTCTGATAATATTTTGAAACGGGAAAATCAAAGACCTTGCGATAGGAATGCACATCCACCAAAGGCAAATCATGTTCCTGCAAAAAATTATTTACAGTCGCAACTGCATAGTCAACATCGGACAATAAAGTCCCATTCCAATCCCAAATTATATGTTTCTTTCCCTGCAATTCAGATATTAAGTCCTGTGCTATTTTCATCATTAATTAATTCCAAAATACAGATAATTTAATAAAATAAATATCTAAGTTCAGATTGCCATCACCACGATTTGCCAACCGAAGTTCTGGGGCGTAATTCACATTTCCCCATAAAGGAAATCTTTTTCCGGCCCCAAGGTAAAAACCAAATTTACTTTCGTTTAACCCGCGATTATTGACTGTGTTAAACATCCCAACCGCAGCAACACCATAAAAAGCATGAGCCAAGTTGGAGTCCATATTGTAAATTCCCTGACCCCAAAACTCATTATAGCTATTGCCTGTTGCCGAATGTAACAAAACTCCACCACCCACCTGAATTTGGGGCTTAATCAAACGCAAATAAGAACCAGAAATCTCAAGTAGACTTACTGACTCATTACCGGATTTATATTGTTTAAAATAACCGTGAGTATCATTAACTTGCAGCTCATTCAAATAGGAAGGACTTGCACCCCTATAAGCAGCAACCACATCGGCATAGCCACCCGAATAGGACAAGGCTGCTGACGCAGAAAAACCAATTGCCCATATTGCAACAATTTTTATGTAAGCCATTTTTAAATTCTCCTTATTAATTAAACCCTTTCTAACCGAGCATACTTCGCTACAAATTTCTTGATGGAATTATCGGTAAAGAGCACGCTGATCTTTTCCCCTTCGCCGCTCCCCTCAATAGAATATATTGACCCAACTCCAAAGGTGGGATGACGAACTCGAATACCCCTCACCCAACCAGTTCCTGTACTACCACTCCCCACAGCCAGAAGGTCCGAAGAATTTTCATAATCGGGAAAATCTTGAGCAGAATTCGATTCTTTGTTCCAACTCTTTTTATCACCCCCAATACCTCCGGGGTTGGCGGTTGCAATAGCGCCCCTCGCTGAGAATTTTCCATGTCGTGACGCAAATCCTCCTCCAAGCTTAGACAAAGACTGCCAATCTGCATTTTCTTTAGGGATCTCTCTTAGAAACCGTGAGGGCTGATTAAATTGTTCTTGCCCCCAAACTCGTCGAGACTGGGTATAGGTCAGAAATAACCTTTCCCTAGCTCGAGTGAAGCCCACATAGGCCAATCTTCGCTCCTCTTCCAAATCATCTTCCTCTTCGCCATGGGCTGCTGCCGCTGCACGACCGCTCGGAAATAAATTTTCTTCAAGGCCCACAACAAATACAAAAGGAAACTCCAACCCCTTCGAAATATGTAAAGTCATTAATGTCACGGAATTAATATCTTGATCGATAGTGTCCGCATCAGAAACCAGCGCCATTTCTTCTAAAAAAGACTGAATAGTCGCATCTTCGCCTCGCTCTTTTTGAAATTGAGTCATAGCATTATGAAGTTCTTCTAAGTTCTTAACTCGGGATTCCGCTTCTTCCGTTTTATCAGCCTTAAGCATCGAAAGATACTCAGTTTTTTCTAAAATATAGAGATAAAACTCCAACAAATTCAATTTACTTGATTTTTCCTTGAGATCTTCTATGAGATCTAAAAATCGGCGTAATTTCCCAGCGGTGCCCGCATTGAAAAGTCGACTTTCTATTGCTCGCTCCGTACCATGATAAAAGGGAAACAAATTTTGTTGAGAATATTCCTCAATTTTGTCCATAGTCGTTTTACCAATACCACGAGCTGGCACATTCACAACTCGCTTAAATCCTACATCATCGCTGGAATTCAATGCCAGCTTCATATAGGTCAACACATCTTTGACTTCCATGCGCTCATAAAATCGAATTCCCCCAACCAATCTATAAGGAATTCCGTAGGTGCGAAGCTGTTCCTCCAAAACTCGCGATTGCGCATTCGTACGATAAAAAACGGCATAATCATTATAGGAACCTTCACCCAGCGCCATCATTTGCTCAATTTGCTTTGCCACAAAGCGAGCCTCATCATATTCGGTAATCTCTTCATGAATAACAATAGGTTCACCGTCTCGATTGTTGGTAAAAAGTGTTTTATCTTTTCGAATTGAATTGTTTTTAATTACTGCTGTTGCCGCTCTAACGATATTTCCAGAAGATCGATAATTTTCTTCCAACTTAACAATTTTAGTTTCAGGAAAATCCTTTTCAAAATTCAGGATATTACTAATATCCGCGCCCCGCCAGCTATAAATGGATTGATCTTCGTCCCCCACAACACATAGATTTCTATGTTTCTGTGCTAAAAGTTTAATCAGAAGATATTGAATATGATTCGTATCCTGGTACTCATCGACCATAATATATTTCAATTTTTCTCGGTAACCCTCAAGCACCTCTCTTTGAAATTTAAAAAGCTCATGGGTCTTTAAAAGTAAATCGTCGAAATCCAAAGCATTCGCTTTTTTCATTTCAGCTTCATACATCTGATAAACTTCAACCACTTTTTTATCATTAAAATTGCGACTGGATTTATCAAGATCTTGAGGTGACATGCCCATCATTTTACACTGCGATATCCGGTATTGAAAATTCTTAGCAGGATAGATTTTGTCGTTGATATTTAAAATATTCATAACTTTTTTAATCTGACTCATTTGATCGGATGAGTCGTAGATCACAAAAAAAGGTTTATAGCCCAACAAAGTCAAGTGCTGTCGCAAAACTCTTACACAAAAGCTATGGAAAGTTGATATCCACAATTCTCGTCCCAGTTGAACCCCCATATCTGAAAGGAGCTTGAAGGTTCGTGATTCCATTTCTTTCGCTGCTTTATTAGTAAAAGTTACACAGAGAATTTCATCAGGACGGGCAGCACCTTCGGCAATGATATGGGCCATTCTATGGGTTAAAACCCTGGTTTTCCCGGAGCCTGCTCCTGCGAAAATAAGTAATGGTCCATCAATAGTACGAACAGCATCACCCTGGGGTCCATTCAATGACTGGGTGATAAATTCAAAAACATCCATGAAGTGAATTCCTTTCGATGATACCACCTGAAAATAGTTTAAAAGGTGACATTTTTTGAAACGCGATAATAAATACTTTCAAACTCCTAAAAATCAATGGTTGAACTCCTCAGAGTCAAGTATTCTGGACCTTCAGTTTCCGGCCCGTTTCTTGGATATACCCTTAGAGGACAAATTTGTGAAGAAATGCTTAGCACTTTCGATACTGACTGTCATGACTATGTCCTGTAGCTTGAGAAACAGTCAGGGGCGGCATTATGATGAGGTTTTTGTACGAATTCCATGGCAAACGAGCACTGGAAATTACGAATTGGCCGACGTTAAATTGCAAGATATTAAAGATCTTTATTTCCTCAATGGGGCCTTTGCTCGTTTTGTATGGTCGCCCAACAAAGATGCAAATAGAATGTCTGGACTCCCCCCCGCAACCCGTTTTTTTAAATCCAAGGATGATGTTTACATCCCTGGAGATGAAATGAGTCAACAGCTTGCTACCCTCTATGCTCACTTTCAAAACCTTGTTCTGTATGATAAAAACGTAGGCGCAGAAGGGGTCAATAAATTACCCCTCCATGTTGGGGTTGCCACTCAGCTCATGAATAATGGCAAAATGGTTTATAATAACGCATTTTATGATGGAGAATCTGATGCTTTTTATTTTTTACCGACTAAAGGCAAAGATCTTCAGCTTTACATTAATGGCGGAATAATTGCCCATGAATATTTTCACTCTCTCTTTTTTAAGTTGGCCCTGATTCCCTTGTTAACAGAGGGAAATTCAAAAATGGTTCTGAATTTAGAAGATGATGAAAAAACGAAAACTCCTCCTCGTCATTTAGAGCGGGAGCCCTCTGAAGATGACTCAGATGTCTTGAATTACTATCACTCTACTTTCCTTCGTGGACTCAACGAGGGACTTGCCGATTTTTGGGCCTGGGTCTATACCAATGATCCAG
>Ga0172367_10007985_pt1 | contig 11943 bp, 6 predicted proteins | sample Lak10m_FD_114542 | JGI IMG/M metagenome (GOLD analysis project Ga0172367, IMG submission 114542) | Freshwater microbial communities from Kabuno Bay, South-Kivu, Congo - kab_022012_10m | ecosystem: Environmental > Aquatic > Freshwater > Lake | place: Democratic Republic of the Congo: South-Kivu...
ACTTTATCTCCAATTTCAGGTTTTCTATTTTTTCTAAGTTTAATTTTGCAGAACTTATAACCTTCGCTATTAGTTCCTGTATAATTCATATCAATATAACCATCATCATTAGATTTCATAGAAATGCTATTGTCTTGGTATGAAGTTTTGCCATTCATTTTTCTTGGCATAACTTTACCAACAATAATATCACCATTATCGACATATGTATTTTTGGGAACAAATCCATCATCGCCCAATTTATCATATGAATAAGGCTTAACAGTACATATATTTTTAGGATTTACAAATAATTCTTCTTCGCCTGAACTATGATTTTTAGTACATTGGTCTCTAAATATCTTATAATAAGTGCTTGTAAATAAACCTCTATCTAAAGCAGATTTATTAATCATAACGCTATCTTCTTGATTAAAACCAGTATGAGTCATAATCGCTACAATAGCATTAACACCTGATGGTAGTTCATTATTATAAGTATATTTAGATAATTTAGTTGAAACAATTGGTTTTTGCGGATAATTAATGATATTACCCATTGTATCAGTTCTATTATTGAAATTACTCATATAAATACCTAATGCTTGCTTTCCCATAGCACAATTGCTAACAGCAAAGCCATTACCACCAATGAAACTATGATAATCACTATTTTCAATTGTTAAATCAGAAATACGATTATTATTATTAATATACATTGAATGAAAAGGAATGAACATTAAATTACCAGTAATATCAATTAACTGTTTAAACTCATCAAAAGTATAATCAGTTAAATTATTATCAATTTTATATTGTTCGAGTGTGTATTGAACGTATTCATAAATAATAGCAATTCTATTTAGTTTTTTGGTATTATATCTAATACCAATTTTACTATAATAATTACTAGTAATATTATTATTATTTAATACATTCCAATTCATAGGAATATTTAAATCGTTCATAATAGGTTTAATTATTTCCAAATGTTTGCTATGAACATTATTGCTGAAATAACCAGCAAGAAACTCACGTTTAACTAAACTGCTTGAAACAGATAACCAATTTTCAAGATTATCAATTGCATAATTTAGAAATAATTCTAATTTAACATCATAATATCCATTTTTAAATCCAATTAAAAATGCATCATTATTAAATGCATTTTTATCATTTGTACTTGCGAAATCAAACTTATTTTCAGTAAAATAACCAGCCATACGTGCAATCACAGGCATATAATAATTATCATTTTTAAGTTCGGTATAATAAGGATTATTAATAATTTTTAAATTAAAATTACTAATTACATTAACAATTAATGAATAATCATTATTATCAACATATTCGGAATTAATAATGATTCCAATTTTAACAGTATCATTAAAATCTTTAACTTGCATCCAACCTTGATTAGTCATAAACTTATGGTCATAGGTTGCAGTAATAGTTCTACCAGATAATATTTTAACATTATAAACGATTTTATTTGTAATTCTATTATAATTATTAATAACTTTTGAAATATCAGTTTTCATAGTTTTTGGATTAAAGCAAATGAGTTCATCTCCAATTTTAATGTCCTTGATGAACTTTGCATTTCCATTACTTAACATAACACGTTCATATTCATTTAAACATTGATAACAATTACGAGGCGATTGATTATGATCGCTAAATGGAATATTAACACCTAAAATACCATTCATTAAACTAGGATGAATTTCACAATTTGTATAATGAATAGGCATACTATTACCTTTTGGTAGTTTATATAATTCATTATAATTCATAGCAATCATAGCGTGATTAATTTCATTACAATCAAGATATTCAAGAATACCTTCATCATTATCATTATTATTGGGTGCTATAAAATAATCAAACGATTTATCTTTAAAGTATTCATTCCAAGTTAGATTTTTTTCTTTTAAAATCTTAACAATTCTCAATTCAGATTTATGAGTTTTTTCATCATAATCAACAATTAATAAAGGTCTATACATTCTACCTGCTTCAGTACTAATAATAATACCTCGCTTTAAAATGTTCCAAACAATAGAAGTCATAGGATAAATAATCCCACATCTCTTATAATGTTTAAGAGTTTTATATAATTCATTGGGATTTGTATGATAACCAATAATATCACCATTAATTTGAACATAACAATTTGCACGATTTCCCATTTCTTTTAAGAAATTGGATGCTTTCATTCTACTATTTTTAATGGTTTCTTGTTCTGCAAACCATTTTTCATTATTATCAATTACATAACTATAACTATCATCATAAATATGAGTACCCAATTCAACAATTATATTTCTAATATGTGTGCTATTCATAGAAATTGAAATATTAGTACTTAAAGCAATATTTTTAACTAATCCAACAGAAGCACCTTCTGGCGTTTCAGCAGGACAAATCATATTAATTTGTGAATTATCCAATTTACGAGGTTGTACCAATTTACCATTTTTTTCCATTGCTGTGCTAATTCTTCTTAAATGCGATAAAGTACTCGCATATGACATTCTATTTAAAACTTGCGATACACCTTGACGAATATTTTGAAAACTTCCAATACTCTTAATACCCCAATTACCTGTTGATAATGAGTACTTAAGCCAAGATTCTAATAATGAATGTTTAAAATAACGATGAATATTATTATCACTAATAATATCAGTTGTTATACAAGAATGATTTGAACGCCATAGATTTAATTCACGTTCAATCAAGCCCTTAATTTCCTTTGTCATTTTTCCATAACATTGTCTAAATAAATTACTCATCAATACACCTGGCGAGTCAATACGTTTATTCATATAAGAATCACGATTATCATAATCATCATATTCAAGATAAATACGAATCATTTTACAAATCATATAACCTAAATATAATGCTTTTCTTCTATAATTCTTACCAACGTGAGGTAAGAAATCATTTGTAATATTATCACGTAATATTTTAATGGCGTTTGTAGTATTTTTATTAATACCTGCCATATTTTTAATTAATAATTCTTCAGCTTGTTCTTGAGTATTAATATCAACTGCATCTTCACAACAAGCCATTAATTGACTAATAATGCGTTGATTATCCTTGTTATCAGTATCATAAACAATATGTTCAATAATTTCTTTATCGCTGATAATACCTAAAGCTCTAAACATTACGAATACAGGTATTTCAGTTCTAATAAAAGAAGTATTAAGACGAATATTACGTCCCATATGATTTAATTTGCCAATCATATTAAGACTTGTAGTTTTAGGTGGTAAATAAGATGAATCGCTCATTGATCTAATTTCAGCATAAATACCATCATTATTATTATTAGGTTGAAATACTAATGTATCATTTTCATTAATTCTATCTTGCATAATTAAAACTTTTTCATTACCATTTACAATAAAATAACCTCCAAAATCATATCGACATTCACTATTATTAGCATCACCAATTCCAGGTGTCTGATATAAAACACAGGCATTAGAACGAACCATAATAGGTATTTTTCCAATATAAACGTTATTTACATACTTATCAATTTTAGTAGGTATTCCGTGTTCATTTAAAATCTCAATAATAATATGAACATTTACATATAAAGAACTTGAATAAGTAAGATTATTCATTCTTGCAATGCTAGGAGTCATAATTATTTGACTACCATCAGGTAATTGATAAGTAGGTTTTGTAAGTGATGGTTGTAAAACATTAATATAAATCTTTTGTATATTACTATCAATATCATTATTCTTATTTGCGGTATTAATGCGAATAGGATTAAAATTAGAAACAATTTGGCTAATAGTTGTATTTATAAACTTATTATAACTATCGATTTGATGTTTAACTAATGGACTGATAGTTTCACGAGAATTACCTTTAATAAAATAAGTATCGAGAATATCCCATACAAAACTATCCTGTAGTTCCATTAATTATAATATAAATGAGTTAATGATTTATATATTTTTAAATCAATTTTTTATTTTAAAAAATAATTGTTATATTCATATTTATATAAAAGTTAGATATAACGAAGATAAACAAAGAAAAATAAAAACAATGAAAATACTTAATTTAATTCTTTATAGTGATGATAAAGATTATTATAAAAAGATGTATAATATTTTAACAAACTATTATAATAATTTTAATAATGTTAAAACATATTTTTATAAATATAATGAGAATATTAATAATGATATTGAATTAATAGATAATATTATAAATATTAAAGGTAAAGAACATTATAATCCAGGTATACTTGAAAAAACAATAATTGCATTAAAATATGTAGAAAAAGAGTTAAAAAATTATGATTATTTAATTAGAACAAATATAAGTTCTGTTGTTGATTTTGATTTATTGACAAAACAACTTGAAGCAACTCCAATTTTATATTCAGGTGGCACACACGTATTAATATTAAAATGGATTGATGTACCTGCCGGTATTATAGATACAAGACATTTTTATACACCATATGTATCTGGAACAAGTATTATTTTTTCAAAAGAAGGTTATAAACAATTGTTAAATAATATACATTTAATTGATAAAACACTAATTGACGATGTTGCAATAGGTGTATTATTTAAAACTATAAATATACCATTAACAAATCTATCCTGTAATAATAATAGACATTACGATGTTGAAATAGACCTTAAGAATATTAATATAAATAATATTTTAAATAATAATATAATTGTTTATAGAAATAGAAATGATATTGATAGAAATATTGATGTAAATAATATGAAAATAATAACGAATGCTATTCTCAATAAAAATAAAAAACTATTTATCGTAAATACTTAATATTCTTGCAGAAGGATCGATAAACTTGATAGATATTATATTGTTATTATTAATAAAACGAGGTTGCCAATAATTTTTAATAATTGATAATCTTGATTCTCCAAAATAATCAATAAACTTATGTTTATAATAACTTGATTCTTTTGTGGGTGCAATGTCTTGTACCTCGTTCTCCATTTTTTTTTCTATTATTGAAAACCACGAGTTTTTTTTACTTGAAACACCATCGCTAAATGCTTCTTTTGTTCTATATAAACAATCATTACTTAAATAAGTACCATCGTCAAATGCTTTTCTTAATAGATATTTTTCACAATTATTATAAAATGGCATTCTAATAATAGCAGGAATGCTCCAATAATTTTTAACAAAATCAATATCTAAAAATGGAACTCTTGCTTCTAATCCAAATCTTGCCAAACATCTATCTAATCTTCTGCTATCATAAAGATGTATTTCTTTTGTTATTTCTTTACAAGCATTATCAAACTCAATTTCATTTTTAGCATAATAATTAAACATATAACCTCCTAATACTTCATCTGAACCATCGCCATTAATAATAACCTTAATATTTGTATTTTTCTTAACATAATCACTAATCAAATATTGACAACAAGATGCTCTAATAGTAGTTATATCATAAGTACAAGTTGTATATATAACTTCATCGATAGCATTCAAAGCATCTTCTTCTTTAATGATAATTTCAGTATGTTCGGAATTAATAAAATCAGCAACTTTTTTTGCATAAGGTAAATCAGTAGAACCTTCAAAACCAATTGAAAATGTTCTAATTTTTTTTGGATAATACAATTTAGATGCAATTGAACAAATAATACTTGAATCTAAACCTCCCGAAAGATAATATCCAATTTCAATATTTTCATCAGTTAATAATCGACGTTTTACAGCAGTAATTAAAGTTTCCTTAATTTTTTCTAAATATTTTTCTTCTTCATTTTGAATAGATAAATATTCTTCTTGTTTTGTTTCATAAATATCATTATTTTCAAAAAATGTATAATGATGATTGCTATAATCATATACACATATAGAACCACACGGAAACTCTTTAACATCATTAAAATCACTAGGAACACCTTTTAATTCAGAACTAAAAATTAAATTATTATTATCAAAAGAATAATATAAAGGTCTGACACCAAATAAATCTCTAGAAGCTATTATTTTTGAAACTTGATTTTCTTTTAATTCAATTATAATAAATGCAAACTCTGCTTTAAACTCATTAAAAATAAATTCTTTAAATAAATCAAAATCGTAATTTTTATATAAATGTAAAATAGTTAAACAATCAGCATTATTATTAATATCAAGATTATATTTATTAATCAAATCTTTATAATTATAAATCTCGCCATTGCAAATTAAAATTAGATTATTATTATAATAAGGTTGCATTGCATTCATATTATTTTCATTAATAGCTAGACGATGAAAACCAATAGAAGCATCATTAATAGTTAAAAAAGATGATGCATCTGGTCCTCTATGTGATATTTTATTAAAATAATCATAATAGTTTTTTCGTTCTTTTGATATATACGCCCATATACCGCACATATTATATAATTAAATATAATAATTATTCTTAAATTGGTTTTTGATTAAAAATAAAAAAATGAATATTTTATAAATATTTATTTTCATAAAAACAAATAAGAAATATGATTTCATCATTTTATATAAATAAATATTTAATAAATGAAAATAGAACAAAAGAAGATTGTCAAAATATCATAACAAAAGAAACAAAAATAAATTGTGAAAAAACTAATTATTGTATCAATCTAAGATATAATGTTTTATTAAATATTAAAAATCCGAATAAATATAATGATTGTTTTGATTATAGTCCAATGTTCAAATATATTCAAATTATTAAAGATAAAACCATTTATATAAATATTATTAACAATTCAAATAATTATTATCAATATAAAGAATTATACAGATTCATTGAAGGTCAATTGAATATTTCAAATAATTATATTTATTTTGCAAATATTATAGATGATACCAATGAAATACATAAACATATATCGAAGTTCAATTATCTATTATCATTAGATAAATATAAGAATAATAAAAATAATGTTTTCATTGGTAATGTTGATGAATATATAAATTGGTTTTATTTCATATAAAACTTTTTGTTTAATTATATTTAAAACTTTTATTTAATTATCATATAAGGATAATAATTAAATGCAAGTGTTATTAGATACTAAAAATGAATATACAGAACATTTATTAGACATAATAACAATACCATTAGCAAAACAAATATATAAAATGTATGATGCATCGAGTAATAATAATAAATTATTTCAACAGGAATTAGTAAATATTAAAAATTGGAATAATAACAAAGTAATAGACGAATATACAGCGTTTATTAAAAAAATTAAATGCAATTATTTTGATAAATTATTGAAAGAAATTATTATTTTAAATATAAAAATAAAAACTGAAAATAAAAAAAAAATTAAAGATATTGTTATTATAAAACCATATGATTTTATTCATAAATGTTTAATTAATATTGGCATTTTTTGCTGGAAAAATGTTTATTTATTTTCAACAAAAAATCTAAAACCTTCCGAAAAACAATATCATTTAAATCTTATAGAAAAAAACATAAGAATAATATTAAAAAATGTTATAAGAGATACAATACCATATGAAATAATTTTAGATATGTATAATAATAAAAAAACTTCTAAAAAACATCTTCAAGATAGCGATAAAGAAGAAGAAGAGGAAGATGAAGAAGAAGAGGAAGAAGACGAAGATGATGAAGAAGAAGACGAGGAAGAGGATAATGAAGAAGAAGAAGAGGAGGAAGACGAAGATGATGAAGAAGAAGACGAGGAAGAGGATAATGAAGAAGAAGAGGAAGAAGAGGAAGATGAAGAGGAAGAGGAAGAGGAAGATGAAGATGATGATGATAATGAAAAACTTTATTTAAAAGAATTAATAGAAGAAGAAAAAGAAGAACTAAAGGAAGAACCAAATGAAGAACCAAAGGAAGAACTAAAGGAAGAACTAAAGGAAGAACCAAAGGAAGAACCAAAGGAAGAACCAAAGGAAGAACCAAAGGAAGAACTAAAGGAAGAACCAAAGGAAGAACCAAAGGAAGAACTAAAGGAAGAACTAAAGGAAGAAATAAAAAAGGAAATTAAATTAAAAAAACAAAAAGAAATAAAAGAAGATAATGATGAATTAATATTAGATGAAGAAGATAATTATATAAATACTAAATTATTTAATAATAATAATAATAATAAAAAGAAAAAAACAAATAAGGTTTTAGAAATAAAATCAGATAGTAGTGATGATAATGATAGTAGCAATAGTGATGATAAAATCAAAAATGAAAATATTAAAAAAATAAATATTAAAAAAATGCGTAAATCAAGATTTTATGATTAAATACGTGTAGTTTTTTTGTTATTATAATAAACACCAATTTTAAGGACAAAACGACTAATATCTGATTTATTAATAATAACATTATTTTTATCAAATAATCTAATATTAAAACGTGTTAATTGAGGTTCTAATGGATTAAGATAATAAATTGTATCTGTGTTGTTATAATCATTTTTAAGCGTGGTATTGCCACCAGTAGTAGTTATAGCATTTTCAATAATAATTGAATCAAAAGCATTAATATTATATTTAGTATTATTAAATGCTGTTTTATTTTTACCAATGAGTCTATTATAGTTATTTAAATTAACATAAATAGAATCTAATGTAATGTTTAAAGGCGAATTATTTAAAATGTTTAATAAAACGACAATAATATTAATCTTATAAACATTTCTTAAGGGTTCATCTAAATTAATATAAAAATCACAAGTAGTTGAACTGTAAAATGTAGCACAATCACTATCAATAGTTATTACTTTATAATCATAATCATTTTCAATTATATTTGCCATTTATTATATAAAAATATAAAAATAATAATAAAAATAAATGCATCATATTGTGTCTTGTAATATAAAAGGTAATATTGCCGAACAATTATTTCAAATAGCCAATATATACAATTATTCAATTAAATATAATACAGAAATGATTTTGTGTGATTCTGAAAATATTAATCAAGATATTAAAATAATTATTAAAAATAAAATTAAAATAATTCCAGTAAATGAGTTTAATATAATACATTTCAATATGCATTTAGAAGATAAAAATAACAAAACAGAAATACCTTATAACAATAATAATTTATATATAATTGGTAGTTTTATTAATAATAATTTTTATACCGAAAATACAAGACAATTTATAAGTGATTTATTAAATAATAACGAATATCATAAAGAAGCAATAAACATTTTTAAAAATATCAAAAACTATTTTAATGATAATGACAATGACAATGATAAATATATAATAATAATTATGAAAAAACCTGATTATAATGATACAGATAATATTGACATTATTTATTATAATATTGCATATGAAATGTTAAATGGAAAAGATAAAAATATAATAATATTAACAAGTGATTATGAATGGTGTAAAAATCAATATTCAATAAATAAGAACTTTTATTTTGTCGAAAATGACAATAAATGTATTCATTTAATATTAATGCAATTTGTATCATATATAATATGTAATAATTCTTATTTAGCGTGGTGGGGAGCATATTTAAATAATAAAAATAATAATAAAATAATAATGCCAAATAAGAATTATTATATAAATAATAACATTAAATTAAATAATTTTATATATATAGAATAAAAATATGCCTGATTCTGTTTGTATAGATATAGAAAAAAATGCAAATAAATATAAAAAAGATGTTTTTGACAATATAACATTATTATCTGATTTTTTACAAAACTTTGTTTTAAACCCAAGTAATCCACAAGAAACTATAAATAATTGGATTGCTAAAAAGCTAATAATAGTAGAACACGAAGATGAAAATAAGGACGAACATCTTTATTGGGTAGGAGGTTCATTGTCGTGGTCATTTTTTAGTCGTTTAATAAACTTAACATACGAAAAAATAATAAGCACAAAAATAACTAATTATGATATTCGTTATATATATCGAGATGAAGATGATATGCAAGCAAAAACAATAAAATTATTAAATATTATTAAAGAATTGCAATCATTATTGGAATCACAAAATGTTATTTCGCAAATTGAATTAACCAATTTTACATATGATAATGATGATTTTGAAGATACAAATACAAATACAAAAAAGAAGACATATAATATAAAACTTATTTTAGAAGATATAATTATTCAAGGAGGTGCAAGAAAACCTAAACATCATAAATATAATAAAGCTAAAAAATTATTAGTTGGAGAATTATTACAATTTAAACACAGAGAAGCAAATGTATTATCTATTTCTAAAATAAAAGAAAATAAACAAAATTTGAAAAATAAAATAATAGTAGAAATTATATTAGAATTATTTGAATCAAGAAAAAATCTTGATATCAATAAGTTTAAATCAGAATATTTAGTAATAAATAGAGTTCAATACGATAGTAGCGATAATTATCCTACGATTATTCAAAAATTAAATAAATTAAGTCCATTGGGTTTATTAACATATTCATATATAAATACTACTAATAAAATACAAACATTAGGATTGGATGTTGATGAATATAGACAAAATATTTATATGACACATTATTTAAAAAATGATAAGGAAGAAATTAAAAGAGATTATAATAAACTTTTAGATACATATAATGAATTATTTCAAGGTTCTAATTTTTATAATTCATATTTTAAACAAAAAATAGAAAAACACATATTAAAATATTCAACAAATATGTATGACGAGTTTATTGATTATATTGAAAGATGGTTTATGTTATTATTTAGACCTGCTATTAATTCATTTATTAAAGAAATAAATGAAGATTTAGAAAAATATGGAGTAATTTTATTTGTAGCAGGTGGTGATGCAATGCGTAGATTTGATTTTAATATATCATCAACAAAAGATATTGATGTAAAATTATATATAAAAAATATTAAAGAATTAACAACTGATGCTGAAATACGAACAAAATCGGATGAACAAAATAAAAAAGATATTATTCAAATAATAGCAAAACATATTGTTAAATTAAGAAATTATTTACAAGAAAATTATTTAGAATTATTTAAAATAAAAACAATTGAATATAATCAAATAACAAATGGATTAGAAGAAGTTGCAAAAGATTATAATACTCCTATAATATTTAAAGACGGTAATGATACATATGAAATTATATTAAAATCAGACGATGAAGATAACAATCAATATTTTAGAACACGAGAAATTAAACAGAGTAAAATATTTCCAGTAGATGTATATTCAATTGATTATACCACAACTATTAAAAAAACTGATGCATCTGGAAAAATAACTACAACAAAATTACTTGTTGCATTATTAGATGTTGTATTACAGAACGAAGATTTTCATAACGAATATGTTACGCAATATGGTGATAATATTCCAGTTGCAAGTTTATATTTTTTAAAAGAAGATTTAGAAAAAATATATACAAATCCTGATATGGCAATAAGAAGAATATTATCTGGTAAATATAAAAAGGATATTAAACGATATAATACAATTTGTGGATTAAATCGAAGAGCAATAGTATCATCCAGAAATTTACCAGCTATACAAATTAATGATACAGATTATTTAGAATTATTAAGTTATATTCAAGATAATCAAAATATTGATAATACAATTAAAAGTTATTTTAATATTATTTTATATAAATTAAAAAATAAGATAATATTTAATATATATGATATAGTAATATGTATTTATTTAGTTAAACATCTAAATATAATTGATAGCTCTCGTATTAATAATAAAGATAAAATTAAAAAAATTATAAATGATATTGCTTATTTTAAGGTCAATATTTATAATGAAAGTTTAAATAAAAATATATCTAATTATAGCAATTATGATAGTTCAAAATCTCAAAGTATAATAATTCGAAACTATTTAGAATTATTTAAAAAAAGGTTAGGAGATTCAACAAAAGCAGTTATGTCTTATAAAAATGATATGCTTATAAA
>Ga0172367_10007986_pt1 | contig 11943 bp, 11 predicted proteins | sample Lak10m_FD_114542 | JGI IMG/M metagenome (GOLD analysis project Ga0172367, IMG submission 114542) | Freshwater microbial communities from Kabuno Bay, South-Kivu, Congo - kab_022012_10m | ecosystem: Environmental > Aquatic > Freshwater > Lake | place: Democratic Republic of the Congo: South-Kivu...
CAATAAATTGACTTTTTGTCTCAAAATGCTTAAACTAGTTTGCAGTTCAGAAAGTTTTTATTCTCTTACGGAGGACACATGGCTCAATTTCAACTGGTGATGCATTCCGGCCCGACTCCGGGGAAAACCTTTCCCCTGGATGGTGACGTTCTGACCATTGGCCGCGAAGCGTCTAACCCGATTGCAATCAATGACGCTGAAGTTTCGCGCAAGCATACCCAGCTTGTGTTTCAGGGTGGAAAATACATTGTCACCGACCTGGGTTCAACCAATGGAACTTTTGTCAACGGCCAGCGCGTAACCGGGCAGAAAATTTTGCAGCCGGGAGATGTCATCTCTTTGGGTGAGCAAATTAGCCTGCTGTACGAGGCTGTTCAAACGATTGACCCCAACGCCACCATTGTTTCTCCTTCAGCGCGGTCTGTTGCCCCGGCTCCGGCTCCGGCGGTCAGCACCGCGGCGCCAGTTCGTCCCGCCGCCCCAGTCTATGCCGGGCAAGTCCCCGCGGGTCCGCTGCCCTCTTCTACACCCACTCCGGCTCCCAAAAAAGGTTTTCCAGTGGGCATGATTATGGTCATTTTGCTTGCCTTGTGTCTTATTTGCTCCTGCCTTGGTTTGCTGTGGTATGTAGATAGCTCCAATTTGTGGTGTTCCTGGTTTGGCTTTTTGTTTGGCGCGGCCTGCGGCGGTTGAGATTTGACGCAGAGACAATCAGAGCGGGAGAAATCCCGCTCTGATTGCTTTCTAAGCATTCTATTTTCATGAAGAGTTGCCAATTGCCAGCGGCATGGACTATAATTTATTAATTTCATTCGCAGGGTTTTCCTGCTCTTTGTTGTTTGGATTTTTTGGTGGTTATGGAAACTCAAATTATTGATGGACTGTCCTCCGGCAACGAAAAACGCCAGGTGACAGGGCAGCTGGCTTCAGGAACCAACCTTGTCAACCGCTATTTGATTCAGGAAGTAATTGGTGTTGGCGGCATGGGGTCGGTTTATCGCGCCCGCGACCTGCACTTCCCTAACGTGGTGAAGCTGGTGGCTGTCAAGGAGATGATAAACCAGGCTCCTGACCCTCTAGTGCGTCAGACGATTGTGCAAAACTTTGAGCGCGAAGCCAACATTCTGGCTACGCTCAGCCATCCGTCTATTCCCCGCATTTACGACTACTTTACGCTGGAAAACCGCTCCTATCTGGTGCTGGAGTTTGTCAACGGCAAAGATATGGAGTCGATGCTGGCTCAGACCGAAGGCTTCATTAGCGAACAGCAAACGCTCTCCTGGGCGCTGGAACTGTGTGATGTCCTGATTTTTCTGCATGGACACAAACCCGACCCCATCATCTTCCGTGACATGAAACCCTCCAACGTGATGATAAACCAGCATAACCGCATCATGCTGGTGGATTTTGGCATTGCCAAACCGTTTCAGTCCGGCCAGAAAGGGACAATGATTGGCACGGAAGGTTATTCGCCGCCGGAGCAGTATCGCGGCGAAGCCAACATCCAGGCCGACATTTACGCGCTGGGCGCCACCCTGCATCATCTGCTCACCCGGCGCGACCCGCGCCTTGAAGCGCCGTTTTCGTTTGCAGAGCGCCCGGTGCGCAAAATCAACCCCAGCGTCAGCATTGAAATGGAAGCGGTCATCAACACCGCGCTGCAGTACAACGCTTCTGACCGCTTCAAGAGCGTCGAAGATTTCAAATCTGCGTTGCTAAGCGCCGGTAAAAAAACAGGGCTATTACAGCACATTGGCCCTTCCCCGGCTGCCCCGGTTTTTCAGGCTACAGGCATCAAGCCCATTTGGACTTTTCAGTGCGAGGATGAAATTCGCGGCAGCGCGATGATTTATAACGGCACGGTGTACGCGGGCTGCTACGATAACAACCTGTATGCGCTCAACGCCGCCACCGGTGAATTTATCTGGAAGTACGCGGCAGAAGGCGGCATTGTCAGCCGCCCGGCAGCTTACGAAGACTCGATTTATTTCGGCTCCGAAGACCACCGCGTTCACGCGGTGAATGCCCGCTCGGGCAAAGTTAACTGGACGTATTACACCGAAGACCGGGTACGTTCCTCGCCGCGCATCGCCGAAGGCCATCTGTTTATCGGCTCTGATGATAAATTCCTGCACGCTGTCAACCTGGTTACCGGCCGGCGGGCGTGGACTTTTGACACCGGCGCCGAAATTCGCGGCACGCCTTTTGTCGCCAACGACCTGGTCTTTTTTGGCAACGAAGCCGGTGATTTTTTTGCCCTCGATTTTCGCGGCCAGGTGAAATGGCGTTACAAGGCCAAACGTAATGTAACTTCCTCGCCCTGGGTGCAGGAAAACTCGGTCTACTTCAACTCGATGGATGGTTATCTTTACTGCCTGGATGCCCGCACAGGCTTTCTGCTATGGCGCTTCCGCATGGATAAACCTTCCATCGTTTCCCCGGCTGTGGCTGAAGGCCTGGTCTTTACCGGCTCGGCGGATGGCTGTATCTATGCCGTAGAAGCCAAAACTACCCGTGAAGTTTGGCGCTTCAAGACCGACCACCAGGTGAACGGTTCTCCCGTCATTTACCGCGACTCGCTGTATTGCGGCTCGGTGGATGGCAATTTGTATTGTCTGGAATATCGCACAGGCCGCTTGCGTTGGAAGTACGCCACCAAAGGCCCGATTACCGCGGCGCCGCTGGCCTATGACGACATTGTTTACATTGGTTCCCACGACCACCATCTTTACGCTCTGCTGGCCTGAAACCCGGCAAAGGAGTTGGCGCTGTGCTTAATCGCATCCGAGATTTTTTCACTACCCTGTTGGGTAAAAACAAAACCCCCGAACCGGCGTTGGATAACATTGTCACCGCGCCTTTATCTGAAGCCCAGCTGCAGTCTATTCGCGCTCTCAGCGCCAGCCGCTATGAGCCAATGCACTTGCTGGCGACAACCGCTCAATCGGTGGGACGTCAGCGTGAGTTGAATGAAGACTGCCTGTTTTCCCTTTCCTCCACCCTGGCTGGGAACACCGGCAGCCCGCCTTTTGGCCTGTTCATCATTGCCGATGGCATGGGCGGGCATCAATACGGAGAAGTTGCCAGCAATACCGCCATCCGGGTTATTTCTTCCTTCGTGATGAAAAAATTTCAGGGCGCCTTGTTTGGAATGCCGCCCACCCCGGTGGAAGAATCTCTGCAGGAAATTTTACAGGCAGCGATTGCCGAAGCCCAAAAAGCCGTTTTGCGCGAGGCGCCAGGCAGTGGGACGACCATCACCGCCGCGCTGGTATTGGGCCAGCAACTGACGATTGCCCACATCGGTGACAGCCGCGCTTATCTGCTCTACAATGACCAACGCATGGAAGCCGTTACCCGCGACCATTCGCTGGTGCGCCGCCTGGAAGAATTGGGGCAAATCACTGCCGCTGAAGCGGCGGTTCACCCCCAGCGTAACGTTCTCTATCGCGCTCTGGGCCAGGGCGACAACCTGGAAGCCGACATCACGACCATTCCGTTTCCAATGAACGGTTATCTCTTGCTGTGTTCGGACGGCCTGTGGGGAGTGGTTCCTGACGCCGATATGCGGCGCATTATCACCGAAGGCCCGACTATGCAGCGCGCCTGTCAAAACCTGATTGCCGCTGCCAATGCCGCTGGCGGCCCGGATAACATCAGCGCTGTGCTGGTGCAATTACTGGGATAACTCATGGCAAAATCGAATCTCTACGCAATGCTTGGTCTCTTGCGTTCTGCCACGCAGGATGAGATTCGCCGCGCTTACCTCAAATACGCCAAAAAACTGCACCCCGATACCAACGTTGCTCCCGGCGAAACAGAAATTTTTTTGGATGTGCAGCAGGCCTACCAGGTGCTTTCTGACCCGCAGCGGCGTTCTTCTTATGACGCTACTCTCAGCGGCGAAGAGACCGATGCGCTGCCCAGCCCGCTGGATGTAGATATTCTTGTCAGCCGCAAACACATTCCCGCTGGTTCTGAAACGCAACTGGTCTATGTGTTGATGACCTTCACTCCCGCCGTTTCGGCCCAGGAGAGCGGCGCGCCGCCCCTCAACCTGTGCCTGGCGCTGGATACTTCCACTTCGATGAAAGGCGGCAACCTCGACATGGTCAAAGTCACCGTGTCGCAGATGCTGCGCCGAATGCGCCCGCAGGATGTTTTTTCGGTCATCAGCTTCAACGACCGGGCCGAAGTGGTTGTCCCGGCCAGCCGTCAGGCCAACCTGCATCGCGCCGAAAACCGGGTGCAAATGCTGCAGACATCCGGCGGAACGGAAATTTTACGCGGCCTGGAAGCCGCCGCGGAAGAAGTGCGCCGTTTTACCTCGCCCGGCATGGTCAACCACATCATTTTGCTCACCGATGGCCGCACTTATGGCGATGAGCAAGCCTGTTACAACCTGGCTTCTGAGCTGGCGCGTGATGGAATTGGCATCAGCGGCCTGGGAATTGGCAGCGGCTGGAACGATGTCTTTCTCGACCAGTTAGCCACTCTGACGGGCGGCAATTCGATGTACGTCTCACAGCCTGCTGACATTGAAAAAATGCTCAATGAAAAATTTAGCCATCTCTCGCAGGCCTTTGCCGAAAACATTCTTCTGCACCTGGAAGAAAGCCCCCAGGCCGAGCTGCGCTACGCTTTTCGCATTCAGCCTGAAGTCAGCCCGCTTACACTGGATAAAGACATTCGTCTCGGCCCGGTATTGCGCGATACTGCGCTCAGCGTCATATTTGAAATTAATCTCACCGGCCCCAAAACAGACGGCGCTTCCATGCCGCTGCTGACCGGGCGTTTGGAAACCCTGGCGGCTTGCTTACCCACGCCTGCCCCGGAACTGCCGTTACAAATCTCTGCCCAAATTAAATCCGCTGTTCACACCGAAACCCCGCCTCAGATTTTGGTGCAAGCGCTTTCCAAACTCACTCTCTACCGTATGCAGGAAAAAGCCCGCCTGGCGGTGGAGCAAAAAGACTATCCCAAAGCCACGCAACATCTTCAGCGCCTGGCTACTCACCTGCTTGGGCAGGGAGAACAGGCCCTGGCCCGCACCATTTTGCTTGAAGTGGAAAACCTGGAACGTAATCAGGCTTTTAGCGAGGCGGGTGAAAAACGCATCAAATATGGCACTCGCGCCCTTTTCTTGCCCACAGGAGACACAAAATGATTACCTGCCCAAACTGTAAACACCCCGAACCGGCAGGGGCAATTTTTTGCAGCGAATGCGGAATGCAGCTGCTGGAAATTGAGCCTAAAAAAACCCAGCAAATTGTAGATGAAACTCCCGATAGCGGCCCCGCCCCTGCCCGCCCAGTCCAACAGCAAATTCAGGACGCATGGATTTCTTTGCATTTACTCGATAGTGGACAAGTGCTGTCAATTAACGACCGCACTGAGTTTACCCTGGGGCGCAGCAGCGAAAGCCAGCCTATCATGCCCGATATTGACCTTAATCCATACCGGGCGTATGACCACGGCGTCTCACGTTTGCACGCAGTCATCAAAAGCGTCAACGGCCAAACGATTGTGATGGATTTAGGCTCTTCCAACGGAACGTACCTGAATGGCGCGCGTCTCGCGCCTAACGTTCCTAACCCTTTGCGCCACGGCGATGTGATTGCCCTGGGCAAACTGAAAATGCAAGTCATTCTCTCGCTGTAGGGAACAACCATGCCTTCTATTTTGGTTCATATTGCCAATGAAGACCCTGTGCTGGGCGAGGTGGAGCAGCTCCCTGGCCCAACCGATACAACTTTGCTGGTCAAAAATCCCCGCCGCCGTGATGGCAAAGACCTGCACTACCTGTTGAGCAATGTCACTCAGGTTATCTGGCCTCTCAACCGCATTGCCTTCATTGAAATCATCCCCGGAGACGAAGAAGAAGAACTCGTTTCCTTCATCCGTGAATAACTATGCCCGAAGAATTTGACCGCCGAAAAATTTTAGTAGTAGATGACGAAGAACGCATCGTGCGCTTCGTTCGTCTCAACCTGGAACATGACGGCTTTCTGGTATCTGAAGCCTTCAACGGCAAGCAAGCCATCCAAAAAATGCGCGATACCACACCCGATTTGATTCTGCTCGATGTGATGATGCCCGACTTGAACGGCTTTGAAGTGCTGGAAATGATTCGAGAAGTGAGCAGCGTGCCGGTGATTATGCTCACCGCCAAAGGTGAAGAAGATGACCGGGTGCGCGGACTGGAACTCGGCGCGGATGACTACGTCACCAAACCTTTCAGCCCGCGAGAACTGGTCAGCCGCGTCAAAGCCGTCCTGCGCCGCACAGAAGGCGCCAGCGGGTCCATGCACGGCCTGTTGGAAATTGACGAGCGTCTCAAAATTGATTTTGACCGGCGCGAAATATGGCTCGAAGGCAAAACCGTAAAACTGCGTCCAACCGAATACCGGCTGCTCTTTCACCTGGTGCAAAATGCCGGTTGGGTAGTTTCACACGACCAATTGCTCGCCAAAGTTTGGGGCTACGAGTACCGCGATGAACCGCATTACGTCCGCCTGTACATTAACTACTTGCGCCAAAAGCTGGAAAAAGACCCCGCCAACCCAAAATACATTCTTACCGAACGCGCCGTAGGCTACCGCTTTGTGGATTTTCGCCACGCCAAAGATAAGGAATAACGGCCCGTTGGCGTCTTTGCTTGCCCCTCCCCGCTTTCAATCTGTGCTGATTTTGCTCCGCGCCTGGAAACTCTGGTTTCTGGGCGCTATTTTGGGTGGGCTGATTGGCCTGGGCGTCTACGCCATCTTTCCGCCGCCTGTTGTGGCCCGCGCAACCGTGATGGTGGATTTCAACGTGGAAGAATCCTGGCCCCAGGCGGCTGACCGCGAAATTTTTTATTACCTGGAGCGTGAAAGCCGCAAATTGCAAGAAATTGCCTGGAGCGATGGCACCCTTCAGGCTGTCAGCGCCCAAACCGGCCTTTCGCCCCTCGTCTTGCGCCAACAAACGCTCAGCCTGTCACAGCCTGCCGATGGCGGCTGGCACTTTTACGCCCGCAGCGGCGACCCGCAGCAGGCGCGGCAGGCCGCCTCCGCCTGGGCGCTGGCTTTCAGCCAGCAGGCCCAAATTCAGCGCCCGCAATTTGACTCCCGGCTGCAGATTCTCCCCACGCAGACCCAAAATTTGCCTGTCGCTCCTGCAATCAGCCGCGGCGCTTACGCCCTGGCCGGGGCCGGGTTCAGCCTGGCGGCGCTGGCGCTGGTGGTTTTATTGTGGCCGATTGGCAAACCATGAACCGTCACAACCTGCTGCGCGGATTGTGGGCCCTTACTCTCGTCACCCTGCCGGTGACGAGTTTTCGCTACCTACCTTTTTTCGGTGGCGGAACGGTGGTTCGCCCCCTGGCGTTGTACCCGCTGACGGCGCTGCTCTTGCTGCTGGCCTGGAGCGCCTGGCGCAGGCAAATTTCCCCGCCCTGGCCGCGCCAAACCCCGCTGCTGGCCGCTTTTTTGCTGGCGGCGCTGGCCTCCACCGCCCTCGGCCTGGCTTTTGCGCCCTTGCCCCTGCGCGGCGTGGATTATCTCAGCCGCGCTTTGCGCGCTCTGCTGACCCTGCCCATCGGTTTGGCCTTCTTCTTCGCCGCCGCCTGGATGAACCGGACGGAAGAAGACCTGCGCTTTAGCCTGCGCTGGCTGCTGCTGGGGTTGGCCGCTCAAATTTTGTGGGCCGCCGCGCAGTTTATCGGTCTCAACACCGGCCATCGCGCCCAGCTCAAAGCCATTCAGGAACTATTCTCCGTGCGCGGATTGGTGAAAAACAAGCGCGTCTCGGGCTTTACCTTTGAACCCTCCTGGCTCGCGGCTCAGCTTGGTTCCCTGTACCTGCCCTGGCTGACGGCCTGTCTGCTGGCTGGTTGGCGCTTGTGGCGTGGAAACCATCCCTGGCGCGAAATTTCCCTGACCCTCGGCGCTTTGGCGGTGTTGTTGGCGACTTACTCTCGCTCCGGGCTGGTCATCACCCTGCTGGCCGGGTCGGTCACCCTGGCCCTGACCGGCGGCGAAGCGCGTAGCCGTTTTTGGCGCTGGCTGACCCAGGGACTGCGCCCTTCCGCCCCACAATCTTTCCTTGCCCGCTGGCGCGTCATCTTTCCCCGGCTGGGAATGCTGCTTGGGCTGGCGGCCCTGCTGGCTGCCGCGTTTTTCTTCCTGGCCGATAAAGGCTACATTTCCCGTTTGTGGACCAGCGATTTTGAAAGCGTTTGGGGTTATCTGGTGAATACCTCGCTTGGGCCTCGCGCCGCCTACGCTTTGGCGGCGATGACAGCTTTTGACCAGAATCCGCTTTTTGGAGTGGGGCTGGGCGCCAGCGGGTTTTATATCTATCCTAACCTGCCGGACGCGGTGCTGGTGGGCGTTTCGGAAATTGCGCAAGCGCTTTCGCCCGCTTCGGGCTTATTTCCTAACCCCAAAAACTTGTATGTCCGACTGCTGGCCGAAACGGGCCTGGCGGGCGGCGCCTTGTTCGCCGCCTTTTGGCTTTCCTGCCTGGCGGACGCTCTGCAAAGGCTGCGCTCCTCTCAAACCTGGCAGCGCGTTTTGGGTATTGGAGCCTTCTTCAGCCTGGCGGCCCTAGCGCTGATGGCTTTTTCGCAAGATTCTTTTGCCCTGCCAGAACTCTGGCTGGGGCTGGGGCTGGCAGCGGGAGCGCCCCTGCCCGATGAAATTTCTACTTCTGAAGAAAGGTTCCCATGATTATTCTTGCTGTTGGAATGCCCCGCGCCGGTTCGGGCTGGCACTATAACCTGGTCCATGACCTGATGGCGACAACCGGCTGTGACGATGCCCGCGAAATTCGCGCCCGTTTTGGGCTGCAAAGCATTTTGACCGAAGTCAACTGTAACATTGGCGTTCTTAGCCTGCGCCGCCTGCTGATGACCCTGCGCCCGGCGCTGCTTGGACACACTTTTGTCATCAAGGCCCATTCGGCGCCCACCGTTTGGGCGCGGGCGCTCATTCAGGGCGGGTGGATAAAACCCCTCTACGTTTACCGTGACCCGCGTGACGCCATGCTTTCGGCTTTTGACTATGGCCGCCGCGCTGTCGAAAAAGGCCGCCCAAACGCTTTCTCACACCTGACAGATTTCACAGCCAGCCTGAACTTCATCGAAGAGTACGTGCGCGGCTGGGAAGAATGGAATCAACTCCCAGGCGTGTTGAAGACCCGTTACGAAGACTTGCTGACGAATTATGACGTGGAAGCCGCCCGCATTGCCCGTTTTTTGAATCTCGACCCGCAAAACGAGGCCGCGCGCCAGGTGATAGAAAAATATCGTCCTGGCGGCCAGGTGGAAACCCAGCAGGGAACGCACTTTTTCAAAGGTCAGATTGGCCGCTTTCGCCAGCGCTATTCCGAAGAGGAGCAAAAGCAGCTGCTGGAGCGTTTTGGCCCCGCGCTAAAAAAAATGGGATACGAACCAGCCTGACATTTTTGCAAACTTTGCCTCCCCCGTTTTTCCTATAACCGATGGGGTATGATTAACAGGCTATGAACCGCTCCGATTCGCCCTTTGTGGCTGACTGGTTTGTCATTTCCCTGCGCTGGCTGACGATTTTGGGCGCAACCGTTTCGCTTGCGGCGGCAAACCGGTTGTTTGTTTTGCCTTCCCTTTTGCTGATTCTGCTCACCCTGTGGAATATCCTGCTCACCTGGCTGGCGGGGTTGAACCAGCGTTTGCCGCGTCACCGGCATTTGAGCGTTGGCATAGATATTGTTCTGACGGCCTTGCTGTTCTGGTTTCAGGGCGGCATTCTCTCTCCCGCTTTTTGGCTGCTGCTTTTGCCGTTGATTTCTGGCGGCTTGTATTTTGACCTGCCGGGCGGCCTGACCTCGGCCCTGGCGATGATTCTTGTCAATGGGTTGGATATTTTCTTTCAGGGCCTGCTGCCCATTCCCCGGGTGGGGCTGGCTGTATTCACTTTGCTGATGGGAGTTTTTTTCGGCTACATCAGCCAGCAGGTCATTCGTCAACTGCGCGCCTCGCGCCAGCAGCAAATTGCCTTGCGTGAGCGCCAGCAGAAAGTGGAAACCGACCGGATGCGGGCTATTTACACCCTCACGTCCACCCTTACGGCTACCCTGAATTACAAACTGGTGCTGGATAACGCGCTGGATTTAAGCGCCAGCCTGCTGCACGTTGAAAATGCTCAGGCCGAGACGCCCACCCCGCTGGATGACCGCCTGGTGAGCGCTTTTCTGCTCTTCAAAGAAGGAATGCTGGTTTTGGGCGCTTCGCGCCGCTTCACCGCCGCCGATTTGCGGCTGAATTTTCCCGCCAAAGCCGGGCTGCTGGCGCGGGTGGTGGAGCGCGGAGAAACCGTCCTGGGCGGCAGCGTCAGCGCCGACCCGGAGCTGAAAGCCGTCATGGGGCTGATGCCGTGTCAGTCGGTTTACTGCCTGCCGCTGCGCAGCGGCCTCAGCAGTTACGGCGTTCTCATCTTTGGACATCCCCAGCCGGGCTATTTCACCCATGACCGCTGTGACGTGTTGGGCATTCTGGCCCAGCAGGCGACGATTGCCATTCAAAACGCCAGCCTGTACCAGGACCTGGCCGATGAAAAACAACGCATGGCCGAAGCCCAGGAAGAAGCCCGTAAAAAACTGGCCCGCGACCTGCACGATGGCCCGACCCAATCGGTGGCGGCGATTGCCATGCGAGTCAACCTGGCGCGGATGATGCTGACCCGCGACCCCAAGGCCGTCACGGAAGAGATGGAAAAAATTGAAGACCTGGCCCGGCGTACCACCAAAGAGATTCGCCACATGCTGTTCACGCTGCGCCCGCTGGCGCTCGAATCGCAAGGGCTGATTGCCGCGCTGGAGCAGATGGCGGAAAAAATGAAAGAAACCTTCGGCCAGCAGGTTGTGATTCAGGTGGACCAGAAATTGACCGATGACCTGGAAATGGGCAAAAAAGGGGTGATTTTTTACATTGCCGAAGAAGCCGTCAACAACGCCCGCAAACACGCTCAGGCCGCGCAAATTGTGGTGCGCCTGAGTCGCATGCAAAAAGAACCCGAAATTGCCTGGCTGCAAATTGCCGATAGCGGCGTGGGCTTTGACGTCCAGGCGGTGAACGCCTCCTATGACAAGCGCGGCAGCCTGGGCATGGTCAACCTGCGTGAGCGCAGCGAGCTGGTGAACGGCCTGCTGCACATCGACTCGGCGCCTGGCAAAGGAACCCGCGTCAATGTTTACATTCCTCTCAGCGAAGAAGCCGCCGATAAACTGCATCATGGCCGGGCGAGGGAATAATGCCGCTGCTGAATAATTTCTATTATTTTTCGCATAACGAAACTGATTTTTCGCGCCCGGCGGTTATTCTGCTGCATGGCGCGGGCGGCAGCCATCTTTCCTGGCCGCCAGAGATTCGTCACCTGCCTGGGCAGCGCATTTACGCTCTCGACCTGCCCGGGCATGGAAAATCGCCCCAAATTGGACGTCATTCCATCGAAGAATACGCCGAAGACGTACTCGATTTTTTGGACGCGCTCAAAGTGCGCAAGGCTGTCTTTGTCGGGCATTCCATGGGCGGGGCGATTGCCCTTTCGCTGGCGATTCACCATCCCAGCCGCGCCCTGGGGCTGGGGTTGGTGGCAACCGCTCCCCGTTTGCGGGTGGCGCCGCTTTTGCTGGAACAAACCACCAGCAGCGCTTCCTTTCCCCTTGCCGCGCAGACGGTGATTGATTGGTCTTTTTCTCCCCAGGCTGATTCGCGTCTGCGCGAGCTGACACATCAGCGCCTGGCGGAAACCCGCCCGCTGGTGCTGCATGGCGACTTTTTGGCCTGCAACGCCTTCGACGAGTCGCTTGCGCTGCGGCGCATCAAACTTCCTACCCTGATTTTGTGCGGCGAACAAGACAAGATGACTCCGCTGCATTTTTCGGAACAAATGCACCTGCGCATCAAAGATTCCATCTTTCACC
>Ga0172367_10007987_pt1 | contig 11939 bp, 10 predicted proteins | sample Lak10m_FD_114542 | JGI IMG/M metagenome (GOLD analysis project Ga0172367, IMG submission 114542) | Freshwater microbial communities from Kabuno Bay, South-Kivu, Congo - kab_022012_10m | ecosystem: Environmental > Aquatic > Freshwater > Lake | place: Democratic Republic of the Congo: South-Kivu...
CAATCGCTGGCGGTTTTCTCGTCCAAGCTGCTGATGATACCATGACTGATACCACTGCATGGCAAGTAGTTACCGAAGGTCAACCCACCCCTGACCAGTTAGCCGAGTTACTGTTTGCTTGGAAAGTTTGTAAACACGTCAAATCTAATGCCATTGTGATTACAAACGATCAAACTACCCTCGGTGTGGGTGCAGGTCAAATGAATCGCGTTGGTTCAGTGAAAATTGCCTTAGAACAGGCAGGCGCAAAAGCCCAAGGTGCAGTTCTCGCCAGTGATGGATTTTTCCCCTTCGATGACTCTGTCAGAACAGCCGCAGATGCTGGTATTACTGCCATTGTCCAACCAGGGGGAAGTCTGCGTGACCAAGATTCCATCAACGCCGCCAATGAATTAGGATTAGTGATGGTGTTAACTGGTATGCGCCATTTTCTACACTAAATTTTGCCAGTTAAACCTGTGACACTTCAATAACTGTCACATATTACACTTGGTTTGTAACTAAACAGAAGTATCCTCTAGTGGTGTGTGAGGAGCAAGTTAAAAATAAAAAGTGCCTGGGGTGGAAACACGGCAACACTCCCAGGCACTTTTTAGTATGCTTCTAAAAATTTTACAGAAACTAAAATTGCTCGTCAGTCTCTTGACTAATTTCCAAACAGCGCTCATCAGCAGCCAGTTGAAGCTGTAACTTAAGATTTCCTTTCCAGCGGGTTAGGAATGTATCTGAATACCGGATCAGAATTCCAAGGACCACGCTCATCTTTGCCATCGCCATTTGTAGATAAATTGTAATAAATATCAACCGTTTCATCAGGCTGAATATTACCAAACAGTGGGTCTGTTAGTTTACCCAATGAATCAAGAGCTTTCATAAACATCTGAGTATGAGAAACTTCTCGTGTTAAGAGATGAACCAAAGTATTTTTAGTTCCTTGATCTGTGGCCACCTTAATTAGTTCTTCGTAAGTTTGACGTGCGCCAGCTTCAGCCGCAATATTAGCTCTCAAATCCCGCACCACGTCTCCGCCTTCATTTAAGTAATTTGCTGTCCAAGCATTTCCTTGACTATCAAGAAAGTGAGGACCCATACCTCTAACGGCGAAGAGAGTGCTTTTGTATGCTTCTGTTTGATCCATATTCTTGGTGTGGGCTTCAATCAGTTTACCAACCATTTCTAGGTGGCTAAATTCCTCTATAGCAATGTCTTGGAGCATATCTCTAATGCCAGCATTTTCCACATGAAATGATTGCACCCAATATTGCAAAGCTGCCGATAGTTCCCCCGTAGCTCCACCAAACTGCTCAAGCAACAATTGAGCAAAATGAGGGTTAGCCTCAAATACATTTACAGCATGAATAGGCTCTTTTTTGTGGTAAAACATAATCCACCCCTTAAGGCATTTTCATCAAAAATAATCCCTTAGTAGCCAGAAATGTTGACTGTTGACTGTCCAAGTTGTGCGTCAGTGATACAAAATTTGAGCAATTAATGACTCTATTCTTAATAGACAATGAACTTTATCTGGGTAGAACGCAAAAATTGTAAATTTTTATTGCAGGATTCAACACTTCTGCTTAGTAGCATATAGCAAACTGCTGTTAGCAAAGCTATTAGGAATCAAAACCTTCTGCACATATTTGAATTGTCTGTCCAATAAATTCTTATCTTTCAACTCCCTAACATTGCCCAAGCAGTAATATTCATAAACTTCTTCTAAAATCTGAACTGTCTTTAAATTAGCGATTCTTATTTACCATTATTTCTACCAGAGGAAAGAGTTATTAAAATCAAAAGTTAGAGAACTTTTATGGAATTTTATGAAATTTTAATTTAGAGCAAATTTGTTCAGCTTACACTTTATTTATATTAAGCGAGCCCTAGGTAGGGGCAATTATGAATTGCCCTTAATTTATCAAATTGCTCTGGAAAATCGCCGCTCTTTAGTATTTTGATAATTATCAAATATGACAGCGATATTTCTCACTAGTAACCGACCTATATCTGTGACCTGAATTTGGTTACTTGATATATCAACGAGTTGATCCGCTGCGGGTATTTCTAATGCCTTTAGCTCATGGCTAAAATAATCATCGAAACAAATGTGATATTTATCTTCAATATCTTGCTTATTCAGATAAAAGTGAGACATAATCGACATGATCACATCCCTCCTAATTATGTCGTCTTGACTCAGTTTAATACCTTTACTAATGGGTAAAACATCCGCCGCCATCGCCTGATAATAATCCTTTAATTGCTTGTGGTTCTGCACATAAGCATCATTTAGCATACTGATAGATGTAGCACCAAAACCTAATAGCTCTGTTCCACCGTGGGTGGTGTATCCCTGAAAGTTGCGCTGGAGGGTCCGATTGTGTTGAGCGAGGGCTAGTTCATCATTCTGTTTGGCAAAATGATCCATACCAATAAATAGGTAGTTGTTACTCGTCAGTTCCTCAATAGTCATCTTGAGAATTTCTAACTTTTCCTGCGGTTGAGGTAATGCTGCTTGAGGAATATTTTTTTGTGCTGGCTTCATCCAAGGTACATAGGCGAAGTTAAAAACAACAATTCGATTAGGGTCTAATTTAATAGTCTTTGTTACTGTTTCTTGAAATGTCTGGAGAGTTTGATGAGGTAAACCATAAATTAGGTCTACATTCACACTGTCAAATTTAGCTCCTTTAATCCAACTCATCACATTAAACAGATGTTCTTCTGTCTGGAGGCGATTTACAGCTACTTGTACTTGGTAGTTAAAATCCTGAATACCAAAACTAATACGGTTAAACCCTACTTCACGCAGAAATAAAATATAGTCTTGATCAACGTAGGTGGGATTAATCTCAATGGAAATTTCGGCTTGTGGTTGGATATTAAAGTTTTCAGTAATGTGTTTCCATAACAATTTGACTTGAGCGTGATTTAAATAGTTTGGTGTACCACCGCCCCAATGAATTTGTACTACTTTTCTCTCTGGATCAATCAAGGTTGCCATATTCTTGATTTCTTGCACCAAATTTTCTAAGTAAGGTTTGGCAATATTCTTGTTTTGAGATATTACTGTATTACAGCCGCAGAAGTAGCAAGCGGTCTGACAAAAGGGGATATGGAAATATAAAGACAGAGGTGATTTTCGGCAGTTAGAAGCGGCCATCGCACCGTGAAAATCAGTTACAGTAAATTCTGAGTTCAACTCTGTAGCGGGGGGATAACTCGTGTATCTGGGTGCAGGAGTATCGTATTTTTTGATCATATCCAGATCAAATTTAATACCAGGCAAGACAAAAACCATCAAAACCTCCAAGAAACTGCGATCATCCCGCCTCATGCAGCGCGGCGGAAATCAAACTGCCAATCAATTTGTAAGATTGCCTCCGGCACTGGGCTTCGCGCAATCTGGGTATTATCCAGTGTAGAGAGTAGCGGCACTGCATAATGTGTTGATTCCAACCAAACAGCTTAATTGAATTGGTCTGAAATGATCGGATTTTTTGGCTTCGACTTCCTCTCACAAAATCATTTAACTATCAATATTTGTATAACCATAAAATTATTAAGATTTCTTTATATTTTTCTCGTTTTCAATGGACACATTTAGCAACTGACTTAAGAGAAAGTTTGTTAATAAATAGTCTTTTTAATTCTGTGAATCTCCAGAAAATAAGCATTACCAATTGGTAGTCAAGGTTATTTATCGAAAATCGCTTTTCAATAATTTAACTGATGTATTAATAGCAAAATTCATGCTTATATAACAATGAAAACTCAAACATGAAAGCAGTCTCATGGTTAAGTCTCTCGAAACTTCCGACCCTAAATTACTCAAGCCAGGTATTAAAGCACCTGTTCAGGAAACATTGTTAACACCTCGGTTTTACACCACTGATTTTGAAGCGGTAGCAAATTTAGATATTTCGGCGAATGAGACTGAGTTGCTAGCGGTTGTGGAAGAGTTACGTGCTGACTATAATCGCCATCATTTTGTGCGCGACCAAGAATTTCAGCAAAGTTGGGAGCATGTTGATGAAGAAAAACGTCGCACTTTTATTGACTTTTTAGAGCGTTCATGCACTTCAGAATTTTCTGGGTTTCTGCTGTTTAAAGAATTATCCCGCCGACTCAAAGAAAAAAATCCCCTTTTGGCTGATGCCTTTAATTATATGGCCAGGGATGAAGCACGCCACGCGGGATTTCTGAATAAATCTATGGCAGATTTCAATCTGTCTCTGGACTTAAGCTATTTAACCAAACATCGGACATATACCTTTTTCCCCCCAGAGTGGGTAATTTACACAGTCTATCTATCGGAGAAAATTGGTTACTGGCGGTATATCTTAGTGCATCGCCACATGCAGGAACATCCTGAATACCAATTTTATCCACTCTTCCGCAAATTTGAAAGTTGGTGTCAAGATGAAAATCGACACGGAGATTTCTTTAAAGCACTACTGCGATCGCAACCAAAATTATGGAACAATTGGAGAGCGCGGTTGTGGGTGCGGTTCTTTTTGCTGACTGTATTTGTCACCCATACCATCACAGTATTTGAACGGGCAACATTTTATGAAGCCATTGGTATACATCCACGCAAATACAATAACAGAGTAATTCAGGAGACAAATAATACCTCAGCACGAGCATTTCCCCTAATTTTGAATACTAATCACCCGGCGTTTTTCTGGCGACTAGAGCAGTGTTTCATTAATACTCAGAGACTGACAGAGATTAAGGAAAGTAGTCGTCCTGGATTTGTCAAGTTCTGGCAAAAAATACCCCCCTTTTGTGGAATTATTTACCAGATGTTGCGCCTATACTGGATTAAACCTATTGATGCCGAATCAACCCGGGGAAAAGTTCATTAAACCGAAACTGCTGCAAACGGCGAGCAACTCAGATCAGTCCGGGATCTTGATATCCCGGACCTATGGGACTTTGTTTTTCTACATCTAGTAAAAAATCATTACCCCTCACCCCCTCTCAGATATAAAAACTTTGTATCCTAAATGCAATAGACTTTATATTCTTTGCAAAATTTGTGCCAGAAGACTTTAGACTAATCGTTGATTTAGTTTCAGTTCTCGCAGTCGCCGCCTGTGGTGGACTGTTGGCTTCACTTTTACGCCAACCTGTACTGCTAGGCTATCTCATAGGCGGGATGATTGTGGGGCCAGCCGGACTAGGAGTAATTAAAGAAGTTATTCAAGTAGAAACTCTAGCTCAGTTCGGAGTCGCCTTTTTGTTATTTGCCTTGGGTGTGGAATTTTCCTTTGCAGAATTAAACAAAGTTAAAGCCATCGCTTTGGGTGGTGGTGGCTTACAAATTGCCTTAACGATTCTGTTCACAGTGGTGGTCTGTGGAATCATGGGAGCTTGGGACGACTTACCCGCTAAAGGTGTATTTTTGGGGTCAATTTTATCTTTATCTTCCACCGCAGTTGTTCTCAAGTGCTTAATGGAGCGCAACGAAACAGAAACCCCCCACGGACAAGTGATGCTGGGGATATTAGTAGTGCAAGACTTAGCACTGGGATTAATGATTGCTATATTACCAGCCCTGAATCAACCAGCAGAAACCATTGGTATGGCAGTGCTGACAGCCGCATTAAGGCTGGCTTTATTTGCTGGAGGTGCAGTAGTAGCGGGGATTTGGCTGATACCGCCTTTGTTGCGAATCGTCGCCCGCACTGAAAGCCGAGAATTGTTTCTATTAGGGGTGGTAACGCTGTGTTTAGGTATTGCTCTGCTAACAGAACACTTAGGACTCTCTATTGAGATGGGGGCGTTTGTCGCTGGCTTAATGATTTCAGAAGTGGAATATGCCGACCAAGCCCTCAGTTATGTAGAACCAGTACGAGATATTTTTGCAAGTTTATTTTTTGCCGCCATTGGGATGTTAATTGACCCGGTGTTTTTGTGGAATAATCTGGAATTGATTTTGGTATTAGTAGCACTGGTATTCCTCGGTAAGTTTTTAATTATCACGCCTTTAGTCACTGTATTTCGCTACCCGTTGAAAACAGCCTTAATTGCTGGGTTAGGATTAGCGCAAATTGGTGAATTTTCCTTTGTGCTTGCCAGTGAGGGGCAGGCTTTAGGATTAGTTTCTCGGCGAGTATATTTGCTGATTTTAGGAACCACAGCAGTTACACTCATGCTCACTCCGTTTGTGTTGCGATTAGTACCATTTTTATTTAATTGTGCCGAATCAATGCCCTGGCTGCAACCATATTTAGAAGAAGTTTATCCGCGTGATGTCTCAGACAATGTACCCTCAAAAAGTCATGTCGTCGTCTGCGGCTATGGGCGAGTAGGCAAGAATTTGGTCAAGTTGTTACAAAAACACAATTTACCTGTGGTAGTCATTGACCAATCAGAAAGAAGAATACAGCAATTGCGAGATGAGGGAGTGCCTTATGTCTATGGTAATTGTGTGAGTTTTCACGTTCTAGAAACAGCTGGTGTCAACAATGCCAAAGGAATGGCCATCGCACTTCCCGACCCCATGAGTACCCGTCTGACCCTTAAACGGGCTCTAGAATTATGTCCTGAATTAGATTTGGTTGTCCGCGCCACCCAAAATAAAGATATTGAAGTGCTTTATCAACTGGGAGCGAAGGAAGTAGTGCAACCAGAATTTGAAGCTAGCTTGGAAATGGCCAACCATTTATTAACCAGCTTAGGGTTTTTATCGTTTATGGTGCAACAAGAAATGCAGCAAATTCGCAACGATCATTATTTAGCATTACGACCAGAGCAAACTCCATTAGAAGTGTCCCGTGATTTGCAGCAAGTCACTCGTAATTTAAATCGTCGTTGGTATAGCCTACCATCTAATTCACCCCTGATTGACATGAGTTTAGCAGAAGCAGATATCCGCTACTTAACAGGGGCAAGTTTAATGGCTATTCGCCGTGCTAACGGAGAAGAAATAGATTATCCCAGTGCTCAAACTAAATTAGAAGAAGGCGATCGCTTGTTGGTAGTGGGAGCATCTCAGGAAATAGCAGCTTTAGAAGACTTGGCTCAGGGAAAAGTGGCTGTTCCGGGAACAAATAACGCTTGTCAGTGGGTTACAGTTCATCCTGATTCTTCTGTTCTAAGTATGACTATTGTAGATTTAGGTCTTCACCAAGAATCTGAAGTACAAGTGCAAGGGATACGGCGAGATGGTAAGTTTATTCCCAGTCCTGATCACAAGACAGATTTCCGAGTTGGTGACCAAGTGCTGTTATGCGGTAAACTGCTGAGTTTAAATCAAGTACAACCATTGTTTACTAACAGCAAAAAACTAATCACGAAATTTTATTGAGAACTGAGTCATGAGGATGTTTGATTATTTCGGCTGTAAGTACGCCATCGCCTGTTTCCAAATAGTGATTTCCTGATTTTCCTCCTTTACAATACAAACACAGTGGTGATCTTGTCAGCAAGCTCCACCTGGGAGCAAATCACCGGTTAGCAGTTTCCACTCTACTACTGTTTTTTCTCTAATCAGTTTTTGTACTTGCCCAATGGTAGGTAATAAGCCATCAAATTTGGTTATAGTCATTTTTCGTAATGATGGAAGAATTAAGAAACTGCATAATTTTAGATTTTGGATTTTGGATTGAAGTACAACCTAAAATTGCAAATCCAAATTTTAAAATAGATTGACTGGGGACTCGGAATGAGGTTTCCTCATACCCCATACTCAACGCTCTAATCATTCGTAATTCATCATCGGAACAATGGCAATTGAATTTACTAAGTATCATGGTTTGGGGAACGACTTTATTTTAGTTGACAATCGCTCGTCATCATCACCCATATTGACTCCAGAGCAAGGAGTTCAGTTGTGCGATCGCCATTTTGGTATCGGTGCTGATGGTGTAATTTTTGCCCTACCTGGAGAAAATGGTGCTGACTATACTATGCGGATTTTTAATTCCGATGGTTCAGAACCGGAAATGTGTGGTAATGGTATTCGCTGTTTAGCAAGATTTTTGGCAGATTTAGAAGGCGAATCCAGAAACCAAGACTCATATCGCATTCATACTTTAGCAGGTGCAATTACACCTCAACTCATGGCTGATGGTCAAGTGAAGGTGGATATGGGTATACCAAGATTGCTAGCTGGGGAAATTCCCACAACCTTGGTTGCTGCTCAGACAAAAGTGATTAATCAACCCTTAGAAGTAGCAGGTAAAACTTGGGAAGTTACCTGTGTCAGCATGGGCAACCCCCACTGTATCACCTTTGTGGAAAATGTCGCCGCCATTAATTTAGAAAATGTCGGCACACAATTTGAACATCACCCATCCTTTCCCCAACGCACAAACACAGAATTTATTCAAGTCGTCAGTGGCGACTATTTGAAGATGCGGGTATGGGAACGTGGCGCAGGTATTACATTAGCTTGTGGTACAGGTGCTTGTGCTTCCTTAGTCGCTGGGGTCTTAACTGGACAATGCGATCGCACAGCCACAGTAGAATTACCTGGAGGTTGTTTGCAAATTGAATGGTCAGAAATCGACCAACGAATTTACATGACAGGCCCAGCTCAACGGGTATTTACAGGTCAAGTTTAACAGCTTATAGTGAGGGTTCTCAGCCCTCATGGTCATATTAGTACCTTAATGCCATGGACTGACTTTGATATGATTGAGCATCGACAGATATATTTTTGAAACCATGCCTCAATCTGTGGGATTATTCCTCACTCTAGTGGTCTTCAGTACATGTTTACTTGTATCCCAGCCAACTTGGGCGCGAGATTGGCAACCAGTTCGTGGTGGTGTTTTGTTTGGTATCAGTGGTATGGCTTTAGTAGAACAGCAAAGTCATACTCTAAATTTTTTGATCGTTCATGATAACAAACAAAGTAACCAAGGTCGTCTAGCTATAATTAGTATTCATAATTACGAGCAAGCCCAGTATTTACCAGTAGAATGGACAACTCATACACCATTACCTGTTGACCTAGAAGCCATCACAGCTGTTCCGGGGAAAAACAATACTGATTTTATCGCTTTAACCAGTTTTGGCAAAGCTTATTATCTGCAATTAGATGCTGGCAAAAAAACTGTTGCAGCTATAGGACAATTTAACTTACCACCACTACCCAAAGGCAGTAACTTAGAAGCATTTGCTTTGCAAAATATAGATGATAAATTAGTTGCTATGTGGGCGCATCGAGGCGCAGGAGCGGAGCCTGCAATTGTTTATTGGGGAATTTTGGATTTAGTTAAATATCAAATTACTCTTGCAGGTTCAAGCTCATTGCAAGTACCATTTCCTTCTGAGAATGTGCGTCATATCTCCGATCTGAAAATAGACCCCACAGGAGTTGTGTATATCACCTCCGCCAGTGATGCTGGAGATGATGGGCCTTTCCAATCAGCTGTATATATCGCCGGTTCCTTGGGATTTAATAGTAACAAAATAATCTGGCGACAGAATTCTGAATTTATACCTCTCCACCGTTCTCATTACCGCAAAATTGAAGCAATAGAACTTGTTTCCGGGGCAAAGGGTGGTGTGGTTCTAGGTACAGATGATGAAAACTTGGGTTCCTATGTGTACATAATGGGGGAAAAGTGAATTAAAGATCAACAGTTAAAAACACATAATTGTCAATTCTAAATTTTCCCTCAATAGTTATTTTATCTACTGTAAGTAGATAAAGGTGGGCAAGATACCAAGCCCACAAAAATTGCTTTAACTATACGTTAAACCGGAATAACATTACATCGCCTTCTTGCACAATATATTCTTTACCTTCACTGCGAACTAAGCCTTTTTCCTTCGCCGCAGTCATGGAACCATGTGCCACCAAATCTTCATAAGCAATAGTTTCAGCGCGAATAAATCCCCGTTCAAAATCAGAGTGAATCACCCCAGCAGCTTGGGGTGCAGACATTCCAGCACTAATTGTCCAAGCCCGGGTTTCTTTGGAGCCAGAAGTAAAATATGTCCGCAAGCCCAAAAGAGCATAAGTAGCACGAATCAAAGATTTTAAACCACCTTCTTGTACACCTAAAGATGCCAAAAAATCAGCTTTATCTGTTTCTGGTAATTCCACCAATTCCGCTTCCACTTGCGCTGAAACAACGACAACTTGGGCATTTTCCCTAGCCGCAACTTGTCGGACTTGTTCAACATATTCATTACCAGTTGCTAATTCATCTTCAGACACATTAGCAGCATAGATAATTGGTTTATTTGTCAGTAGTTCTAACCCCTGAATAATTTCCGCTTCTTCTTGAGTTAAACTCACCTGACGGACAGATTTACCTTCATTTAAAGCAGCAGATAACTTTTCTAAAACCGTGATTTCAAATTGTGCATCTTTGCTGGTACGTGCTAGTTTGCGAGTACGTTCAACTCGCCGTTCAATTTGCGCCAAATCGGATAAACCCAATTCTAAATTAATGATTTCAATATCTCGTACCGGGTCAATGGAACCCGCTACGTGGATAATGTCGTCATTTTCAAAGCAGCGCACCACATGGACAATTGCATCAACTTGGCGGATGTGGGACAAAAATTGATTACCTAGTCCCTCTCCTTGGCTTGCACCTTTAACCAAGCCAGCGATATCTACCAACTCAACACGTGCTGGTATAACTTGTGCAGAACTGGAAATTTTAGCCAGAACATTTAAGCGCTCGTCCGGTACTGAGACAACGCCCACATTCGGTTCAATCGTGCAGAAAGGAAAGTTAGCTGCTTCCGCCTTGGCGTTAGCAACCACAGCATTAAATAAAGTAGATTTTCCGACGTTGGGAAGTCCGACAATTCCGGCTCTTAGCATTTTCGATTTGAGATTTTGTGAAGTACAAAGTCAATTTAAACAGGTTCAGGTATGGTTTGGGGCACTTTACCAGAAAGGGTTTGAGGAATGGGCGCTGGTACTGGTTCTGGTGCTGGTTTGGGAATTGGTGGTTCCGGTACAGAGATAGCAGTGGGATAAATCACGTTAGCTCTAATTCCATTATTGGACTTTCCCAGGCTAGATGACAACTTTAATTGGTGACATCTGTCTGACTAACCATTTAGTGATAATTTACTACACATTAAGTTTATATACCCCAGGTTCTCGTTTGGGGGTGGAACGTGATGAGTATGTCAATCATCCCTTTTTCAAGGGGGGGTAAGAACGGATAAATATTACAGACAATTGGATCTAGGCGAGATCCACAAGAGCGGGGAGGATACTTACCCCACAAGATTTATAATCTTAACAACTATACTTCATTTACTTGTAAAGTGCTGTAACAGCATTAGTCAAGTATGATTTGTGATTTTTGAACTGCCTAAAAAGCCTTGCCTACTGGCATGGAGATGATTTTTTGATATGTAGAGAGAGCTTGAGCCACGCATTCATCCATGTTGTAATATTTATAATTCGCTAACCGTCCTACAAAATAAACCCCTACCATAGCGTCTGCCATGGTTTTGTATTTCTTATAAATTTCATTATTTTCAGGAAGTGGTACAGGGTAATAAGGGTCTCCTTCTACCTGGGGAAACTCATAAACAATGCTAGTTTTGTTGTGTTCCTGTCCAGTTAAATACTTAAATTCTGTCACACGACTGTACAGATGTTCATTGGGATACTTGATGACTGGCGCTGGTTGAAACACAGAGGTGTTATGTGTCCTGTGTTGAAATTTAATTGATCTGTAGGGTAATTTACCATAGCGATAATCGAAAAATTCATCAATCGCCCCTGTGTAAACCATTTCACGCCAAGGTATCACCTGCTCTATTTCCCGGTAATCGGTGTTTAGCATCACCTTAATCTTCGGATGATCTAACATCTTCTCGAACATCGGAGTAAAACCATGCAAAGGCATTGCTTGGTAAGTGTCAGTAAAATATCGGTTATCGCGGTTGATACGGGTAGAAACTGTGCAAATAAATGATTTATCCAATTCCAAAGGGTCGAGTCC
>Ga0172367_10007989_pt1 | contig 11938 bp, 13 predicted proteins | sample Lak10m_FD_114542 | JGI IMG/M metagenome (GOLD analysis project Ga0172367, IMG submission 114542) | Freshwater microbial communities from Kabuno Bay, South-Kivu, Congo - kab_022012_10m | ecosystem: Environmental > Aquatic > Freshwater > Lake | place: Democratic Republic of the Congo: South-Kivu...
CTTAAGACCAGGAATTCCCGGCGTATCCGATAATATCGAAGTCCGAGCGATCGTCGGCCGCTTTTTGGAACATGCGCGGATTTATGTATTTGCCAATGGAGGCAACCAGGAAGTGTTCGCCGCTAGCGCGGACTTGATGAATCGAAATATGTTCAAACGAGTTGAGGTTTGTTTTCCGATTGAATCCAAAAAATTGCAAACCCGTATATTAGATAACCTAAACTTATACTTGAAAGACAATAGCCAAGCTTGGCTATTGCAAGCAGATGGCCGCTATGGCAAACAAAGTCATGCTGATAATCTGGAAACTATTGAAGCTCAAACGATGCTACAAAAAAACTTGCAAAACTAATACGTATTTCTCATTTCTGGTATAGTAAAGCCGGTTTGGAGATTAATTATTGATACCATTCGGTTGGATTTAATTTGCAAAAATCAAACTGTTCACATTTATCTACTTCAGCATTTCTTTTGCCTCATCAATTCAAAATTACGCCGCTTACGCTAATAACGGGCAAATAATTCCTACTCTTCTTTGTGATAATTCATAATGCCAAACGAGCAACAACGGGTCTTCCTTTTCCTGCAAGGGCCGATTACGCCTTTTTTTAAGCTTATTGCCGACAACCTTGAAAAACGAAATCATCGTGTATTACGCATTAACCTATGTTTCGGTGATTGGCTATTTTGGCGACGTGGCGGGGCGACTAATTATCGAGGAAAATTGCAAAATTGGCGTGCTTTCATCAGTGATTTTTTAGATAAGGAACAAGTCTCTGATTTAATTTTGCTGGGCGAACAACGCGAGTACCATAAGATTGCCATAACGGAAGCAAAAACTCGCAATATACAGGTTGTAGCTACCGATTTTGGTTATTTGCGGCCCGATTGGATTACCTTCGAGCTCAACGGCATGTCGGCGGAGTCTTTATTCCCTAAAGACCCCGAGCAAATCATAGCCCTGGCCAAACAATCACCGGAACCTGATTTAAGCCATCGTTTTCATGATAGCTTTCTGACGCAGGCCTTTTGGGATATTACTTATCATTTATCGAGCGTCATTTTACAACCCCTGTACCCTTTTTACCGTTCCCATCAAATTTATCACCCGATTCTGGTGTATTTAGGAACGGGTTGGCATCTGTTAAAAACCCGTATCAATACCCAAAAAACGCATGCCCTAATCGAGCGACTGCATAAAAATCGCACCCCCTATTTTCTCTTCCCCTTGCAGATGCAAAATGATTTTCAAATTAGGGTCTATTCTCAATACCCTAACTTGGAATCAGCCATCGACGAGGTCATGCGCTCCTTTGCCGATAACGCACCCGGCAATACCTTGCTTGTCATCAAAGTTCATCCATTGGATCCTTATTTGATAAATTGGCAAGGGTATTGTCTTAACCTAGCCAAAAAACTTAGCCTTGCGGATCGAATTTTGTTTGTCGATGGCGGTTCATTAAAATCCTTGCTGGAAAATTCCCAAGGCGTTATTACCATCAACAGCACGGTGGGCATTTGGACATTATTGGTCGGCAAGCCTTTAAAGTCATTGGGAAGCGCAATTTACAATATTGCCGGTCTAATTCAGCCTACCTCTTTAGATGAATTCTGGCAAAAACCAATCCTTCCGAATATTGTCTTACGCGATGCTTTTATCAGGGCGCTAGCCGGCACCATTCAATTACGAGGCGTTTATTATCAGAAAACGGGTCTAACCGCGGCAGTCTCGGAAGCTTCGGAGAGATTGGACAAAAATCTCATTAATCAACCTCTTAAAGCAATATGAATATTGTTATCACGGGGGCGAGCAGCGGCATCGGCTTTGCCTTGGCTAAGCTTTATGCAAGACCCAATACCACCTTGGGACTGATTGCCAGGAACACTGGCAAGTTAGCCCAAATCGAAAGTATTTGCCGCGAGCAGGGAGCTACCGTGATTAAAGCAAGCCTTGATGTCTGCGATACTGAAGCGTTGAAAAGTTGGTTATTGGATTTTGACCGCCAAAATCCAATCAATCTGCTGATAGCCAATGCGGGGGTCACCAGCATTATGCCCAGAAACGGTGAAATGGAAAGTTGGGACAGTATCTGCCAGGTGCTTAACACGAATATTTACGGAGTTTTTAACACCGTCTACCCCATCATCGAACCCATGCGTCGCCGGCATCAGGGCCAAATCGCCATTATCAGCTCCCTAGCCGCCTTCCGGGGACTACCTATTACACCAACATATTGCGCCAGTAAGGCCGCCGTAAAATCCTATGGTGAAGCATTACAAGGATACCTTCAACAAGATGGGGTTAAACTCAGCGTTGTTTGTCCAGGATTTGTCACGACTGAGCTGAGTGAGCAATTCCCGGAACCAAAATTATTTATCGTTTCGGCCGACAAAGCTGCCCGGATTATTCAACGCGGATTAGCAAATAACAAAACTCAAATTAGCTTTCCCATCCATTTAGCGTTGGGCATGAAATTATTAGCTTTGTTGCCACCTGGTATAGCTAATTGGATACTCTTCGCCTTAGGATACGGTGTTACGAGAGACGAGACTTTAAACCGTTAATCGTACATTGCTAGCGTCATTTTTAGCGTTTGTACAAATTCACTCATCTTTATTAAAGCTCCGCCTCGTTGATTAAACGATTTTATTTGTCGCTTGCTTGGCCACGAATCATAACCGCCATCACCTTGTTGCGGTTGCTTATTAATTTTATCCGGCATGTCCTTTATATTGTCCGCCGCCAGTTCCGCACCGAGTTTAAATAATTTCACTTGATGGTAAAACGCGCTATGGTTTTTTTCCGCTGGAATCGTGGCTTGCGCCATTAAATCGCCGGTATCAAATTCTGGCGCTACATGATGAAGACTGACTCCCAATTTGCTTTCTTCAGCATTTAATGCGGCAAAAACCGGATCGACGCCTTTGAACCGGGGTAACAATGATGGGTGAATATTCAAGCAAGCTAATTTTGGTAACTCAATTATTGTCGAAGAAAGTTTTTGATTAAAATTAGCCAGTAAAATAACTTCTGGATTTAATCCCGAAAGAAACTCTTTTCCTTGGTCATCATTTATGTTTTTTGTTTCAAGCACGGGAATAACTTCGCTATCTTGTCCTTGTAACAAGCTAATTAAAATGCGGCACATATCGGTTTGCATAAATTGCAGTAAAGCATATTTAAAACCCGATATTTTCAATAATCGCCCAGCCCCCTGAAACCAGCTTTCTGATTTTGAAAAAATTCGTTGTGAATAAACTAGTCCTATCAAGTTAATACCTGGTGTTTTCTGTAATATCTTTTTTACTATTACTGAAAATATGCCTGGATAACTGCATAGCACGACGCGGATGGGTTCTTTTTTAATCACTGCTTTTCCAAAACGCTTTAGACCATTTGCCAATGAACAATTTAAATTCCTTACCTGAAGTTGTTTATGCTTTTGGTTTTTCAAAGTGGAAAAGTAAATTACTACGCCAGTTCCTACCCTACCCAAAGATAATACCCGTTAAACACTTAGATGATGTCCCTAACGGCGCTACCCTGCTTGTTTGGGGGCATCGTAAACAAAAAAAATATTCAATTCCTCATAATCGTTCAATCAGCATCTTGAGCGTTGAAGATGGTTTCTTACGTTCTGTCGGCCTTGGAGCGACATACCAAATACGCCCTTTATCATGGGTAATCGATCAACGGGGCATTTATTTTGATTCGACAATCCCTTCGGATTTAGAGTATTTATTATTAAACCATGTTTTTTCGCCCACAGATTTATCTCGCGCAAGAATAATTCGTGAACGTATTATCGAATCCGGTATAACTAAATACAACGTTGGACAAAACTCCTTTTCTGGATTTGGCAATGATCGGCCAAACGATCGTTCGCCAATTATTTTAGTACCAGGACAAGTAGAGTCCGATGCTTCATTAAGTTACGGAGCCCCTGTTATTCAAAAAAACATTGATTTATTACATGCTGTTCGTAGCGCTAATCCTGATGCCTATGTCATTTATAAACCACATCCTGATGTAGTAGCTGGCTATCGTCGGGAAGGTTTCTGTGAAAATCGAGCCAACCTTTTTTGTGATCAGATTATCACGGATATAAGCATGCACACTCTTTTAAAATATGTCGATGAAGTTCATTTGATGACTTCCCTGACCGGATTTGAGGCATTGCTGCGGGAAAAAAAAGTTGTCTGTTACGGGCAACCTTTTTATGCCGGGTGGGGACTGACCATCGACATGCTCTCAATTTCCCGTAGAACACGTCGACTAACATTGGACGAATTGATTGCCGCCACTTTGCTTATATACCCTTTATATTTAAGCATGCAAAGAAATTGTTTAATTGACGCAGAAACTGCTATTGACGAACTATTAAGCTACAAATCCCAACCTTCTCATCAACCATGGCCAATTCAAATCGCGGGACTGTTCCATAAAATTTTAAAATTATTTAGCCCTTGATTAAGTATCTTGCACTTAACAGCTTGAAAGCCACTTTCGTTAAGAACAGTAAGAATTAACCTTTTATCCTTTACAGCCGTACAGGAAGTTCGGCGTTTACTGCGTATTCGCGGAATAGCGAAAGCCCGGCTTCTTTTATTCCCGTCTGCCTCACCAGACAATAAAAAAGCCCCTATCTTTGCAGATAGGGGCTTTAATTAATCCCTAACCCACAATAAATGTGGATCAGTTAACTTTCTATTAGATGAAAGTTGGGATCAATGGAGCATCAACAGTTACCAATTGACGGTTACCTGCTTCGTCCCAGAAGAACAACAAGCCAGCGAAACGGCTATCTGGATCATAGATCAAGTCAGCTAAACGGTAAACTTCCCATGCAGCGTCAGAAGCTGTAACGTTAACAGTTCTTGATTGACCTGGAGCTAATGGGCTGTTATCGCTAACAGTCAAGCCATCTTCAGCCAACAAATCATCTGGGTATCCAGTGTCGTCTTGAGCTACAGCAGAATCCATGAATCTTACACCGGCTGTTTCAAATTCGCCTAAACGAACTGCTGAATCGCCGTTGTTTGTAATAGTCAGGGTCATTTGCATAGCACGACCTGGTACACGGTAAGTTGCATCTTCTACTTTAACAGATACTGTTGGAGCTGGCATATCGATAGATTTAATGCCGCGCAACAAACCTGCTTGCAAAGGAGTTGTTACTGGATATTGTTCTTCAGCATTGCCGAATGAGATGGCAACCAGAGCAACAGTACCAGCAAGGAAACCCATAGCAACTTTTTTGTCGGTTCCAGAAATCAATGAATCTGCTTTACCAGCTTCAATAGCGATGCTACGTGGAACGAACATTGGTTTACGAGCCCAGTAGAACACCCAAGCTAAACCTAAGGCATACCAGAAAGCATGCCAGAAGTAGGTGTTTTGCAGGTTGTAAGTTTCCAAGTTAATGGTTTCGCCAGTCAAAGTAGTGATGTTATCAACGAAATCACCCATAGAACCAGTTACAGTTACCCATTTACCAGGACCGATGATTGGACCACCACCTTGTACGTTCAACATGGTGTGTACGTGCCAGTCACCTGGACGACGAGCTTTCAACAATACTTTAAAGTCGTAGGTTTCGCCCAATTCCAAGGAAACTGAACGAGGAACCAATTGACCACCGATCCAAGAACCAGCACGGATAAATACTGGACCTGGGATACCGATGTTCAAAAATGAAACTTCTGGTTTATCTACAGTTTCAGGCCAACCGCTGAATACGAAGAATTTACCTGAAATGGTCATTGTATCGTTGATTGCAACTTGCTCTTTTGACCAATGCAAGTCAAACCAGTGAATAGTACGCATACGCATGAACGCCGCTTGCGATTTTTCACCATGTGCAGAAGCAGTTGGAGTGTAAAACATCGCTGCTGTAACAGTGATCAGCAGTGCGACAAAGGATAACTTAGCCACCTTGTCTTTTATTAATTTCATATATCCTCCTCTATAATAGAGAATCTATAGTTTCAAGAGTATCTGGGTATAAATAACTATTTATTACCCAATTTGCTTATTATTAATTATGCAGCTTTAACGAATTCGGTAGAGGCGAACCAACGACCGAAGAAGTGCCACAAGAAGTAAATCAAGATACTCACGAAAGCAGAGAAGAACGCTGATACTGGAGCAACGTCTTTACCGAAAGTTCTGAGTGTACCTTTTTCACCCATACGGATGTACTCTGGAGTACCGGTTCTTACATAGTGGTAACCTTGTAAGTCAGCCAAAGTCATCATCATGCCATTGTATTCAACTGGCACGTGTAATGGAGCGATAATAGCCCAGTTGCCAGGGTAGAACAACAAACCCCAAGCCATACCACCTAACACAGCAGTTGCAGTCATGCTGCCAGTCATCATCAAGATAACATCCAGACAGATTGCGCTAGGAATCAGGTTAGAAGGGAAGCAGAAGTTAACTGGGAAGTAAGTCCAACCCCAGAAGTTCAAGTATCTGTTGATCCATTCACCTAACAACAAGCCCAATACACAAACTACCGCGCCGAATGGCAAGCGATAACGCCACCACAAGCAAGCTTGAACAGCAGCAGGGAAAGTGATTGCAACGATTGGAGCTACGGTAACCCATAGACGTCTGTCTTTCCAGTCTGACCAGAAATCCCAGTCACCACCAGTTAACATGTAATGGATGTGATAACCACCTAGTACAACAAAGAACAACGTAAATAAAATCAGATAGTCGAATGTGCGTGAAACTTTAACGGCTTCAGCACGTGACCGTACAGCTGATTGAGATGCGCTCATTAGCTTACCTCCTAAAGGATTTAAATTATTTTTATTTACCATCTCTCATCTTGTCGTTCATCAATAAAGATGAACGACATTGGAGATAGTTATTTACAAGCAATTGATTCAGGCAATTAAGCCAGGTCTTTTTTCAGAAGCTTGGAAAGAGCTTGAACTTCTGTGTTCACAACACCCAATACACCTAAAGCAGCCCATCCGAAGAATACGAAGCCGTAGTGCAAAGGAGCAACGAACAACTCTTCCATGAACCAGAAAGTGTGACCCCATTCGTTCAAACCAACGTTTGGCAGAATCATGAAAGGACCAATTACTGATACCATGTATTGCAGAGACAAACCTTGTTGATAATGAGGCAGTCTTGTTTTTGCATACAAGAATGACGCAAAACCAGTAATGATGTAGATTGGGTAGCTCAGGTAGAACTCGATGATGTGACTTGGAGTGAAGTCAGTATCGCGAACGATAGTTTGATGCCAAGTACCATCTTGCTCGGTGAAATAGCTTGCACCGTAGTAAATAGCAGTTGCATAGCAAACCAACCAGATCCAATGTGTAAAGTGTCTTCTCAACTCTTCTCTTGGAGTGATGGACATAACTTTACGGTCACGAGTTTTCCACAAATAGCCCCACAGAATGCCTGCAGTTGTTACTTCTAAAATAAATTCGATATACAGGAAGTTCATCCAGTATGTTTCGAACTCAGGCGCAAAAGAGTCCAGACCAGCTGACCAGCCATAGACACCTTCATACCAACGAACCCAGCCGTAAAATATTACATAAAGCAATACGCCTAGAATCATATTTCTTGTATTTAACAGCGGTGCTTCCGCAGCATCAGTTTTCACTGATTCAGTTGTAGCTGCCATTTCTATCTCCTAAAAATTATAAAATCTTGGCATGACCAAGAGTCGATAGTTACAATTCCTTCTTCCCAATTTTAGAGATAAACCCTAAAAAAGACACCAAGTCACTCTGGTGAGCAATCAGTCTACCAGTTCGAACAACCTTGTCAAGTCAAAAACTTTTAGCCCCATTGTTCCTTTTTTTCCTTGAACGTGTATAAATAATCCACTATTCAAAACTCAAATTTTCCGCCCCAAGCCTTTACCAATCAAAATCAAATAATTAAAAACAATCATGAAAAAATACAGCACCATTCTGCTTATAATCGGCCTTGCCGTTTTATTGCTTACCCAACAAAAAGTTGTAATGCCGTTGGTTTATGATGTCATTAAATCCGATTTATTTCTTGTCGATAGCAAGGATAAAGCCAGCCAGATACCCGTCTCATCTCACCTGACCGACATTGCGTTTAAATTTTGCAACCAATACATAGTCTCTAAACTATCCCCTGACACTTCCGCTACTTTCTCAGAAAAGCCGATCAATAGTTGGAGCTTAGGGAATTATCAATATGTTATCAATGCGGAGGCAAACATTACTGCAAATAAAATCAGCAGCTCCAAAAAATACGTTTGCCGCATTTCTTATAAAAATGGTGACGACCAATCCGGAATTGAAAATCAGGACAACTGGTTGATTAATGGAATAGCGGGGCTTGATGAGGAATAAGGCACTACATACCTTTTAAACAAAGCTAATCGCGGTGACAGGCAAAAGTAAAATTTTCCGCCGTCACCGAACGAGCATCAAATTTAGTTCTTCTACGGCTTTTAGATTAGGCGCATCCTTTCACCCCTACCGAGACAGATAACACGTTCTATCCGCGATCCCTGCGCAAACTGATTAAACAAAAACCCAAAACCACTTAAGCTGTTGATTTTAAGATACATCACGCAGTTTTTTCTTGGCTTCATGCCAAAACCTATCCAATTCTTGTAATTCACAGTCGAGCAATTCCCGTCCTGATTGAGCAACTTCCTTCTCTATGTATTCAAAACGACGGGAAAACTTTCTAGTTGCCGCTTTTAAAGCCAGTTCTGGATTAACATTTAAATGACGAGCAAGATTGACGACGACCAATAATAAATCGCCAACTTCTTCCTCAATATGAGCTTGATCGCTTTCCGCGCATGCCTCTTTAATTTCTTCTATTTCCTCATGAACCTTATCAAACACAGGTCCGACATCGGGCCAATCAAAACCATGATTGGCGGCTTGCTTTAACGTTTTTTCACAAGCCATCAATGCAGGCAAAGCCAGCGGCACCCCCGAGAGCACACTAACAAACTCATCTCTTTCGACTTTTTCATTACGCTCTTCCCGTTTAATCCTCTCCCATGCCAATTGCCTTTCTTCATCGCTTGCAAATACCGCATCGGCAAATACATGAGGATGCCGGCGAATAAGCTTGTCGCTTATCCCCGCCGCTATATCTTCAAAGCCGAATTGCCCCATTTCATTGGCAATCTGTGCATGAAATACGACTTGCAACAACAAATCACCCAACTCCAGCCGCAAATCATCGAGATCGCTCCGCTCAATCGCGTCGATCACTTCATAAGTTTCCTCAATCAGATACGGAATTAAGCTAGCAAAATCCTGTTTTAAATCCCAAGGACAGCCTCCCTCGGGATCACGTAGCCGCTGCATTAAGCTAAGCAGTTGTTGGGTATTAGGCAGCATGACGGAATCGGCTCAAGTTAAAAGGCATAACCAAAATTTTCATGAAAACGCCCCCTAAACTCATCCATACCGAAACAATGGTTTTGAGTACCATGATGTTCAATTTTTATCGCCCCCATTAAAGAAGCGATTCGCCCTGTGGTTTGCCAGTCAAATTCATTCATCAAACCATATAACAATCCTGCCCGGTAAGCATCGCCACACCCCGTGGGGTCACGTAGCGCATGGATGTGAGCAGCCGGGACTTCAATACATTGCCCATCGGCGTAAATTTTGGAACCCTGTCCTCCCAAGGTTACGATCAGCGCACTGACCCTATCGGCCAATTGCGCCAGCGACAATCCGGTGCGCTCTTGCATTAATTCCGATTCATAATCATTCAAAGTCAACCATGTGGCTTGATCGACGAGCGCAAGCAATTCCTTGCCATCAAACATCGGCATACCCTGTCCCGGGTCAAAAATAAATGGGATGCCTTGTTCTAAAAATTGCTCGGCATGCAGCATCATGCCTTCCTTACCATCGGGCGAGACTATGCCTATGCTAATATCGCCTGTCGTAGGCACTGAATTAAAATGGGAAAAATTCATGGCTCCAGGATGAAAAGCGGTAATTTGGTTGCCTTCTTCATCGGTGGTGATATAGGCTTGCCCTGTGTAATGGTTATCTAAAATGTAGATAAACTCACTGGACAATCCTTTTTGGGAAAGCCATTGACTATAAGGCTCAAAATCATGGCCCACGGTCGCCATAATCAATGGCTGCTCACCCAAAAGATTTAAGTTATAGGCAATATTGCCGGCACAACCGCCATATTCTCGGCGCATAGTGGGCACCAAGAACGACACATTCAACATATGAACTTTTTCCGGCAAAATGTGGTGCTTGAATTTATCGTGAAACACCATGATGGTGTCATAGGCCATGGAACCACAAATTAACGCACTCATTAGTAAAAAATCCTCATCTAATTAAAATTAACAGCCACGTCAATGCGGCCCATGTTATTGCCAATGTCACCGCGGCGGAACCAATATCCTTTGCCCGCCCCGAAAGTTCGTGATGCTCGTATCCGACTCTATCGACAACCGCCTCCACCGCCGAATTCAGCAATTCAACCAACATCACCAAAACCACGCTGCCTATCAGCAACACCTTTTCAACCGGTGACTGACCTAGCCAAAGCGCGATGGGCGTGGAGATGAAAAAGGCAATGACTTCTTGCCTAAAAGCCTCCTCGTGTTGCCAAGTTGCTTTAAATCCGGATGCGGAAAACAAACAAGCGTTGATAAGGCGCTTTAAACCTTTTGCGTTTTGATTGGCCATCAGGTAGCGAGAGTCGGTTAGTGTTAACTATTGTTCAATCAATTGCTGATAAGCATCACCGTCCATCAGATACTCAAGCACCGATAAGTCGTCAGCTTTAACACAATAAATCCAGGTTTGATAGGGCGCATCATTAATTTGCTCAGGCGCGTCGGCCAGTGTTTCATTAACGGCAGCAATCTCGCCGGTCACAGGACTCGTCAAGTCCGATGCCGTCTTAACAGATTCGACCGTCGCGCATTGCTCTCCCGCAATGACTGCACGGCCCAGTTGCGGCAAATCAACATAGACTAAATCTCCGAGCTGTTGCTGGGCAAAATCGGTAATTCCCACTCTAACCACATTATTGCCTTCCCGCCGCACCCATTGATGCCCCGTCGTGTAATGTAAATCCATCGGCAAATCACTCATTCTCCCTCCAATAACTGCTTAAAATTTGTCACGTTTTATTTGACGCCACCTGAGCCGGCCAATCCATACCCGCGTTGAATAACAACATCATTATGGATAGAATGCCGATATATTAACAAACATCATTCGCTTATGCCTGAGATACTGATTTATACCTCAACTTTTTGCCCCTATTGCACTATGGCCAAACGCTTATTAGATAAGAAAGGGGCGACTTACATGGAAATCAACGTAGACACCCAGCCCGGACTAAGAGAGGAAATGCAACAAAAAACCAAGCGCCGGACGGTACCCCAAATCTATATAGGCGATCAACATATCGGTGGTTTTGATGATTTACACGCGCTTGATCGTCAACAAAAACTGGATGAATTGCTGGCTATTATTTAAAAATGAAGCCGACTGCGGAACCTATCTCCTCGCCCTGCCTCAATAAGTGCTGCCTGGACTCCCAAGATATTTGCCTTGGCTGCTTTCGCTCCCTTGAAGAAATCACCCAATGGGCCCAAGCCGATACGCAGCATCGGCTAAAATTTCTTGAGAATGCTAAAAACAGGCAGAAGCTCCATCAAAGCCGTCAATAACCCAACACGGCCCTCGGCACCATCCTCTCGTTAAGGTTTTATATTCTGCGCAATGCTTCACGGTTATGCTTTTGCTCGGCGAAGCCAATTGAATTTTGCTTATCATCTTCTATTATTTAACGGATGAATGATAAATAGTCCTTAGTGGGAGTCCATAACCTTACTCCTAACAAATTGCCGAGAAACAAAAACTTGGCTGCTTAACAGGGCGTTCATCAAACCAACCGGCATCGAAAAACAAA
>Ga0172367_10007990_pt1 | contig 11937 bp, 15 predicted proteins | sample Lak10m_FD_114542 | JGI IMG/M metagenome (GOLD analysis project Ga0172367, IMG submission 114542) | Freshwater microbial communities from Kabuno Bay, South-Kivu, Congo - kab_022012_10m | ecosystem: Environmental > Aquatic > Freshwater > Lake | place: Democratic Republic of the Congo: South-Kivu...
AGAAGCAACAGCAGAAAAAATAATTCAAGCACTTGACTTCGGATTCGAACTTGAAGATGCAATGCTTTTGCTAAAAGATGATTGGGACTTAGAATACGTGAATATTAAAGAACACACACATAGAAAAAACTTGGAAGAAATACGTTCAAGAGTTATAGGAACAGAAGGTAAAGCAAAGGGAACAATTGAAACTTTAACTGATTCAAGAATTGTAATTCATAACAATCAAGTCGGAATGATAGCAGACGCAGATCATATGTCTTACCTCATCCAAGGAATAATTTCTTTAATTCAGGGCGCAAAACATGGAAATGTTTTTGCTTATATAGAAAGACAAAACGCAAATCTAAGAAAACTTGGCGCTAAAGATCTAGGATTAAGAGACCCAGAAAAAGACCTTAGAAATCTAGAATAAAAACGACTTTGGGAGGACCGAGCAGTTTGGCTTTTTGAACAAATTAAGAACAGAACATTATTTCAAAAAGAGCAGACTGCGAGCCAGAACCGACGAAGGAGGTGAGAGAACGACTTCAGGAGGACTCGAACCTCCGACCCCATGATTTCTATATTAAATAACATTTAACAGTCATGTGCTCTACCTGCTGAGCTATGAAGTCATATAAGGAGAAGTAGAAATAACGTTTTAAAAGGTTTGCGATTATGAAAATATAGCCTTTTTCATTACATTTTTATATCCCTAAATCATAATAAAACTATGAAGAAATCAAAATTCAAAAATGATTGGTATTTTTTAGGACTTGCACTTTTATTCTTTATATTAGGCGCAATTTTTAGCCCTAATAAATACGCTAGTTTATCTTATCTTGCAGGTTGGACAATGATTATAGTAGAAATTTTTTATATATTAATTAAAACATGGTAAAAGAAAAAGTATTATTAGCTCTTTCTGGCGGAGTAGATTCAAGTGTTGCAGCTATGCTTCTTCAAAAACAAGGCTATGAAGTTATTGGCGCTTTCATGAAAAACTGGAGTGATACAAAAAATAAAATAACAGGAGAATGCCAATGGAAAGAAGAAAGAAGATTTGCAGAAAAAGTTGCAGCTAAACTAGGAATTAAATTAATTACTCTTGATTTTGAAAATGAATATAAATCATGGGTTGTCGACGAGATGTTCAAGAAATACAAAAAAGGAATTACTCCGAACCCAGACATAGACTGTAACAAAAAGATAAAGTTTCCTTTGTTAATTAAAGAAGCTAAAAGAAGAAAAATAAATTTAGTTGCAACAGGACATTATATTAGAATCAGGCCTAGCAAGGTCATCCCTGTGGGAAAAAAAAAGAAAGACCAATACGAACTATACAGAGCTAAAGACGAAACAAAAGACCAATCATACTTTTTATACATGTTAAAACAATCTGAGCTTAAACACTGTTTATTCCCAATAGGAGATTATACAAAAAAACAAATAAGAGAAATTGCAGAAAAAGATAACTTTCCAAACTATAATAAAAAAGGAACAGTTGGAATATGTTTTATAGGAAAAGTAAATTTGAAAGAATTTTTACAGAAAAAAATCAAACCTAAAAAAGGAGATATTCTCAATCCAGAAGGAAAGAAGATAGGAGAACACGACGGTATTTTCTATTATACAATTGGCCAAAGAATTGGTCCAAGATTCGGAATTAACATCTCACATGAGCAAGAAAAAGGACAAGACTATAGTAAGTGGTATATTGCAAAGAAAGTAGCAAAAACAAATACATTAGTAGTTGCACCTGAAGGCCATCAAATTCTTTTTAGAAAAGAAATGATTATCAAAGACTTTTATTTAATAGATGAAGATAAAGAAGCTTACAAAAAGAAAACAAATAAAGTCTTAGCAAGAATAAGACAAGTAGGCGAACTTTTACCTGCAAAACTATTCTACAAAAACGGAAAATTTAATTTAATTTTAGACAAAGCAATAACAGGAGTTTCAGACGGACAAGCAGTAGTTTTATACAAAAAAGATAAAGTTCTCGGCGGGGGGCCAATTTCTAACTTTTAATTCAAACTACTAAAATAAGAGATAAAAGAGTAGAAATTGGATAAACTATTTGGTCGTAAAATAAAAGAGCAGAAATTGAATAAATATTTGGAGTTAAACCTAACTAAGCCCAACCGATTCTAACTTTTGTCTCAGGTTCTTTCTTTTTCACACCATATTTCTCAAAGAATACCAAGGTCTCTAAAGAATCCTTTGTTTTTTTAGAAACTTTTTCTTTACTTGCAAAACCAATCGGGATAACTGCTTCAACAACTTGCTCTCCAGGAACTCCAACAACACTTCGAACAATATCATCATCAAAAAATCCAACCCAACAACTATCAATACCTTTTTCTTCCAAAGCCAACATTAAAGTTTGTATCGCTGCACCTGCCTGTTGTTGTGCAAAACCCTTTCCATTTGCATCAAACATCTTTCTAACTTTTTCTCTATTTGAAGTCAAAACAATCAAAGCCCCAGCTTTAGAAACAAAACTCTGTTGCGAAGCATCAGCTATTTTAGCAATCTTGTCTTTATCTTCAATTATAATAAATTTTACAGAATACATATTTCCAGCCATCGGCGAAAACCTTGCAACATCAATAGCCTGAATAACTTTTCTCCAATTTGGAACTTTCCCATTAAAAGTCTTCACACTCCTTCTTGATTTTATCCCATCCACCAAATTCATAAAAAACTAAAGTATAACGAGTTTAAAAATGCTTTGAAGAATTATATCCTCTCAGTCCAATGACTAGAACCCTGACCAATAAGCAAGTTAAATCTCAACCCATTATAATCTATAGTATAATGTGAACGCATAGTTGGATCTTCTACGGGTGGCAGAACATAAAAAACAGAATTGCAAACACGATTAAATAATTCATAAGAAAGCCCCTCTATTTTTTTAATGTTATAAGCCAAATAATCTTCATCGATCCTCTCTTGTGACTTAATTATCGTTAAAGCATCATTAAACTCTTTTGATTCAAAAAAAGATCTAAGCAGGGAATCCCTCTGTAAAATAGGCTCTAAACTTTTACGTAAAGACTTACTCATTTTTTTCATAATTTTCTAAAAGAACACTTCTTTAAAATACTTACTAAAATTCTTTCCTTCCAACCCAAAAGGGTAAATAAAAAAATAAAAAGCCCGTAAAAACGGGCAATGATTTTCTAACTCAGTTATTAACTGTAGTCATCTAATCCCAAATCATTAACAGATGGTCCTCTTGATGCTTGTCTACTCTCAAATTGAGATTTACCCAAGATATAAGGGGATTTTACACCAGTCATGATAGTGATAACTCTAACTCTTCCTTGGAATTCTTTGTTAATTCTCGCTCCGATGATTACTTGAGCTTCTGGGGATAAGTGTTCAGTTACAATTCTACCGATATTGTCGAATTCCTCCAACTTCATATCAGGTCCGCATGTAACGTGGATCAAAGCACCAGTTGCGCCTCTATAATCAACATCCAATAAAGGATGTGTTAAAGCTTGTTGACAAGCAGTATCTACTCTAGATGTGGAATTATCTTCACCGATACCAATAACTGCAACGTCTCCGTTCTTCATGATTGCGGATACATCAGCATAGTCAAGGTTAATCAACGAAGGTAAAGTAATTGTTTCTACAATTCCCTTAATCATAGTGGATACAAGTTCATTCGCAACAGCGAAAGCTTGTTCCATTGGTAACTGTCCAGCAATATCTACAAGTCTATTGTTATCAAGAACAATAACAGTGTCAGACACTTCTCTTAATTCTTGAAGACCAAATTCAGCCTTGTCTACTCTTGCTTTCTCTGCCTCGAAAGGCATTGTTACTACAGCAATTACTACAGCACCTGTTTCTTTAGAAAGTTGAGCTATAACAGAAGCAGCGCCAGTACCTGTACCGCCACCCATTCCAGCTAGAATGAAAACCATATCCGAATTCGTAACAGCTCTCTTCAAGTCAGAAATTGCTTCCTTTGCAGCTTCTCTTCCTCTTGCAGGATAACCTCCACAACCTAATCCACGAGTTAATTCTTTACCGATAAGTATTTTCTCATCAGCTTTTGTAATAGACAAATGTAACGCATCAGTATTTGTACCGTAAACAGTAGCACCAGAAATTCCTTTATTGAATAACCATGTAGCCATGTTACAACCACAACCACCTACACCAAAAACTTTGATGTTAGCTTTACCAGCCTTTAACTCGTCGAAGTTAATACTATTCTTCTCAGCATTTTGAATTGCTTCTTTTGCAAAATCTAAAGCCATTTTTTTCTTTTTTTAATAACCTCCTTTCATTACATTTATTGTTAATGTTTAATTAAACATTTAAAATCTCAAGATAAAATCTCGTTATCTTAAACGTCACCTTCAAACCATTGAAAAATATAGAAACCTTCTCTTTAAAAACAATTCTGTTTTGTAGAATATAGATTTTATGACTTACCAAGAAGAAAAATAGCAGGATCCTTTTCAAAAATAAGCCTTTCAGCAAAATCATCTCCGAGTGTATCACACCGAATTCTACGAAAATCTTTTTTAAGATTACGTCCAGAATATGAATGTAAATCTCCTAAATGAATGCAAACTCTTTGTGCACTATTATACTTCTCTTCATGGGATAAACCAAATTTATTAGAGCTCATAAGTTCATTCGTAAGTGCAGGAATTTCAAGTAAAGATTCAAGATACTTAGAAAAAGAAGAGTCGTTATTATTTTTTGCCTTTTCAATTAGAATAGATATTTGGGCATAAGAATATGGATGATACATTGACTGCCTAGCATGTTGACCCTCATGTTTAATAAGAGTGCACATAAAGCTAGGATAACGAATATCAAAAGATTTTGGATATACCGAAATACGAGATCTTCCAAGACTTAAAGAAAAATTAAAGAATTTAAATATCAAAGTATCAGAACTCATTGCTGTGAAAGATCCTCTTTCGTGAGGACTGAAGGGAGAAGGATCGTAATAAACTTTTTTTACAAAATCACCGGCCTCTTCTAAATCAATTGCATCTAAAAAATCTTGTCTAACTTTTGCATCACCTGCCTGTGCAGTTTTATAATCAGATTCAGTTACTTGTACCATATTAAAAATTAAATTCTAATTGATCCAGTTTCTTGTCAACGCCAATATATTTTTTAGTACCGTCTCTTCTTAAAATAAATCTATTTGCTTCTTGATCTCTTTCTTCAATTACTAATTTTTCTGCAAAAGTTAAAAAGTATTTCCATTTACTATTATTATAAACACCTAAAGCAATATCTGCCATTCTTGTTAAATTTCTAAAAACACCTTTAGGCTCCTCACACCAAAAAGCACGAACCTGATCAGCATTTATACCGTATTTAAGACAAGTAGAATAAAAAGAGTCTAGAGAAAGTTTGAAATAATCTTGTTCTCCTCCAACGATTTCCTTCATTACATTTTCAAGTTGATTTCGCTGTACAACAGGCAAAGCAGGTAATTTCTTATAACTACTACCATACGCCAATATTCTCCTTAAAGAAATAGTAGCTAAATCTTTGTTAGAATCTTCGCCAAAAATAACGTTTCCATCTCCTCGTGAATAAATCTTAGGTTTTGAAAAATCGTAAATATCTTTCATTTTAATACTAAGACCATTTATAGTCTCTAAGATGTTGAGGAGTCAAAGGAAACTCTTCTTCAGATTCTTGAAAAATTTGCTGTTCTCTCTGAACCATATCCTCTAATCTTTGTTTAATAATCTCCTCTTGATGTGTATTAGACTTATTACGAGGACTAATTCCTCGAATAGCTCCACACTGCAATAAAAAAGCAGTTTCAGTTTGATAAGGAGTTACATCTTTAGCAATAGTCTTTAGAAAAGTAGAATAAACTGAAGAATTCTTTTTCTCAGCAAAAGCTTCAGATAATGATGCACCTAACTGAAATCTAGAATGAACATAATCTCCAACTTCTGCCAAAACAGAGATTTCGTCTACAGAATAATTTCTAATTAAATGTAAAGCACTACGCCTTCTATTCGCCAAAATATATTCGTCATTTGCTACCATATAGAATACATAAAAAATGCATTTAAATACCTTTCTAATATAGTATCACTACTAAGTTACAACAAAACCGAAACATTTAAATACTAGTTGTAACTAGCATATTTATCACCTCTTTTTTCCCAGAAGGGGCGAGTAGTGCATCTTTTTGAACGCGCTATAAGCCCTTTCAGGGGTTAACAAAACCCAGGAAAAAAGAAGATACTTCATAATCACAATAAAAGAAGTGAAAGGAGGACAAAACAAAAATGAAAAACACAATCAAAACATTAGGCTTGGTAGGATTACTAGCTGCGACTGGATTTGGTATCGTAGAAGGTTCTAAGAAAACACCATTCGAAATGAACGCAAACTACAGAGGCTATAAAGCAAGCAAAGAAGACGGAATAGTTATGGTTTACTTTGGAGACAGAGAAGCTGGAATTGTAAACGAAGATAGAAAATTCGATGCTAATAAGGCCTACTCTGCAGGCGGAGCCTATAGAGTAACAGGATACACACAATTAGGAACAACTTACGCAACAAACATTGCACCTATAAGTGCTAAATCAAACTAATCCAATTTTAATTTTTTTATTTATTTTATTTGTCTCGCAGGAGACAACTCCGGAAAATAGCAAGAATGCAAGACCGGAGTAACGTATAAATCTTTATAAATAACCTTTTTCTTCAATTTTTATGAAGATCTTATCATTACACTGCGATTATATCAAATTTAAACCAGTGAAACCAGCAATTAAAGGAATAGAACTTTCAGCTGAAGAAAATAAAGCTGTTGAAGTAAAAGAACCTTTAGTAATCATGACTGCTGTTGAAAAAGCAGATGAAGAAAACAAAACAATTCTAGCAGACTATATTAAAAACATTTTAGACTTAAAAGAAAAAATAGGAAAAGTAGAAAGAATTGTCCTTTACCCATACGCACATTTATCTTCTTCACTTTCCGCACCAGATTTCGCAAAACAGCTTTTAATTGACGCTGAAAAAGAACTAAAAGAAAAAGGAATTGAAACTTTCAGAGCACCTTTTGGTTACTACAAAGAATTTGAATTGAAATGTAAAGGACACCCATTATCCGAACTTTCGAGAAAAATCGGAAGCGAAGAAGTACAAGAAATTAAAACTAACCTAGTAAAAAAAGATGATGGAGAAACAGATCCTAAAAAACTTTTAGCAAGTATTTCAAAATCTAAGCTAGATACTTCTAAACTAAAAGACAACGACCATAGAATTATAGGAAGAAATTTAGATTTATTTTCATTTAATGAAGTTGCACCAGGAATGGTTTTCTGGCATGACAAAGGATTGATAATATACAATGAACTGATTGATTACTGGAGAGAACAACATAGAAAAGAAGGATATCAAGAAATAAGAACGCCTCAAATTATGGACGCTAAACTTTGGAAAATCTCAGGACATTGGGATAAATACAAAGAAAGCAATTTTACAACTGATTATGAAGGAAGACCTTTCTTAATCAAACCTATGAATTGCCCAGGTGGAATGTTAGTCTACAAAACAAGTCCAAAATCTTACAAAGAATTACCTCTTAAAGTCGGAGAAGTAGGAACAGTTCACAGAACAGAATTATCGGGAGTTCTAGCAGGATTATTTAGAGTAATCCAATTCACACAAGACGACGCACATATATTCTGTACAGAAGAACAATTAGAAGAAGAAATTAGTAAAATTATGGAATTGATAAATAAATTCTACAAACAGTTTAATCTAGAGTTCGATCATGTCGAACTATCTACTAGACCAGAAAAAAGAATAGGTTCTGACGAAGTATGGGACAAAGCAGAAAAAGCTTTAGAAAATGTTTTGAAACATAAAAAAATGAAATACCAAATAAATGCAGGAGACGGCGCATTCTATGGTCCAAAAATCGATTTCAAAACAAAAGATTCACTCGGAAGAACATGGCAAACAAGTACAATACAATTAGATTTTGCATTACCAGAAAGATTTGAATTAGAATACGCTGACAAAGACGGAACAAAGAAAAGACCCGTTATGTTACACAGAGTTATTTACGGCTCACTAGAAAGGTTCTTAGGAGTATTGTTAGAAGAAACAAACGGAAATCTTCAGACATGGTTATCCCCGGTTCAAGTTAGAGTTTTGAGTTTCACAGACAGAAACGAAAAAGCAGCTCAGAAAGTTTTAGATGAATTAAAAGAAGAAGGAATAAGAGCAGAAGCAGATTTCTCCTCAACAACAGTCGGCGATAAAGTAAGAAATGCAGCTTTGATGAAAATACCTTATGTTATAACAATAGGAGATAAGGAAGAAGAAAAAGAAACAATTGCATTAAAGAGAAGAGGAAAAGACAAACCAGAATTTGGAATCAAACTAGCAGATTTCTTAAAAGAGATTAAAACAGAAATTAAAGAAAGAAAATAAGTCTCAATAAATATAAAAAGCCAAAAAAACTAATAGAGGTATGATTCTAAAGACAAGAAGACTTCTTTTAAGAGAGTGGAACTCAAAAGATAAAAAAGAAATTATTGAAGGATTAAATAATATTAATGTAACAAAATGGATGCTTGTATTCCCAAATCCATATACTGAAAAAGATGCTGACAAATTTTTAATAAGAATGAAAGAAGCATCTAAAGAAAAACAAAGAAATAGTTATGGATTTGCAATAGAATTAACAAAAGAAAAGAAAGTTATTGGCGGAATAAACCTAAGAGTCGATCTCCCCCAGAGCAAAGCAATGACCTCTTACTGGTTAAATGAAAATTATTGGAAACAAGGTTATGGATCGGAAGCATTTGAAAAAATACTTGATTTTGCATTCAAAAAATTGAAACTAAGAAGAATAGAAGCATCTGTTTATCCAGGCAACCCCTCGTCAGGAAAATTACTAAAAAAGTTTGGTTTTAAAAAAGAAGGTTATGCAAGAAAGTCTCATTTTTGTTTTGCTGATAAAAAAATAAAAGATGCAATTCAGTACGGATTATTAAAAGAAGAATACAATACTCCTCTATCAAAAAATTTATAAACAGCGAATTCTGTAAAACAATATGGTATTAAAAGCAAAGAGATATTTCGTAGAAGAAATGCCTAGCTTAGCTAATAATACTAATGCAATGTAATTGACTACATTGTTATTTTTCTATAAATTCTAAGAAACTTAACATCTCTATGATAACTAACCATTTAATTCTACACTCTCGGGAAAACTCTGACAAAAAAATAGTTAAAGAAAAAGTAACTATAAATAGAGAGTCAGATAAATACAGATGGTTTAATATAGGCAACCTTCCTGAAAAGAGGATAGATAAAAAAGAGGAGATATTGAAATGGAAAAAAATTCTGGAGGCGCAAGCATGGAAAATGCAATAGAACTAAAAAACCTAGTTAAAAAATTTAAAACAAAACAGAAAGAAGCAGGATTATCTGGAAGCTTCAAATCTTTATTCAAATCTAAATATAAAGAACTAACAGCAGTAGATAATATCTCTTTCAATTTGAAAAGAGGAGAAGTTGTAGGATTCATCGGTCCAAACGGAGCAGGAAAATCGACAACAATAAAAATACTCTCTGGAATACTTTTCCCAGACTCTGGAAAAATAAATGTTCTTGGAATGAGTCCTCAAAAAGATAGAAAAAAACTAGCATATAAAATCGGTTGTGTATTCGGACAAAAACCACAATTATGGTATCATCTTCCAGCAATAGATACTTTCAACTTATTTAGTAAAATCTATGAGTTAGATGATAAAGAATACAAAAAGCGATTAGATTATCTTGTAAAAATGTTTGAAGTAGAAGACATCCTTAACACACCAGTAAGAAAACTTTCACTCGGACAAAGAATGAGATGCGAAATAGTTGCTTCTATGTTGCATAAACCAGAAATTTTATTCTTAGATGAACCCACAATAGGATTAGACATTGTTGCAAAGCAGAAAATAAGAGAATTAATTCTTGATTTAAATAAAAAAGAAAAAGTTACTATCTTATTAACTTCGCACGATACACAAGATATAGAACACTTATGTGAAAGAATAATTATCATAAATCACGGTAGAGTAGTTTATGACGGAAGTATAGAAAAGTTACAAAAAGATTATCTAAATACAAAAATAGTCTCTGTAAAGTTTTCAAGCGAATTCAAAGAATTTAATGTAGAAGGCATAAAAATAATTTCAAGCAACAAATATTCTGCAGAATTTGAAGTGTATACAGATAAAATATCCATACAGAAATTTATAGATTCATTGATAAAAAAATATGCAATATTAGATATAACTATATCCGGAACGCCGATAGAAGAGGTAATAACTAAAATCTACGGTGAAAAATGAAGAAATATTTTGAAATAGGAAAAATAAACTTAATGAACAATTTCGCTTATTCTGGAGAATTCTTTCTTAAGTCTGGATTTATTTTAGTAGTCTTATTTATATTTGTAAATATCTGGAAAGCAGCATATGCCGGAAAAGAAATAATCGACGGATTTACAATAGCAATGATTATGTGGTACATGCTTCTAACCGAATCAATAGTAACCTCTGGTTCAACAGTTATAAAAGAAGTAAATGCCGATATCCAGAGCGGAGGAATAGCATATCAACTAAATAAGCCCTACAGTTATATCGGATATTATTTATCAAAATCCATATCTTACAAAGCACTAGGATGTTTGATAACTTTCATTATAGGTTCTGTTTTAGTATATTTCCTAGTTGGTAAAATAGATATAGATATATTAACTATACCCTTAGTTATCTTAACAGTTATTCTAGCACTAATATTGGACTTCTTCATGCTGTTATGTATCGCACTTGTTGCATTTTGGTTTGAAGACACAACAGCCCTTAGGTGGATTTATGACAAAATTTTATTTACTATAGGCGGAATGTTAGTACCTTTAGAGATCTTCCCAGATTGGTTAGAAAAAACATCCTCAGTTCTACCCTTTAGTTTTGCCGTTTATCAACCAGCAAAACTTTTTGTACAGTTTAGCATGGAAAGATTTGTACAAGTAGCTGCAATTCAGATAGCATATATTTCTATTTTTGTAGTAATAGCAATATTAATTTATAAAAAAGGAATTGGGAGAGTAAATGTAAATGGCGGTTAATTATATTAAATTTATTTGGGAATATTTTAAAATAAATCTTCAAAGTGCGATGGAGTATAAAGCTAATTTTATAACTCAAGCAACTTTCATGATATTAAACGATATTATTTGGGTAATCTTCTGGTCCATTTTCTTTGCAAAATTCCCAGTTCTAAATGAATGGGGCTTTAAAGAAATGATGACTATGATGGCCACTATCACATTCTCATGGGGTTTTGTCGGAATATTCTTTGGAAACTTTAGATACCTTGCAGAGGTAATCAGAGAAGGACAGTTAGATTTCTACCTTACATTACCAAAGGAAGAATTAACTCATATTTTAATAAGCAAATCTAAATTCGATGCATTTGGCGATGTATTATTTGGATTAATATTAGCAATATTAGTTGTGCCATTAGCAAAACTACCTTTATTCTTCTTCCTAACTATGAACTCTTGTATCATCATATTAGGTTTTGCAATAATATTAGGCTCACTTTCATTCTATCTTGGAAGCGCTACAGAAGCAGCAAACCAAGGACTAATGAGCACTCTTTCAATTGCAAGTTACCCATTCTCTGCATTTAGTGGCTACACTAAATTTATACTATTGACTATTATCCCTGCAGGATTCATCACAGGTATACCTGTAGAGCTTATAAGAAATTTCAACTGGCCACAAATGATTTGGATGATGCTATGTGCAGTAACAATTTTCACAATTGCAATAAAGATCTTCAAAAAAGGAATAAAAAAATACGAGTCAGGAAACCTAATCAATGTAAGATTATAAATCACAATAATTAATCTTTTAAACCATCGAA
>Ga0172367_10007991_pt1 | contig 11937 bp, 10 predicted proteins | sample Lak10m_FD_114542 | JGI IMG/M metagenome (GOLD analysis project Ga0172367, IMG submission 114542) | Freshwater microbial communities from Kabuno Bay, South-Kivu, Congo - kab_022012_10m | ecosystem: Environmental > Aquatic > Freshwater > Lake | place: Democratic Republic of the Congo: South-Kivu...
CAAACTCACGCAAGAGCCGAAGAGTTTTTGGCAAACTTGAAGGATGGAAACATGCGAAAGACAGCGATTGTTTTGACCTTACTGTTCGGAATTGTGCTTTGCGCAGGGGCCGATAGTACAGTTTGCAAAGATGATAAAGTGTTGAATAGAATGGGTATTGGAATAAGTCTTGAGACATTGATGACTCTTGATCCTTATGGAAATTCTAGTGGCGGCAAAGTATTCCTCCCGTTTAAATTCAAAAATTCATTGATCGAACCTATGATAGGAGTCTATCATCTCCACCGAACTCATAGCGGATACAATGAGCAGGAAGAATGGATTGATTTCCGTACTTATACTATCGGGCTTGGGTGCTTCACTTTGAAAAAAGTCAGAAATGTCGATTGGATGTTTGGGTTCAGGCTTGAAAAGCAGTGGCAGCGAGAGGATTCGAATCTCAGCTATAATGACGGATTAGAAAAATCGAGCGAACTCATACTAAGCCCAACAATAGCTGCTGAATATGTATTTGATGGTGGATTTAGTATTTCAGGAGAGGTGAGTCTTGATAATGGCAGTTTCCAACAAGACCAAAATAACTATTCTTACTCGAGCCAGCGAACCAAAACAACTATTATGTTGAGATATTATCTTGGTAGCGATGATACCAGGTAATATGCATTTAAGGTAAGGCTTTTTGCAAAGTCAGAAGTGCCCCTTCCCCTCGCTTCATGCCTGCCTTTGTCCAAGTCTCCACCTTCTGTGCCAAGTTGAAACACCGGTCCCAGGCACTCAGCCGACAGTGACGCGAACAAGCAGGAGGCAAGGGCAATGCGGACAGCGCTGTGGTGCGGAATGGTGTTGAAGGTATTGCTAGCCAACGCTCTATTTGCTCAGGAGCCCGTTTTCGAGCGCCGCCACCTGATCCTGGGACAGTTGGCCGGCCTGCTGGATTACGAGGTGGGTCGGGGCAACGGCGACGCGCTGCCTGATCTGCTGATCTGCCAAAACACCAGCTTCCAGTACCCCGGCAATGCCGGCGTGCACCTCTTGCTGCAGGAGCCCGACGGCACATTCAGCACGGGAGCGGCTTTTGCGCCGGAGCTGGGCATGCCTGTGCGCCTGAAGCAGGGGGATGTGGACGGCGATGGCAACCCCGAGCTGTTGGCCACCTACCAAAGCCCCACTTACCGGCAGGACTTGTGGATCTTTCGTGGCCTGGCGGGTGGCGGCTTCGGCTCGGGGATCCAACTGCTGGATGAGGCGCCGTGCCTGCAGGACATGGCGCTGGTGGACCTGGACGAGGACATGGATCTGGATGTGATCACCCTCAGCCCCTTTCTGATGCTGCATCGCAACCTGGGTTCCTTCTCCTTTGGCGCGCCGGAAACCCTCGCCACGGTCACGGGCAACTCCTTCCGCCTGGCCGATTTTGACGGCGACTGGGACCTGGATGTGGTTCTGCGTCTGCCTTCGACCCTTGACTATGTGCGCAACGAAGGGGGAGTGTTCACGGCGGCGGGCTCCCTCAGCTTGCCGAACTCGGGAAAGCACGAGCTGGAAGTGCTTGATGTTGAAAACGATGGCCTGCCCGATCTGGTCACTTCGGCCCAGGACGGCGCTTATCTGCTGCCCAACGCGGGCGGAGCCTCGCCTTTCACCACTTCCCTTCACCTGGCGGGCCAGAACACGGAGCCGGAAGCCTTGCTGGTGCTGGATGAGGATGGCGACGAGGACCTGGACATTCTCTTCGCCGACCCAACGGGCAACCGCTTCGGCATATGGCGCGCCACGGGGGGACCCGCTCCCAATTTCGGCACGGCGACCACCCTGCACACCATGGCCAAGGCCTACGGGTTGAGTCTGGCCGACATGGACGGGGATGGCCGCAGGGACCTGCTGCTGAGAGGCGATCCCGGCGGACGCCTGGATGTGCGCGCAGGCCTGGCCCAGGGCGGCTTCGACACGCCGGTGAACCGCTGCGGTGGTGGCTCCATCTGGTGGGACCAGTTCTGTTTCGCCGACATGGACCAGGACGGCGCCGTGGACCTGGTGGCTCCCGCCGGCTTCGGCACCACGATCTACAGTCTGGACATTTTTCGCGGAGGGAACCAGGGCCGCACCTTTTCCCTGGAACAGCAACTGGTGGGCACGAACCTGGGGGCTTCCCTGGCGGCCACCGGGGACTTCAACGGAGACGGTCTCCTGGACATCGCCGGTTACACCAGCAGCAACGAGACGGTGAAGTGGATGCGCAACCTGGGGAACTGGCAATTCAGCAATGGCACATCGGTGGGGACGGCGCCCTCGCCCTCCGACATCCACGCGGCGGACATGGACGCCGACGGGCTGACGGATCTGGTGGTGTCCGTGCCTTTCAGCAACACCTACTACCTGGAGCAGGCCACGGCTTCGGGCTTTCAGGATTGCCATCAGGACGGCCTGGTGAGCAACATCCGCCGGACGCGCAGCGGTGATTTCGACCAGGACGGGGATCTGGACCTGCTCACCTACTCGTGGACCGCCAACCCCAGCATGCGCTGGCGGGTGAACGAGGGCTTTCCGTGTTCCATGACCAGCTCCCATGCGGTGGGAGGCCTCTTCACCACGGCGCGCGGCATTCAGGTGATTGATGTTGACGCGAACCAGAGCCCGGATGTCCTCTACTTTCAGCAAACAGGCGGCGGCGCCCTGCTGCGCAACCTGGGCGGTGACGGCTCGCAGTTCAGTTCGCACAGTTTTGGCCCTGCGCTGGAAGCCATGCGCTTCTTCGATGGCCAGGACATGGACGGGGACGGCGATGTGGACTTGCTGGGCTGGGACGACGCAGGCCAATCCATGGAATGGGTGGAGAACGCGGGCGGTGAAGGCCCGCTCTGGGTGCGCCACAGTCTGGGCAGACCGGCCTCCGGCATCTCCTATATGAAGGGCCTGGACATGGACGGCGACGGGGACATGGATGTGCTGCACAGCAGCGAAGACTCCGGTCAGGTGGAATGGCTGGAGAACGAAGCGTTTTCCCGCGTGGGCGATGCCGCGCCGCTCCTGCCCCGCACCCAGGCGGTGGTGGCCGCCGTGCCCAATCCTTTCAACAGCCGCACCCGCCTGAGCCTCACGGCCTCATTCGCCAGCCCGCCGCGCTTCCAGGTTTTCGACCTGCAGGGACGGCTGCTGAGCGACCAATCCGGGCAGCGCCTGGACGCCACAAGCTGGACGGCGGATGTCAATGCCGCCGCCTGGCCATCGGGCCTCTATGTGGTGCGCGCCGGCGGCCCGGGGGCCTGGCACGGTGGCAAACTCGTGCACTGCAAGTAGGCCACGGCGACCGCAAGGAGCGGCTGAGGGGAAGGCCGGCCGAGGAAGGTGTCGAGCTTCTGCGATCACGGGGGACGGGCGCGGCAAATGCCGTGTGGTTTGGAGGATTCGCGGTTCAGCGAAAGTGGGACGGCGCCAGGACGAGGGGCAGGGATGTCACCCTTGAGAGCCTGAAAAAGCGCGCCGCCATGGCCTGATCGGGTCGGGACTTGTTAGCTTCTGGCCGCAATTCCGGTGAGTGTGGCAAGGGAGGCGGCGCATGATTCGTGGCAAAGCGCTGGTAGTGGCATCCCTGTTGCTTTTTCCCCTGCTCGCCCTGGCGCAGGGCGCTGGGGAGCGCCCCTCCGAGGCTCGCGTGCTCTCGCTGTTGGAAGCGCTGCCGGTGGAGGGCAGCGGCCCGGCCGCTTTGGCCCTGCGCGGAATCCAGCCCAATCCCTTCTCCTCCACCACAGTCATCCAGTTCACACTGCCCGATGGTGGCACCGCCCGCCTGCGCGTCTTCGACTTGATGGGCGGCCTGCGGGCGGAGCTGCCCGTGGGTCCGGCGGAACGCGGCGTGTTGCGCGCCCAGCTCAACGCCACGGGCTGGCCCAGCGGCGTCTACCTGGCTTCCCTGGACCACAAGGGCACGCGCGTGGTGCGCAAACTCATTCTGGCGCGCTGAGCGGTTCCTGAGGATCCTTGCGGGCTTCCTGCGGCTGCTGCGGCTCCCGCCACCCGTTCTCCAGCACACTCCAGCACAAGGGAACGCGGAAACGCACGCTGCGTCCCCGCTGGCCCTGACACCAACCCACCCCTGGGCTGAGGCGCCGCACGCGCTCGGCCACGCGCGCGTCCTGAGAGGCTTCCTGGTCGACTTCTCCCACCATGTGTCCTCCCGCCTGGGGGCAATGGAAGCGCTGGACCTGCCTGAAAGGCACCTGCCCCGGCTCCATGGGTGGTCGTGCCTCGCCGGACGATGCGCGTGTCCATCCACGAATGAAGTGTGTGTGAAGTCCGTCCCCGGCGAGCGCGTGGAGTGTGTCACGCGGCCAGCGGCCACGCAAGAGGAATCTTGACGGTCAGCATTTTCACCACAAAGCACGAGCTCCATGTCGCTTGCGGACCGAGGAATTTTCCTTGCGCCTTGGCCCTGCAAGCACCACCCTTCCGCCCTCAATGGGAGACAGAGACCATGCACCGAAGCACGCCCTTCCACACCCTGCTAAGCAGCCTGCTGTTGGCCGCTTGTGCCCATGCGGGACCCATCTTCAGCGCCGTGCAATTTGTGCAGGCCGGCGGCGCTCCGCTGCAGGCGGGAGGCTACACCCTGCCCGAGATGGCGGACTGGAACAGCGACGGCCGCCTGGATGTGCTGCTGGGTGAGGGCGGCGGCGCCCTGCCGGAGAGCAAGGTGCGTCTCTACCTGAACGAGGGTGCCCCGGACGCGCCCCTCTTTTCCAGCTGGACTTATGTGCAGGCGGGGGGCGTGGATCTGGTGTGCGCCAGCAGCGGCTGCATGGGCGCATGCCCCCTGGTGCTGGACTGGAACGAGGACGGCCTGCCGGACCTGATGGTGGGCAAGGCAGACGGCACGGCCCTCCTCTGCCTGAACCAGGGACGCCCCGGCCAGCCTTCCCTCTCCGCAGGACAGCCCGTGCTGGTGGGGCCGGCGGGTGCGCAGATTCCCCTGGCCGTGGGCGCGCGCGCCACACCTCGTTGGGTGGACTGGAATGGAGATGGCCTAATGGACCTGCTCGTGGGCGCGCTGGACGGCAAGGTGCGCGTCTGCCTGAACCAGGGACAGGTTGCCGCACCCCTGCTGGCCTCACCAAGCCCGGTGGCGGCGGCGGCGGGCGGGGACCTGAGCGTCCCCAGCGGGCGCAGCTGCCCCCTGGCCTGGGACGAGGACGGTGACGGATGGCTGGATCTGCTCACGGGCAACACCGAGGGCCAGCTCCTGTGGGCGCGCAACACCGGCAGCGCCGGGCAACCCCTCTTCGGGGCCTGGGAGGCCGTCCTGTGCGGGGGTGTGGCCTTCAACCTGACGGGCACCCTGCGCAGCCGCCCTTGTCTGGCGGACTGGAACGCCGACACGCTGCCCGACCTGCTCATCGGCTATGGCGACGGTTACCTGCGCCTGGTGGAAGGCGCCGCGGCGGCGCCCGGCACTCTGGTGGTCAGTGCCACCGCCCAGGGCCCGCTGCTGTCGTGGCCCGAAGGTCAGTCCCTGGACCGCTGGGGCGTGTGGCGCCGAGCCCTGGTCGAGACGGAATGGAGCCTGGTGGCCGAAGTGACAGGCCCGCCCTGGCTGGACGGAAGCGCCCCGGCCACAGGCGCCGTCTATCGCCTGACCCGCCGACGCTGACAGAGAAAAGCCGCCCTGGAGGCGGCTTTTGACAAGCGAGCGACGAGGCTCGCACTCGCGACAACCAGCTTGGGAAGCTGGCACTCTACCAACTGAGTTACGCTCGCGTAATGGGCCTGCAAGATAGGGCAGCGCGACAAAATTCCCACCCCCCTGAAGGCCTGCCCAGCGCCGCCTTGCCCACGCGCCTGGCGCGTGGCATGGCGCTCAGGCGCGCCGCCCGCGCAGCAGAACCACAAGAAAGAGCGGGCCGCCCAGACAAGCGGTGATGACGCCCACGGGCAACTCCGCCGGCGCGATGATCCAGCGTGCCAGGGCATCGCACAGCACCAGGAAGCCCGCGCCCATCAGACTGGCGGCGGGGATGAGACGGCGATGGCCCGGCCCCAGCAGCAGCCGCGCCGCGTGGGGAGCCATCAGGCCCACGAAGCCGATGGGCCCGGTGACAGCCACCAGTCCCGCCACGAGGGCGCTGGAAACCCAGAAGATGAGCCAGGTGAGACGCCCCACCTGCAGGCCGCGGCCGTGGGCGCTCTCCTCCCCCAGCGAGAGCAGGTCCAGCTGTCGTGCTCCCAGCCAGGAAAGGGGCGCGGCCACCAGCAGGAGCCCCACTGGTAGAGGCAGGCTGCCCCAGGCGGCGGCGTCCAGGCCGCCCATCAACCAGCGCAGGATGCGCAGGCTCTGGGAGGGATCGGCCAGCACTTGCACCAACAAGAGCAGGCTGGAAAAGGTGAAGTTCAGCGCCACGCCCGCCAGTAGCAGGCCACCGCCACCCCGGCGATCCGCCCCCCGTCCCAGCACCCACACCAGCAGGCCGGCCATCAAGGCACCCACCAGAGCGCCCGCCTGCACGCCACCCAGGGGCAGCTGCGCCACGGCTCCGCCCCAGCTGGAGGCGGCGGCCAGCACGCAGCCAGCGCCCAGCGCCGCGCCACTGCTGATGCCAAGAGTGTAAGGGCTGGCCAGGGGATTGCGGAAGAGGGCCTGCAGCAAGCTTCCCGCCAGGGCCAGCACCGCTCCCGCCACCCAACCCAACAGCACCCGGGGCAGGCGCAGCTCCCACAGGAGCATGGCCTGGGCGGAGTTGGGCTGGCGCAGGGCTTGCCACAGATCCACTTCCAGGGCACCCACGCTGAGCGCCAGCGGCAGGGTGGCCACGCTGCCCAGCGCGAGCAGCCACATGCGGGGCGCGACTCTCATGGTCTGCCGTCATTCAGCGGGGAGCCGGAGGCTTCCACCAGATAGGGCCGGGCCCGCCCGGGCACCGTCACCGCCTGCAGGGGAAGACCAAAGAGACGGCCCGCCCAATCGCCTTCCAGCAACAGGCTGGCGGCACCCTGACGCAGCACCTGTCCCTTGTCCAGTGCCAGCACCGTGTCCGCCCCCTCCAGGGCCTCGTTCAAGTCGTGGGTGACCAGAATCAGGCCCAGCCCCTTGTCCCGACGGGCTTCCTGCAGACGCCGCCACAAGCGGCGGCGCTGGCCGGGATCCAGGAAGGTGCCCGGCTCGTCCAGGAGCAGGATGCGCGCCTCCTGGGCAAGAGCCGCCGCCAACCTCACCAGCTGGCGCTCGCCCCCGGACAGGGTGTCCAGCCGCCGCGCACGCCACGCCGCGCAGCCCGTGCGCTCCATGGCCTCCGTGGCATGGGCCCTGTCGCTGGCGCTGTAGTGCTCAAGCAGCCCCATGTGGGCGTGCCGGCCCAGGAGCACATAATCCTCCACCGTGAACGAACCGCCGCCCTCCTCCTGTTGGGGCAAGAGGCAGATGGCGCGCGCGCGCTCCCGCGCTCCCATGCGAGCGAGGGCCTGGCCGTTCAGCCACAGGTCGCCCTGGCTGGGAAGTAGGCCGCACAGGGCGCGCAGCAGGGTGGACTTGCCCGAGCCGTTGGGCCCCACCAGGGCCAGGCTGGCTCCGGTGGGCAGGTGCACATCCAACGGCCCCAGCGTGAAGGTGCCCATGCGGCAGTGCAGGCGGGTGGCACGCAGTTCCACGGCTGTTCCTATTGCCTGGAAGCGGCGGGGTAGAGCAGGGATTCCAGCACCTGGGCGGCCTCCAAAAGGCGCGGCCCCGGCAGCAGCAGGGCGTCGTTTCCCAGGGACCGCACCTGACCGGCGCGCACGGCGCCCAGCTCGGGAAAGGCCTGCCAGTCATCCTCCAGTTGACGCAGGCTGCGCCCGGCGGGCGGACCGGGCCACAATTCCACGATCCAGTCGGGATCCAGGGCGGCGAGGCCCTCCCGGGAGAGCATGGGTTGGGCGGGGGCCAAGGCCCCGGCCGCGTTGACAGCGCCCATGGCCTCCAGCACATCGCTGAGCCAACTGCCGCGCCCGATCACCCACAGATCCCGGGGGGGGCCCGCCAGAGGCGGTCGGTCGGCCACCAGCAACACCCGGGGCCTTGGCCCTTTGCGCAGGGCGGCGCGGTGGCGCAGGGCCGCCATGCCCTGACGCAGGGAATCGGCCAACTGCCGTCCGCGCTGGGCCCTGCCCAGGGCACTGCCCAGCTCTTCAAGACCTCCAAGCACCTCCTCCAGCCGGTTCTGTCCCAGGCTGAGCACGGGGATGCCCAACGCCCGCGCCCGACGGGCACTTTCCCGGCTCTCTGGCGTCAGCAGGAGCAGGTCCGGCGTCAGGCCCAGGATGGCCTCCCAGGAAGGATCCACATAGCCGCCCACTTCCGGCAATCGGCGCACCCACGCCGGCCGCAGGCAATAGCGGCTGCGGCCCACCAACAGTGCGCCGGCGCCCAGCGCGGCGGTGCTCTCCGTCAGGCTGGGCACCAGGCTCACCACCCGACGCGGTGGAGCGGCCTGGGCAGCGATGATGCAGGCAAGCAGGAGCGGCAGGAGCCGTCCTCCCCGGCTCGCGGCCACTCGCCTGGGCCAAATGCAGGTGGCGAATGCCATCAGCGACTCCACTCCAGCCCCACCCGCCACACGCGGCCGGAAGTGGTGTAGCCCAGCACTTCCTCGTGTCGGCGGTTGAAGAGGTTGTCCACGCCCGCGGAGGCATCCAGCCCGCCCCAGGAGCGCGCGAGGCGCATGTCCAGCAGCCCGGCGCCGCCAAGGGTGAGCGGCCGCTGCTCCCAGGTGACAGGGTCGAAGGCCACATCCTGCCGCGCGCCTTCCCAGCGCCACGCCAGGTGCACATCCACCTTGCGCCACATGCGATCCAGAGCAAGGCGGGCCCTGGTGCGCGGACGGCGGGGCAGGTCGCGCCCGGTGCCGTCCACCGAGTGCTGGCGTTGCAGGGCGGCCTTCCAGCGCACCTGGCCCAGCAAACCCGCGGCCTCCAGCTCCACGCCCTGGTGGGTGGCGCGGCTGATGTTGTGGTAGTGCCAGTCAGCGCCGAACTCAATCTGTCGCCGCACCCGGGTGCGGAAAAGCCCCAGCCCGAGGTGCATCGCGCCATGGCGCAGGTCCACTCCCGCATCCCACCCTTCGCTCTCCTCCGCCTGCAGATCCGCCGCGCCATAGGGGGAATGGCGCTGGTAGAGACTGGGCGCCTTGAAGCCCGTGCCCCAGCTGGCCCGCAGCAGGCCAAGGCCTGCACTCAAACGCCCCGTCAGGGCATCGGCGCCATCCTGCATCCAGTCCCGCCGTCCCGCAAGGCCCAGGCGAAGTGGCCCCGTGCTCCACTGGTCCTGCAGCACCAGGGCGCGGCTGATGGCCCACCGGCGCGGCAGACTTTCCTCCATGGGCCCCCAGGGCCCGCCGGACAGGCTGTGGGACTCCGCAGCATCGCCCTCCCACTCCAGCGCCAGCAGGACGAGGTGGCCCGCACCCACGGGCCGGTTGTGCTGCAGGGCGCCGTGCAAGACCCGTCCCTGATAGCGCGCCTGCAGGCTCTCTTGCGGGTGGGTGGCATCGGTGGGGTTGGCGTAGCGGCGCTCCGTGTCCTGCACCCACACCGTGGCCGCCGTGCTGCCGCCCATGGCCTCCCAGGTGGCGTCCACGCTGGCGCCGCGCCGATGGGTGCGGCCGATGGAGTTGGGATCGTCGCCACCCGGGCCGCCAAAGTTGTCCAGCTCGGCACGGCTGCGCTCCGCGCTCAGGCTGGCGCGCACACGCAGTTCCGGGGAGGGCACATAGTCCAGACCCATGCGCCACTGGCTGCGGGCCAGGCCGTCCGCGTCTTCGCCCAGAGGATCACGGGCGGCGCTGTGCCCCTCCAGGGAAGTGCCGCTGCCCTGCAGCTGGAGAGTCCAATCGCCCACGGGCCGCGCAAGGCTCGCCTGCACCTGCCGCTCCCCTTCGCTGCCAAGGCTCAGGCCCATGCGCAGCGAGTGGACGGCGCGGCGGGTGATCACCTGCACCACGCCGGCCATGGCGTCGGCGCCGTGGAGGGCACTCTGGGGACCGCGCACGATTTCCACGCGCTCCACATCCGCCAGGGGCAGCGTAGCCAGATCCACGGCGCGCCCCGGGCTGGAGGGGTCGTTCTGCTCCACGCCGTCCACCAGAAGCAGCACCTGGGCATCGCCCATGCCGCGCAGGCGCAGGGTGGCAGTGCCGCCTGGCCCGCCCGCACGGCTGATGTCAAGGCTGGGCACCTGCTCCAGCAGCTGGGCCAGATCCCGCGCGCCGCTGGCGCGGATCTCCTGCGATCCCAGCACGGTGACGGCGCTGGCCAACTGGGAGAGGGCCATGGGTGTGCGCGTGACGCTGATGACGAGGGGATCCAGGGCGATGGCGTCGTCGGGGACGCCTCCATGGCCAAAGGCGGCCAGTGGCCACACGAGACCAAGCACGCACACGGGGATGCAGGACAGGCGGACACCCAGCATGAAGACTCCTTGACCCGCGCCGGGGTCAGGTGGAAGGCGCTGCGCGGGAGGGCCGGCCCACAAAAAACCCGGACTCCGCAAGGGAGTCCGGGCACCGTTTTTGCCTGGACCAGGCCGCCCCGTTCCGCGAGGACGCCTTCAGATGACGGCCCGGATCGCTCCCGGCCGGTGGGCAGGTCTCCTGGCTTCCGGGTCTTCCTTGACCGCGCCTTCCCACCCGTTGGGGCAGTGGCCGGGAACTCCTATCAGTCCCCATGCGGTGTCGTCGCCGGTTACAGTGGCGGGCCCGCGACGGATTCGCACCGTCTTCCCTCTTCGTTCCCGGCGCGACACAGGCCGCGCTGGAAACACCCACGCCCAAGGGTAGCAAAGGGGTGGCGAAAATGGAGCCCGGAAGGCCGTCCGCGTGGCAAAGGGCCGCCCTACGGCGCCCACAATGACCGCTGGCTAAGGTGCGGCAAGGCGGGCCAGGGTCTCCGACAGGGAGCCGATCTCCTGGTTGAAGAGGGCCAGCATGCCCGGCAGGGTGATGGCCACCATGGCGAATCCCAGGCCGATTTTCAGCGGAAAGCCCACGATGAAGATGTTCATCTGGGGCACCGTGCGCGCCACCAGCCCCAGACCCACTTCCGTCAGCAGGAGGGCTGCCATGGCCGGCGCGCCCAGACGAAGACCCAGATCCAGCAAGTGGCCGCTGAGGCGGATGCCCTCGTCCAGCAAATCGGGGCTGAGGCGCATGGAACCTGGGGGCAGGGTGCGCAGGCTCTCGCCCAGGGCTTCCAGCACCACCTGGTGCCCACCCGCCAGCAGGAAGAGCAGGAGGGCCATGTTGCGCAGAAGCGAGGCCATCACATTCTCCTGGCCGCCGGACTCCGGGTCGATGACCGCCGCAATGCCGAAGCCCATCTGCAGACCGATGAGTTCCCCCGCCGCCTGCATGGCCCAAATGGGCACCTGCGCGGCGAAGCCGATCATCAGCCCCAGCAAACTCTCGTGGATCACCAAAGCGGCCAGGTTCCAGAATCCGCGAGGCTCCAGTGGCCACTGGGCGAAGGGAATGGCGGGCAGGAGGAGGAAGGTCAGCACAAGGGAGAGGGCGACTTTCACCCGCATGGGCACGGCGCGGGAACCCAGGATGGGCATTGCGCCCACCACGCCCAGAATGCGGAAGGCCACCAGAAGCAGCACCTCTACCCAGGCGAGGGGCCAGTTGAAGAAGATGCCCGACATGCCTACAACTGGGTACTGAGGGCGAAAACCTCGCGGGTGAAGCTGAGCATCTCCTGCATCATCCAGGGCAGGGTGAGCACCAGCACCAGGGCCACCGCCAGGATCTTGGGAATGAAGGTGAGGGTCATTTCGTGGATCTGTGTCACGCTCTGCAGGATGCCGATGCCCAGACCCACGATGAGCCCCACCATCAGCACGGGCATGCTGAGCTCGAGGGTCAGCCAGAGGGTCTGCTGGATGAGATAGAGAACCTGTTGCTCACTCATGATCACTCCTCA
>Ga0172367_10007992_pt1 | contig 11936 bp, 5 predicted proteins | sample Lak10m_FD_114542 | JGI IMG/M metagenome (GOLD analysis project Ga0172367, IMG submission 114542) | Freshwater microbial communities from Kabuno Bay, South-Kivu, Congo - kab_022012_10m | ecosystem: Environmental > Aquatic > Freshwater > Lake | place: Democratic Republic of the Congo: South-Kivu...
CTCACAGTACTCAGTATTCAGAATAGCAAAGCTGGTTCATTTATTGATTTGGGACAAACTGAACGAAAAGACTTGTTGTGTCAGTTTATGGGACTCAATTTGTTTGACCAACTTTATACCATAGCGAACGATAACTATAAAGAAATCAACACATTGCTTAAAAACGCAAGTAAAGATGAATTGGAACAACAATTGACATATACTAGCGGTAGTATAACAACCAATAACAATAATATTCAGAGTTATACCTCTCAGATTAAAGATAAAGAAACTGAAAAAGAGAAATTTAGCAACGAGTTACTTGAATTGTCAAATAATATTATTAAGGCTGATAACTTTAACTTTGATATAACTAATTTAGAGAAAGATAAGAAAGATTTGAGTGATAAAATCACAAAAGTAAATAACGATATTGTTGAACAAAAGACAAAAGTGTGGATTATAGAAGATAAACTTACCAAATTAAGTTCATCACTATCTGAATGTGAAAACATTGAGACTCGTTATTCTGAATATAAGGATTGGAAGCGTAAATATAATGATAAAGAAAAAGAAATTGAAACTCTTAAACTTGTTATTAAGAATAAAGTTGATAAGTTAAAGAAGCTTGAAAGTCACAAGTATGACCCCAATTGTTCTTATTGTGTAAACAATGTATTTGTTAAAGATGCAATTAAAACTAAAGAAGAACTGAACCAAGACAAGGAAAAAGCTACGATTATCGTAGGTGAGTTTAATACTATCAAGACTTCACTTGAATCGTATGGTGATGTTGAAACACTTTATACCAAATGTAATCAACTAAACAATGAAAAACACACTCTTGAAAAGAGTAAAAGTACAATTGACGGCGGTATATTACAAAATCAGAATAACTTAATCACTCTTCAAAACAAATTAAAGACGGTTGAAGAGAATATTGAAACTTTTTATAAGAATAAAGATATTATAGAAAACAATTCTAAGTTACTTGTACAAATTAACGATGTTAAATCAAGTATCAAGAATATTGAATCTGAAATTAAGACAATAAATAATAGTTTATTTAGTGCTTCTACACAAAAAGGTACATTAGATTTTCAGTATAATAATACACTGGAAAAACTAAATAAAGTTAAAGAACTTGAAACACAATACGAATCTTACAAATTATACACAAATATAATAAGTAGAGATGGTATACCTTATGAGATTATTACCAAGACACTGCCTGAAATTGAGAAGGAAGTGAATAATATATTACATCAAGTTGTAGAGTTTAGTGTTACTTTACAAACAGATGGTAAGAATATTATGACCAACATTGTTTATGAAGATAGACGATGGCCGTTAGAGATGGCAAGTGGTATGGAAAAGTTTATAAGTGGATTGGCAATTAGAGTTGCACTTATTAATATTAGCAATTTACCAAGACCAAATATTATTTGTATTGATGAAGGATTTGGATGTGCTGACAGTGACCATTTGAGTCAAATGGGAGCATTGTTTAGTTATTTAAAGAGTCAATTTGACTTTATTTGGGTAATTAGTCATTTGGACCAGATGAGAGATATGGTGGATAGTCAGATAGAAATAAAAAAAGAAAACGGTTATAGTAAAGTGATATATAGATGATATATGAAAAAATTGTTATTTGTAGCACCACATCTTTCTACCGGCGGACAACCACAATATTTACTTAAAAAAATTAAAGCATTAAATGATGAATATGAAATTCATTGTGTAGAATATAGTGACCATACAGGCGGAGTATTAATTGTACAAAGAGAACAAGTACAGAAATTATGCGAAGATCGTTTTTATGTTTTAGATAAAAATAAAGATAGATTGTTAGATATTATAAAAAATGTAAATCCCGACATTATACATTTCGAAGAAATGCCCGAATATTTCATGGACATGAAATTGGCTTTTAAAATTTATGATAAAAATAGAAAATATAAAATAATTGAAACTTCACATGATAGTAGCTTTAATTCTGATAGAAAAAGAGTTTTTCCGGACCAATTTATTTTTGTAAGTCAATATCAAAAACAAAATGTAGAATCATTAAATGTAAAATCTGAAGTAATTGAATATCCAATTGCTGTAAAACTTAGAAAAAATAGAGAAGAAGGTCTTAAATTTTTAGGATTGGATTCTAATAAAAAACATGTGTTTCATGTAGGTTTATTTACTCCGAGAAAAAATCAAAAAGAATTTATTGATTATGCTAGAGCAATGGAAAATGAAAATGTACAATTTCATTGTATTGGAAACACGGCAGATAACTTCAAATTTTATTGGGAACCTTTACTCAAAAATTTACCTAAAAATGTAAAAGTGTGGGGAGAAAGAAAAGATGTTGATAATTTTTATAGTTGTATGGATTTATTTTTGTTTACAAGTAGAGGTCATGCAACTGACAAAGAAACTGCTCCTATAGTAATTAAAGAGGCAGTTTCATTTAATGTACCATCTTTACTGTATAATTTGCCTGTTTATTTAAATCGTTATAAACAATTCAATAACATCGATTACTTGGACGAAACCGATTTTTCTAAAAATGTTGAATTAATTAAAAAATGCTTATTTAATTTAAAAGATCAAAATGAAAATGAAATAACTTCGTTAAATTTGAATAAAGAAAATGATACAATAGTTATCGTGTCTACACATCCACATTATAAATCCATCGTGGATACGACGAAAAATTGTATTAATCAAATAAAAAAAATAGGTTATAAAGTAATACTTTCATCACATTATCCGTTAACAACCGAACTACAAGATTTATCGGACTATTCGTTGTATGATAAAAACAATCCTATATTAAAACATAATTTTTATAATCAATGGAATTATTCGGATTCCGAAATGTCCGCTAAAATTAATTTTGTTTCTTGTAATGCAGATGATTATCACGGTTTAGCTGTACATTTAAATTATTACAATGGAATTAATTTTGCAAAATCTTTAGGTTTTAAAAAAGTTATTTGTTTAAATTACGATGTTGTAGTTGATGAAAATGATTTTGATAAAATAAAAAACATAGATAATATATTAAATAACAAAAAAGGTTTCTTTTTCTATAATAGAGCGTCCGAAGGAGATACATTAAAAACTGTATTATACGGAATCGATGTAGATTTTTATTTACAACGTTTTAAGTATTACACAATCGAACAGTATAATAACCTTGTAAACGAAAATAAATGTTCAAATGGTTTAGAACAATTTTATTATAACATTTTAAATAAACATGAAAATGAACTCTACATTGATATAGAAAACAACGAAGAAACCTATCTTAAAAATAGTAAAATTAATTTGTTTTCTATGGTAGAATACTTGACAGTCTTACCAGATCACAATAAAAATCGTTTTACAATATTTAGTTTGTTTAGTAATAAGTTAGATAATCGTATTAATAAAATGTATATCTATAAAAACGGTGAACAAATTAAAGAACAAATTTTTAACATTACAAAAAACAATTTTTGTTATTTGCCATTTGAATTTGAAGATGGAAATACTTATAAAGTCGAAAATTTATTGACCGATGAAACTGGAACGATCTTTAAAAAATATATAAAAAATTTTAATACATTAAAAGAAATAGATATTAACGGATATATTAATATTAAACAATGAAAGTTATACAAGTACATTTGGGTCTTCTACCAATACCTCCAAATGGATGGGGAGCGGTTGAAAAAATAATTTGGGAATATCATCAGAATTTAAATTCATCTGGATTGAAATGTGAAATAAAATATCTAAATGATATTGTTTATACAGATGATACTATTGTTCACGTTCACGTGGCCAATTTAGCTAACGAATGCCATAAACGAGGAATTCCTTATATTTTTACTATACACGATCATCATGCTTATTTATATGGTAAAAATTCAAAAGTCTTCAAGGAAAATTTAGAAGCTATTGAAAATAGTGTTATTTCTACATGTCCAGCAAAATATTTAGTTGATTATTTTGGCAGTAAAAAATTAAGATATTTTTCACACGCAGTAAATAATGATCAATTTGTATTTAAAAATAAAAATAAGTCTATAGATAAATTGTTATGTGTTGCTAACAATGGATATGCAAGTGATCCTTCCGCAGATAGAAAAGGATTTACCTATGCTATTCAAGCTGCCAGAGATTTAAATCTTCCAATTACAATAGCTGGTCCATCAAATAATAAAAAATTCTTTGAAAGTTTAAATCCGGAATTAAATAATTATAAAAAATTAACTAAAGTTTTTGATTTAAATGAAGAACAGTTGATAGAATTATATAATGATAATTCAATTTTTATACATGCATCTGAGTTAGAAGCCGGTCATCCTAATTTGACTTTACTTGAGGCGATGAGTTGTGGATTGCCAGTCATAGGTACATTTGAAGAAAAAAACTATGATGGAATGATAGTTGTAAATAGAAATGTGGAAGAAATAAAAATAGCTATTAAAAGTGTTTTAAAAAATTATTCTTTTTATCAAAAAAACTCGTTAGTTATAGCAAATAAAAATTCTTATAAATCCAGAATAAAAGAGTTAATTGATTTATACGACCTATACACTGAAAAATTATTCGGAGAAAAATTTAAAAAGATTTACAATACAATTGATGTATCTTATAAAGATAATATTTTAAAAAAATGTCTATTTAACATTTCTTTTAATGATCGTGCCCATATACAAATTGATAATCCCGAAGATCCAAATGAAGAATTTAATATTAAGTTTATAAATAAATCCGATAATTCTGTAAAATATGAAACTAATTTAAATCATGGTTGGTGGGCCGCTTGTAATCACAATTATTATATACCATTTAATATTCAGATACGTAGTAAAAATAAATTAATTGAAGATTATCATTTAAATTTAAAAGGTAAAAAAGTTTTAATTGAATATGAATCTAATTCATTGGGAGATCAATTAGCATGGATGCCTATAGCTGAACAATTTAGGAAAAAACATGCGTGTAATTTATATGTCAAATTTCCATTGAATAATTTATTTAAGAAAAAATATCCAGAAATTAAATTTGTTAATGAAAAAGTAGAAAACTTTTTTGCAACCTATAAATTAGGTTGGTACGTTGATAATAAAGGAGTTAATACCGATAGACATAAGTCAGATCCTAGAAAATTGTCTCTTCAACAAGTAGCAAGTGAATATTTAGGATTAGAGTATGAACCAGAAAGACCTTTATTAGACTTTCAAATTTCAAAACCACCTATAGATCAAAAATATGTTGTTATCGCAACACAAAGTACAGCACAAGCTAAATATTGGAATTGTAAAAATGGATGGAATACTGTTATAGATCATTTAAATTCTATTGGATACAAAGTAATTTGTATTGACCAACATAAAGTTTTTGGCAACGGAAATGATTATATTAATATTATGCCTGAAAATGCTCTCGATTTTACAGGTAATAAACCTTTACAAGAAAGAATAAATCAAATATACAATAGTTCTTTTTTTATTGGATTACCATCAGGACTATCGTGGTTAGCTTGGGCTGTAAATGTACCTGTGGTATTAATTAGTGGATTCTCGTATCCATATACAGAATTTCAAACTCCATATAGAGTTCAAAATCATGAAGTATGTACCGGATGTTGGAATGATTGTACTTTTGATAGAAGTGATTGGAAATGGTGTCCAAAATCCGATAAAAAAGAAAACTTTGAATGTACGAAATCAATAACTCCTGATATGGTCATTTCTACAATAAATCGATTGATTAAAGATAAAAATTTATAGAAATAAAAAAGTTATAATAAATAGTTCGATCTTCCATTTTTTTAATTATATTTATTAAGTAAATATAACTTTGAAAGGATATAATTTATGCCAATAACAGAAGGTGGAAGATTCGCCCCAACACAAAACATTGTAAGTCCTGGTGTTTTTACCAGAGAAATTGATCAATCCGGTCTAGCGCAAGGTGTCGCCAATATCGGTGGTGCCATAGTTGCACCATTTGCCGACGGTCCCGCATTTTTCCCAAAAACAATTACCGATGTAGCTACATTAGAAAGTACATTCGGCGTTGCAGACGGAATTTACTATGGACCATACACCGCTAAACAATATTTACAAGAACAAGGTATTGTTACTGTAGTTCGTATCGGTGGTTTAACCGGATATTGGCAAAAAAATCCACTTATTGTGTTTGCACAACCAGGTACATGGAATCGTGGTAATGATGCTGGCGCTATTACTACAGCATCATTTATGTACTTAGATGATACCAGTTACACAACGAATATTAATTATGTTCAACTTAGTTTGCCTTTAAATATTACAGGTGCAGCGGCTGTCGTAGGACAAATCGGCTCTACAAAATTCTTATCAGGATCCACATTTACAAAAGCTACATATTCAGAAATAAATACATTCTTATCTGGTTTAACAGGATTATCAGGAGTAACTAGTTTATCACAATCATTACAATCCTCGGCTAGCTTAGGTAAGATATTTAAAGTTACTCCGAATTATTTAGGATCTCAATTTGAAGATGTCGTCGGAGCAAATGGATGGATATATGGAGGTACAGCAAACGCTGGTAACGGATATGTGCTTGCTGGATTTGATTTTGAAAAATCTCGTATCAGTGGAAGTGTTACTCTAACAGGTGGTACAAGTGGTGCAAATAAACATAAGTTGTTATTTGATAGTGCAGTATTTACCTCTGTCGGTGGTTCTGGAAGTGATGGTCCAACATATCCAACCAATAAATCATATACTTATTTGACAGCTTCGTTCTCAAATAACGTATACGGATTGGTTTTCACTAAGTTTCCATCAAATCAATCACAAACATTTGCAACAGCAAGTTTCTTATCATCATCTGCTCAATATGAATCTCGTTATGACATATCCACAATTCAATTAAGTGGATCTATAAATGTAAAATTTGGCTCTGAGGCCGCTACAAGTTTAGTAAATGCCGGATCAACAGACGGCACAGGAATATTAAGTGGTAGCGTGTTGTATTCTGGTCAAACAATTGCAATTGGTGGAATTGGTGGTAGTGCTACAGGAGCAGTTGTACTTGTAAGAAAGGACGTTGGTTACACATTAGCCACAAATGCAAATCGTGGTTATTATTATTTAACTTCAAGTGTACAAGGACAAAGCGTTTCTGCAGAAACGTCTATCGCAACGGCATTTGCAGAAAGTACTACTACAGTTGCATTCTTATCATCTTCTTATATAAAGAATGAAACTATAAATGAAAACACTGAGTTCTTCAATGTATCATCTGGACATCCAACCCTAATTAGTGGAAGCATTGCTTCTATTCGTGGACAAGGAACATGTGTTGCTGGATTACAACTTAAAGGTGTAATCAGCGGTGCATTCGGTAAATATACAGGTACATTTACACCAAATGATAATAATGACGGAATAGATCCATGTAATCCTAATGTAAATGGTCGTCAAAAAATGATTCTTGCTGTATTATCTAACACACAAAATGCTTCAACGCAATTTAGTAACGATTTTGAAGTATACGGATTTAATACAACTACAGTTTCACAAGTTACAAGTAGTTTGTTCCCATATAAAGGCGTTATTAATCCAAATGATAATCTTTATAATTTGGCACTTAAATACAACTTTGTAAATCCGGACGGAAGTACTTCAACAGGTACTTATGGTTATTATGATTTTAGTTTAAATGAAAATGATAATAACTACATTAAAGATGTGTTTGGTACAGATCCTACAGTTGGCAATCCAGCCAAACAAATTGCAGGTCAAAAAGTAGAGGCTGCATACAATTATGTATTGTTTGAAGATAGTATTAAGAAATTTGTAGCAGAAAAAACCGAAACACTTGGTTGGAAATTGATGGTAGGAACTAACACATTATCAGGTAGTTCAATTGTTGGTGAACCTCTTAAGTTTGTTGATCAATACAGTACAAACTTAAATGCTGGAGATAGTCAATTCAGTATTACTAATGCTAAAACACCTTGGATCTATAGCCAAAAGATTGCTCCATTCAAGGGAAGTGCTGATGAAGCTGCTAAACCAACTAAATTTAAATTGTTCAAAGTACATACACTCAGTGATGGTACATTGAGCAATCAAAAATATAAGATTGAAATCAGTAATGTAAAATTAGCCGGAACAGTTCCAGGCAGCGATTGGGGTACATTTACATTAGCGGTGCGTGCTTATAGCGATACTGATAAACGTCCTAAGTACTTGGAAATCTTCCAAAATTGTAACTTGGATCCGGATTCAGCTAATTATGTTGCTCGTAAGATTGGTGACAAGTATGCTTATATTACGTTTGCTGGTAAGATTATTGAATTCGGTACTTATACTAATTTGAGTAAGTATATCAGAATTGAAATGAGTGATATTTCTTATCCAAGTACATGTATTCCTTATGGATTCGAATCATATCTCACACCAATTGATAGTACTGCAAATATTTACTTGCCATCTGTTAGATATAGTAAAGCAAGTATTTATGGATTAGCTCCGGGCAAATACGCTTCAGGTACGGTATTTGGTGAAGTACCCGAATCTAGTGATGAAATTCAACATTTGTACCCAACATCTTCATTCGGTGTAGGTGTACAAAACGATACCAAACAATATTTTAAACCACTTCCATATTTCGGTAGTACCGATAGTAATGGTTTGAATATCGACTTCGATCTTGAAGATAAAGTTTGGGGTACTTCTGATTCTAAATATTACGCTCAAGGCGTGGCAGCAAGTACTGGTTCATTACTCGCTCCAAGTTTGAGTGGTAGTATTCCTTCAGTATACGATCCAGTCAATGAATCTACTTATGTAAGACTTCGTAAGTTCATTGTTGGATTCCAAGGTGGATTTGATGGTCAATGGCCAGCAATTCCTATTAATGTAGGAAGTGATATTACCGCCGGTAATACACAAGGTTTAGATTGTACAAATATCAATAGTCCAGGTAGCATTGGTTATAAACAAGCAGTTGCTGCTCTTGGTAATGCTGATGAATTTGATATCAACTTGATCGTATTGCCTGGTATTTTCCGTGAACAACATAGTTACGTTACCGATTTGGTAATTAATATGTGTGAAACACGTCAAGACTGTTTCTACATCATGGACAACGTAGTGTTCCCAGCAAGCAATCAAACAGTAGGATTGATTGATGCTGCTATAAATAGCGTATCAACAATTGATAGTAATTATGTTGCTACATATTATCCATGGGTTAAGATCTTGGATACAAATACCAACAAGATCATCAGTGTACCACCAAGTGTAGTATTACCAGCAATTTATGCTGCTAATGATAATGCTGCTGCCGAATGGTACGCTCCGGCAGGTTTGAATCGTGGCGGAATTACACAAGCTGTACAAGTACTTGATAGAGTAACTCACAGTGAACGTGACACACTCTACGAAGGTCGTGTAAATCCAATCGCAGCATTCCCTGGTCAAGGTATCTGTGTTTGGGGTCAAAAGACTCTTCAAATCGCTCCAAGTGCCTTGGATCGTATCAATGTTCGTCGTTTGTTGATCAACTTGAAGAAGTTCGTAGCAAGCTCCAGCAACTACTTGGTCTTTGAACAAAATGTTGCTGCCACAAGAAATCGTTTCTTAAACATTGTAACTCCATACTTGGAATCAGTACAACAAAGAAACGGTATCTACGCCTTCAAGGTTGTAATGGATGAAACCAATAATACACCTGACTTGATAGATAGAAATATTCTATATGGTCAAATCTATATCCAACCAACTCGTACTGCTGAATTCATCATACTTGATTTCAACATACTTCCTACGGGTGGTGCTAGCTTCAACGCATAAGTTGAATTAAGATAATCAAGAACCCCACAGTAAAATGTGGGGTTTTTTATTTATATCTATATTTATATACAATGCTTAGTCTATCAGATTTATTATTAGAAGTTAAACTTCCTCAAAGTGAGCAAGATTTAGATTATTATGCTCGTAAATACAAAAAAACTATAGATTATCTTCGTAATAAAAATAAAGTATTATTACTTACTACAAGCAATAGATGGACTCAACACAAAGATGATGTACCTAAAAGTAGTCAATTAGCTATTAAAATTCAGGAGTTATTGGGTAAAGAAAAAGTAACACTAATTGATACTACCAAACTCAATATATTTCCATGTGAAGGTAATGTAAGTAGCAATAAAGAATACGGTTACAATCATTGTGGTACTAAAGCTGCTTTGTTAAAAGATGATAGTAAAAATCCAAGTGGATATCATCGTTGTTGGGCTAGTTTAAATAATAAAAGCGACGAATTATGGAAGATTAGCAAAGAATTATTTGAAAGTGACTGTGTAGTTTTCTTTGCTAGTATACGGTGGGGACAAGCCAATGGTTATTATCAGAAATTAATTGAAAGATTAACTTGGATTGAAAATAGACACAGTACACTAGGTGAATCTAATATTGTAAGTAATATAGAAACCGGATTTATTGCGATAGGACAACAGTGGAATGGTAGTGAAGTTGTATCCACACAAAAACAAGTGTTGGGTGAATATTTTAAATTTAAAACTCCGGATGAATTGTTCTGGAACTGGCAATTTACAAACGACGATAAAGACGAAACTCAAAAATCATACAAGAAAGCAATTCCTGTATTTGAAAAAACATTTTTAAAATAATATGATTAAATTAAATAAAATACTAAATGAAGTAATTAAAGAAGGCGGCGCAGGTGGACATATGGCACATCCATTTGATTTTGCTAAAACAGGCAAACAACTGGTTGATGTATTCGCCAAATCTATAAAGTCACTTAAACAAGGTGCTGGTAGTGTAAAGATTGATGGCGTAAATGCAAGTATTCGTTTAGTAAACAATCAATTTGTAATGGATCGTGGTAGTGCTAAACCATTGGATATTAAAGGTATACGACCTGAAGATTTAGAAGCAAGATTTGGAACTGGACATGGATTTGTAAAAATAGGTGGTAAGGTACTTCAAATATTTGATGAAGCAATTCCGAGTACAAAAAATGAACTTAATAAACTAGGTTTGTTGTCTAATCCAAATATATTATTAAATATTGAATATGTAGAAGGACAAACAAACGTAGTTGGCTATGGCGATATAGGTAACTTTTTAGCAATACATGGTTTAAAAGAAATTAAACCTGCTACATTTGGCAAAGATGGCAGTGTAAAGTCTAGAGTAGCTTCTGAGGTACCTTATGACAAAGTTGCAATGCAGGCTTATATAGACAAACTAAACAAAGTAGCTATGAAACATGGCTTTAAAGTACTTGGTAGTGTTGATACAAGTTTTAAATCAGATCCTGATTTAACAAAACCACTAATGAGTACAGTTACTCTTTATCCAAACGGAGTCGCTGTTACTAAATCATTAAAAGATTGGTTAAAAGGTGTTAAAATAAACACTCCATTAATTACAAGAGAACAATTTTTAAAAGCAAGTGACAGTAAAAATATATCACAGGATTTTGTCGGTCAAGATATAGATAAAATCGTCAATGATACTATTGTTTATATCACTACAATTAAACTTGGAGATGAAATATTAAGCAAAGCTACAAGTGAAATTGGTGATTTAGAAAAACATGAAGGTATAGTTGTAAGAGATACAAGTATTTATGGTAGTCCATTTAAAATAACAGGTGGATTTATTATAAAGGGTCTCGGCAGCAAGTTTAGTAAATAAATTAAATATATAGGTTATATGAAGAAAGCATTTGGTAAAAGCAATTTATCCATTGTACAGGATTATTTAGAAGGTAATCGTCCATTTTTACAATTCGGTTATGATCCCAATTTAGAAAATAGTAAAAGAAAAGAAGGTGAACAATGGGAAGACGCTTATGGTAATAAATGGATAATGAAAAATGGTTATAAAAAACGATTACCAAAAAAAGCAGTAATAATTAATGAACAA
>Ga0172367_10007996_pt1 | contig 11933 bp, 16 predicted proteins | sample Lak10m_FD_114542 | JGI IMG/M metagenome (GOLD analysis project Ga0172367, IMG submission 114542) | Freshwater microbial communities from Kabuno Bay, South-Kivu, Congo - kab_022012_10m | ecosystem: Environmental > Aquatic > Freshwater > Lake | place: Democratic Republic of the Congo: South-Kivu...
AAAAATCAAAATCAGTAGTTCGCATAAACGATAGTATTTGTTATAATCTCGGCTTCATTTCGCTGCCGGGGTGGCGGAATTGGTAGACGCACTGGACTCAAAATCCAGCGCTGGCAACAGCGTACGAGTTCGATTCTCGTCCCCGGCACCATTGAAAACAATGACTTACGTAAAACTAAGTCATTTTTTTCGTCTATTTTTTGCGTTGCACAAACGTTGCGCAAAATCCAACGTGGGCATACACTAAACCTAATGTTTAGATTATAGCTTGTATATGCCACAAAAAGCGCCACATACTGTACACATATTAGAAGGTAAAGCGACGTTATATAAACGTCCTACTACTGCTTTTTGGTTTGTGCGCTACAAAGCTGAAAACAAGTGGCATAGAACTACAACTAAATGTGAAGACTTAAACGAAGCAAAACAGAAAGCAACGGACATTGTGTTGAATGCTATGTTTAAAGAAAAGCATAGCATTCCAATCGTTAGCAAACGTTTCAGCGCAGTTGCAAATCTCACTACCAAAAACTTAAAAGAGTTATTAGATAATAATGTAGGTAAAGTCGTTTACAACGACTACATACGTGCAATCAATAACTATATCAATCCGTTTTTCGGCAAACACAATATCGATAAGATTGATTATCAGCTAATACGAAAGTTTAATGATTGGCGCATTGTAAAGTTTAAGCGTGTGCCAAACGCAAGCACAATCAACACACATAACGCGGCACTAAACAGAGTATTTGATACTGCATTAGAAAGAGGCTACATAACAAAATCACAAGTGCCGTATTTAAAAAATGAAGGACTAAAGAAAAATAGAGGCACTGACTTTACTAAAGCTGAATATATTGAGTTGTACAAATATATGCGCAAGTGGGTGAAGCAAGCACGTAAGGGACACGAAGCAGATTTGCGCTACTTACTGCGTGACTATGTGTTGATACTTGCAAACACAGGTATACGTGCGGGTACGGAAGCAATGAATCTAAAGTGGCGCAACATAACGACATACGAAAAAGACGGCAAAAGTTATTTGTCGTTTACTGTGTACGGCAAAGTAAAAGAGCATCGCACAATCACAGTTAGACATAGAGTTGCTCGCTACTTGCAACGCATACAAGAACGCAACGATAAGTTAAAAGATTTAACGTTTGCTAAGTTGATAGAAGACGGCGTAGACGATTATGTATTTCGAATGAACGGCAAAGATATGACTACGCAGTTTGGTAGGGCATTTAAACGATTGCTTATTTCTGCAAACTTACTAAAAGATAAACGCAACGACGTAGAACGCACGCTGTATAGTCTGCGTCACACTTACGCAACATTGACACTAACGGATACAAGCATAACAACCTATCAACTTGCAAAACATATGGGCACTAGCGAAGCAATGATACAAGCGCACTACGAACATATTGATATGCGTAATAAAGCAGAGTTGGTGGCGGGTAAGGGTAGTATTGAAGAGGCTTTGCGTAAGACAAAAAAATAGCTGCGCAGTTTTTTGTGCACTAACTACTTTTTCCCACACCAACCACTTTTTAACCACTCAGCCTAAAACTGCTAATTTGATTCAAAATCGTTAGGTTTGCTATTTGAATAAGAACAAATCTTAAAACGATATTGTTGGAATGAAAGACATAGTTAAAATAGTCTACAGCGCATTTGATTTTCAATCGCTACTCAGCACTAGCGAACTAGTAAAATAATAGCTATTTGATAGCCTAATGTTGACGACAGATTATAGATAATAAAAAAGCCTACTATTTAAAAGTAGGCTTTTGTTTAGTTGTCGTTTAAAACGACTGTTATGCAGCTAATAAAGTTTTTTCAGCAATCAGTCTGCGTGCAGCTAACATAATTTGACGTGCACTACCGTTGCAAGCTTCAATAACTTCTAACAGCAAATCGTCTGCAATGTCCGTTACTCCATAATCCGCTAGTATTGCTTTAAATTTCGGCAACCACTCAACACTAGCTGCAGCATTAAACTCTAACAGCACACTACGATTTTTAACGCCGCCCTCAACTTTCGACAAGTTATTAGTTGTCATTATGTAAACGCAGTTCATTGCATTAATGTTCATTGCAACTTTAAGCGATGACATACTATCTACACGCAAGTTATCAACTTCGTCTAATACAAAGTAGTGATATTTGTTATATAGCGGAATTAATTCTGCTTGCCGTTTAATACTTTCAATCACACTAGCGCCATTGTCCCCACCTTGTGCAATGTTGAAATAATTAACTAATGCTTCATCACCGCCATTAGCCGTTTCAATTATCTGCGGCATAATTTTAGCTAGTGCACTTTTGCCACTCCCATAAACGCCGTATAACAATATGCCGTTAATGCCGCTCATCGGAAAGCCAAAAGCACCATTTGTTAAACACTCTGCCATTTTGCGTGTTTTAGTTGTTTGAAAAACAATATCGTTAAGCGTTTTCGGTGTGTATTTACTATCAAAATCATTAAACATCTTTATCTCCATCTATTAGTTAAGTAGTGTGCAGCAGCAATGCTGCCGCACACTGTTGTTTGTATTAAGCAGCTGCAGCAGCTAAAGCGTTTTCAAAAGCATCGTCGTTACTAGCAACAGTTTCTTCTGTCTTTAAGTTTTCTAAAGTAGTTTTGTTTTTACTGTAGTAAGCAGCTAGCGCAGCATTAACAACCGCACTATTTTTTGTAGCAGCGTTAATCACAAACTTGCCGTTTGCTTGCTGCGTAGCAACAAACACTACAAGCTGCCCAATTTCACTAGCATCCATTTCGTTAGCAACATCATTGTTACTAAATTCACCTAATACATCGCCACTAACTACTTGCTGTGCAATTTCTGCTTTAGCTTTAGTTGTTAAACCACTAGTGCGTGCTAGCTTAATTTCTTGCACGCCGCCACTTTGTTTAATAAAGTCAGCAACATCATCTGCAGCTAAATTGTTCGCTAGTGCTGTGCGTAACACAATGCCGTAAGTACTAATGCGTCGTTTGTCTGTTTCGCCAAATACACACTTAACAATCTTTACTAGCTTGTGTGTGCTTTTCTTAAACACAATGCCTTTGCTTTCAACATAAGCATCAAACTGTTTACGCATTACTTCTGCGTCCTCTGTGTCTTCGCACATTGCTTTAAAACTTGCATAGCATTTAGCTAACAGCGCATACAACTCTTCGTTACTTTTTGTATATGCGTTTTGTTGCCATTGCTCACGTTCGCTAACAAGCGTTGTTAAAAAGTTAGTAGTATTTTTAACACGTGCTTTAATTTGTGCTTTTTGTGCACGTTTTTGTTTGTCGTTTAAAACGTCTTTAGTTGTTACAGTGTCGTTTGCAGCTACATTAAAATACAACATAATTTACATCTCCGTATTAATTAAAAAATATAGTTAGTTGTTAATAAAATTTACTTCCTAACCATAAGTAACATTATATAATGTTGTGTAAAATGCCGATAAACTTACATAATTAATGCAATTTGGATGTTAATAAAATGAGAGTAAAATTTGCAGCACCACACCCTACGTTTGGCACAAAGAACAATCGCAAAACTTTAGGCTATCAACAGCGCAGCCCATACTATTGGTGGTGGGCATATTTGCGTAGAAATGAAGAGTATTTGCAGTGCTGTGCTAATAACGGCAGTGGCAAGTTGGCAGAGTTATATAAAGACTTTGGCGATGTGCGCAGCGACGATTTTCACAAGTGGTGGACAGAAGGCAATAGGGGTGCACGCTTGTTTGCAGAAGAACAGCAGCGCACCTTATTTGAATTAGCTAGCACTAGCGAATGGGATGCAAAATGGCGTGCTGACAATATGCTAGTTGTGGCAGTGCCGTTGCAAAATGGGGTGAGTAAAAGAGACATACAAAAAGCTTTTGCTACATTGTTAAAACGAAAGCACACAGCAAAAAGAGGAAGAAGTAAAACAAAGTGGAGTAGCAGCACAGCTGAATATGCAATCACTCGCAACTACACAATTGAAAGTTTGCGCACTGCATTAACAGTCTACGACGCATATATGGCTAATTTAAAACTACCGAAAAAAGAACAAAAGACATTGTGGGAGATTGGCGCAGATTTACGCTTAGTGCTAACAGCTATGCCAAAAGACGGCGACGATACAGTAGATAATTTAGCTAAACGTAATCGAATGGCTGCTAGTGTGTCACGTTATGTGAAGCAAGCGACAGCTATTGTTGAAGCTGTTGGATTAGGTAAATTCCCAACATAGTTAAGTCGTTTAAAACGACTAATTGTATTTTTGATAATAGAGGCGCAGAATTTACCTATCGAATAAGGGATTAAAAATGGCTTTATTGGACGAACAGATAGTTGAAGAATGGCTGAATAGTAATGGATATTTCACAATACGCGGATTAAAACACGGCGTTAGAGAAATAGATTTATTAGCACTTAAAATCAATGGTGAAAAATTTGGTTCTTTACAAGCTGAATTTTTACACTTAGAAATTCAAGTTAGTTTTAATCCAATCGGCTACATTGGTGGAAACGCTAATGCTGCGCATATAACAGATGATGAGGTAAAAGAAGGTATTAAAGAGTATTTTGATAAAAAATTTAATCACCCTCAAATTATAGATAGAAGAAACAGAATTTATCTAAATGCCGATTGGCAGTATGTTTTTGTACACGGTGTTGTTAGAGAGCCTAAAGAATTGGAATACTTGAAAGAGTTAGGGGTGAGGGTTGTTTCATATAAAGACGTTTTAAACGACTTGTTAGCTAACAATAATTTAAGTAGAACATCTTCGGTTGCTAGTGATATTTTAAGAATTGTTAGATATATGAATAGAGCAGATTAGAGGATTGATATGTTTATCGATGTAGCGTTGGGCATTGTTATTGGCGGAATAACATTATTTCTTCTTTTCTTATCTTTTGTCGCATATACAAAAAGAGATGAATTGGAAGATAAAGAGAAGTGGATGCGACTCTTGTTTTGGGCTGTAGTGTTTTTTATAGCTAGTACAAAGTTTTTAATGTAGGACATTATCAAATGTCGATAGCTGAAAATATGTTTAGTCAAAGCGAAAAAGCGATGCTTAGTGGAGATGTGGAGGGTATTGTTGGGAAAATTGAGAAAAATATTTTACTCAAAATTCTATTTCGTAAATTTCACAACAAAGTTAATGTAAACGCCAATTATCAATTCGATAAGAAGTATGTTGATTCATTAGATAATGAACAATTAATCAATTTAATTAAGTTCAGTACCTTATTCGAAAAAAAATTCTACTTTATGGGCAGCGTCACTGCTGTGCCTTATATGTTGGGATTGTTAAAAGAACGTCAATACGGAAATTTAGAAGAAGTTATTGATACAGTTTTAAAATTAAATGATGGAAGTAATTCATATTTGCCATTCGGCAGTTGGCGCTACGGCAGTTCTAAGAGCTATGAGGAGTATGAAGCAGTGCTTGCGGCAGTAGCTGAAAAACGTGCAAATGGTAGTGAAGAAGACAAGCAGCGACATAGTTTAAAACTAGAGCAACAGAAAATTAAAGACGCTAAGAATATTTGGAGTGCTATACGCAGAAAAGATAAAGCAGCGATAAGAGTAATGATAGATAGAGGGTTAAATTTGAATGCTGCAAATGAGGAAGGGCTGACAGTTCAGCAAGCATTAATAGAGCAAGAGATAAGTTTGTGAAAATAGAATTTTTAACTATGGAGGTTTGTAATTCATTACTTCCATCTTTCAAAAAAATCGATGCGCAAATAAAAGCTAAAGAAAGTCAAAAGTAATAATTAATGAAAGCCTTTAAATTAATAACTTTAAGTTTCGTTTGGCTGTTAGCTTGGTTTGCTAGTTTTGGATTTATTACTTATTTTATAGGTGATAGTTTGGGGTGGTATTCCCAAATTAAAAACACAACCCTTCAATGCTTAGCTGCAAACTCAATAAAAGCATTCTTATTTTTTATTTACGTTTATTACCAATTATTAATTGTGCGCAATGTATTAATACCAAATGAGAGTTTGTTTGCACGGCTAAATTTTATTGCTAGCTATAAAAATGGTTTGGCTGCGTTAAAGAAATCTCCAAAAAACAAAGCTAATAGATTATTAGCGATAAATCTAATTTGGATTGTGTACTTCGGCTTTGTAAGTTTACTTCTGCTGTTGACTATCGACAGACTAATGGGTGATTGCGATATTAGTGACATAGTTTGTGCGTGCGACAATACATCGTATATGCATCCATTTATTTCATTAATGCTGTTAGTAAGCGTTGCATACCTAAATTCAATCTACATAGCAAAAACTGATAACTAAACCAACTCCACCGCAGCACGTTTCATATCTGCAGTGACATCAATATAACGCTGTGTAGTTTGTAAGTTCCTATGTCCCACCATTTCCATTAACACTTTAAGTGGCACTGACTTGCTGCTTAACTTTGTGATGAATGTCCTACGCCCACTGTGGCTGCTGCAACCGTACAACCCACTTTGCTTATACAACATAGTCATTGTGTAAGTTAATGTGTTTGCACTAAACCCTTCACTTTTCTGCGTAATAAAAAGTGGTTTGTTATATAAGCTGCTATAAGCAACTGCAGTTAATTCCTTTTCGCTAAATCTACTTAACAAGTAATCTTTTAATTCTTTGCGTAGTTTGTCAGCTAAAACAACTGTGCGTGCAAAGCGTCCCTTTGTTTGTTCTGCTGTTAAGTTAATTTCATTTTTAACAGTGCCGTCTATATTCAATACGTCTTTAACATAAAGTGCAGCACATTCTCCTATGCGCATACCACCCCAATATGTCAGCAATACAATAGCCCTATCACGTGCTGCATATTTACGTGTGCTTATGTATAGCAATAATAGTTTTAACTCGTTGTCATTTAATGTGCGTGCTTGTTTCATATTCACCCCTAATAAACAAATAATTTAGTAGTTATTATTTTGTTTTCTTTGTTTCTTTTTTCCTACCAATATCTGTCTTTGTATTTAGTAGCGTATTTTTATATTTAGATTTAATAGGTTAGTGTTGATACGAAGTGAAAAACAAAGAGAAAGTATGAAAGCTTTGGTTATTAGATAGCGAACTAAAGTTCGCTTGTTGTTTCGCTTGCAGCTCACAACAGCTTTTCTTCTTTAGTCGTTTTAAACGACTTGTTATTGAATGACTGATTTTGGAAGCAAACAACGGCTATGTCTTATTGTTTAAAAATAAGAACACATCGTTGCTTTGTATAACTGATTCAGTATAGCTATACAACTGTAGATAGTTTTTACGTAAGACAATCGTATTAAAACTTACAACTCGCTTCAGCATTGATTTGCTTGGCAAGTAAACTTGCGGCACTTACTCATTTATTACTAATCATCTACAGCAGTTAGTAATGAGTGCAGAGGCATTAGCCGTCATATTCCACTCTGCGTTTTCACACTTTGTTATAGCAGTTGCCTATCTGCTGTTTATTGCCTTATATGCTTTAAATAGTTGTCTGTTTATTTGTTTGCCTATTGTCATTACTTTGTATGCTGCGTTAGCTGTTAGTGTTTTTCGTTTAGCTTTGTTGTGTATTTTGTTTAGGTAAAGTTTAAGTGTCGTTGTTTGTTCTGCTGTTAGTAGCTGTTGATTATGTTTAAGTAGGTTGTGTGCTATTTGTTGTGCTTGTACAAACAATAAATCAGTAGATGCAAAATAACTGTCACTCAGTCCATTCTGCTTTAACCAATCTATAGTTTGTTTTTCTGCTGTGTTTGTTTGCATACATTTATTTATACAAACAAAAGGAAAAGTGAATTAATTTGGTTTTGGTAGGAATTGGTTTGTGTTGACACTAATGTAGTGCATTTAGTGTGAGGACAAATGAAATGAATACATATAAAAGTTTAGTGAAGTTAGAAGTGACTAAAACAATTAAGACAACTACTAACGTTGTAGTGCAAGCAACAGATGCTTACAAAGCTAAACTACAGTTAGAGGCAATGTATGGGAAGGGCAATATTGTTAGCTACCCCCAATTAGTTAAATAGTATCTTTTTTGTTTTTAGCTATTCGCTTTTCAATAGCGATGATTGCAAAAGCACACAACCCTAATATCACAGCGTTTACTATTTTTGTTTTTAATGTGCCTTCGTACATTAAGCCGATGAATTGTAGAGCTGCCCAAATGCCTAAAAGTGATTGGTAAATTCTCAGTCTATAGTTTTTTAATTCAATTGCTGTTGAGTTTTTAGCAATATATTTTTGTAGGATATACACAACTAAAACTAATGTTATTGCAATACTCAAAGCGCCAACAGCTTCAACAGTACTTTGGGCAGCTAATGAATTGAGTGCTGTTATTAAGGCTGTAATACCTAAAACTACTTGTAAGAATTTTGCGATTATCAACATAACTAGCCTTTTGTTATTTCTTTGCAATAAAAATGTGTGGGAGTTGAGCAATAGTGCCCACCCCTTATGGTGTCACGTATAAAACTCAATGTTTCGCTGTAAGTTCTTTTTGATTCAGCTTCAAAACACTCTTCATATGTCTTATAGCTTGGCGTGTAATAACGCTCTGCAAAAGCAACGCAGACTATCAGCACAAAAACAACGTGTATTAGGGATAGATATTTCATTTAGCTGATTAGCGTTGTCGTTTTGAACGTCTTGTTAAATTGATAAGTAATATTATGCGCTTTTTTGAATTTAAACCAACAACCAAACCACTAACTCCACAACAAGCACGTGTTAATGCGCTAAAACAGCAGAAAGAACGTGCTGCAAAGCTACTGCAAGCTGAAAAAGACAGACAGAAACGGCAGAAAGCTACGCAGAAAATACAACAAGCACAGCAGACGCTTACAAAGTTGCAAAGTGGGTAGTTGTAGACTGTAAAATACTTGTTGATTATTTTGTTTTTGTAGAATAATATTGAATATAATCAATAGCTTGAATGTTGCACAAAACGTTGCACAAAATAAACAACGTCTGTATTGCAGCGATATTATTGGGCTGTAGCGGTGTAGGTGCACTCAAAATCCAGCGCTGGCAACAGCGTGCCGGTTCGATTCCGGCTCCCGGCACCAAGTAAATCAAAAGCTTACCAGTTGGTAAGCTTTTTTTACGTCTGGCGTTTCTGGGTATTTTACGCGATACACCTCACTCAGCATAATTTGTTTGGTTTGGAAATTAAACTTTAGAGTTAGTTATGCCTTGAATAGCATTCAGCATGAACAATCCGGCATTTGAGACTTTTTGAAAGTACTTGATAAGTGAGGCTGGTGGTACAGTAATTTTTTCGCCTATCACAGTGTTCCCAGTTATGGAGGAAGAGTACTTTTCATCACATATGCCCCTCTTATGAACAATTAAGTGGCGTTGTAAATTTAATAAACGTATATCCTCATCATTAAGAATGTTGTAGATATCAGAGTTTCCGAATAAAGCTTTGATTGCGTATTTCAAAGCTACTAAATCAGAAACGTCTTTAGATTTAAAGATTAGATCCCCCATTTTTCCATTTAAATCGAAGGAGTAGCTTTCAAGAACTTCTAAATCCAACTTTGGAATAGAGAAGTGTTTTTTTGCTTGTTCGTGGTCGAGCAGTTGTTTGGTAAGAGTAGGATATTTGTTGAATATAAGAATTAACTCATCTTTTAATAAAACCTCTAGTGCTGACCAAATGGAAACTAATGCTTGATATCGAATTTCCTTGGCCCCTTCATCATTTGGTTTGCCGTCGATATTAAAGAGAAGATTTTCTGAAATTTCTTTCAATATACGATCGGTTAGCTTCTTATTGTTAACCCAATCTTTTCTCATTTCAGCAAGCTCTTTCGAGGCTAGGGCTGAAATTCTATTGATGGTTTCTTCTCTTGTTTCGTTAGCGAGAGGTCCTGGTTTCTCGTGTTTATGAATTAGATTAAGATGATTTACACGCTCATGAAGCTGGAATGATTGCCTCATCGAAAATGTGAAAGGAAGACAAACAGCGTCACTTATTCCTCTCATTGCCAGAATGAATGAATGGAAAGGCATCGCAAAATCTTCAGGAATCATTGGAATTGCTTGTTCAATTTTTGATAAATCCTCTGAAGTTATTTCTCGCGAACACACAAACTGCTCCCAAATTAAATTTTCAGGTTCATTTCTTGACTCAGTCATAGATACCCCTTGATTAGCTTTAATTGAAAGTCGTTTTAAACGACTTTCTCATAAATCCCATCCCAATTACTAGCACTCTTTAGGCACAAAGAATAAACTAACTCTATTCATTTTGGCGAGGGTCTGGGTATGAAGTTACCATTTTCAATTACATTTAATGACGCGAATAACAAACAATATACGTTTGATACCCTAGAATCGTTATCTGATTTTTTTAGATCCGAGCAAGATTTTTGGGCTGATAAGAGCGCAAATTTTAGCAATGTTCAGACTAGGCTTTATCCTTATCTAAATGCAGCTGTTCGTTTACAAGATGTCGTAAATACTATTTCTTCTTGGGATCAGCATCTGGCTGGATGGGATTCGAGTACCTTCAATCAGAAGTTAAATGAGTTGAGGAGCAACTATCTCAACAATATTTCAGCATACTGGTTGTCTAGTGAACATTCTTTTATTGATGCTTGGCTGGCTTCATACATTTACTCTCAGGAAACAGGTGATAGTTTCCTTGAAGCTTCCCTTGGTAAGAACTTGAGCCATATATCTAACTACTCAGTGCTTCGTGGGTATATTTTAGCGTATGAGTTTGCACAGCAAGAAGACAGCCTAATTACCTCAAGAAGGAAGGCAGAAAAACAAAGTTTTAATGCAATTAAAGATCAGCTACTCAAGAAAAAAACGCAGCTTATTGACGATGTAACAGTTTTTAAGAATGACTTGACCGGTTGGCGCGATAACACTAAGAAAGAGATTGCTGGTTGGCAGGGTAATCAAAAGCAGCACTATGAAGACTCTGCTCTGTATAGGTCTAATAGCTTTGAAGAAAGGTTGAGTGCATGGGCTCAGTCTGTAGCCGAGTTGGAGAGCAAGTATAAGGAGAAACTTCGGTTTGATGGGCCTGCTAAATACTGGAAAGATAGTGCTGAAAGGTTAAAAGAGCAGGGCAACAATTACATAATTACCGTTGTTGTTATCTCAGTCGTTTTTATATTCTGCTTAGGAAAATTTTTTCATTCTTGGTTGCAAGGACACCCTTCTAATTTGAATTTACATTCATTAGAGGGTGTGGTCTTATTTGCTTCAGTTCTTTCAGGTTTTGCAATCTTGATAAGAACATTTTCTCGGCTTGCGTTTAGTTCGTTTCATTTACAAAGAGACGCAGAAGAGCGAGAACAGTTAACACACTTGTATCTATCGTTGGCAAATGAAACCAATGTTGATGATGAGTCAAGAAAGATTGTCTTGCAGGCTTTGTTTAGTCGTTCTGAAACAGGGTTGTTGGCAAATGATGGCGGTCCAACTATGCCTGGGATGACCGATGTCGCTAAATTGATAACTACTAAATAAACTTTTTCGATTGTCCATCCGCCAAGCGCGACACTAAACTAGCTTGGTGAGACCGCTGCCAGAAACAACTTTCATATTAGATGGTCGTGCTACTTTATTTAGACGACCACGCACCTCACTGTGGCAAGTGCGCTTTAAGGTACAAGGCAAGTACAGACACTTTAGTACTGGCAGTGATTCTCTAAAACAAGCAAAAGAAATTGCTTTTGAAATGGCATTAGATGCTTGGTTTAAAGAACGCAACAACATCCCAGTTATTGTCAAAAACTTCAAATATGTCGCCAATCTAGTCATACAAGAACTAGAGCAGTTACTTGGCACTAGCCGAGGCAAAGTGACTTATTTGGACTGCATAGGACCATTACACAACTATATAATTAACGTAACTACAAAAAATATTTGTAACTCTCAATTAATGTAACTACAATAATTGCCAATGAAG
>Ga0172367_10007998_pt1 | contig 11932 bp, 6 predicted proteins | sample Lak10m_FD_114542 | JGI IMG/M metagenome (GOLD analysis project Ga0172367, IMG submission 114542) | Freshwater microbial communities from Kabuno Bay, South-Kivu, Congo - kab_022012_10m | ecosystem: Environmental > Aquatic > Freshwater > Lake | place: Democratic Republic of the Congo: South-Kivu...
AAATAATTTTAGATATCATTTTACATTCTGTAACATTACAGAATGCATTTTCATAAAAAAACTGGAAGTTACTCACTTTAAGCTTCCAGCAATTGTTATATAAATTGGTCAAATTATCAAGCATAAATAATCCTATTTGGGAGAAAAAGGATTATTTTTTTTGAAAAAAGCGTAAGTGCTATAAAATCTATCAGTCATAACCGCAATTGAAACGCTACTTTTTCTTTTTCCCCACACCTAAAAACTCAATAACAGGCATAAAAATCTAAATTTGCGGGGAGAAACCCATTCTAAATTTATTTTGCTCACGTTTATAGGGAAAAAGAACCACCAATAGCAACGCCCTGGAATCCTCAGTCTTAATTTAGCAGTTATTTACTCTCTCAAATACTGACCGCTTCAGCAACAACAATCAGTCAGATACTTTCTTAATCAGGTATTCATTGACTTAATGTTTGTAAATGAATTTTTTTTGCTCACCTCTTCTTTAGTAGTTATATCTAATTTATAGGATTTTATCTATCAATATTTGCCATTTTGGCAGATTTTAGAGATTAATTTTTCTTGTTCAGCCAAAGTTCATCACCTGCATAAAAACCCCACCCACAATAGGCGGAGTTCGTATTAAGTAATTGACTACTTGTTTTTTACTTCACTCACCCAAGAAGCACTCAGTAATATCAACTAATTATCTAAACTGCCACTCTTAATTTCCTGTGTTTGCTTTCCCACCACCTCAAGATAAGCAAAGTCTTTTATTTTACTTAAACAACTAGTTGAACTATTAATATTAGATTTTTTGTTCATTGATGGTTTAACAGCTTTGATATTTTGTTTATGCTCTTGCTGCGCTGTGCTAACTTGGGTATTTTCTTTCAGCAATCGATTATAAGTGCGATAGGGAATGTAATGTAAAGGATTGTAACCAACAATACGTAGCATTAAAACACACGCCCAGGAATACTTACCTGCAAGAATGGCTTCTACTATTTGATCGAATTGTTGAGGGTTGACTGCTTGATTGAAGTTGCTACTAATTCCAGGAATATTGTGATTCATAGTGTGAGATATCTTGGATGAGACTAGTCTAGATTCGTAGGTTATACCTGTTCAACTTTACTTGCAGATACTTATTAGCAGTACAGCAGATTATTGAATGAAAAAGAACTTTATGAACAGATAAATGTAGAAGCTTTTGAAGTTATAACTACTTGTCCTATTCCCATGTGTATACCTTTCAGGTATTGTTTCTTTAAACAAATCAAAAATTGCCCTAAGAAGCAAACCAAAATATTTATTTCTGATAAATTACTTGTGATTTGGCTGAAAAAAATTATATTACTTAACATTATTTCAGCAGGTGAATAATAGTGAAAATAAAAATTATACAGTTTCATCTCTGCTAAACTTCTCCCTTGACTTAAGGTTTAAACTGCATTTAACCCGATGGTTATTTCCATAAGCTGACCTTCAATTGAAAGTCTGTTTATTTCTTTATATAGCTTTTAGTAGATGCAGTTTTGGCCTCTTGAAAATGTCAAAAGTCCCTAATTTAATAAGTTTACCCTGATAATTTTATTGTATATTTCGAGAGAATATTAAAAACTACTTTACTAAGTATACTACTATTTACTGTTAATGTCATCTCCATTTTTATGACTATACCATTGAATTTACTGATTCTTTTTCAATTCCAATTATAGATTATGTCAGCTTTTTCATGCAAATTATTTACTAGGGATTGAGGGGTTAAACCCCTCATTTACTATTGGTTTTAGACTTGTTTATTTATCAGCTTATTATAAAATATACCACTAAACAGATGAATCAACAACTGATAGTTAGAGCAAATTAAATAACATCAAAAAAACTAAAAAATATAGTTCACTCTAAACTATTAAAAATTTTTCCTATTTAAAATTAAAACTTAGTCTATAGTGAGTAAAACATTTTATTCTTTGGCAATAACTATAAGCTTAATGTATTTATTTAATTAGTAAAAATTGTCATCTATTTTAGTAAAAATTTAGCAAGTAACTAGAAAGAATAATTAGAACTTATTCATGCTTCATGGTGTCATTAGCTCCGAAAATAGCTAAAATAAAACATCCTCAAAAGGATGTATCACAAGTATGATATGGCGGGTTTTGTCTAAACACCATTGATAAAGTTCAAAAAATACCAAGTATTATGATTAAACTTGTAATTGCAGTTGAGCGAAGTCGTGATAAACACCAGCTTTTGCCATTAATTCCTCATGAGTACCTTGTTCAACAAGCACACCTCTATCTAAGACAAGTATGCAGTCGGCGTGACGCACACTAGACAAACGGTGAGAAATGATAAAAGTGGTACTATATCCTCCCATCCTGGCTAAGTTCTGGTGCAAGCGTTGTTCGGATTCAGCATCCAATGAGCTAGTCGCTTCATCCAAAATTAAAATAGCTGGTTTCCTAATCAATGCCCGAGCAATGGCAACTTTTTGTTTTTGTCCACAAGAAAGCCTCACACCTGTTTCTCCCACTAACGTCTTGTATCCCAAAGGCAATGCCTCAATAAAGTTGTGTGCTTCCGGCACCTGGGCAGCCGCCATCGCCTGTTCCATACTAAACTCTGAACTGTATAGGGTAATATTTTCTAAAATAGTTCCAGAAAACAAAAAACACTCCTGTCCTACAAAACCCAACTGACTCCGCAACCATTGGGGTGAAACCAAGGAAATATCTTGCCCATCAATTAGAATTTTCCCTTTGTCGGGACGATATAAACCAGCCAGCAAATTTACTAAACTACTTTTACCTGAACCACTTCGACCAACAATGCCAATAGTCTGGTGTGGTTTGACCTGAAAAGAAATATTTTGTAAAACGTAGCCATCTTCATCAGGATTATAACCAAAAAAAACATCATCGAATTGTACTTCACCTTGAATCGAAGGCATTACTAAAAGTGGTGTTAGGGAATTTTCTTCTACTGCGGAGGAAAAGACATCTTCTAACTCTTCCACAGAAATCCGTACCTCCCCATACTCATCCCACAACTCTACCAATGCCAAAACCGCCATCGCAATATTACTCATCAGCAGATTAAAAGCAACAAACTTACCCAGCGATATCTGTTGACTAATCACCAGATTTACCCCGAACCACAGAATAACCATGCTACCTAATTGATTCATCAAACCCTTGACCAGTTCTAAGCTACTCGCCAACTTCCCTCCGCGCAAACGCACCTTCAACATATTCTGAAAGCGCTCTTGCCAATGCATCTGCACAAAAGATTCAACTGCCAAAGTTTTCACTGTAAAAATCCCAGCAATCATTTCTCTCAGGGAAGATTTGTGCCCTACTGATTCCCGCAAGATTTGCCGCGACGCTTCTTTGAGAAATGGACGGGAAACTACACTCACAATCACCATTAATAACATCCAAACCAACACCAAGAAAGTGAGTTGCCAGTTGTAACTAGCCATTAACCCTAAATAAATCACCACCATCAGGGCATCTATAGTGCCACTAACAGCTTTACGAGTGAGAAACAATTGAATCTTGCCATTTTCCTCCACAAGGTTGACAATGTCCTCCACTGAACGCAATGCAAAAAACTGCAACGGCAATTGCAACGTATAGTTGATAAAACGACCAATCAATTTCATATCAATTCGATTGGCAACATACTCCCACAGGTATTGACGCTGTGCTACTAAGACAATGCGCCAAACACCCAAGCAAAAGAAGCTAATCGCAAAAATATTTAAAGTATCAAAATCTTTTAGAGGCATTACTTGGTCAATGACCACCTGGCTAAACATAGGAGTCGCCAAGCCAATTACTTGCATCAACATTGAGGCGAGAATAATTTGACCCAGTAATTTTCGGTAATGCCCTAATGTATCCCAATAACGACTCAGAGATACTTGTTTGCCCTTAAAGGTATGAAAACGTTGAGTAGGGTTTAAAAGTACAGCGTATCCTGTCCAATTAGCTGCAAACTCCGTCAGTGATAGCCACCGTTTCCCTACAGCAGGATCAGAAATCAACAACGAAGGTCTTTGAACTTGCCAAACAACAACATAGTGATTTTCTTGACACTGAGCTATCCAAGGATTTGTATCACCGTCTAACTCCTGCAAACTGGTTCGCACTGTTAACACATCGTATCCCAAGTTATCGGCAGCTGCGGCTAAACCGTGAACAGACACACCCATAGAATCTACCCGTGCTAAATTTCGCAAAGTTGACACTCCCCACTCCTTACCCCAATACTGGCTAATCATTGCCAAACAAGCAACACCAGAATCTGATGAACTTTGTTGTTGAATAAAGGGATAGCTCGGCCAAGAGTTACTTTTTGATTTTGGCTGCTTTTCCTCTACCGATGCAGCTAGTAAAGATCCTGCATCAAAATCTTGATTTGGCTGTTCGCTACCCTGGGGAACAGGAAGAGGGATTTGGATGATTTGTGGGTTATGAATCTGTTGATTTTCTACTTCAGCCTGTTGAGGAAATAATTGTGGTAAAATCTCCTTAACACATTCCCAGTATTCTACCGATAGATAGTAAACTAACAAATCTGTTTGGGCAATCCCATCAGTAAATGCATCATCAGGAAACTTCCAGCTGTCTCCTATCTGTTGTGAGTTATCAATTTTTCCCCCCGCCAACCAAAAACGTCCTTGTGCTCCCCCAGTTGCTTGTACCAATGACGAACCAGCTGTAATCTTTAGAGCTACAAGGTAGGGTAGGAACTCTTGGAGAGTGGAACTGCTCAGTAATGCCAACTCCGTATGAGTTTTAAAGAAAATCAGTGCTTGCTGCTGGTAAATTAATTGCTGTAAATCACTTTCTAAATTAGGTATAAGATATGACAATCTTTGCAGATCAGAAATAGTTATTTGTGCTGCACAGCCTGCACTAACAGCGATCGCTCGATATGGTAAAATTTGATGACAAAAGAAATTATACCCCCCAAAAGTTTGCCCTGCCACCAGCAATTGTGTAGAAACTTCCCGCCCCAAACTTGGATGAAAACCCCACAAGCGCACTTGTCCCTCACAGATTAAATACACAAAATTGCTGCCATCTTCAGTATCTCCGTTGAGATCTTCCCCTGGTTGAAACTCTCGAATCCCCCAAGATGGATACAAGTCTGGGGTCAGACTTGTATTCCCAGTAACTATCTCTAAAAGTTGGAGGATGGACGCTACTCGAGCAGGAGATTGTTGATTGCTGGTATTTTTTTTCATATCTCCCTCAACTTTGAATGACAAAGAGAAACGGTAAAGCACACAAACAAAAGAAGAAATTCGGCACCATTGTTCATCAACAACTGATATGAGCGCAGAAAGTCATCAATTCTGGTAATTATTCCGTTTTTTGGTAAAAACACAACCAATGGTCTCACTAATTGTTAATTTCTCCAGTTTCATTTTTGACATACCTCTTTGACACAAGAACTTTAAAAGCAAGACTTTACTCACAATATCTAGATGCAATGAACACAATGACATTCTCATGTCAAGCTATATTTGATGCATAGTTTACTAATTCTTTATGTGACTGAAATTAGTAACCTTCTTGTTTTGGCAAAACCCAGTTTTAATTTTTAAGTATTTAAAATCTTTTTTTAACCCTAGTTATATGTTCTTTTGGCTCATCAAACACCCGGAAAATAAAACCAAAAATTGAAGATGCTGATTTTTACACCCGCAAACACTATGCGGCTTTGAGCGGCACAGTAAAATATACGTGTCAAGTTTTATGTATTTGTCCGTACAAATTGTATTTGCCACTACACAGACAAAGCCCGCAAAACCAAGTTTTACCCTGTACAAGAATGCACTAGATGCTTTTAAGAATTGTTCTCACTCAAAACTAAATAAATTGCCCAAATAGCCATAGCCCGCAGATAAGTACTAGCCCGGAAAGTACCAGATGCAGTAATTGCTTCTGGTGTGCGGAATTGCAAACCATTGCAGTAAATTTGCTGTACCACAGATGCCGTTAACTTCAAAGCTTCATCTTTCATTGCCATTTGCACCAGAAACGCCGCCAGTCCAAAGTTAATTCCTGTCCAGACTTCCAAAGGATGAGTAGCATTAGGGTTTTCTGGTGAACCATCCGGACGAACACCGTTAGCCGCACCAAACTCACCATTACAGAACTTGAGAAAACAAGCATCATAAACAGTTCGTAAAGCAGACAAAGCGCCATCCCATGGTACAATGTCCGGCAATCCTAATAAGCGGGCATAGAATTGTCCACACAACTGATCCGCCATCACCACATCGGAACCACTCTCACTATCCAGGCGGAAATATTTACCATTCCAGAGTTTTTCTTGATAAACAGGACGTGACTGTGTTAACCATGTTTCGTAAGTGGATTTTTGCTTCCTCAATTCCTGGACATCCCCAACATGATTGTTGGATAAAATTTCGCTGATAGCCATCGCCGCTTCTAAAGCCGCCAACCACAACCCGCCACAATAAGCACTCACACCCTGTAATCGCCAATCATCAAAAGTCTGGTCAGGGGCCCCTGAATTTTCAGGAATCCCATCACCATCTAAATCAAAAGTTTTCAGATAATTGAGAGTTTGCACGATTCCATCCCAACAATCTGCCAAAAATTGCACATCATCAGCACCAGTTAGCAGAAAATCTCGGTACACCTGCAACACAAAATCACTACCTAAATCTTTCCACAAATTGCAGTCTTGATAGCAGGTGTAATTCGTTTTTTCCCAAACGTGCTCATTAGGTGCCCCCAAATCATGAGGCGTTGCACCTGCGACTTTCCGAGCTGCGGTAGTCCTATCAGCCCCAATGGTATAGTAATAGCCGATTACACGCTGATCATCATCACTATGGGGAATTGCCCTCGCAAATGCCCGCATCACCGATTTTTCTAGTTCAGGAAACAGCATTAACAGCCCAAAGGAACCATACAACCGTACATCTAAACTTTCATACCAACGATAATCTAAGCACTCCAGCACCGCAAATTGACCAATACAATCAAGTTCTGATGCTGCACTCCAAAGAGTTCCGCCGCTAGTCAGGTCATATAGCTCATTAAACAAAGCCATCTTAAACCAATCGGGTAAATCTTGTCGGTCAATAATTGGCTGTTGCCAAGCCAGTATTTCTTGATACCAGTTTTTGTATTCTCTCAGGGCAGTAGTAGCCATCGCCCAAGCTTCATTACCACTAGAACCAAAAAAGTCAGTATATCTGCGGTAATAAGTAATTCCTGCTGCAAATTCTGTTACTGGAAAATCCCAAGACACCACAACAGGAATTGACAAAGTTTCCCCTGGTTGGAGAGTGAAACGTAAAGCGATCGCTGCCCCTACCTGTGTATTTTCTGAAGCAGGAGTAGCATCTTGAGCATTCGGCAAAGAACCATCGACACTAAAGCTTTGCCATATATCTTCCCCCGTATCACCTGGAAGCCAACGAGTATGATAAAACACCTCAATCCATGGAGACTTGACAGTAGCAATACACCAACTGCCATCCCCCTCGGCCACTGAGTCACCACTACCAACACCTCCTAAAAAGCAACTAAAGTATTCAGTGTTTTCTAGGATTAAATTGTAATTACCGTAACTTTCACCCAAACGCGGTTGATATGTATAAACCGGACTACCATCATCCCGTATCAGCACTTCTGGAGATTTTAATGCATTAGTAAACCAGCCCACCATATTTTGCCAAGTGAGCATAATGCTCAAAGTAATAGGTGCATCTGTGGGATTATGAGCATTCCAGTTAAAAATCGCCACAGGATAGCTAGATTCTCGATAATTTCCTGCCCAAATAGGTGAAAACTGCTCACAACTTAACTTTGCTTCAAATACATTTTCGTAGACAAACCAGCTACGCGGGTATAGAGCATGATAAGTTCCTGTATGTTGTGTTGTTGTAGATGCTGGATACCATTGCCAAGCAGCCAGACTACCATCCTGAGGTGGTTCTGTAGCCAAAGCATAAGCTTGAGAAAATGTACCATGAGATTCAAATACACTAAATTGACAAGCGGGGATATTTTGAAACGTATGTTCCCCGCCGTCAATATGCCACAGATTAAAGTCTCCTCGTGAAGAACGACCAATACAACCTGCACCAAAGCCACCTAAAGGCATACCATGCCAAGGGCCATCATCAAGATTACTAGGGTAGCGAACAGTGTAGGGCTTGTCCCAGCCTAAACCGATGGGACGACTCCAAGTGCAAGAGGGAATTACCGACGAGAGTGCTTTTGTCATCGCCTAATTTTACAGCATGGGGTTACTTGACACTCCCCAACCTCAAAGCGTGGGGATTCTTCATTCTTAGACTCAACTTACTGTGGCAAGATTCCCAAGCCAAATTAGTCGTTGAATCTCCTGAAGCCTTCGGATCTAAGATCCAAGTTCCCGTATGCCCTACGGTACTTACAGCTAGGTTGAGAATGTTGATAGCGGCATTCCAATCTCTATCTAAGCAGAACAGTGATTCTGTTAAACTCCACTCCAAAACCATTTTTTTCAGTCAGAAAAAGAGCAAGCCGCAAAACTTGTACAAAGCCAATTCGCTACAACATCCACAAACTCTGATACTAGACAAATGTAGGGGATGAGCTATTTTTACCCATTCCCCAGACCTATTTAAAGTTCACGTACTAAAGGCTGACCGTCTTTAACTTCCCCCACTAAAACTACATCTACACAATTGACAAAAATCCCATTTTCCAACACACCAGGAATATTATTGAGTGTTTTCTCCAAGGTAACTGGGTCGTCAATAGAGTCAAATCTCACATCCAATACCATATTGCCTTGATCGGTGATCACTGGCCCGGCTTTTTTCAACCCCATGCGAAGTTCAGGTTTACCACCAAGTTTTTTAATGGCATTAGTAACAGGGGTAATTGCCATTGGAATCACCTCCACAGGTACAGCAAAAGAAGAACCCAACCGGTCTACCAACTTACCACCATCTACCACGACAATGAATTGCCTTGCCAAGTAATCCACAACCTTTTCGCGGGTATGTGCAGCACCGCCTCCTTTAATCAAATTCTTTTGGGGGTCAACTTCATCAGCCCCATCAATAGCAATATCAATGTGGTCAACAGCATCTAAAGTAGTCAAAGGTATACCGTACTCTTTCGCCAGCACTTCTGATTGAAAAGAGGTAGGAATACCCACGATATCCTTAAGTTCACCAGACTTAATGCGATCGCCTAAAAACTGAATTGTATAGGCCGTAGTTGATCCCGTACCCAACCCCACAATCGAGCCTGACTTTACCAGATCTGCCGCGGCTTTGCCAACTTCTTGCTTCATCAACTTTACTGGATCTCCTGTTCCACTCATCCCAAAACTCCTAAAATATTGACTCAATGGTTCATCACGGCCGACTATACTACATCCTAGGCAATTCCAAATTCATTCAGGCAAAATTCGCCATCATTTCCCCCAATTCGATCATTTATCGGCAACACAACATCATCATATTAGTTACGTTATAATGTTTATCTAGTTTTTAGTTCAAATTTAATACTAAGTAAAATCATTTTTACTCTCGTTATAATCATTACTTGATTGTGATTTGCCATGTTCAGTACTAAGTTCTCCTACTCCATTGTTAGGGTTGACTATCATGACTACAAAACTTAAATTGACATTTTAAATAAAGTAAAATTGAAACTTTATATGTAGCAGTAAAGTTAGTTAATAATAATATTCCAACACTTCTTAAAACTGATATTATGAGAGAATATCGTGGCAATTTATTCTTCCCTAATCAAAGGTTAACAAGAGCAGAAAGTTTAGCGATTTTTGCCCAAGTTTATGGAGTGTTTCAGTTTAGTAATGACACTGTAAAAGACATACCTAATTCCTATCCCGATGCAGGATTAATTCCAGATTGGGCTAGAAAAGCCATTGCTAGGGTAGTTGCAGAAGGATTTATTAACACAGATGCCCAAAAGAATATTTCCCCATTGCAGCCAATGACCCGTGGAGATATAGCTTATGTCTTGAGTCAATATTTACAAAGACAACAACCACAACCAGAAATGCCAGTAGTTCCTGGTATTACCCCTAGTCCTGAGTCAATGTGAATTAGGAATTGGAGACCGAGAGAAAAGTTTTTTTCTCATCACTCATGACCAATCACCAATGACTAAATAATTTGAGAGACATCCCCACCGTGGGAAAATTAAAAAATGCCAGAAGTAGAGTTTAGAGAGGAACACCCGATAATATGCATCTGAGTGAAATTACCCACCCTAACCAGTTGCATGGTTTGTCCATTCGGCAATTGCAACAAATTGCCCGTCAAATTCGCGACAAGCACTTACAAACCGTATCAACAAGTGGGGGGCATCTCGGCCCTGGTTTGGGAGTTGTAGAGTTAACACTGGGGCTTTACCAGACACTCGATTTAGATCGGGATAAAGTCATTTGGGATGTAGGACATCAAGCTTATCCCCACAAACTCCTGACAGGACGCTATAACAACTTTTATACCCTCAGACAACAATCCGGAATTGCTGGTTATCTGAAGCGCAGTGAAAGCAAGTTTGATCACTTTGGTGCCGGACACGCTTCTACCAGTATCTCCGCAGCATTAGGCATGGCTTTAGCAGGAGAATTAAAAGGGGAAAAATTTAAATCAGTAGCCGTAATTGGTGATGGTGCCTTAACTGGAGGTATGGCTTTGGAAGCCATCAACCATGCCGGACATTTACCTAAAACTAAACTACTGGTTGTTCTCAACGACAACGAGATGTCTATCTCCCCCAACGTAGGGGCAATCCCCCGTTACCTCAACAAAATGCGCCTCAGTCCACCAGTACAATTTATCAAAGATAATTTTGAAGAACAGTTTAAGCAAATTCCCTTTGTTGGTGAATCCTTGTCCCCTGAACTCGGACGCATCAAAGAAGGAATGAAGCGTTTAGCAGTTCCCAAGGTAGGAGCAGTCTTTGAAGAACTGGGTTTTACTTATATTGGTCCAGTAGACGGGCATAACCTAGAGGAACTAATTTCTACCTTCCAACAAGCACATGAGATCACAGGGCCAGTTTTGGTACATGTGATCACGATAAAAGGGAAAGGCTATGAAATCGCCGAACAAGACAAAGTAGGCTATCATGCCCAAAGCCCGTTTAACTTGACAACAGGCAAAGCAATTCCCTCAAGTAAACCAAAACCTCCCTCTTACGCCAAAGTCTTTTCCCATACTTTAGTCAAACTTGCCGAGCAAAACCCCAAAATTATCGGCATTACCGCAGCAATGGCCACAGGAACAGGTTTAGATAAACTCCAAGCTAAACTACCCAATCAATATATTGATGTCGGTATTGCTGAACAACACGCTGTAACCCTAGCTGCGGGTATGGCCTCAGAAGGAATGCGCCCTGTAGCAGCTATTTACTCTACCTTCTTGCAACGGGCTTACGACCAGATCATTCACGATGTTTGTATTCAAAACCTGCCTGTCTTCTTCTGTTTAGACAGGGCAGGAATTGTCGGTGCTGATGGCCCAACCCACCAAGGTATGTATGATATCGCCTATCTGCGCTGTATTCCCAACATGGTGTTGATGGCACCAAAAGACGAAGCCGAGCTGCAACGCATGGTAGTCACTGGCATTAATTATACAAGTGGCCCAATCGCCATGCGCTACCCCCGTGGTAACGGCTACGGTGTTCCTCTCATGGAAGAAGGCTCGGAACCTTTAGACATTGGTAAAGGAGAAATTCTCCGCAACGGAGATGATGTGCTGATCATCGGCTACGGCACTATGGTATATCCAAGCATGCAAGCAGCGGAAATTCTCAGCGAACATGGCATTGAAGCAACTGTAATCAATGCTCGTTTTGTCAAGCCTTTGGATACCGAATTAATCTTGCCATTGGCCAAGGAAATCCGCCGT
>Ga0172367_10007999_pt1 | contig 11930 bp, 12 predicted proteins | sample Lak10m_FD_114542 | JGI IMG/M metagenome (GOLD analysis project Ga0172367, IMG submission 114542) | Freshwater microbial communities from Kabuno Bay, South-Kivu, Congo - kab_022012_10m | ecosystem: Environmental > Aquatic > Freshwater > Lake | place: Democratic Republic of the Congo: South-Kivu...
CTTGATCTTTTTTTCCCTTGACGAACCCAAACAGCTTGTCTGTATGTCCTGATACAGTCTCGCGCTGTTTGTCTTCGTCACGTCAAAAAATCTCTGCGGCATACCCCGTCATTTCAGGTGACGCTGACCACTAGTGACATGGCCCGCAACGGGATGGAAGGGGTTTCCCCTCGTGATTTCTTTGCCTGTTTTCAACGAGATATCCGGCGTGCGCCATGGCTTCTTCACCCGTGCCGGCGGGGCGAGTGGTGGTTTGTTTGCTTCGTTCAACTGCGGATTCGGGTCTGGTGATGAGCCGGCTCTGGTCGAGGAGAACCGGCGCCGGGCCCTGGTCCGGCTTGCGATTCCGGCCAGCGGGCTGGTGACCGCATATCAGGTGCATAGCGCCCGCGTGGTTCGAGTCGACCGGCCGTGGGCGCGCGACCGGGCTCCCGAGGCGGACGGCCTTGTCACCACCGTACCCGGGGTGGCGCTCGGCATTCTGACCGCCGACTGCGCGCCGGTGTTGTTTGGCGATCCCGGCGTCCCGACCAGGTCAGGGTCGATCGGGTCAACGTCGATCGGGCAGGCACAGACCGGGCCGGTGATCGGCGCCTGCCATGCCGGATGGAAAGGCGCCCTTGGCGGGATCGTCGCCGCTACCGTCGCCGCAATGGTCGCGCTGGGGGCGCGGCCGGAAAGGATGACGGCGGCGGTGGGACCTTGTATCGGCCAGCGCTCCTATGAGGTCGGCGGTGAGTTTCGGGATCGCTTTCTCGCCGCGGATACTGCCAGTGGCGATCTTTTCGTGCCATCGGTGCGGGCGGGACACCATCTCTTCGATCTTGGCGGTTATGTCTGCCGCCGGCTGGTTGAAGCGGGGGTCGGGCGCATCCATCGGTGTTTCGACGATACGGCAGCCGAGCCGGAGCGATTTTTCAGCTTCCGGCGGGCCACGCTGAGCGGGGAGACCGCCTATGGCCGCAATCTGAGCGTGATTGCGCTGGTGCCCTAAGCTATAAGCGACTCGTCCGGGCGATCGGGCGGAACCCACGGAAGGTGGTGCCCTCCCGGCGCCGAGACTCCGGATGCCCCCCCCTTGACGCTGACCCCTGGGCGCTGGCGCCGTCCCGTCATCGTTTCCGGTCGCCCTCACTCATTCAACCGCTTCCGTTGCCGGTGTATCCGTCCGCGTCATTCCTTCCAGAACGCGACGACGCGTTTCCCTCCCCAGAACGCGACGACGCGTTTCCCTCCAGTGCGCGACGACGCGCCCGGTACGAACCAGTGCGCGACGACGCGCCCGATACGAAAGCTGCCGCCGATGCGCGCGTCCGTCCCGCCGACGCCGGTTCCGCTTCCCCCCGACCCGATCATGTCCGACAAGGGGGCGCCCTTCCTCACCATCATCGTGCCCATGTACGACGAGCAGGCCAACGTTGCCGGAATGGCCGAACGGGTGGTGGGGGATTTGCGGACGTTCGGTCGTCCGTTCGAGGTGATACTGGTCGATGATGGCTCGCGGGACGGCACCCCAGTCGAGATTCTGGCCGCGGCGGCGCGCTATCCGGAACTGCGCGGGGTTTTTCTTGCCCGCAATTACGGCCAGTCGACCGCCATGCAGGCGGGATTCGACCATGCGTTGGGTGAGGTGATCGTCACCCTGGATGGTGACCTTCAGAACGATCCCGCCGATATTCCCGCCATGGTCGGGCTGCTCGAGGCCGAAGGCGCCGATCTCGTGGTCGGCTGGCGCCATCAGCGGCAGGATCGGCCGCTGCGCATGCTGGTGTCCCGAATCGCCAACCGGCTGATCGCCCGTATGACCGGGGTGTCCGTTCATGACTACGGCTGTTCGCTCAAGGTCTATCGGCGTGAAGTGGTGGAGCGGATGCGCCTTTATGGGGAGATGCACCGGTTCATCCCGGCCATTCTGGCCGAGGTCGGCGGTATGGTGGTCGAGATGAAGGTTCGTCATCACCCCCGCCGTCATGGCCAGTCCAAGTACGGCTTCGACCGTACCGCCCGGGTTGTGCTCGACCTGCTGCTGGTTGTGTTCATGCGTCGTTATATCCAACGGCCGCTGCACCTGTTCGGCGGTGTCGGACTTGGTCTCGGTGCCGTTGGTGGCGTCATCCTCGTCTACCTGGCCGGTCTCAAGGCGCTCTATGCTGCCGATATCGGCGACCGTCCGTTGCTGTTGCTGGGGGTGATGATGGTTTTGCTTGGCGGCATGCTGATTACGCAAGGTGTGCTTGGGGAACTTCTCGTCCGCGCGTATTTTGCCACCGGGGCTCGTCCGCAATATCATACCCGGCTGGCCGGTCGGCTTCGCCGGCTGGAACAGGCGGCGGCCGAGCGACGGAGTTGAGCCGGTGACGCTGAGGTTTTCCGGCTTTCCCACCAAGTTGGCTGCGTTCCTGGCTGCGGCGGTGATCACCGTCGGGTGTGTCCTGTTGTTGGTTCCGGCCAACAGTTTCACGTCGCTGTGGACGGTACTTGCCGCTGCCGATCCCTTGTCCGGGGCTTTGGCTGTAATGTGCTCACTGGTTGCGAACCTGGCGCGCGGCTGGCGCCTTTCGGTGGTGGTGGCGCCCGACCGCCGGCCGGACCGAACCGCATTTCGCATCTCCGCCGTTCACATTTTCCTGTCCCAGGTGATGCCGATGCGCACCGGGGAGCTGTCGCTGGTGGTGCTGTTGCGGCGGGCCTACGGGTCCTCGATTCTTTCGGCGACCGGCGTTCTGGTCGGCTTGCGTCTGTTCGAGCTTTGCCTTGTTTGTGGTTTCGGCGGTTTTGCGGCTGCGCTGGTGCTGCCCGCAGAGGGCACGTTGGGGGCTTTGCGCTGGCCGCTGGCCGCGGGCGGCGGCTCCTTCCTCGGCGTGTTGATGCCCATGCCCTGGCTCGTCGGACTGGGCCGCCGGGTTGGACACCTGCTGGAGGGGATCGCCTGTGGCCGGCCGGCCCGATTTTGGCAGCAGGTGACCGAGGGCTTTGTCCGGATGTCCGGGTCGGCGCTGATCCAGCTTCAAGGGCTGATGCTGGTCATCTGGGCGGGTCTTTTTTGCGCCGCTTATTTCTCAACGGTTGCGGTCGGTGCCGGCATGGGGGTCGGGGCGGTGGCGGTGGCGGTGGCGGCGGCCAGCATTGCTTTTGCCTTGCCGCTCAACGGGCTTGGGCAGGTCGGCCCGTTCGAGGCGGCGTTCGTGCTGGCGGCGGGGGCGGCTGGCGGTATTGCCCGTGAGCCGGCACTCGCGGCTGCGTTGCTGATTCATTTGGTCGGGTTTCTGGTTGCGGGGGGCCTTGCACTGGTCGTGGTGGCGATCCCGTCTCGCGGTGGTAGGGGGAAGCCAGGTAGCCATACCGGAAAAAAAAGGGGGGGGCTGGGGGGCCGGTCAGGCCCCCCAGTTGGGGGCCTTCGGGGGGCGAAAGCCCCCCGCATCGTTCTCTGAGCGCCGTGGTTTTTTTGCCTTGACCGGGTTTCTGGGGCCGGCCCATATAGGTCGCTCTCCTGTCCCGGCAGCGCCCCCCCCCGAGCTCGGCGAACAGCTTGGGAGGGAGCGGATATGGAGCGGGCGGACGGCGGCCCGAGGCGATGAGCATGGCCTGAAGGGGACGGGGCCGTCCACTGTGTGGTCATTTTGTGTGTGGGGCGGGACTGACCATGGCGCAGGACCCGCAGCGGTTTCCTGGTTAACAACCCGGTGAGAGGCTTCCGTGGCGATTAGAAATTACGTTTTTACCAGCGAGTCGGTGGCCGAGGGGCACCCGGACAAGGTGTGCGACCGCATTTCCGATGCCGTGGTCGATCACTATTTGACGGCTGATCCCTATTCCCGCGTGGCGGTCGAGACGTTGGCCACCACCAACCGGATCGTGTTGGCCGGAGAAGTGCGGGGCCCGGCATCGATTACGCCTGAGGAGATTGATGGGGTCGCGCGGGCAGCGGTGCGTGACATTGGCTATGAGCAGGAAGGCTTTCACTGGCAGAAGGCTTTGGTCGAGATTCACATCCATTCCCAGTCGTCAGATATCGCCATGGGGGTGGACGCCGCCGGCAACAAGGATGAGGGTGCCGGCGACCAGGGGATTATGTTCGGCTATGCCTGCCGGGAAACGCCGTCCCTGATGCCGGCGCCGCTTTATTATGCTCATGCCATGCTCCGGTCGCTGGCCGAGGCGCGCAAGTCGGGCGCCGAGCCGCTGTTGGGGCCGGACGCCAAGAGCCAAGTGACGCTGGAATATGTCGACGGCCAGCCGATCCGGGCCACCCGGGTCGTGGTATCGACCCAGCATTCGGGGACGATCGAGCAGGCGCAGGTGCGGGAGATCGTCCGGCCGCACGTCGTCAACGTGCTGCCGTCCGGGTGGATGTGCGGGGAAGAGTTTTTCATGGTCAACCCGACCGGACGCTTCGTCATCGGCGGTCCCGACGGAGATTCCGGCCTGACCGGGCGCAAGATCATCGTCGATACTTACGGCGGTGCCGCGCCGCACGGTGGTGGCGCCTTCTCCGGCAAGGACCCGACCAAGGTCGATCGCTCGGCCGCCTACGCCGCGCGCTATCTGGCCAAGAACGTGGTTGCCGCCGGCCTTGCCGAGCGCTGCACTATCCAGCTTTCCTATGCCATCGGTGTTGCCCAGCCGCTGTCGGTCTACATCGACACCCACGACACCGGTCGGGTCGATGAGGTCCGCTTGGCCAAGACCCTTCAGGAAATGGTCAATCTGACCCCGCGGGGCATCCGCGAGCATCTTGGCCTCAACCGGCCGATCTATGCCCGCACTGCGGCCTACGGGCATTTTGGCCGTGAGCCGGAGAGCGACGGCGGGTTTTCTTGGGAACGGGTTGATCTGGCCAATGATCTGAAGGGCCAGTTCGGCGGCTGAGGGCGCACCTCCGGCAGGTGTCCCGCCGGGACTGAATAAGGGGGGGGGGCGTCGACTTCGGGCGCCTCCCTCCTGAATCGGGGCCTGACCATGGGCCTGACGATGGGCCTGAGCGGTTGGGACAGGGTTGGGGGATGGACGAGGCATGAGTAAGCTGGTGTCTGCGTCGACGCGGAGGGGGGAAGACCGCCGGGGAAGCGACCGGGGCGGTGCGGGTGATTCCGGTTCCGGGGCCGATGCGCAGGAAGGCGCCGTCGGCCAGTTCATCACCTTCTATCTGGATGGGCAGATTTTTGCGTTGCCGGTCACCGAGGTGCTCGAGATTCATGTGCCCGAGCGCATTTATGGTGTGCCGCTGGCGCCGCCGGATGTGGCCGGCGTGATCAATTTGCGTGGCCGGATCGTGACCGTGATCGACATGCGCCACCGTCTCCAGATGCCGACGCGGGAGGGAACCCTCCGCCAGCTCACGTGCGTTACCGTTCGTCACCTTGATGAGATGTATGGACTCCTGGTCGATAAGCTGGGGGATGTGCTCGAGGTACGGGAACGCCGGATTGAGCCGGTATCGACTACGGTTAACCGGGTCTGGCGGCAGTTTGCGGCCGGTATCGTACCGCTCGATAAGGAGCTTCTAATTGTACTGAGGACCGATAGCCTGTTGCGATTCGGCAAGGGCGGCTAGTGCGATCGGTTAGAGAAAAAGGGGGGGGGCCTGGGGGGCCGGTCAGGCCCCCCAGTTGGGGGCTTCGGGGGGCGAAAGCCCCCCGACTGTTGGTGTGTCCCCTTTCTGGGGGGCTTCCGCCCCCCGAACGCCCCCTGATCCGGGGCCTGACCGGCCCCGGACCCCCCTCTTTCTCATTAAGGGCAGAGGTATTACTTCTCGTGAAGACCGGGGGATACCGCCGATGACGTACGTAATTCCTTCCTGGCCACGGCCGGCACTGCCGGTGATCGGTGGTGGTGAATTTCCGGTGCGCCGCATCTATTGCGTCGGGCGCAATTATGCCGCGCATGCGCGTGAAATGGGGGCCGACCCGGATCGCGAGCCGCCGTTCTTTTTCATGAAGCCAGCGGACGCGCTGGTGGCCGATGGCGGCGTGGTTCCCTATCCGCCTGTAACCAATGACCTTCACCACGAAATCGAGCTGGTGGCAGCGCTTGGCAGCGGCGGGCGGGATATTTTGCCGGCGGATGCGCTGGGCCATGTTTTCGGCTATGCGGTGGGCATCGACCTCACCCGAAGGGACCTCCAGGCGGTGGCTCGGCGGCTTGGCCAGCCGTGGGACCTTGCCAAGGGGTTCGACCATTCGGCGCCTTGCGGGGCGCTGCGGCGGGCAAGCGAGATCGGCCATCCGGCCGGCGGCACCATCCGGCTTGCGGTCAATGGGGCGGTGCGGCAGGAGTCCGATCTTGGTCAGATGATCTGGAATCTACAAGAGGTCATTGCTCATTTGTCGCGTTCGGTGGTCTTGTGCGCTGGTGATCTGATCTACACCGGGACTCCGGAAGGCGTGGGGCCGGTGCGGGTCGGTGACCGGCTCGATGGTGAGGTCGCGGGGGTCGGGACGCTTCACGTCACCATCGGTTGAGGGACGTCAGACCAGCGAGCGTAATGTTTGATCCAATGCCGGCGGCGTTGCCGGCTTCTCGCCGGCCGTCGGGGGACGCTGTCCCCCGACACCCCCAGGCATAAGGCCGAAAGGCCTTTGGAAACCGGTTTCGGGCAGGGGAGCAAGCATTAGGCTCGGTGGTCTTAAAGGACAAGGGCGGCGGCAATGCGGATCGCGAGCTGGAATATTAATTCGGTCCGCCTGCGGCTGGATTTGGTAATTCGCTTTTTGGAAGAGGTCGCGCCCGACGTCCTGTGCCTTCAGGAGACCAAGACGCCGGATGAGCATTTTCCCGCCGCGGCACTGGCCGAGCGCGGCTATGGGCATCAACTCATCCATGGCATGAAGGGGTACAATGGGGTAGCCATGGTGGCGCGGGTGCCGTTGTCGGCGCCGCAGCGGCACGATCATTGCGGGCGGCAGGACTGTCGGCACATCGGCGCAAGTTTGCCCGATGGTACCGAGGTGCACACGCTCTATGTTCCCTCCGGTGGCGATGTGCCGGATATCGTGCAAAACGAAAAGTTTGCCCACAAGCTTCAGTTTCTGGAGGAAATGGCGGACTGGTGGGCCGGGCACGGCGTGCCGGAGCGTCCGTTGGTTTTGACCGGTGACCTCAACGTTGCGCCCGGGGAGCATGATGTGTGGTCGCATCGGGCGTTGCTGGAAGTGGTCAGCCACACACCGGCCGAAACCGAACGCTTGGCGGCGGTGCAGGCAACGCTGGGCTGGATCGACGCACCCCGCCGGTTCGTGCCGCCGACGCAAAAGTTGTATTCCTGGTGGAGCTATCGGGCGCGGGACTGGGCGGTATCGAATCGCGGACGGCGAATTGATCATATCTGGGTAACGCCTGCGCTCGCCGGGCGACTGATCGGCTCCGAGATTCTGTGCGCCGCCCGCGGTTGGGCGCCCAAGCCGTCCGATCACGTGCCGTTGTGGGTCGATTTGGCATAGTGCTCATCGAGCGCCGCTCGGAGCCAACGTAAGGCGGAAAGTCTGACTCGTTGCCTGCGGCGTTGCCGGCTTACGCCGGCCGTCAGGGGACGCCGTCCCCCGACACCCCGGCCAAAGGCCGAAAGGCCTTTGGAAACCGGTTATAAGGGCAATGGATCGCCGTTAATTTCGTTGGTATTAAATTGGTTCACTGAAGTCAAAGTTCCGGTTTCCAAAGGCCAACCGGCCTTTGGTCGGGGGTGTCGGGGGACGAAGTCCCCGGACGTTCGCGCCGAGCAGGCGCGCGGTTTTTTTGCACACTGGGCAGGGGAGGGGCCGCGTGCACGCGACGTTGAAGCAGCAGATCGCCATGGCCTGTAGCGCCGATCCGAAGAGCGCCCCGGACGTAGAGATGCTGCTGTCGTTGGTTGATAATTGTTACCATTCGTTTGATCGTGAGCGTTCGCATCGACCGACCGGCGCCGATGCAGGTTTTGAGCTCCTGGCCAGGATGAGTCGTGAGGTCCGTCCGTCGATGGATGAGGTGCTGGACTTGGCTGGGCAACTGCTGGAGACCGGGTTGGATCGCAAGCAGTACTGTTTGGTTCACAGATTGCATGAATGCGCGGTTGGCCTCCAGGCGTTGTTCGCTCAGATGGCGCTGGCGGCCGGTGTCGACGGTGCGGCGGAGCCGGAGGCGCCGGTACCGGGGCGGCTGTCGGAACCACCGGTGTCTCTGGATGCGGCTGTTGTGGCCATCGAGGGGCGGTGCGTGCTGGCGGGCGAGGCCCTGGACGAGCTTGAGGCGTCGCTTGGCGCGGGCAGCTTGGGCCGGGTGGTTCAGCTTTTCCTTCAGGATTGCGACCGTCGTATGGGAGCGGTCGGTCGCGCGCTGGCGGATGCCGACTTTCCGCGGGCGGCAGAGGAGGCACACGCATTGAAGGGATCGGCTGCGACCCTGGGCCTCCAACGCTTTGAAACAGCCGCCCATGCCTTTGAGCTGGCTGTGACGCAGCGGCCTGCGGCCCTTGTGTTGATCAGCGGCATATGGGAGGCGATGGTCGGCGCGTGTGGGGGCGCTCGGGAGGCGCTGTTGCGGCGGGTGCCCTGATGTTCCGGTTTACGGATCGATGTGGGAGCGGGTATTCCTGGGTTCCATCCAGCATCCCTTCGGGACAGGGTTGATGATGCCTGCCACCAAGTCTTTGGGTTGCCTGACGGCGCCGACGGTGTTGACGCTGGTCCGAATCGCTGCGGCGCCGGTGGTCGTGGTGCTGCTCTTGTGTCCGGACCCCGGTGCTCGTTGGGGGGCGCTGGGGCTGTTCGTGGCGGCGGCGGTTACCGACTGGCTGGACGGCTGGCTCGCGCGGTCCCGTGGGCTCGAGTCGGAACTTGGGCGGGTGCTCGATCCGATCGCCGACAAGATTTTGACCGGCACGTTGTTGCTCGGCTTGGCGGCGGCCGGGCATCTTTTGCTGCCGGCGTTGGCGGCCGCGGTGTTGATTCTGGCCCGGGAGTTCGCGGTGTCGGGAATGCGGGAGTACACCGGTGCCCACGGCGGTTCACTTCCGGTGACGCGCTTGGCCAAGTGGAAGACGGCCGCTCAGATGGGGGCCGTCGGAGTGCTGATCGTGGCGCCACCACTCGCCCGGCCATTGGGTGGCTATGGGGGCGCATTCCACTGGCGGGATGGTCTTTCGGCGAATGGGGTTGCGCTTCACGCCATCGGCACCGCCCTGCTGATGGTGGCAGCGGCGCTGACGCTCATCACCGGCTGGAGTTACCTTAGGCGCACGCTGGACCAACTCTCGGGTCGAGCTTCCGGCTGACCGAGGTATGAGAAAAAAGGGGGGGTCTGGGGGGCCGGTCAGGCCCCCCAGTTGGGGGCTTCGGGGGGCGAAAGCCCCCCGGTTGGGGGGGCGGGGGGCGGAAGTCCCCCGATCGTCGGTGTGCCCTGTTGTCGGGGGGCTTCCGCCCCCCGAAAGGCCCCCTGATCCGGGGCCTGACCGGCCCCGGAACCCCCTCTTTTTCAATACGCGAGAGGTGCCTGGGCGGCTGGCGAAAGTGGCATTATTTTGCTGCCAAGTTTCCGAAACTTATCTCTATACGGTTATGGAAAGGCGTGCACCGGCCACGGAACCTCCGGAACTGGCGCCGTTTCCCCCGACTCCGGCCTGGGAGCCAGGGTAACCGATCACGGCGCCGGTCTGGCCGTATCCGGCAGGGCCAGCATATCCGGCGGCAGCACCTCCGCCGACAGCCGCTGCTGCCAATTCCTGGCCGCCGGTGCTGCGTCCGTCGGACTGGGACTGGTCGGACGTCTGGCCATCGGCGCCGAGGCTGACCCCGTCTCGCGACGTGGTGGTGGGGGGAACCAAGCTCTCAACGTTCGGTGGCAGCTCCGGCGGCATTTCACTGTCGCGGATGCCGGCGGCGCGGCGGAAGCTCAATCGTCGGTACTGCTCAATAACTTTTTCGGCCGGGATCTGATCCTTGACCTCGCCGGTGGTATCGTCAAGGAACGCGATGACACCGACCCGAGCGGCGGAGTCATACCGAAACACCGGACTGAAATAGGCCGGCACGCTGGTGGGCACGGTGGGTTCGACCGGCTCTGAGCGGGACGCAAGGCTCCGCTGCGGTGTCGTCGACACCGGCGCGTAAACCCCCTCCCTTGAGGTCGAACGGATATCCATGGCCCCCACCCGCCTTTTCGCAAGGGTCTACGGCTGGCACCGTGCCCGGTTGCGCTCGACGTGTTCTCTTTCGCGGGCTCAGACGACGATGTTAAGCCGGCTCCCACGGTTGGAATCGGTGAAACCGGCGCTGCGGCTCTGGTCAACCAGACCCAGCGTGCTTTGGTTCTGTCCGCTCTGCTCCTGGCCGAAGGAAAGACCGGCCTTCTCGGCGGCCGCGGTGTCCTGCGTACCGGCTGCCGCGCCGTCGGTCACCACCGGTGGACGCTGAGTCGAGGTACCCGGGCTGTAGAGGCCTGGAATACCGGCGTTGAAGCTGCCGTAGCCGCCAATCTGCATGAGTGTTCTCCTGCCTGCCCTATCGGCCGGCTTGCTCATCACGGCGTTCACCGGCCCCACCTCCGGCCATGAACGACCTAACCTGATCCCGCTCTTGCCCCGGTCCCGCCCTTCAGGGAAACCCCGGCGATCCGACAGGCTTAGACTCAAGAGGTGTGTTGCCGAACTCTTAATACAAGTGAGGACAGTCTACCAGATGACGCCGGTTGATGCAACGCGGTCGCGCTGATAAAGGGAGCGTGGGGTGGGCCTCGCCATCCGCCTCGTCAGGGGCGCCGGGGGCGCCAGGGGAGCCAGGGGCGCCAGGGGCGCCGGGGGCTGGTTTGGTCGAGGTGACGCGCCCGGAACAACGGAACGCGACGGGGAGCAGGAGCAATGAATGTTCTGGAAATTGCCATTTATGCCCTGGTTTTGGTACCGCCGGCCGGGCAGTTTGACTGTGTCCTCGATCATCTGAAATCCGAGACTCGCTGCACCAATGGGGTGGCGGTGGTGGCGGACGGGCCGGAGGTGCTGCGCTTCAGCAACGGTGTCTCGGTCACCCGGGAACGCAACGGCCAGCTTACGTTCAGCAACGGCCTCACCACCCATTTCGAGATCACTGGTTGGCTGCATTTTTCCAACGGCTTGTCGCTGCGCCGGGAGCCGGCCCGGCAGCGCTTCCGATTCAGCAATGGCTACATCTGCCGGTCTTTGGAGACTGACCATGCCACCTGTGGCCCGCCGGAATGACCGGCCGTGGCGCCGACTCGTGCATGCCGCAGCAAAGGGGAGCAGCGGGTGTCGAATATCCCCGCTCCGGTCAAAGTTTCCCACTCTTCGCCACCCGAGACAGGAAACGGTAACTATCTTTCGGCAGTCGCGCGAGCGTCTCGTAATCGACCCTCACGATGCCGAAGCGCTTAGAGAGACCGAACGCCCATTCGAAATTGTCAAGCAGGCTCCAGCACAGGTAACCTTTGACTTGGCAGCCGGCCGCGAGCGCGCCGGCGACAGCGGCCAAGTGATCGCGGAAGAACGCCACCCGCTCGGCATCGTGGACGTGGCCATCGGGACTGATCACGTCGTGGTAGGCGGCGCCGTTTTCGGCGATAAAGACGGCGGGATTGCCGTAGTCGTCCTTCAGGCTGACCAGCAGGTCCAGCAGGCCATCGGGCTGCACCGGCCACCCCATGGCGGTCCAGCGCTCGCAGTGCGGGTCGCCCCAGCCGACTGCGAACGGCCGGTCCGGGTCGTGCCGCATGGTCATGCGGGAGTAGTAATTGATGCCGAGCAGGTCGATCGGATAGCGGCAGGCGGCTTCGTCGCCCGGCTGGACGATGCCGGCGAGACCCTCGGCGAGCAGGGGCGGTGTGGTTCCGCGCAAGAGCGGGTCCAGCGCCAGCCGGTTCCAGACCGCGTCCCAGCGGGCCGCGGCGGCGATATCCTCCGGCCGCTCGCTTTCGGCCCGGCAGGGCTGGAGGTTGAGCACGGTGCC